>ERZ1090860.1699-NODE-1704-length-11323-cov-5.182730_pt1 | contig 11323 bp, 9 predicted proteins | sample MGYA00478483_ERZ1090860 | MGnify/ENA primary metagenome ERZ1090860 (study PRJEB33644, sample SAMEA5815741) | chicken gut metagenome | biome: Chicken; feature: Gastrointestinal Tract; material: Caecum | place: Ireland | collected 2019-01-01 | study: A study of the...
CTGCCAAAGGCCGCCGCCAGATACTTAAAATACAAGGTGCGTATTTTCCCGTTTAAAAAATCCATAACAACTTTCTCTCCCTCTCAAAATTTCTCCTACTCCGGGCGCAGTCACTTTCCTGACAAAATTTTACTTCACGCCGGTATGTCCCTGTCCGGAGACGTTTTACCCCATGGCACTTCGTTGGAAATTCTACGAAAAAAAGCCGGATAAAGTACAGACATCTCAGTCCGTGCCTTTATCCAGCTCCTCATTTCCACCGAATGATTTACCCTCCGGGCAAGTGTCACTATTCTAGCATATCATTATTTTTGTGTCAATTTTTTTAACTTTCGCTTTGGCTCTGCCCGCCAACTCTTTTCATTGGCTGTGCCGCTGCCTTTGCCGCACCTGGCTTCCTCCGGTTTCACTGTACCTGTTCCATGTATTTCCTGTTAAACTCCTCCCTCGGTATCGGCCGGCTGTAATAGTATCCCTGCCCCAGATCGCAGCCCATATCAGAACACAGCTTTTCGTTTTCCGCGGTCTCTACACCTTCCACCACCGTGGAAATCTGAAGACGTCTGGTCAGCTGCACGATCTGTTCCATGATAATGCGGGCCCGGGCATCCCTGCCGTCGCTGACTTCCATGAGAAATCCCCGGTCCAGCTTCAGTTCATCGATATGAAGGTTGCCGAGAATGTTGAGCGAAGAATAACCGCTTCCAAAATCATCCATGGAGATGCGAAATCCCTGCTCCTGCAGCAAAGAAATCTTATGATTCAGTTCATCCACATGATCCGCCGCCAGTCCTTCGAGAATCTCCAGCGTAATGAGATTGCCGGGGACATCGTATTTCTGAATCAGATTCGTCAAGGTCGTAATGTAATCATTTTCATAAAAAAGAAGTTTCGACTGATTGACCGAAATCCCCACCGGCTCCGTGCCCTCATCCATCCACTGGCGAATCTGCCGACAGGCACATTCCACCATATAAAGATCAAGCTTCGTACAAAAACCATTCTGTTCAAAAAGCGGAATAAATTCATCCGGATAGATCATGGAGCCATCCGCTTTCACCCATCGTACCAGCGCCTCAGCGCCCTTCAGCTGCCCTGTCCTAAGATCAACCTTCGACTGCAGATAGAATTGAAATTCTCCGTCCCGCAGAGCCTGATGCATGTGACTTTCCACGTAGTTTTCTTTCTTTTCTTTCTCGTGCAGATCAGAATCGTAAAACCAGACATTATTCTGATAAGATCCCTTCGCCGTGGTCAGAGCAAACATCACATGGGTCATCAGCGGTGTCACATCTTTGCTATTCTCCTCGTTGGACGCTACTCCACAGTAAAGAAGAATCTGATAGTTATTGTGATGATGACTGGAAATATTGACAATGGCGCTCATGATATCCTGCAGCCTTGTCAGAATCTGCTCCCGGTCTGTGTCCAGAAGACACAGATAAAAGAGATCCGCCTTGTCTCTGGCAAAGAATTCCCCTTCTCTCATCTTCTGATCCAGAACTTCCTTCACTTCTCTAAGAAGTGTATCCCCGTATTCTCTGCCGAAAATCTCATTGATAAATTTAAACTGATGGATATTCAGAGCCGCCACCGACAATTCCCGGCCCTCCATCAGCCGCTTTGCCAGCTCCTGATTGAAATAAGGAAAATTTTTGGCTCCCGTGAGAGAATCATGATAAGCCCGATGCCAGAGCTCCCGGTTATTCCTCTGCACCATACGGAATCCGTAGATGAGCAGAAACAAAATGATCAGGGCCACACCGACAAGCGCCACGCCCATGATTCCCAGCACAGGATAAATGGACGAGTTGCTGTCCTGAAGAGTATCGACACACAACAGATACCAGCCGTTTAACCCTACCGGATCCAGAAGGACCTGATACCGCTCTCCCTCGTACATAAAAGAGGAAAACACCTTCTTCTGGTCTTTCATTTCCTGCTTTAGCACATCCACTTCATCCGGATCAAAGTACGGCCCGTCAAAAATATTTGATATTTTTTCTTTTACCACAGAATTCTGAGACCGGACCAGGAAATTTCCCTCCGTGCCGACCATATGCAGATATCCGTTTCCTCCAAGAACTGTATTGCCGTTGATGATATCTGAAAAAATCTCAATCTGATCACTGGCCATCAGCACGCCGCTCAGCTCACCGTCAATGTAGACCGGAATGGCGTAAGCGAAAACTCTCCCGTCGATGGCGTCGCTTTTAAAAAGGCGTGACACACTCTTCTCACCCTCAAAAGCCTTCTCGATCACCGGATGAACCGCCTCATTGAGATCTTTATAACTCATATCCTTCTTCACACCCAGTCCCAGTGTGGATACAATACCGCTGCCATTCCCGTAAAAAAATGCCATGGTCCGAAAATTATTCTGTTTGTTGGACGTATCCAGCCGCCGGGCAAAAGAATCCCTGTCCTCGATCATTTCGCTGGTAAAAAAACTCGCCAGCGTATCCAGGCTCTGAAAATCCGCCTCAATCTGTTTATTAATCCTGTTCTTATATTCTTCTGTCTCAATGGTCATCTGCTTTCTCGCAGAATCATTCATCGTCTGTGAGAGAGAATAAATGAGAAAACCTGTGATGATCACCATGATAAAGACAACTCCAATGATCAGTTTCACCATCTTTTTTATCTGCAAACGTGTCATTTTCTCATTCATATTTCCATCTCCCCCTGTCCTGTGCTTCTTTATCTCTATTATACACTAAAATCCCATGATTTCTATCTGTAAAATAGTACCTGCAGCAGCTGAAGCAGTACAAAAATCACCGGCTGATGCAGCAGATAAAGCAAAAGGCTGTGCTGTCCGATCCACCGCAGCAGGGGAATCCTCCCCTTTTCCAGAAAAGAGAGAAGCTTTTCCGCTTCCCGCCGCTTCAGGACACACCGGTACAGGAAATAACCGCTCAAATATAAAAACAGCCAGGGAATCAGAGAAAAGTAATCCGTGGAATAAAAATTTTCCGGGGGAAAACCAAAGAATGTCGTGGCAAGATTCTGATACCAGCCTTCCGGCAGACGCAGCAAACGCCATCCTTCAAAACCGAGAAACCCCTGGTTCACATTTCTTGTGAGTACAAAAAGAAGGGCACTGACCACAAGTCCCGGCACCGGACGGCACCGGGAAAGAACAGGCTGCAGCAGCGTCGTGACAAAGGCAGCTGTTCCCAGCAGGTTCAGAACCCCGAATATTACCCGGTCTTCCGGCAGGAACACGCAGGTGACCAGAGTCACCAGCAGTCCGCCGCCGAATACCAGACCGGCATGTCTGTATTTTTTCCGGCCAAATGTCCAGCAGAAACCAGACAGAAGGATGAAAGACCAGCAGATACTCTGCTGCCATATATATCCGGCAGTTCCCTGATACCACTGCGCCTCATATCCAAACATATAGACCAGATCCCACATTCCGTGGTAGAGCACCATACTGAGGAAGACCAGTCCCCGCAGTTCATCCAGAATCTGATACCGCACTCTCTTTCCTGTTTTTTCTGTCATCGGATCCTTCCTTTCTGTTTTGCCGTCCACAAAAGAGTTCTCCCCTCAGTCCCCTGCCGGTCTATCTGTCCGGCTGATGTTTTACTTTTCCGATGCCCTGCTTTAACGCATCCTTCCACAACGATGGATGGAACAGGATCAACAGAGGAAACAGTTCCAGCCTGCCGGCCAGCATATCAAACATGAGCACGACTTTCGTTAAATCTGTCAGATGGGCAAAATTCTCCATAGGACCTACCTTGGCAAGACCGGGACCCACGTTGTTGATGGCTGTGGCCACAGCCGTAAATGTGGTCACCAGGTCCTGGCCTTCCAGAGATACCAGAAAAACAGAAACCACAAACAGAATCATAAAAGTAATAAAATATACATTCGTGGAACGGACAACCTCGTGTTCCACCGGTTTGCCATCCACCTGGATCTTCTTGATACTCTTCGGGTGAATATAAGAAGTCAGCTCTTTTTTCACCGTCTTTATGAGCAGCACAAACCGGGATACCTTGATACCGCCGCCGGTGCTGCCGGCGCAAGCGCCGATGAACATCAGGATGACAAGCACCGTCTGACAGCTTTTCGACCAGTAATTAAAGTCCGTGGTGGCAAATCCTGTGGTAGTGATGATGGATGCCACCTGAAAGGCCGCATGCTTTAACGCCTCGGCAAATCCCATGGCTGTCCGGCAAAGAGACCAGGTGATAAACGCCGTCGCCGCGATGATAACCAGAAAATAATATCGCACCTCTTCCATAGCGGCAGCCTTTTTAAACTTCCGGAATAAAATCAGATAGTAAGCGTTAAAATTCACGCCAAACAAAATCATAAAAATGGTGATCACCCACTGCAGATAGGAAGAATATCCTGCTATGCTGTCACCCTTGATGGCAAAGCCTCCGGTTCCCGCCGTTCCAAATGTAATGGTCAGGGCGTCGCATAAAGGCATATGTCCGATCAGAAGGAGCACGATCTGCACGAGGGTCATCCCCACGTAAATAATATACAGAATCCTCGCCGTGTATTTAATCTTTGGCACCAGTTTGCCCACCGATGGTCCCGGGCTCTCCGCCCGCATCAGGTTGATGTGCGAACCTCCGCTCAGCGGGATCACCGCCAGCAGGAAGACCAGAACGCCCATACCGCCGATCCAGTGAGTAAAACATCTCCAGAAATTGACCGATCTGGACATGGCCTCTACATCGGTCAGAATACTGGAACCGGTGGTGGTAAATCCGGAAATCGTCTCAAACATCGCATCCACAAAGGATGGAATCTCCCCCGACAGATAAAAAGGAAGACAGCCAAAGACACTCATGACGATCCAGCTTAACGCCGTCGCCACACAACCTTCCTTTAAATAAAAAATCTGACTTTTCGGTTTCCGGATGGTCGCCGCTGTTCCCAGGAAGAAACACAGGGCGGCCACCCCGAGAATGACAAAGCCTTCCTTCTCCTGATAAATAACTGCCACAATACAGGGCAGGAGCATCAAAAGACCTTCGATCCTGAGCACCTGTCCCAAAATGTACCGAATCATTGATGTATTCATGATGCCCCTCCGCTAAAGTAAAATATCCTGTATATCTTCAAATCCTGTGTTTGTTGTAACCACCAGCACTGCGTCACCCACATGGATGCAATCCTGACCGCTTGGAATCCGTATTTTTCCTTCACGGTAAATACAGGAAACCAGCAGATTCTTCTTTAAGGAGAGATCCTTCAACGGCACATCTGTCACCGCCGACGGAGTATCTACCCGGAACTCGATGGCCTCCACCTGAGAATCATACATATGGTAAAGAGACTCTATGTTACTGTCCATGGAATTTTTCTTGGCACGGACATAGGCGATGATAGCTTCTGATGTAATATAACGTGGATAAATCACGCTGCCCAGATCCAGTCCATTGATCACTTCCTTAAAGGTGATCCGGTTGATCTTCGTGATCACCTTCGCGTTTGACACCTGCCTTGCATACAGCGTCAGCAGAATATTCTCCTCGTCAATACCCGTGAGCGGCACAAAGGATTCCACCCAGGAAATGCCCTCTTCCTCCAGAAGCTCCTGATCGGTTCCGTCTCCGTTGATAATGACTGCCTCCGGCAGAAGTACGCTGAGTTCCTCACAGCGGGCCTTGTCCTGTTCAATGATCTTTACGGAAATGCCCACATGGATCAGCTGTTTGGCCAGATAGAATGCCGCCTTTCCGCCCCCGATGATCAGTGTATTTGCCACCTGGTTTGTCTGAAAACCAATCTGTTTTAAGAAAGGTTTTGTCCTCTTTCTCGGAGCGACAAACGAAAGAATATCCCCTTTGACGATCTGAAAATTTCCGTCAGGGATATAGACTTTCTTTCCTCTTTCCACCGCGCAGACCAGCACTTCCGACGCCAGCTTCTCTCCCATCTGAGCGATGGTCATTCCGTCAAGAATATTATCTTCCGGCACAGCAAATTTGATCAGTTCCGCCTGGCCACGGGCAAAGGAATGCGCCTCCAGCGCCGACGGCAGAAACAGGATACGGGCTGCCTCCCTGGCTGCCTCCAGCTCCGGATTGATGATCATAGCCAAACCAAGCTTTTCCCGGAGGTAGGCCGCTTCCTGGCTGTAATCCGGCGTACGCACTCTGGCGATGGCCGCACAGTCACCGACCTGTTTTGCCACAGTACAGCAAAGCAGGTTCAGCTCATCGGACTCTGTCACAGCAATGAGCAGATCCGCTTCCTCAATCCCCGCTTCCATCTGCACACTGAAACTGGCTCCGTTGCCCGCCAGTCCCATGATGTCATAAAAGTTGGCGATCTCCTGTATTTTTTCGGCATTTTTATCCACAATAGTGATATCATGCCCTTCTTTGGATAACTGTTCCACCAAAGTCACGCCGACCTTTCCACAGCCGACAATGATGATCTTTAGTCCCCTCTTCACAGAACTTTTCTTCCCGAACATTCTGCAATCCTCCTATGTTGTTCTTAATATAGTTCCCTGAGATTATACAACGAAAGCAGGAAAGACTCAATGCAAAAAAATATCATTAAAGAACAAGAAATATCCTGTTTTCTAATGAAAAATAAACAAAACTTTATAAACCAAAAAAAGAACCAGGACATCTGTAAAAGAATCCTGGTTCCTGCAGCTATTTCCATGCTTTACGCATTCGTCATTATGCCCGAAAGAACAACAAAACATCTTTTTTTATATAAAGGGACATCTTTCTCATCTGGCACCGGATGATTCCCGCGCTATGGGAAGAATCAATCCCTCTCATCCCACTGGTCTTCTCAGTCTTCATCATCCCAGTCGTCGCTGTCAAAAGGATGATCTTCTCCGTCCGGATCATCATCATCGTCGTCATCGTCATTCCAAGACTCATGCCGATCATTATTCCACTGATGATTTCCGGAGTTATTTCCTGGATAACTTACTTTATTACCGGTCCAGCGGTCGTCGTCATGTTCATCCCAGTCGTCGTTATCTCCCCAGTCGTCCCAGTCATCATCCCAGTCACACCGGTCTTCCAGATAATCTTCCACATCGTCCAGATAATCTTCCACGCGGTCGATGGCGTCATCCATTCTCTCGGCGGTCCATCCCCAGCGGTCATCCCACTTATCATTCAATCTGTCCAGCTTGTGGTCGATGACCTTCAGCTGTCTTGCATAAGTATAATACAAATTCCTGCGCTGGCTGGCTCCGACATTCCAGTTGACCTTTTTGATCTGCCTGAAAATCTTTTTGATCTGCTTTCTGTATTTTGCCAGCTTTTTAGTATCGGAATTACTTCCTTTGGAAGTATTCCATTTGCGAGACGCATGGGATGTCTTCTTCACCTTAAGCTTCATGGTTGCCTTCAGGCTGGTTCCCTGTATGCGGACAGTAATCTTTGCAGTTCCTGCCTTACGCGCCTTGATTCTCGTGTCGTCGCCTCTTTTGCGGATCACCTTTGCCACAGACGGCTTGCTGCTTTTCCAGACGATCCTGCTGTCTCTGATATAATCATCATCGAACGCTCCGTCCACATCCAGCTCAATGGTCCGTCCCACCCAGGCGGTTCTGGAGCCGTCAATATAGATTCTCCGTGATGCCGCCTCCGTGTCTGTGTTCACTGTCAGCATAACGGCCGCTGCTGCGGCAAAGGTAAGCGCGCCTGCCAATACTCTTTTCTTCATATTTTTCCTCCCTCTTGTTTTCCTGTGTCATAAAACGTTTCTCTTTTTCCAATCGGTGTCACAGTTTATGATATGTGCCACACTCTCCATGGTCAATGGGAACCATTTCCATGTAAACCGTCATTAATCATCCCAGTCATAACGATCGTCGTCGTAACGGTCATCGTCGTAACGATCATCATTCCAGTCAAATCTGTGCTCCAGATAATCCTCTACACTTTCCAGATAGTTCTCAGCGACATCCACTGCTCTTTCCATAGAACGTGCAGTGCTTCCCCAGCGGTCATCCCAGCGGTCGTTGATCACATCAATCTTGCGGTCCAGCTTATTTAACTTACTTTCAAACTTCAGGTAAACAGCCCTGCGCTCCGCTGCCGTTGCCGGAACCGCCGTCTTCGCGATCTGCTTTCTGATCTTTTTGATCTTCTTTTTGTACTTGTTGAGCTTCTTCTTATCGGAAGCGGATTCACTGGAAGCAGATACATTTTTCTTTACAGTGATGGTCTTTGTTGCCTTGATATTGGTTCCCTTGATCTTAACAACAATCTTGGCCTTTCCGGCTTTCAGTCCCTTCACCCGGGTATCTTCTCCTCTCTTGTTGAGAACTTTTACCACGGAAGGTTTCTTACTCTTCCACACGATGTTCCAGCTGCTCACCAGATCATCATCCGGATAAATATCCGTGTCCAGTTCAATGGTCCTTCCCACCCGCACGGAGCCGGCTCCTTCGACTCTCATTCCCTGCGGCGGAAGGGCTGCACTGGCCGGAACCGCTGCCGTCACTAATATAGCCGCCGCCATTGTCGTTGTCAATAATCCTGCAAAAATTTTTTTCTTACTCATAATTTTTCCTCCTTGTTGTTTTTGTTTCGTACGAACAGTTTTGCCACGACATTTCTGTTCTTCTGAACTTTATTGTATGCTCCTGTCTTGTTTTGATGATGCCATTATATAGGCCATCATTCAACTCCCTATAAAGGAAAAATAAACTTTTCATAAACTCTATCTGCTCTATAGGAAATATTTTACAGTTCCTTTTCTCTGCCTCCCGGAAATTTTGAACCGTTTTTATTTCTGGCGGAACCGATATCCGGCTCCCCAGACGGTTTCAATGAGTTTGAGTGTTTCCTCGTCCGGACCGATCTTTTCACGGATGCGGTTGATATGCACCGCCACCGTCGCCGTATCTCCGATGGCGTCCATGCCCCAGATACGGTCAAACAGAGTATCTTTAGAAAATACAATATTCGGATTAGACGCCAGGAAATACAGAAGCTCAAATTCTTTATTGGCAAGCTCCACTTCTCTGTCTCCCACAAAGACCTGTCTGGACAGCGGAAGGATCTTCAGCTTGCCCGCCTGGATACTGCCTTTCTCAAAAGCTTTCCGGTCGGGACTTTCATTATTTTTTTTCAGGCGTTCATGGATATTGATATGCGCTTTGACCCGGGCCACCAGCTCGCTGGGACTGAACGGCTTTACAATATAATCATCCGCTCCCAGTCCGAGACCTCTGATCTTATCCAGATCTTCTCTTTTTGCCGTCACCATGATGATCGCCACATCTTTCTGCTTGCGGATTTCCCGGCAGATGGTAAAACCGTTGACGCCAGGCAGCATGACATCCAGCAAAATCAGATCATATTCATTCTCCAGAGCCAGCTTCAGGCCCTCCTGCCCGTCCTGACAGATGGTCACCTCATAATCTTCGATTTCCAGATAGTCTCTCTCAATCTCCGCAATTAAAATATCATCCTCCACGATCAGTATCTTTCTCATAACACGCCTCTCTCCTTTATCCATATTGATTTCCATTATTTATATTTTCTCTGATTTTATCGATCTCTTTCTTTTCACTTTCATCGGTCGTCCTCATCCCGATCCAGCGGAAACTCCATCACAAATTTAAGCCCTTTTCCTCCGACGCCTTCTTCCGCCCGGATGCTTCCGCCGTGCCCTTTCATGATCTCTTTTACGATGGAAAGTCCAAGACCACTTCCGTTGCCCGGATTCTGCCGGGCTTTATCTCCCCGGAAAAAAGTATCAAAAATCTTATCTCTCTCTTCCTCCGGCACTCCCGGCCCGTCATCGGATAATTCCAGGTACAGCCGGCCGTCCGCAGTATACAGCGCCGCCGTCACTACAGATTCCGGTTTTTCTCTGTATTTTATTGTGTTGTCGATCAGATTGCCCAGCACCCGCTTCAACTGCTGCCGGTCCCCCTGTATGAAAAGATTTTTCCTTTCCCATACCGTTTTTACCAGAGACAGCCGGTTATTTTTAAATTCAATCTCATGCTCTTTGAAAAAAGAATTTACAAACCCGCCAAAATCAATCCGTTCCATGGAATAATGATACTCTCCCCGGTCAAAACGGGAAAACAGCGAAAGATTATCGATCAGCTCCGCCAAATCTTCAGTCCTGGTCCTGATGGCGTCATAATACCGGCGCTTCTTCTCCTCCGTATTGGCAATGCCGTCCCGCAGACCTTCCACATAGGCTTTGATGGAAGTGAGCGGTGTGCGCAGATCATGGGAAATACCGGCCAGAAGCTGTTTTTTGGCCTCCTCATACTTCTCTCTCTCCCGGACGGAATTCTCCAGGTATTCTGTCATCTCATCAAATTCCTGACAGGCCTTTCCCAGCTCATCCTTTTTTTTACTGCCAATGCGGTAAGAAAGATTGCCGTCCTGTACCTGGCGAACCCCTTCCGACAGCTGATTCAGCGACTTTTTCATGCCGCTGCTCAGCCATCGGGTGAGAATAAAGATGCTGATGACAATGGAAACCACCAACACTGCCACAAACAGTCCGAGAATGGACAAAATATCCCGGATCACCTGAGAACTGGAAGAACTCCCCACATAATTCTCACAGTATGCCAGGATACTCAATGTGCCTTCCTCCAGGATATAAGAACGCTTGACAGCCGAGCTGTTCCCGTCCGCCACCGCAAAACTGGCCAGCTTCTCGTATCCCTCGCCCGCGATATCCGTTATTTTCTCCGTCGCATCTTCCGGCAGATCGGAGGCAAGCACCACATGGTCATAATAGATTTCATAATAATATCCGATATTGGTCAGCTCCCTAACCACTCCTCCAAAAGCGCTGTTCTGACGCCGGATTTCTTCCTGGAGAAGTACGTTATAATCCACTTCTTCCTCCTCATCATCGTCATCCCAGTCATCTTCATCCCAGTTTTCCCAGGCGTCATTGCTCTCCGTGGTTCCTGTTTCCGCCTCGATAATCTCTTCCACCGGTTCATAAGTCAAAATCTGATTTTGATAATTATATAAAATTGTCTGCACATTGAGAAGTCCGTTATCATTATCATAGAGTTCTTCCAGCCGGTTCAGATTTTCGCTGCCGTGAAAAAAAAGCACCATCACACAGAGCATCACTGATACGGCAATGGGAAGCAGAATCATCAGCAGGCTGGCCAATGTTAATTTTTTACGTATATTCAATGAACATTCCCCCCTCTCACTGTCACATGCAGGCATGATTTTTTTGATTGTACCACGAATTTATAAAGAAACTTTAAATTAAACAACAATTTTCTTTTTTCCGGAGACTTCCGTCAATGATTGAGCTTTTTTCTCTCCTGCCGTATAATAATTTCAGTTCGCCTACATAAGTAAGATTTCAA
>ERZ1090860.1701-NODE-1706-length-11294-cov-6.534478_pt1 | contig 11294 bp, 10 predicted proteins | sample MGYA00478483_ERZ1090860 | MGnify/ENA primary metagenome ERZ1090860 (study PRJEB33644, sample SAMEA5815741) | chicken gut metagenome | biome: Chicken; feature: Gastrointestinal Tract; material: Caecum | place: Ireland | collected 2019-01-01 | study: A study of...
GACTTATCACTTTATTTTTTATACTTAATAAGTATAACATGTTTAATCCATGAATTACAACGATAATCTGAAAAACCGTTCTCCGTATATGCGAAAAACTGCCGCCAAACAAAATATCAGGAATCACTCTGATATTTGATTTGTGCGACAGTTATCTTCTCGCTCCCGTATGTTTGTGTATACAGCTTCTTCTGTATCTCTTACATATCGCTTCTTGAAATCTCAAGAACTTTATATCTGGAAATGCCGTCCGCGCTCTCCACTTCAATCTCCTGTCCAATCTTGGAGCCCACGAGCGCCTTGCCCAGAGGAGACTCATTGGAGATCAGGCCCTTCATGATATCGGACTCTGTGGAACCGACAATACGATACTCCAGCTCCTCGTCAAACTCTTCATCATAAAACTTAACGGTACTTCCGATGCTGACCGTGTCTTTGTCGAAGGCAGACTCATCGATAACCTCTGCATTTCTGATGATCTTCTCAAGCTCTTCTATCTTTGCCTCGATGGAACGCTGCTCATCTTTGGCTGCATCATACTCGGCATTCTCGGATAAGTCGCCCTGCTCTCTGGCTTCTTTGATCTTCTGCGCGATCTCTTTTCTTTTTACTACTTTTAAATCCTGAAGTTCATCTTCCAGGGCCTTCATTCCTTTGCTTGTCAGGATATGTTTCTTACTCTCTACCATCGTTTTCATCTACACCTTTCTTAAAGTTGCTGACCTGTCAAAAGTCTCCTTACAATTAAAAGGAGACCCCAGATAAGCCATAATTATAATGCAATTTAAAATGATTGTCAACGAGGCTTCACAGGGTTTCTTTCACTCCTGTTACCTCTCCCCGCCTTCCGCCGCGCTCTCAAGCAGCTGTTCAAGCTCTCTCAGTGTTGTCACCTGATTGACTTCCTGGCGGAGTCTCGACGAACCGCGAAGCCCCGCCGTATACCAGGCAGCGTGCTTGCGCATTTCACGGATCCCCGTGTATTCGCCCTTATATTCCACGCAGAGGGCTGCGTGGCGCAGAAGCATTTCCACTCTTTCCCGGGCAGTGGGTTCCGCCGGCACCGGCTCTCCCGCCAGAGCAGCTTTGATCTCCCGGAAAATCCACGGGTTGCCCTTGCTGCCCCGGGCCACCATTATGCCGTCGCATCCGGTCTTTTCCCGGATGGCCAGGGCATCGGCGCCGCTGTAAATATCTCCGTTGGCGATCACCGGCACCCGGACAGCCTCTTTGACCTGCCGGATGGCCTCCCAGTCCGCTCTGCCGCTGTAGTACTGCTCTCTGGTCCTCCCGTGCACTGCCAGAGCATCCGCTCCGCTGTCCTCAAGAACCTTCGCGAACTCCACAGCGTTCTTATGCTCCTCGTCAAAGCCCAGGCGAAACTTCACTGTCACCGGCAGGGAGACCGCCCGTTTTACCTCACTGACGATCCTGCCCGCCAGTTCCGGCTGCTTCATCAGGGCCGAGCCCTCATGATTGTTCACGATCTTTGGCACAGGACAGCCCATATTGATATCGATGAAGGCGAAGCCTCTGTCTTCTATCTTATGTGCCATTTGTCCCATTAATTCAGGTTCTGAACCAAAAATTTGCACTCCCACGGGAGCCTCTCTCTCATCGGTCTGCATCAGGGGAATGGTATTTTTATTGCCATAGTACAGCGCCTTGGCGCTGATCATCTCTGTGACCACCACGTCGCATCCCTGCTCCCGGCATAAAAGGCGGAAAGCCAGATCCGTGACTCCCGCCATGGGACCGAGGATTACAGGAAACGCGCTGCCGTAAATGGCGGCTGTGTCTGTTTTATCTTTTCTGTTTATCATAAATAATCTGAAGTCCCTTCAACGTGAGGCTGGCATCATAATAATCAATACAGTCGGTCTCCTCGGCAATCATTTTGCCCAGTCCGCCGGTTGCCACTACTTTTACATTCTCAAATCCGCTTTCTTCGATCATCTTGTGGATAATATACTCGGTCTGTCCGATGTAGCCGAACACAAGACCTGCCTGCATTCCGGTGATCGTCTCCTTGGTCAGAATGGAATCCGGCTTGCGGATTTCAATTTCCGGAAGCTTGGCTGCCTGCTGCCACAGGGCGTTGGCAGAAGTCCGGATACCCGGAGAGATCACACATCCGATGAACTCGCCGTCCGGCGTGATGAGATCGTAGGTGGTCGCTGTTCCGAAATCCACCACGATCACCGGGCCGCCGTAAAGCTCATAGCCGGCCACGGCGTCCACGATACGGTCCGCTCCCGTCTCCTTCGGATTGGCCGTCTTGATCTTAATACCAGTCTTGATGCCCGCTCCCACGATGATCGGCTGCAGGTTAAAATATTTGATGATCGCGCTGGTGAATGAATGCATCACCGCAGGCACCACGGACGCGATGATCACGTCATCCACGTCTTCTCTGCAATACCCCTTATACTGGATCGCCTGCAGAATAAACAGACCGTATTCATCAGAGGTACGGTTGATCTTTGTTCTCATGCGAAACGTATCGCAGAGCTTTTTTCCCTGGAAAATACCAAAAGTGATGTCTGTATTTCCGATATCAATTCCAATTAACATTCTGTTCCTCCTGTGTAACCGTTATTTCTGCTCGTCCTGCAGAAAAAACACTTTATAATACATTTCAAGGCTCTCCAGCAGTTCTCTTTTCTCCTGCTGAATCTGCTTGATTTTTAACACACTGCCGATTTCGTCAAAGAAGTAGTCGTCCTCTTTGCTCTCCGTGACCAGATTCAGATTCCCATCTTCGTCAAATTCCAGACGCAGGATCCCTCCCACATCTTCCGTGTACAGCACGCAGAGAATCTTCAGCTCGTCCTTCACCGCCTTGGGAAGGGAATCAAATTCAGGATTAAAATAAAAAAGCTGCTCGTACTGACTGGCGCCGCACAGTATTTTTTTATCTTCTAACATGACTGCCTCCTACACATATCCGTAAAGCCCCCGGACAGAAACCTCGCCGCCGCAGATATATTCCGTCTCTCCGGCTTCGTTCTGTACCAGAAGCTCCCCTTTCTCATTGATGCCCACCGCCCGGCGGACCAGTTCCTGTCCCCGGCGGATCACTCTGACATCCCGTCCGATATTGATAAGCCTCTTCTCATATTCTTTTACAAAAGGAGCAAAGCTCTGCTCCCGGAGAAAAATCTCATATCTCTCTGTAAATTCCCGAAGAAAATCCGCCAGAAAAGCACTGCGGACAATCTTCCGGCCCGTCTCCCGGTAAAGGGAGGAAGCCATATCCACAAGCTCATCAGGGAACTCTTCCCGGTTTACATTAAAACCGACGCCCACCGCCACGTAGGCGATCTCATCTATCTCGAGGCTCATCTCCGTGAGGATGCCGCAGATCTTCCTGTCATGAAGGATCACATCGTTGGGCCATTTAATCTGACAGACTTCTCCGCCATGCTTTTCCGATGCAGCGGCAGCCGCCAGGGCTGTCACCAGCGTCACCACAGATGCGCTCTCCGGAGGGATCTCCGGCCGCAGAAGCATCGTGCAGAAAATATCCCGTCCTTCCGGCGAAGACCAGACTCTGCCTCTCCTGCCTTTCCCTGCGGTCTGATGATCCGCCACAAAAAGCGTCCCGTCCGCCGCTCCCAGAGCTGCCTGCCTTTTGGCCTCCTCGTTGGTAGAGTCCACCGACGGAAAACAGATAACCTTTCCAGGCCAGACTTCCTCCGGCAGATATTCCCGGATGGATTCTTCCGTGAGCAGATCCGGACTTTGCAAAAGCCGGTAACCCTTCCGGGTTACCGACTCAATCTCATATCCTTCTTTTTTCAGAGTATTGATGCATTTCCAGACAGCTGTCCTTGAGACGCCCAGCTGCTCACAGAGCGCCTGTCCGGAGACAAATCCGTCCTGCTGCCGGAGAATATTTAATATCTTCTGTTTCATACAATTATCTTCCCAGGGTCGCCACCATCACAGCCTTGATGGTATGCATCCGGTTCTCAGCCTCATCAAACACGACCGAGCGATCGGAACGGAAGACCTCGTCCTCCACTTCCCGGATGTCCAGTCCCAGACGATCCCGCATATCCTTTGCCACCGCTGTGTCAAAATTATGGTAAGCAGGCAGGCAGTGCATGAACAGACAGTCCGCATTGCCGGTATCCTGCATCATCTTCCTGGTGATCTTATATGGAGACAGAGCCTTCACTCTCGCCGGATAAATCTCTTCCGGCTCGCCCATGCTCACCCATACATCCGTATAAATCACGTCGGAACCTTTCACATCTTCCGGATCATGAGAAATCTCAATGACTGCCCCGCTCTTTTCCGCCAGCTGCCGGGATACCTCAAGCACCTTCGGATCACAGACAGTCTCCTCCGGTCCCACTGCTTTGAAATCCACACCCATGATGGCACAGCCGTACATCAGCGCATACATGACATTATCAGAGAGGTCTCCCACAAAGGTGAGCTTCATCTCTTCCAGCGGCTTATCGATATGTTCCTCCATGGTGAGGAAATCCGCCAGCACCTGGGTCGGATGATCTGTGTCGGTCAGTCCGTTCCAGACTGGCACACCGGAATACTTCGCCAGCTCTTCCACGATCTCCTGTCCATAGCCACGGTACTCGATGGCATCGTACATGCGCCCGAACACCTTCGCCGTATCCTCGATGGTCTCCTTCTTATTCATGTGGGAATTGGACAGAAAAGTCACATGAGCGCCCTCGTCGGCGGCAGCCACCTCAAAGGAACAGCGGGTCCGGGTAGAAGACTTATCAAAAATCAGAACAATGTTCCTGCCTTTTAATTCTTCCCCCTGCACGCCGCTCTTCTTCTTGGCCTTAAGCTGATGTGCCAGATCCAGCATATACCGGATCTCTTCCTTATTGAAATCAAGTAATGTCAAAAAATTACGACCTTTTAAATTCATAGCAAATCCTCCCAAGACGCCGCTGAAACGCCGGTGCATTTCTCTTTCTCCGGGGAAATATGCCGACGTACCCTTTTACGTCTTATCTAAACTTTTTATCAAATTTTTAATGTAATGTCAAGCTATTATTCAGTGGGTGACATAATCCGCAATGAGATTGTAATCAAGCACTTCTTTGCAGGTATCGATGAGTGCTGTCGCCCGGTCAGAATACTGCTGGCACAGGTTCACATTCACGTTCATCCGCTGCCCGGTCAGAAGATTCCAGGCACTGCCGCTCTCCACTGTGCCGTCCTTTCCGATGCCGAAAATCATGGCATTGTCTCCGGCTATAAAAGAACCCTTACCGATATAGGATATCTGCGCCACAAATCCCTCATCGGCGTTGAGCAGGTCATGGCCGAACACAAAAGGCTGCCCCGGATCCACATTCATCAGGTTGGCAATGGTCGGCATGATGTCCACCTCGCCGCCCACCGTTCCGATGGTCTTAGCCTCACCCAGCCCCGGGATGTGAATGATCAGCGGAACTTTCAACATCTCATCAAAATTGTACTCCCGGCCCAGAAACGCACTCATCTTACTCTTCACCGCCGGCGTCTCCATGTTCATACCCTGATGATCTCCGTAAATGACAATCATGGTGTTGTCATAAAGACCGGCATCTTTCAGATACTGAATCAGCTTTCCGAAAGCCTCGTCGGTATAGCGGATGGTCTGAAGATAATTGCCAAAAGTACTGCCTTTGTCACTGTCTTTCAGTTCCAGTGTCGCCAGCGACGGGTCCAGTTCATATGGGATATGGTTCGTCAGCGTGATCATAAAACTGAAAAACGGCTGTTCTTTTTCCTTTAAAATCTCCACCGCCTGCCGGAACATTTCCTTATCCGTCAGACCAAACCCGGAGATTTCCGTCATATCCAGTTCTTCCTGGGAATAAAAATGTTCAAATCCCTGCGTCTTGTACGCCTCATCCCGGTTCCAGAAAGTCTTCACATAACCGTGGAAAGCATAAGCTCCATAACCGGCGTCCCGCAATATCCACGGCAGTCCCTGAAACGTATTATCCACATACAGCCGGTAACATTCCCTCTCATCATTGGGATAGAGGCCGTTCAGCGCGGCAAACTCCGCATCACTGGTATTTCCCACTCCGGTAGTGGAATAGAAATGATTAAAGTAAAAGGTATCTTCCTGAAGAAGCGCATTGAGGTTCGGCGTCAGCTCCTGACCGTTGTATTCGGCGCCAATGACAAAATCATTAAATGATTCTGTCTGAATGAGGATCAGATTCTTCCCCTCTGCCACACCTTTATAATCATCTCCCGACGACTTCGGCACGATCTCTTCCATAGTGTTAAGGATGGCGTCCTTGTCCACATCCCCTCTCTGAATCTTTCCCACCACATTTACCAGAATGTCGTTGGTATGGTAGGTGAAGAACTCAATATGGTTGACCTTCTGCACCGAGCGCAGGTTATAGGGATTAAAGCCATAATAAAACCATGCGCAGATCATAATCACCAGCAGCAGTCCGTGGGCCAGCACATAAGGTACAAACTTCCTCATGGACATGGCGGACAGCTTCTCTCCGGTCTTCTGCCGCAGCCGGTAGAAATACAGCACAAAAGGATAGTCGATGAGCGTAAGCAGACATCCGGGACTCACTGCGGCCCCGATCACATTGCCGTCACCGGCAATCTGCCCGAAGCTGGTAATCTGATAAATCTGATTGACGGAAATGTATTTGCCAAAATAGCTGCTGTAGGCAGCATCCGCAAACATTAACACCGTTACAATGGTATAAATAATATAAAAAATCCACCGGCTCGCCTTTCCCCGCCCCATGGAACACAGCTCGAACAGGCCGAACAAAAACAATACCGTGAGCACCGGCACTTCATAGACATTCATCATGTCCAGGCGGTCCGTCTGCCAGTAATAAATAAAAATCTTCAAAGCCAGAAACGGATACGCCAGCCAGAAATGCCTGAGATATTTTATCAAGGCAAAGCCTCCTTTCCTTTCCCGATGATGTGCTGAAATGACAGCCTTTCTGCTGCCATCATAACCTTCACTATAATCATCATATGAACGAATTCAGCACACTAACGTATCATAGCACACAATCGGAAAACTGAAAAGGAAAAAGTCCGGCTGAACTGACTCAGCCGGACTTTTTTGTCCGTATAAGATTATTTGGATTATTTTGTGCTGGAAGCAGCTTCCGGAACATCTTTCGGGTCCACTGCCACCTCTTTAATAGAAGAAACCAGTCCGGCCAGTCCCTGAATCTCCGACGGCACGATGATCTTGGTCGCCTTGCCGTCCGCCGCCTTCTCGAAGGCCTCCAGAGACTTCAGCTTGATAACCGCTTCGTCGGCGCCGGCCTCTTTGATGGCTCTCAGACCATCGGCTGTGGCCTGCTGTACCTTGAGGATCGCTTCTGCCTGACCTTCTGCCTCACGGATGGTGGCCTCCTTCTTGGCCTCCGCATTGAGGATGGCCGCTTCTTTCTCGGCTTCCGCCTCAAGGATCATGGACTCTTTATGTCCCTCAGCGATCAGGATGGAAGACTTCTTCTCACCTTCCGCCCGCAGGATGGCCTCACGGCGCTCCCGCTCCGCCTTCATCTGCTTCTCCATGGCATTCTGAATCTCTGCCGGAGGGATGATGTTCTTAAGCTCCACACGGTTCACCTTGATGCCCCATGGGTCCGTGGCCTCGTCCAGCGTCGCCCGCATCTTCGTGTTGATGGTCTCACGGGAAGTGAGAGTGGCATCCAGTTCCAGATCACCGATGATATTACGAAGAGTCGTTGCCGTCAGGTTCTCAATGGCCATGATCGGATTATCCACACCGTAAGCGTAAAGCTTCGGATCTGTGATCTGATAATACACCACCGTATCAATCCGCATGGTAACATTATCTTTCGTGATAACCGGCTGCGGCGCGAAATCCACCACCTGCTCTTTCAGGAGCACCTTTCTTGCCACCCGGTCAATAAACGGTATCTTAAAATGCAGTCCCACGGACCATGTACCGTTGTATGCGCCGAGACGCTCAATGACGTACGCCTGCGCCTGCGGTACGATCCGCACACAGGATACGATAACATAAATGACCAAAATAATAAGAATAACCAAAAATACATTACCGACAATATTCATATTTTGCCTCCTTTATATACCTTCTATTCCGGCTCTACAATGAGCTTCACACCGGATATGGCCTTCACTCTGACCTTTGTATCTTTTTTAAGAATCATGTCATCCTGCACGCTCCTGGCCGTCCAGACCTGGCCCATGATCGTAACCTGCCCTTCTGCCCGCAGATTATCGATATCCTCAGTCACGATGCAGGTCTTCCCCACCAGACTGTCCACATTGGTCTTCACCGTCCTGCTGTTAAGATACTTCTTAGCCAGCGGTCTGGTGAGAATCAGCAGCAGTATGGAAACAACCACAAACGCGGCCACCTGAACCCCCAAAGGCAGATGCAGCGCTGCCAGCAGCGCCCCCACCAGAGATCCGCCGGCAAACCACACGGTCGTAAGTCCCATGGTCAGTATCTCAAGAATGAGAAATACCGCCGCGGCAATCAGCCAGTACAAAACTGTCATATGCACTCCTCCCTGTCCGCAACATATTATATCCGGCCGCAAAAAACTTCATGATATCAGCCTTCTCTTCCACTGCCGGATATGCATTGCTACAGGTTCATTTTATCTTATTTAAGTTCAGAAGTAAACTCAAATCTACTGACTTAATAGAAACTTAACATCTGGTGTAATCTGGATGAAATTCCTTCATTTTTCTCCTCATAATTTAATTTTTTCCACACAAAAACCCCCGACAGTCTCTCCACAGACCATCGGGGGGTTCGCTATATTTGCCGTTTATATTTGCAGTTTAACGTCTTCTTCTTCGCACCACAACAACACCGCCCACGATCACTGCTGCCGCCAGAAGGCCCGCATACAGCAGAATCTGGTTATTGTCTCCGGTCTTACCGGACCTGGAACTGCGGTTTGTGCCGCCGGATGTACCGCTGCTTCCGTTATTTCCGCTGTTATTGTTACCGGAGCTGGCCGGCGCCTGGGTGGATGGCTCTTCCTGATAATAGCCGTCGCTGTCTCCCAGAGAGTTGGTGATATGAATGGTTCCCGTATTCTCACCGGTGGACAGGGTGACATTTCCCTCTCCGGTCACGGTGTAGAGGAAAGCGCTGTCCTGGCTGACCGGAACGCCGTTTTCATTAGTCTCTTTTACCGCATAAGTAATCGCCTCTGTTCCGTTGGCGCCGCCCAGCGGAACTTCCACTGTCACAGAACCATTGTTATTGAGCTTCACCACTTCCGTCGGACTGGCGCTCACATTGCCCTGGGCATCCACAGCAAAGATTCCTGCATAGAAGGTATCACCGGAAGCCACCATCTGATCGTTGTCCATGATACTCTTGGTAATGGTGATCTCACCGGTATAATAATAGCCTTCCGGCAGACCGTCACTGTAAACGTTGCTGATCACCGCCGTTCCAATGGCGTCCGCTTCGTTTTCCATGATGATCACCGGAGGAGCGTCATGGCCTTCCGCGCCGATCACCTCTCCTGCCATGCAATAAAAACCATTCTCCGTTCCCTGCTGTTCCAGATATTTTATCGGCCGCCCATCTTCAGCGGTCTCAAAAATATAGTATGGCTGGTCAGTGATCGGAATATTGTCAAAGCTCACCGTGCCGCTGCTGCCGTCTATGATATGTACAGGTTTCACGTTATTACCTGTCTCTCCATATGGATGCTGTCCCTCTGCGTCCATGAACAGGCCGATATAATAAGTGGCATCTGTGGCATGCACGTCCTGCAGATTGCCGTCCGGATTAATGCCCTTGACCATCTTGGTCACATCAATCCGTCCCAGGGTTGTCACCGGCGTTGCCTTCGGTTCAATCTCCACATCATACTCCCAGCTGGTCTCATCGGCATATGGCACCGGCACCACAGAAGGAAGAATGGTGCCATAGGCGTTGGCATTCCCCTGAAGCACCAGATACATACCCTGGTCCAGATCCTCAAAGGTCACCTGCCCACCCGCGTCGGTCCACAGACTTCCTGTCATTTCCAGATTCCTTTCCTCCACTGCCTCCGCCAGAATTCCCGCTATGGCCGCATTGGCTTCCGAGGAAGTGATGTCATTGAGATCCGCGTCAATTCCTTCCAGCTCATCCACCAGAGAAAAATCCAGATATCCATGGGAAACATCCACATTTCCCACCTTATAAAGGTTCATCTGCACACCTTCTCTGTTCATACCCTCTTCTTCTTTCAGAGTCACTGTGATACTTCCCTTACGTCCGTCTTCATATGGCTCTCCGGCCCCTTCTTCCGCCCACACGCGGGACGTCATTCCAAACAGCATGGTGAAAGCAAACAGAACTGCCATGATCACGCTGCATGTTTTCATCGTATGCATTATTCCTTTCATAATACGCCTCCTTTTCCTTACTATAAATCTATACGAAACATTTCAGATTACCAATCTCTGCCCACGGCTCAGGCCCCTTTTCGGCATTTTCCGCTGTGCTTATTGTTTCGGGCCTGCATTTTCTCTGTTCCTTTTTCTCTTCATGACCATCCGTATCACTCCGATGGCAACTGCCGTGACGGCCACGCCGCCGATCAAAAAGAACATATAATAATCCTGCAGCAGATTGCTGACAGTATCCGCCGGCGTCTCCGGCGTTTCTTCCTCCCCATTATACTCTACTCGCGTCCCCCGCACAAGAAGACGATGGGTATTTACACCATAGGGCGTGCAGGTAAATAACGTAACATAATCCTGTCCATCTTCAATGGCCAGCGCCTCACTGAGCGCCCCGGTATCATCCTTATCTACCATGGGCAGGATCTGAGCCACCTGATAGGCCAGGGTCTCATCCAGGATGTGGATGTAGAACTCATCCCCCTCTTCCAGCTGATCCAGATCAGTAAACAGCCGGGCGCTGGGCAGTCCCCGGTGGGCCGCCAGCACTGTGTGATTACTCTCCCCACCGATGGGCAGCTTCGTCCCTTCGATATGACCGACCCCAGTCTGAAGCACCTCATCGGAAGTGCCATGGTAAATGGCCAGCTCCACATTTATCTTGGGAATAGAAATGTATCCCATCATGCCGTCTCCTGCGATATTGAGCACATTCCAGTATTCCGAATCCCTGTCTTCCTGTCCGCCTTCGCTGAACACATCCCCGCTCACAGGCTGGTTCACGGTGATGCTGGCATTATAGTTCTCCGCCTTTTCCCATTCCCTTTCAAAATCTTCGGTATCAATATTCTCTGTGATATTTTTATAATTACTGATCAGCCTGCTCTGCCGGTAATTATTCCACT
>ERZ1090860.1704-NODE-1709-length-11289-cov-31.652127_pt1 | contig 11289 bp, 10 predicted proteins | sample MGYA00478483_ERZ1090860 | MGnify/ENA primary metagenome ERZ1090860 (study PRJEB33644, sample SAMEA5815741) | chicken gut metagenome | biome: Chicken; feature: Gastrointestinal Tract; material: Caecum | place: Ireland | collected 2019-01-01 | study: A study of...
CTTAGTTGGCTTTCTCCGAACGAATTCACTGTCCAATATGTTTGACAAACCTACAGATTTCCCATCATACCTTTTCAGCGGACGCAAAAGCGGCGCGCTATCCGGCGCGCCGCTTGGCAAGAAAGCCTCGCAGAGTTTTGCCGCCCGCAGGCGGCAAAAAGATTAAAAATTCCTTCCTTTCCGGGGACACAAGGCGAATTGCCCCGAAGGGGCAAGAGAGGGCCCCCTGGGGGGTGCGCCTCGGAAAGGACTCTTCTCACGCCGGACAGCGTGACAATCGCCCCGCAATCGAGCGCTTTCCGGCGTGCAGGCTCATTCAAAAAAGTGACAGAGTCACTTTTTTGAGGCTAAGGCCACCCAGCCGTTCTGCTCCCGCCGCTCGAACACATGCAGGCCGTTTTTCTCCAGGGCGGCCTGCACCTCGTCGGCCCGGGTGTCGATGATGCCGGAGCACAGGAACACCCCGTCCTCCGTCAGGAAGTCCCCCGCTTTAGCGGACAGGGGGATGATCACGTCGGCCACGATGTTGGCCAGCACCAGGGCGTACTTTCCCGTCCCCAGCCGGCTGACCAGATCCTGATCGGACAGTACGTCGCCGGCCAGCACGGTGTAGCGATCCCTTCCGATGCCGTTGAGGGCGGCGTTCTCATAGGCCACGTCCACCGCCTTGGGGTCGATGTCCACCGCCATGGCCTCCGACGCCCCAAGAGCCAGGGCGGCGATGGACAGGATGCCGCTGCCGCAGCCCAGATCCAGCACCGGCTGCCCGGGGACGGTATAGGCCTCCAGTCCCGCCAGGCACAGCTGGGTGGAGGCGTGGTTGCCGGTGCCGAAGGTGAGGCCGGGGTTCAGGTACAGGGGCACCTTCCCCGCCGGCACGGGCTCCTCCCGCTCCCACTCGGGCACGATGTAGAGCCGCTCCCCCACAGCCACGGGCTTGTAGTACTTCTGCCAGGAGTGGGCCCAGTCGTTCTCCCCCAGGGAGGCGGCGGTGTAGGGCAGGTCGATCCCCTCCAGCCAGCGCGCCAGCTGCTTTTTCCCGTCGTCATCGTCGGTGACGTAGAGCTTCACCCGGCACACGCCGCGCATCTGCTCCATCAGGCCCTCGTCCACATAGTCCCAGTACTGGCGGTTCTGCTCCAGGAAGGTCTTGAAGTCCTCCTCGTCCTCGATGGCCATGCCGGTGACGCCGTTGGCGGTGAGGCGGGCGCACAGGCCCTCCAGCTCCTCCTCGGTGGTGTCCAGCACCACCTCCAGCCACTTGATATCCTCCATCAGCGCTTGCTCCCCAGGAAGAACAGGGCCACGGTGCCGGGGCCGGAGTGGGCGCCGATGACGGGGCCCACGTTGTTGAGCACAACCTGCTCCACCCCGAAGCGGCGCTTCACGTCGTCGGCCACCTTCTGCGCGTCCTCCAGGCAGTCGCCGTGGCTGATGAACACCACCTGGCTGCCCGGGTCGATGGCGGTCTCCTCCATGTGGTTCACCAGGGCCTTGAGGGATGCGTTGCGGCCCCGGGCGGTGCCCACCTTCACCAGGCGGCCCTCGTCGTCCACGTGCATCACCGGCTTGATGGACAGCATGGTGCCCACCACGGCGGTGGCGGGAGAGATGCGCCCGCCCCGCTTGAGGAAGTGGAGATCATCCACGGTGAACCAGTGGCACAGGTGGAGCTTGTTGTCCTCCAGCCAGTCCCGCACCTCCTCCATGCTCTTCCCCTGGGCCTTCATCCGGGCGGCGTACCACACCAGCAGGCCCTGCCCCAGAGAGGCGCACAGGGAGTCCACCACCCAGATCTTCCGGTCGGGATACCGCTCGGACAGCTCCTGTGCGGCAATCTGGGCGGAGTGGCAGGTGGCGGACAGGCCGGAGGAGAAGGCGATGATCAGCACATCCCTCCCCGCCTGTACCAGAGGCTCCACCGCCTCGGTGTAGTCGGAGACGTTGACGGCGGAGGTGGTGGCCGTCTCCCCCGCCCGCAGCCGCCGGTAAAAGTCCTTCGGGTCGATCTCCCGGTTGTCCGGCCAGTTCCGGTAGGTCTTGTCCCCCATGTGGAAGGACAGGGGGAGCACCTCCACCCCCAGCTCCGCCACCAGCTCCGCGGTGAGATCCGCCGACGAATCAGTCAACAGGACGTAATCACTCATCAAACCATAACCTCCAGTATTCACACGTACTTGTCACAACAGGCTATTTCTTCCCCTTTTCCGGCTGGGGACGCCGCTCCCGCAGCAGCTCCAGCAGCCGCTGGCAGGCCAGGCGGTCGGCGTAGCTGCGCAGAGCCAGGGCCAGGGCCAGGCCGGGCAGCTCCTCCTCCCCGTCGGTGGCGTCCAGGCTGCCCGCCGTCACGTCCAGGGCCCGATCCAGCTCCTCCCGGAACTGCTCATACAGCTCCCGGGGCTCCCGCCCCTCCGACGCCGCAGCCAGCAGCAGGCCCGCGTCCTTTACGGACAGCACCTGCTTGAGGGCGCACAGGGCGGTGAGATAGGCCAGGTGGGTGCGGGAGTACCGCTTGCCCTCCGCCCGGGGCATGGCCCCGTCCTTGATGTAGTTGTTGACCATGGCGGAGGTGAGGCTCTCCCCCTCCCCATAGCGGATGAGCTGCCGGGGCATATAGGAGATGAGCTGATCCATATACAGCCCGATGTCGGGCAGAGCCTCCCACTCCACGGGCCGCTCCCCCTCCAGGCGCTCCTTCAGTTCGCGGATCTCCTCCAACGCTGCCCCTCCTTTCTGGTTTTGAAAATGATGCCATAGAATGTTGCCGTCATTATATCACATTGCCCACCGGGAAGTAAAGGCCATCCGGGCATGAAAAAAGCCCGGCGGAGTCACATAACAAAATTATGTGACTCCGCCGGGCTGCGGCCGGGTGTTACAGCTCCCAGTCGGCGTAATCCTCCGCCTCGGCATCGCCGTCGGCCCGCACCTTCAGCGCGTCGGGCAGCATGGTCTTGATCCTGGCCACCACGGCCATGATCTTGTCCCAGTAGAGCACAGCGGCGTAGAGCAGGGCGCTGATCACCGCCAGCGCGGCCACCAGCTTTACCAGAGCGCAGATCAATTTCTTCATAAGCCGAAAGCCTCCTTTGTCCAGGTCTCCTGGATCGGTTGTTCTCAGTTTACACGCTTCCGCCCCAAATTACAAGGGCCCGCCCCCACTTTCAGAAAACTTTTTTTCCCTTGTAATTTCGCCTGAAATAGAATACAATAAGAGGACAAAAGGCAGCCAAACCGCCCCAGCTTCAGCGGGTATCCGCTGGTATTCTCCCACGGAAAGGAAGGGATCAGCCAAATGAGGCTTCAAACCGAAAAGGGCGAGATCACCATCAGCAGCGACGTTTTCACCAACATCACCGGCGCGGCGGCCACCAACTGCTACGGCGTCAAAGGCATGGCCATGCGCTCCAAGACCGACGGCCTGGTGCATCTGCTGCGCCGGGAGTCCATGGGAAAGGGCGTCAAGATCACCTATCACGACGACTCCTCCGTCTCCATCGAGTTGCACATCATGGTGGACAACGGGGTCAACCTGATGGCGGTGAGCCGCTCCATCATGAGCGAGGTTCGCTATATCGTCAGCCGCACCACCGGCGCCGAGGTGCGCAGCGTGGATGTGTGCATCGACTCCATGGTCATCGGCTGAACCGGCCCTTGCCCATCGAAAGGAAGGAACAACAGACATGAGAGAGAGCATTGACGGAGCGTCCTTTGCCCAGGCAGTGATCCATGCGGCGGCCTCCCTCAATCTGCGCAAGCAGGAGATCAACGAGCTGAACGTCTTCCCCGTGCCCGACGGGGACACCGGCACCAACATGAGCCTGACCATCGGCACCGCCGCCGCGGAGCTGCGCAAGAAGCAGCCCCGCACCGTGGGCGAGGCCGCGTCCACCACCGCCTCCGCCCTGCTGCGGGGCGCCCGGGGCAACTCCGGCGTGATTCTGTCCCTTCTGTTCCGCGGCCTGTCCAAGGCCGTGAAGGACAGGGACACCATCGACGGCCGGGATCTGGCCATCGCCCTGGACTTCGGCGTGGCCGCCGCCTACAAGGCGGTGATGAAGCCCGCCGAGGGCACCATCCTCACCGTCTCCCGGCTGGCCGCCGCCAAGGCGGCCGACGCCGCCCGGCAGACCCCCAACGATCCGGAGGCCGTGCTGGCCGCCGCCATCGCCGAGGGCCAGCTGGCCCTGGAGCACACCACCGAGATGAACCCCGTGCTGAAAAAGGCCGGGGTGGTGGACGCCGGCGGCAAGGGCTTCCTGGTGATCCTCCAGGGCATGCTGGACTCCCTGCGTGGGGAGCCCATGCCGGAGGAGGAGGGCGGTTCCGGCGCCGCTTCGGAGCAGAAGACCGACTACGCCGCCATCGCCGCCGAGGAGATCACCTTCACCTTCGACACGGTGTTCATCGTGCGCAAGACCGACCCCCACAAGGGGCTGGAGGCCTTTGAGGCCTATCTGAACAGCATCGGCGACAGCCTGGTTATCGGCGAGGACGACGACTGCTTCAAGGTTCACGTCCACACCGACATCCCCGGCGCCGCCCTCACCGAGGCCCAGAAGTACGGCACCCTGGAGCTGGCCAAGATCGAGAACATGCGCACCCAGGCGGAGGATCTGGCCGCCGGGCGGCACATCCAGAGCACCGACGATCTGGACGCGGTGGAGGCCGAGCTGGAGGGGGAGCCCGCCCCCGGCGGCCGGAAGATTGCGGCGCCGGAGAAGAAGTACGGCGTGGTGGCGGTGGCGGCCGGCGACGGCCTGGCCGCGGTGTTCAAGGATCTGGGGGCCGACGGGGTCATCAGCGGCGGCCAGACCATGAACCCCTCCACCGACGACATCCTCCGGGAGATTGACGCCACCCCGGCGGAGATCGTCTTTGTCCTGCCCAACAACAAGAACATCATCATGGCCGCCGAGCAGTGCATCCGCCTGGTGGAGGGCAAGCAGGTGGTGGTGCTCCCCACCAAGACGGTGCCCCAGGGCATCTCCGCCCTGATGGTGATGGATCCCGAGGCGGACACCGAGGCCAATGTCCAGGCCATGCAGGAGGCCCTGAGCCGGGTGCACACCTCGGAGATCACCTACGCCGCCCGGGACAGCGACTTTGACGGCTTTGCCATCAAGCGGGGGGACTATCTGGCCCTCACCGAGCACCAGCTCTTCGGCACCGACCGGAAGGTGGAGAAGCTGCTGCGCCGCCTGGCGGAGGCCGACGACCAGCAGAACGCCGAGTTCATCAACATCTTCTACGGGGAGGACGTGACGGAGCGGGAGGCCCAGAAGGCCCTCAAGCTCTTCACCGAGTGCTGCCCCAACGCGGAGATCACCCTGCTCTCCGGCGGGCAGCCGGTGTACTACTACATGATCTCCGCCGAGTAAGCCCCAGAAGGCCATTAAAAATACCGCCCCGGCTGTTGCAGCCGGGGCGGTATTTTTTTGCTGGTTCGGTTCTCTGCTCCGGGGGCGGCCGCTCAGCTCAGGGTGCCGTTGACATCCTGGGGATTCAGGATGGTGATGCGTCCCTCCACGGCGGGGGCGACGGTGCCCTGCTCCTGGATGTACTGGGAGATCACGGTGCGGTAGTAGTCGTTGGTGCGGTACACCAGGCGGCAGCCGGGCAGCTCCTGGGCGGCCGTCTCGCTGTTGGAGGAGGCGCCGTCGGGGTTGAGCACGTTGAGCATGGTGTACCCGTCGCCGCCGCCGCACATGAAGTCGTTGCAGGCCAGGGTGTACCAGGCGTTCAGATCCAGGGGGGTGCCGTCGGCCATGGTGACGGAGACGATGCGCTCGCCGGCGGGCTTGGAGGCGTCAAAGGTGTACTGGATGCCGGAGACCTGGGGGAACTTGCCGTTGAGCTCGGGATAGGCGTCCACGCCGTTCTCCAGGGCGTCCCACACGGTCTGGCCGGTGACCTCCACCAGGGTGACCTTGTTGTCAAAGGGCAGCATGCCGAAGATGTCGCCCACGGTCACATCGCCGGCGGTCAGGCCGGCCCGGATGCCGCCGCCGTTCTGGATGGCGATGTCGGCGTCACAGTAGTCCCGCAGGGCGTCGGCGGCCAGGTTGCCCAGGGGGCTCTCCTGGGCGCGGACAAGGGCGCTGGACCAGGGGATGTCGGAGGCGCACTGGCCGATGACCACGTCCATCTGGGCGTCCAGATCCGCCTGGTAGTCGGCGATGATGGCGCTGACCCCGGGATCCTCGGGCACGTCGGAGGAGAGGATGATCTGGTTGAAGGTGTAGCCCAGCAGCTCCCCGTCCTTCACGTTCAGGTTGGTCTGGTTGACGCAGGTGCCCACGCCGCCGGGGTTGACCACCACGGTGCCCTCGATGTTCAGGGGGCGGCCGAAGGTGTCGTTGCCGCCGCCGATCTCCATGTCGATGCCGTCAATGCGGGTGGGAACCTCGTTGTTGGCGCCGTGGAGATGCGCCAGCATGATGACCAGATCGGCCTCCGCGTTGGCCTGATCCACCACCTGCTGGCCCACCTCCCAGTGGTCGTGGAACTCGATGTCCTGGGTGTTGGAGTAGTGGGTGGTGGCCTTGCTGCCGTCGTCGGTCAGGCCCACGATGGCCACCTTCAGGCCGCCCACCTCCTTGACGATGTAGGGCTCAAACTGCTCGGGGTAGGTGCCGTCCTTCCAGTAGGTGTTGGCGGAGAGCATGGCGTACTCGGCCCGCTCCGCCAGGGAGAGCAGGTTGTCAAAGGCATAGTCGAAGTCGTGGTTGCCCAGCACGGTGGCGTCATAGCCCTGGGCGTTCATCACGTCCACGCTGGACTGGCCCTGGGACATGTTGGCCAGGTCGGTGTTGTAGGGGGAGTCGCCGCCGTCCAGCACCAGGGTGTTGGGGTTGCGGCGCTCGGCCTCGTCAAAGAGCCAGGCCGCCTTGGCGGAGCCGCCCACCTCGATGCTGGAGCCGGAGGGGGTGTAGGGCACCATGTGGCCGTGGATGTCGGAGGTGGACATGGTGGTGATGATGGTCAGATCCTTGACGGCGGTGTCCAGCACATAGGCCGCCTCCCCCCGGGTGATCACCGTGCTGTCCAGGGTCAGTCCGGCGGGCAGCAGGCCGTCCTCCGCGCCCTGGGCCAGGAAGTCCATGTCCTTGTCGGCGCCGTAGACAGCCTTCATCACCGCCAGGGCGAACTCGGCGCGGGTCATGGTCTGCTCACCGCGGAACTCGCCGTCGATCTGATCCATGAGGCGGGCCTCCAGCACGGTGTTGGCCGCCGTCTCCGCCCAGGTGTCCACGGCGTCGGGGGCGGCGGGCATGAGCACCGCGTCCAGGGTGGCCACGGTGGTGTCGGTGGAATAGAACTGCTTGGTCACCGGCTCGGGCATGGTGCCGTCCTCATTGGCCTCGGGGGCGGGGGCCTCCATGGAGAACACGGGAACCAGGTCAAAGGCCTCATACAGCAGGGAGGCCGCGGCGGAACGGGTCAGGGGGTCGTCGGGGCGGTAGGCGCCGGTGCCGTCGCCCCGGATGATGCCCTCTTCGGCCAGGCGCTGGATGCTCTCGGCATAGGTGCCGGAGGCGTCGCTGACCGAGGCGGCGGAGGCCGGCACAGCCAGGGACAGGCTGACAGCCGCGGCCAGCGCCAGGGCGGAAATACGGAAGTGCTTCATGTCTGGGGTCTCTCCTTTCATCTCTGCGCGGGCGGGCCAGTCCGCCCGCGTATCTGCATTGTAGCACAGCCGCCCCGCCGCCACAAGTAAAGTTCCTGTAATCGGACTGTAAAAAAGGGCCGCCCGGCTTCGCCGGACGGCCCTCAGCGTGTCGAAAAGGTCTCACAGAGTTCGCGCCCGCAGGCGCGAAAAAATGGGAATCTGTTTTCTCCGGCGACACAAGGTGAATTGCCCCGAAGGGGCAAGAGAGGGCCCCCTGAGGGGTGTGCGTCGGATAAAACACTTCTCAGGCCGCAAGTGTGGGATTTGTCCGCTTGAAGCGGACAAATCCTGCGCGCGGCGGACTGCATCCTGCTCGAAAAAGCGGCTTTGCCGCTTTTTCGACAGTCTCAGGGCGGCCCTTCTGCGGATGTTTTTACAGCACTTTGGACAAAAACTCGCGGGTTCGCTCCTCCCTGGGGTTGGCGAAGAAGGCGTGGGGCTCGTTCTTCTCCAGGATGTGGCCGCCGTCCATGAAGAGGACGCGGCTGCCCACCTCCCGGGCGAAGCCCATCTCGTGGGTGACCACCACCATGGTCATGCCCTCGTTGGCCAGCTCCTTCATCACGTCCAGCACCTCGCCCACCATCTCGGGGTCCAGGGCGGAGGTGGGCTCGTCAAAGAGCATCACCTTGGGCTTCATGGCCAGGGCGCGGACGATGGCGATGCGCTGCTTCTGGCCGCCGGAGAGCTGGGCGGGATAGGAGTCGGCCCGGTCCTTCAGGCCCACCCGGTCCAGCAGCTTTTCCGCCTCGGCGTCCGCCTCCTCCTGGCTCATGAGCTTGGTCTTGACGGGGGCCAGGGTGATATTCCTGCGGATGGTCATGTTGGGGAACAGGTTGAAGTGCTGGAACACCATGCCCATCTGGCGGCGGACGGCGTTGATGTCGGTCTTGGGGTCGTTGATGACGGTGCCCTCGAAGGAGATGGTGCCCGAGGTGGGGGTCTCCAGCAGGTTCATACACCGCAGGAAGGTGGACTTGCCCGAGCCCGAGGGGCCGATGATGACCACCTTCTCCCCCTGCTCGATGTGCTCGGAGATGTCGTCCAGCACCAGATTCTTGCCGAAGGCCTTGGTGAGGTGGTTAACGTCGATCACTTTGACGCAGCCTCCTTTCCATTTGCGCAAAGATGATGGAGAGCACCTTGGTGATACAGAAGTAGGCCACGGCGATGATCAGCAGGGGGCCGAAAGCGTCGTAGGTCTTGCTCTGGATGGCGGAGTACACCTTGGTCAGGTCGGTGAGGGCGATATAGCCCACCACGGCGGTCTCCTTCACCAGGACGATGAACTCGCTGGTGTAGGTGGGCAGGCAGTTCTTGATCGCCTGGGGAAAAATGATGGACCACATGGTCTGTGCCTTGGACAGGCCCAGGGAGCGGCCCGCCTCCATCTGGCCGGGATCCACGGCGTTGATGCCGGAGCGGTAGATCTCCGCCATGTAGGCCGAGGAGTTGAGGCCGAAGGCCACCACCGCCACGATCATCTTGTTGTCCGTTACGTCCAGCAGGATCACGTTGTACATGATGAGCAGCTGCACCACCACGGGGATGCCGCGGATGATGTCGATGTAGGCCTGGGCAGGCCAGCGCAGAATTTTGTATTTGGACAGCTTCATCAGGCAGAGTACCATGCCGAGCACGGTGCTGATACAGATGGCGCCCAGGGTGATGCCCAGGGTGACACCCAGGCCGTCCAGGTAGAGCCGCCAGCGGTCCTCAAAGATAAACGCCTGATAGAGCTTGGTTCCCATATCAAGAAGCCCGTTGATCATAGGGGAATCCCCGCCTCCTTATCTGTTTCCTGTAATCTTCTCCGAACACACAGGAGAGCCTGCTCCGCACAGGGCGGCGCAGGCCTCGCTGTTTCCTCTCTCTTTCGTCCGTGGTGTCACGCCTCGGGGATGGCCACCACGATGGACTGCACGGCCTCATAGTAGCCGTCGGTGAAGTTGGCGTTCTGCTCCCGCTCCTCGTTGCGGGTCAGGCCGGCGGCGATAAAGTCAATCCGGCCGGACTGGAGGGCGGGGATCAGGGCGTCGAAGTCCATGTTCTCGATGGTGACCTCATAGCCCATCTCGGCGCACAGGTATTTGACATAGTCCACGTCGAAGCCGGTGGGCTCGCCGTTCTCATCCAGGTACTCAAAGGGCTCGAACTCGCAGTTGGTGCCCATCACCAGGGTGCCCTTGGGGTTCTCCACGGTCTTGAGCTCGGGCAGGACGGCATCCTCGTTCTTGGAGATGTACTTGTCCACCAGGGCGTCGAAGGTGCCGTTCTCCTTCAGGGTGGCCATGGCGGCGTTGAACTCCTCGGCCAGGGCGGCGCCCTCGTCGTTCTTCTGCGTGGCGATGGCGTAGGTCTCGCTCTCCTCAGAGGCGGGGAAGTCCAGCATCATCAGCTTGTCGGGATTGGCGTCCACCAGGGCCTTGGCGGGGTTGGTGTCGATGATCACGCAGTCCACGCGGCCGTTGATGAGCTCCATGCCGCACTGGGCCGCGGCCTTGAAGGCGCTGACCTCGGCATCGGGGATGGCGTCGGCCACGTCGTTGCCGGTGGTGCCCTCCTGGACGGCGATCTTGGCACCCTCCAGGTCGGCCACGGAGGTCCAGGCGGCGGGGCCGCTGAGGGCCGGGGTCTCGCTCTCGGGCGCGGTGCTCTCGGTGGCGGCGGGGGTCTCGGTGTTGGGGGCGGGGGTGTTGGAATCTCCGGTGCCGCCGCAGGCGGTCAGCAGGCCCAGGGACATGGTGGCGGCCAGCGCGAAGGCGGCCAGCTTCTTGAAGTTCTTCATGGTGTATCTCTCCTTATTCATTCCTTGTATCCTCGAAGGGAAGTTCTCTCGTTTGGATGTTCCCTATTATACACCATATTCATAAAAATGCAATATTTATTCATTCGTCAAACCCAACAAAAAAAGAAGAGCGGAGCCGTAAGGCTCCGCTCTTTTCAACAGGGAAAGCTCTTTACTCCACGGTAGCGTAGGTAAAGATGAAGTTGCCCAGCGGGGTGTAGTACATGCCGTGGACACGGTCAGACACCATGTAGGGCTGAGAGTAATAATACAGAGGAGCGATGGCGCAGTCGGTGTCGCACAGCAGGGTCTCGGCCTGGTGCATCAGCTCCATGCGGCCGGCGGCGTCGGAGTCGCTCAGCACGGTGGTCATCATGGCGTCATACTCGGGGTTGGAGTAGTGGGCGTCGTTGTTGCCGTTGTCGGTCAAGAACATATCCAGGAAGGACACGGGGTCGTTGTAGTCGGCGATCCAGCCGTTGCGGCAGATGCTGTAGTCACCGGCGGAACGGGTCTCCAGGAACACGTTCCAGTCCTGGTTGTTCAGGGTCACGTTAACACCCAGCACGTTGCTCCACATCTGCTGCAGGGCCTCGGCCACGGCCTGGTGCTTGTCGTCGGTGTTGTACAGGTAGGTGGTCTCGGGGAAGCCCTCGCCGTTGGGGTAGCCGGCCTGGGCCAGCAGCTCACGGGCCTGCTCGCAGTTGGCCTCGTAGTCCTCCTCGGCGGTGCTCCAGAAGTCGCCGCCCACCTCGCGGAAGTCGGGGCCGTCAGTACCCTCGGCGTCAACCACGCTCTCGGGCACCCAGGCGCCGGCGGGGATCTCACC
>ERZ1090860.1722-NODE-1727-length-11200-cov-3.814984_pt1 | contig 11200 bp, 14 predicted proteins | sample MGYA00478483_ERZ1090860 | MGnify/ENA primary metagenome ERZ1090860 (study PRJEB33644, sample SAMEA5815741) | chicken gut metagenome | biome: Chicken; feature: Gastrointestinal Tract; material: Caecum | place: Ireland | collected 2019-01-01 | study: A study of...
CATAGTCAATCGCGCCTCTCTGCGCCGCTGACCGGAGCAGCTGCGGGCTGCAGCCGATGTGCTGGGCAATGTCTTTTACAGTCATTGTTGTCATCTCCTATCGTCAGTGTTTGTCCTATTGCGCGAAAAATCTTGTCCGCCACATATATGCTTGGCGTTCTCTCTCCGTGCAAGTAGTAATCTAGCGCTCTATGCGTGATGCCAGCCTTTTCTGCGATCTCTGATTTTCTCATCCCGGATGCAGAAATGGCACTTTGTAAAATGCTTTGAAAAAAAATTGAAATCATCTCCTTTCCGTGTTATACTCAGATAGAACAATATTTCTATGAAGGAAGGTATATTATGGATCTTGGATCCTTGATCGCCCTTGTATTAGCCATCTCTTCCCCGCTCATCACCGCAGTAATAAATGCATGGCATCAGCAAGAAATGAAGAAAATAGATGTTTTCACTCATGAGCAAGAAATTCGTTCAAAACATATAGACGAATACTTGCATGCAGCCGGTTCCGCTATAGCCACACTTCGTCCTTCCAGCGTATGCAACGCGTCTAAAGAACAAAGCGAAATCGGAGTTTTCGTAGCTCGCTCTGCATCGGTTATCATGTACCTGGACGACGATGAGTGTCAGAAATACATAAATAGAATTGTAGACGCCGTAGAAGGAAAAGAATGTAGCGCCGCCTATCAGACTTTTTTCACTCTATCAAGCAGGCTGGCAGAATTAGAAGCGGAACGGACGCGAGAACTAGCACAAATCCTACATAGGCCAGGTATGCTCCAATCCCTTCACTTCCGAATAGTAAATCATATAAGACGATTCCAACCACGGCGACAACGCAAAGGCCGATGAAACATATAGTACATTGCGTTTCTATTGTCATATTTTCTCCTTCCGTTACGCCAGAAAGATATATATCGCAATCGCTTCAAGGACAATTGCATAAGTGATATATATCGCATACTTTTCTTTCGAAAAATATTTCTTTCCCTTTATCAAGCAAAACACGGCGACGACATTGTAAATGACGAAGTATATCAATGATTGCGCTGTCATGCTCACACCCATTCATGCGCCTCGAAGTCTTCCAGGGCGTCTTGCGCGATTGTCCAGCCGCGCATCAGCTTTTCCACAAACTCTTTTTGCATTTTCAGGGCAGACTTTGTTGTGCTTTCATCTTCCTCCATCTCGATCTCTGTCTTAAGCTCCATCTCGTACTTTCTCCGCTCTGTCTCCACGCTTTCCTTCAGCAGATAGTGGATATGCTCTAGTGTCTTAATCGTCATGGTTATCCTCTCCTTTCTGATTTTCACATTTTTGGGATTTTTAACTTAAAAAAATTTTTGCTTTTTCTTCGCTACTTTCAATTCCAAGAATGCAGCATATTTTTTTTACTTCATCAACCCTGAAAGAGGATCGACCGCAGATTCTGCTAGACATCGTATTCTGACTCATTCCAATTTTCTCGGCTAACTTCTCTTGTGTTAAACCTTTTTCTATAATACGTCCTTTCAACGTGTTGGCGTTCATTATTTCACCTCCATTCTTTTTCCCATTTCTGGGACATTTATATACTACCACACTATACACCATATGTCAACCCGCTTTTGGGATTTTTTTTTAGATTTTTTTGAGTTGCTATTGCATTTCTGGGAAACATGGTATATAATCGGAATAGAAAGGAGGATGCTTTATGAGTGAATTATCCGAAAAAATAAAAGGGCTTATGGCTCAAAAAGATGTTACGTATGATGACCTTGCAAAAAAGACAGGTATATCAAAATCGGCACTTCAACGGTATGCAACGGGAGAAACGGAAAAAATACCCATAGATAGGGTTCAGTCGATTGCGGCTGCACTGGGAACGACAGCGCAATATCTCCTTGGATGGGATTCAGAAAGCAAAGAACCCTCTAAAAACGTAGTGCCATTTCCTGCCTCTATAAAAATTCCAATAATTGGAACGATAGCTTGCGGACATCCTATACTGGCTGATGAAAACCTAGACGGCTATGCATTTGTCCCAGAGTTTGCAAAGTGCGATTTTTGTCTAAGATGCAAAGGCGACAGCATGATAGGCGCAAGGATTTTCGATGGAGATCTGGTCGCTATTCGACAACAAGACGATGTAGACGACGGAGAAATCGCTGCGGTATTGGTAGACGACGAGGCCACGTTAAAAAGAGTTTATAAGCTGGAAAATAAAGTAATATTGCGAGCTGAAAATCCAACTTTTAAGGATATGATATACACCGCAAACGATGCGATGAACATAAAAATTTTAGGGAAGGCAGTATTTTTTATCAGTGCTGTAAGATAAGCAATGCAATAATAAACACAAAAGAGGTGTTTTAAATGAAAAGAACATTCTTTTTCATAATGATATTCTTTCTAACTTTTTTCGTTTTTGGATGTTCCAAAAATGATTCGAACGAATCTGGTACAACAAGCGAGGCGGGCGTGTCAGAAGTTGATAGCTCTACAAATATATCGTCAGAGTATAATGCGAGTACGGCAGTTAGCTATCAATTCTCCGAATATGAAATTAAAATTCCGCCAACATGGGAAGCTGTAGAGGAATCTGAATTCACTTATTTTTATGTGAACGATGGGTTTTATATGTTGCAATGCGCCTATGCTGGCGATGTTGATAGCGGATGGCAAGATGACTTTTACAAAGGCATGATAGATGGATTTGACTCATGCGATTCCACCAGTAAACAATCTATCACCATAAATGGATTGGATGCCTTGCAACTATCAGTATCCGGACAAATAGAAGGAACAGACGTAACAACGCAAGGTTACTCCGTATATGATCCGGTATTCAAGAATCTGGTATCCCTACATCTAGTACAGTATAATGGCGGAGAAGTTGATAGGTCTGAGGATTTAAAAAACGTTATACATACTTTGTCTCTAAAAGAATCAAATTCGGTTTCCGAGGCATACACTTTTGATGACGTTTTTTCTTTAGCCGAGTCAGAAGATATTGTTGGAGCAATAGAGATTGTAATTGAAAATTTGGCTGATCTTTTGGGCCAAGAAATTGATGGATTTGATGAATTGCAATTCCAACAGATTCAAACTATAGATGGGTATAAACTCATGATTTCCATAGGGTTCACCGGAAATACTTTTGATACATTCTCTGTAATGCCGAATATCGACGAAGACACAGACGAAATATATCCCGAAGAAATGATTGAAGTTTTAGACTGGATTGAAGATAACTTCTCTTTAGTTTCCAATGAGTCTACTGAAGGAATAAGACAAATGATAGAAGACGGAACGCATGAATCTGAAATTGTGTCTTTCGTCAAAGAAAACGTATTTATAAGTTTCAGCATCGACGAAAATAATTTGATGGGAATAGCTGCACTGTTAAACGAGGAAACCTCAAGCGAATCTAGCATAGAAGAACCATTGCAAGAAGAAAGCAGTGTTCCAGATGTGCCGAGTGAGTATCTGTCGGCCCTGGAAAAAGCAAAAAGCTACAACGAATTTTCCCATATGTCGAAGCAAGGACTATATGATCAACTGACGTCCGAGTATGGTGAGCAGTTTTCGGCTGAGGCGGCACAGTACGCCATAGATAATCTTGACGCTGATTATATGGAAAATGCTCTGTTGCAAGCAGAAAGCTATCTGGAGCTTTCTGGATTTTCAAAACAGGGGTTATATGACCAACTAACGTCTGAGTATGGAGAACAGTTCACAGCAGAGGAAGCACAGTACGCTGTCGATAATGTAGAAGTGGATTGGAACGAAGAAGCGCTGGAATCTGCACTGTCATATCAGGAAAATTTAGATATGTCTCCGGAAGAAATTTATGATCAGCTCATATCTGAATATGGGGAAAAATTCACGCCGGAAGAAGCACAGTACGCAATAGATAACCTTTCATAACGATAATAAGTAGAAAGAAAAGGTGTTACAATGAAGCCATTGACAAGATACTATATAACTTTGTTCGGCGGGATCCTTGGCATACACAAGTATATGGATGGACAGATAAAATGGGGGCTTATATATACTTTTACGGCCGGTCTATTCCTGATTGGATGGATAAGAGATATGATCCTTGCGATCAATCTTTGCAGATCACAAGAGCTTTCCGCCTCATCTAAAAAGGTGGCTGTTGGAGTCTCGTCTGCGTTTATACTTATACTGATACTTGGCATCTTTGGATCCACAGGCGAGGGCCAAGGAGGATCGTTTAACGAAGACTCTAATCATATACTACTTGAATCGTCAAAAGAAGAATCCAGCAAGGAGGAATCTTCCGTCTCTATGACGCTTCAAGTGAACGACTCAAAAGAGGAAAGCGAAGTAGGCGATTCATCTAGCGCGTTTGAAGAATCGCACGAGGAATCGTATGCGATGGATATAGATGAATCATCCGAAGAAGAGCAAAGCACACAAGAATCACTCGAAGAATCTTCAGAAGAAGAATCTGTATCTGAGGAAGTAGAAATCAGTCTCATATCTATCACCTCTCCCATCAGCGCAGGAAGCACAGCCAGTATCACCGTGCAAGGCGAGCCTGATACAGACTATAGCATAACCGTCATATACTCTTCTGGCCCTAGTAGTGCTGATGGGCTAGAGACTAAGACGTCGGATTCTGATGGCATCGTAAGTTGGTCATGGAAGATAGGGGCAAGAACCAAAGAAGGCACATACCGGATTTCTATCTCCGGAGGAGGAAAATCGTTCTCGACAAGTATAGAAATAACATAAAATAAGAAGCCGCCCCTGTGTTGGCGCACAGGAACGGCGGCACTATGCATCACGTGGACGCACAGCAATAGACTACCCTGTAAGTATACAATATAGGCACGTTTTTGACAAGGGAGAACGTGTGTTTGCTGTGCCCCTGCGATGAGAAACGGAGGAAAGCATGGCAAAGAGAAAGAGAATGCGGCTGCCAAACGGCTTCGGCAGCGTGGTAAAGTTATCCGGCAAACGTAGAAGAAGGCCGTATATGGCGAGGAAGACCGAAGGCTTCGACCCGGAGACGGGATACCCGATATACAAAATCCTGGGATATTTTGAGACATATGCCGAAGCATATGAGTTCCTATCGGACTATAACCGCAGACCGGATGAGACGATCGGGAAAACGAAGACTTTTGCGGATGTATATGAAGCGTGGATGAAAGAGTATACGACGACGCCTGTCAAGGGACGGCTGCCGAGCGATTCGGCGATACGGGGATACAGATCAGCGTATGATATATATACTAAGACGCTGCACAATGTGCCGATACAGGATGTGACGGCTGTACGCATGCAAGAGGTCGTTACCGCGTGCCAGTATGGATACGGAGTACAGGTGAAAATAAAAAAGTTGTTTAGTCAATTGTCGAAATATGCGGTCAGAGCTGGATGGATAAAGCAAAACCAGGCCACGCTTGTACGGACAACAAAAGGCGAAGATGTGGAAAGGAACCCTTTTACGCCGGAAGAAGTACGTGGCATATGGCGCATGGAGCCGTCCCCGTGGCGTGACTATACGCTGATACTGCTATACACAGGCATGCGTGGTGGTGAACCGTGTGACCCGGACGTGGATATATCGCATCTGGATGAGGGATATATCATAGCAGGGCTGAAAACGGACGCAGGACGGGAGCGCGTGATACCTATACATAGCGACATACGATATATAGCGCGAGATTTTTTTACCCAAAAAAGATACAGTTATAGTTCGCATTCGGAGCATTTCAGAGAGATGTTTCCGGATCACGTGCCAACAGACTGCCGGCGAGCTTTTATATCGCAGGCGCAAGAATGCAAGATTGATCCTGTTGCCGCGCACAAAATCACGGGACACGTGATGAGCGATATCCACTACGACGTATACATGCGTCTTCAAGTATCATATTTACAATCCGAAATGGAAAAGTTGCATTGGTAACTGTGTTACTAGTGTGTTACTAATAAATAGAATACTATCTTAAATTATAGAAAACAAAATGGCTTGAATACGCGATTTTTGGCCTGCATACTATGCCATGTAGATTCATATCCAGAATCAGCAGACCCGCATAAATAGAGGTTTTCAGGCCATTGTGTTACTAGTATGTTACTAGTAGAATCTTCTAGGATTTCAACGCTTCTATAATACACGATTCTTTTCATTGCGTAAATACTCAACTTGAAAAAATCTAAAATTTTTTCAAAAAAGTGTTGACATACTGCAAGTAGTATGCTATACTATAATCACGGTAAGGGAAGAAAACAAAAACCCGATCCGATCTACTCACAGAGGGAAAGGAAATCCCAAACACCAGAAAGGATAAGAAAATGACAGATATCAAAGTTACAGTTAAAGATGGAAAGGCCGAGTTGTACACCCCATATAGCGCAGATTTTGTAAAAGCCATCAAGGCGCTGGGCGGAGCAAGATGGAACGCCAGCAAGAGATGCTGGACGATATCGGAAGACATGCTGACGCAGGCGCGTGAGATCATGATGGACGTATACGGATACGCCGATGAAGAGCAAAAGGAAGAAAAAGCTGTTGACGAAGCAACGCTGGAAGAGTACGCCAGACGGGTTGATCATGTGATGCGCGGAAAGAATCCTGAGATCGTGGCCATCACAAAGAAAGCGATCCAAGACGCGTACAGCAGAAAGGCCGAGGCAGTGGACAAAACGAAAGAAGAAAAGGCGCTAGCGTTCGCTAGTGGCGTACTGTACGGGCTGTATCAGCTAAAGATGATAGAGGGAGATCGAGCGTATACCTTGCAGAAAATGCTGGGAGAAATCTTTGGAAAGTGAGGAAGGCAAGATGGGAAAACTTGATCCGCAAAGGAAGTGGAACGAAAAACACACAACAAATATTAACGTCCGCCTGATGGACGACTCGGACGCAGAGATAATCGCGTGGTGGAAGGAACAGCCGAGGAAAGCCGAGACTTTCCGCCGGATGGCGCGACAGCAGATGCAGACAGAGGAAGCCGTGCGCTGGCTGCGAGAAAATCCAGAAAAAAATTGAAAAAAATTCTCAAAAAATGCTTGACATACTGCAAGTAGTATGTTATACTATAATCATCAAAGGGAGATGATCCCGGAGATAAAACCTACTCACAGCTGAAGGACACAGCGCAAACCAGAAAGGATAAGAAAATGACAAGAACAGAGTTAGTAAAAAAGATCTATGACGACATCAGCGGCAGCTGGAACTTCTTAGAGAAGGACGACATCGGTTACATCGTAAACTGGAACGGCGTATGGGTTCGCTGCGAAGAGGCGGACGACGCAGAAGCAAAGTGCGACGAAGAGATCGGGTTCTTCGAGGATCACGACACCGAATATCTCTCCCTGTTCGAGAGCGAGCTGAACGATGACGCGATCTGGGAAAAGAAGGCCGAAGAGCTGGCCGACAAGTGGATCGCGGAGCGCGGCCTGGACGCATGAAGCAAAATGACACGAAAAAAGCCCCCGAAAGGGGGCCTTCTTCGTCTTACTCGCCGCACTGGCTGCGTAAGCGCGTGTGTTTCTACTCACGATTTTCTTTCAACAAGAAAATGACTCGCCGACCAGGTGATCACGACAGATCATCCCTGCCACCTACAGGGATATGTCTGATCGACAAAATCACTATATCATATCTCGCCTGGGCTGTCAACCTTTTTCACAAAAAAAAGAGGCGGGATTTGCACCCGCATCCATGCCCTGATCATAGGCCGCTCTTCTTCCGGTTCCACCCAGCCGGATGTTTTGAGCTACTCTTTTTTGCCGGGCACCACCCCGGCCCTCTCGAAAGGAGGACACTATGAAAACAACAACCAGATCCTCTTATAGTATACCACATCTCCGTCAAGATGTCAAGTTTTTTATCCGTCTACTCCGCACAACGCTTTCCATGTGTTGATGCCCACGATGCCGTCTGCCTTGAGTCCTGCATCCGCCTGAAACGTCTTTACTGCCTTGATCGTTTCTGCTCCGGCAATGCCATCATCGCCGTATCCAGGCAGCGTGTATCCGTTCGCTTCCAGCAGCCACTGCAGCAGGCGGACGTCGATTCCCTTATCGCCCTGCTGAATCTCGTTTCTGGCGACAGCGTTCTCTGTCTCCTCGTCCCACTCGCCGCTGCCGGACACGTTTAACGCCGTCTGCAATGCCAGCACTTTGTCCGTATCATCCGCCTCTTCTGGATCCTCCGGGAAGGCGGGGATGAGGATCACCTGCCCGACGTAGATTTTGTTCTTGTCCTCGATGCCGTTATACTCCGCCAGATAATCCGCAGTAGTGCCGTACCTGGCGGCGATGTCGTTCAGTGTATCTCCAGCCTTGACGGTGTACGTTTCGATATCCGACTCCGCCTCCGCATCATACGCGGGCCGGCCGTAGCCGTAGATCGTTTTATCTGTTCTGGCATATGTCCGTCTAGCTACTGCGTTTCCACTGTTTCCTTCGACTGTGAAGACCTGCGCATCATCGACAGCCACAACCAGCCCTGTATGTTCTCTACTCCCCGTCGCCGGATTGTAGAAGAAGATCTGATCTCCGACCTTTGGGGAATCGTGAAACTGCCCTTTTGCCTTATAGAAATCTGCGGAGAAGCCAACTCCGGCGCCGGTGCTATGCTCTGGCTGGCACAGCAGGCGCAGCGCGTCGTCGTAGCCGTAGCACTGCAGAAAGCCGCAGTCAACAAACACGTCGCACCAGTCATATCCGTTTTTCTTTCCATTGTAAAAGTTCGGATATGTAGTGTCTATATACTCCGCGTATTTCGTCACGTTGTCGGGCGTTTCCTTATATCCTACTTCTCCCAGCGCCCAGTTTACTACCTTCGATGCAAAACATGCCATATCACTTTACCTCCGTCACGTTGTTATTCTTCGTTTTGTTATACTTTGCCGTGCTGATGCCCAGCACCGCGCCGAGGAACGTTACCACTGCCGTGATCGTTCCCGTCACTTCTTCGCCATACGGCAGGCCCCAGATGTTAGCCAGGGCAAAATACAGCGTACCTAGGCCGGGCAAAACCAGCATCGTGATCCACTTCAGGACATTGTATACCTTATCGTTCATCTCCGTCACCCCCTTTCTCGTAGTTCTTCTGCAGCATCACCTCAAAAGGCGACGCTGACGGAATAGCGTCTGTGCGCTCCAGATTTTCGATATCGTCGTTCCAGTCCGCCGCAATGGAGTTTCCGCCAAGAGCGGAGTAAGCCGCGAAAATGTCTCGCCAGTCCTGATACTGCGCGTATGTGATCTTGCCTTGCAGCATGTATTCGCTATGATACCGCTTCAACATATACCGCAGCACCAGCATAATGCCAGTGCTTGCAGCCTTGCTCTCCTTCTCCGCCGCATGCGCCTTCTCTTTCTCCGCCCGGATTCGTTCCTGCTCCCGCTTCTTCTGCCCTTTCAGCATCGCTCCCACCCAGCCGATCAAGGCTGTCGCTATGATCGGCAGTAGGATGTAGTATGTCTGCAGTATAACGTCCATTCCCTAGTATACCTTCCTTTACTTCGTTTTCATTGCTAACACATCGTCGATCGTAAGCGTGCTGTCCACATACTGCCCCGCCTGCTCCGCAGTCAGCTTGATCCAATACCTATCATCTACTCCGGCAGTGCCCGGTTGCCATGTGTTCTGCATCCCGCTCAGCACGTTTACATAGTACTCGCCATTTTCACGGACGATTGCGCCACGCTGATACCTGTCAGAAATTCCGTCCCACGGCTCCCAGTCAGGAATCTTTCCTGTAAGCGGATCACTTTCAGTTTCTTCCCCTCCTCCTTCTTCGCTTCCTTCTGGATTCTTAATGGTGGCCACATCCGCTATCAGCGCGGCGATTTGATCTTTCATCTCCGCCACTTGCTCAGCAACCATAGAAATCTGCCGTGCCAGCTCCGGCGCTTCTGTGGCGGGATTGATATGATCCGTCATGGATGTGATCAGCGCAGTCCTTTCATCGTCCGACATTCTTCCTTCAGCCCACAACGTATCTATTTTGTTTGTCAGATCGTTTACCTTGAAATTTCCCGATTCAATCACGTTCTTAAAAACCTCGTACATCATCCATTACCTCCGCATTCATATAAAATTCACATTACAGATTTTCGATCATCGCCGTGGATATCCCGGCAATTTTTTTATTAATCCACGTTTTTGTGTCCGCCACATACTTCAGGTTCATGAATGCTCCGTCATTGTTCCACATGTCGGTGTGCAGATTATACGTCATGAGGCCGTTCAGCTCCGTCTGCACGTCGGTCGGCAGTTCTTCGACGGTCGGCGTGGCGAGCTGATAGACGACTTCCAGCGGATTGGATTGGAGCCAGGTTTTGAAGCCGTCAACGCTATCCATGCCGGAATCTGGGGAATAATAAAATCGTGGACCGCCGGCGATAAATGCGTATCCGGTTCCGAATCCAGACTGATGGTATAATCCGCGATTGCATATTACCATTGATCTGCCATCAACCACTAATGCGTTTGACACTCCGCTAGACGTTGTAAATCTGAAATACGCGCCTTCGTAAGTCCAATTTTCGTCATCGCCCCCGATATACTCCACTCTCCCGCAATTCCTCCATAGCCTCCACTTTCCATCCGTCTGACGGCGATAGATATAGTCCGCGATCCACTGCTGGCCCGAGTCGTCCGTATACGTGCCGCCGGATGTGACCGGGATGCCGCGCAGAGAGTCCGTCAGAGCGATCAGTGCGGAGGACGGGGCGGCGTAGGGTTGCCAGGGAAGGGCGGATGTGCCGGCGTTGAGCATGGGATAGATGGTAGACGATATAGCCCCAGTCTTTGGGATGCGAACGTAGATTCGGACTTCTTTTTCTGTTCCGTCAAGCGTGAATCCGTCTGCCGGGTAAATCATCGAATCGTCAGATTTTGTAATTCGCGCAATAATTAGGATTTTATCGTTTGCTCCGCTGATTTTGTACGTTCCGGATTTTATCGGAAAAATGTAGGATAAATCAGAATATATAGTGTTGGCTTGTCCCGTTGCATTTCCCGTTGCAGAAACAACTCCATCTTTACAGCTCCACGTTACTCCGTCAACCACAACAGACTCCACATCCGGGAAATTCAGCAGATTCGCCCCCGCACTCTCCACCGTCACATTGTGGCCGTAGGGGCGGTACGGGAGGGCGGATGAGCCACGATTGAGCATGGGATAGATGGTAGACGATATAGCCCCAGTCTTTGGGATGCGAACGT
>ERZ1090860.1726-NODE-1731-length-11184-cov-4.472010_pt1 | contig 11184 bp, 4 predicted proteins | sample MGYA00478483_ERZ1090860 | MGnify/ENA primary metagenome ERZ1090860 (study PRJEB33644, sample SAMEA5815741) | chicken gut metagenome | biome: Chicken; feature: Gastrointestinal Tract; material: Caecum | place: Ireland | collected 2019-01-01 | study: A study of the...
GCGAGAAGCTCCAGGAGCGCCTGGCCAAGATGGCCGGCGGCGTGGCCATCATCCGTGTGGGCGCTGCCACCGAGGTGGAGATGAAGGAGAAGAAGCTCCGCATCGAGGACGCTCTGAACGCTACCCGCGCCGCTGTTGAGGAAGGCATCGTGGCCGGCGGCGGCACCGCTTATGTGAACGCCGTCTCCGCCGTGGAGAAGCTGCTGGACGAGACCGAGGGCGACGAAAAGACCGGCGTCCGCATCATCGCCAAGGCTCTGACCGAGCCCATGCGCCAGATCGCCACCAACGCCGGCATTGACGGCTCCGTGGTGCTGGAGAACGTGAAGAAGGCCGACAAGACCGGCTATGGCTTCGACGCCTACAACGAGACCTATGTGGACATGATCTCCGCCGGTATCGTGGATCCCACCAAGGTGACCCGTTCCGCTCTGGAGAACGCCGCTTCCATTGCTGCCACCCTGCTGACCACTGAGGCTCTGGTGGCCGACAAGAAGGAGCCCGCTCCCGCTGCTCCCGCTGCCCCCGACATGGGCGGTATGTACTAAGAAATATCGCAAACTCTTGAGCTGTTTGGGATTTAGTGTTGAGAAAAGCGGATTTACGCCAGACTTACGCCATAAACAAAGTGCATGATAGGGTTAGACCGACACCTGCTGAGCGGGTGTCGGTCTTTTTTGTGCAGTGATTTAGGATACCGGTATAGTAAATAATTATACCACTAACATTCCGGTAAAGAATGAACCAAAAGTATAGCCAACAGCGAGGTTTGCTATGTTGTATATACATTTGCATTCTGGCTGGAAGGGGCCAAAGCCCCGGATTATAAGACAAGTAATGTATCGTAGAAATAAAAGACAAGTCATTAATATCATTTTTTTTGCAAAACTAATGTACTTGACAATGAAATAAGGTAATTTTAAAATTGGAATCTAGATATCTCTAAACAGATGGCTAGTAGGTTGAATGCAGTACATTTTAGAAAAGGAGCTGTTAGATTTGAGTAATACACGCTATAATGTTACCATTCACACAGCAGACGAGTACCTGGCAGGAACCGACTCCAATATTTTTCTGAGGCTCTATGGGCCTCTGGGCGAGTCTAGGGAGGTGCGTCTTAACCCTTTGATGAAAGGCAATTTCTTTGAGCGAAACGACATAGACAGGGCGACAATAGAGGTGCCTGAATCTCTGGGGGATATTTATAAGGTGGACGTACGCAGCGACTGTATGTACGCTGGTGCCGGTTGGCGGCTGGATTACATTAAGGTGCAGCGCCAGCCCACGGAAAAAGGAGAGGCACAACCTCCTGAGTCCCATTTCCCATGCAAAGAATGGATTGATAATAAGAGGGTTCATACATACACCGTTTCTTCCGGGCTGCCCATTTCTTCCATGCTGGAAGAAACGGAGCAGAGCTACGACAGCGGCGCACGAATCTGTGTTCCAGCCCACCAGTCCACGACCTATACGGACAACATCTCAGTGGAGGTGGGCTATGCGCTGACAGAGATCACAGCATTCAAAATCTCCACCAACACCCAGCTGTCCGTGCAGAGAGACTTTAATGGGTCTGACAAGATGCCGTCTTTACAAGCGGCACTCCAATTTGCTTTGCGCACCGAGAGGAGTAACTCCGGGCAGATGCCTTATATGGAGGCCAATACCCGTACGGTGGAGTGTAATGTTACTCTGACCAACAACTCGGATGAGGAAAAGGTGTATGCGATCTATATCAACCGCCAGAAGCGAATCCATACCATCACGATGGGAGATTATTGCTTTAAGCTGCCCGAGTACTTGAACCAGCGGTTTGATGGCGTTCGGGAACTGGAAAATGCCAACGTCTAATCGAACCCCCAATTTGGTGCCGCTGCATTTTTGTCAGGTGTTATTATCGCAGATGCTGCTGCGTTGGTTGTAGGCGGAATCATATGAGTGATTAATCTGATGTCACTTAGAAATCTGGTCAGTGCTGCTTCCTGAAGGATACAAAAAATAACCCCCATGGGAGGGACTCGGATGAGCCCCTCCCACATTTTCGATTCAGACAAATGCCCGCATGAATTGCAAAGCCACAGAACGTTTCTTCGGTGTTAGCTTTGCCCAAAGGGCCAGCGGTTCACGGGGGTGCTCATCAAAGGGCTCCGGTATGTACCGTTCTGTCATGGAAAATCTCTCCTTTCTGTGTATTAGGAAGAACACCGCTGTGCGCGGAGCTCCCGCTTGTACTTGTAATAGGGGTTCCGGGACAGCCCGGTCAGACGGATATACTCGGCCACAAATTTGCGTAGAATTGTATGAACCTTCGGCTGATGTGTGAATAATTTTTGATGGCAGAACAGTGGCATAAACCCGTTGAAAATTCTACAAAACTTACTTTCATGTCCGCTTTCTGATATATTGAAAATCAGACGGTCTTGAAGGGCGGTATGTACTGATCCAACGCCAAAAGTTCGGGCCCCCGGAACACTGTTCCGGGGGCCCTTCTTACATCTCAAGAAAATATACTTCTCTGTGGGAAATACAACTAAATAAAGAAAAATGTCCCAGCAAAAAGTGGGCGTTACATATATTACACAAAAATTTTTCAGAAATAATACGGTGTAAAGGCTGATATTACAAAAAAAGTCTTGTGCCCGAAGGAATGTTTTGTTAAAATAACACTGTATCAAACGGAGCGGTTCAACCGCTGCGGACCGGGGAGAGATGGTGCTGCCCGGGAAAAAGGAAGGAAAGGGCCAGGAAACAGAAGGAAAAGCCGGACGAGCCGTCTGGCTTTTTTGGCCAAATCTGCGGTGTGGAGGTGAGAGCATCCGGTATATTGGAAGAAAGAAATGGCCGCGCAGGCGGCCTCTGCGAGGAAGGATGGATGATCGTAGTATGAGACATAAGCTGAAACCCCTGCTATCCGCGCTATTGACCATTGCCATGCTCTTGTCCCTGCTGCCCACCGCGGTGTTTGCCGCCGGCGGAACAGGGACCTTTACCAAAATCACGACACAGGAAGAATTGACGGACGGAAAATACGTTATCGTAGTCGATTCCGGATATGCCATGGGTGCGCTGGACGGCACATGGCTTACTGCCACACAGGTTACAGAGGAAGGCGGCAGCCTCACCGATCCCGACGCCAGCCTGGTGTGGGAGATCGCTGTAACCGACAGCGGCGTTACCCTCACTGACGCCAACGGGACCCAAGTGGCACCCAAGGGCGGCAACAACAACGGCATTCAGGCTGGCGACTACACCTGGGCCATCTCCTTTGAAAACGGTACCTTCCGTTTTCTGGGTACCGGAGAGGATACTGTGACCCTGGCCAGCAACAAGAATTCGGAAAACAAGTTCCGGGCCTATAAAAACGCGACCATCAACGCCGGTTATCCCTGTGATTTTACCCTCTATCAGTATGCGGAGGGCACCGGCACACCTGATCCTGGACCGGGTCACGATGAGCCGACCGTTATCTCCATCTCCGATGCCCTGGCCGCTGACGACGGCACCGAGAAGCTGACGGTCAAGGGCGTGGTCACCCTCCTGGATGGGCAGAATGTCTATCTTCAGGACAGCACCGGCGGTATCTGCGTCCGCATGAGCGGCAATTTTGACGACATTGCCCTGGGCGACACCGTCATCGGAACCGGCAAGCGTGCCACGTTCAACGGTTTGCCCCAGCTGGACGGTTCCACCTATGTAAAATCCTCCGGTCTGACCCTGACCCCCACGGTCAAGACCATCGGGGAACTGACTGCTGCCGACATCTGCACCTATGTGACACTCCGCAATGTGGAAGTCACGGAAGTGTACGACAACAACGGTGCTTACTCCAATCCCAACATCACCGTGAAGGACAGCAGCGGCAATACCATTCAGCTCTATAAGGCTGTGGTGGATAAGAATGAGGACGACACTTGGACTGTGGCCGTTGGCGACACCATCACCATCACCGCAGCGGTGAGCGCGTATAACGGCACCCTCCAGCTGCGCAACACTCTGGCCAGCGAGATTGACCTGGACGGCAGTGCCTCTTCCGGTCCCATCGCCCACGGCGATCAGGTTGTCATCTACGCCCCCGCCTATGGCAAGGCTCTGTCCGGCTCCTACAACGGCTTCTACAACAACGGCACCGATGTGACCCTGGAGGATGGCACCCTGTCCGGCTTCACCGCCGCCGATGTGTGGACCGTAGCCGACAACGGCGACGGCACCTGGTCCTTCTCCTATAACGGCCAGAACATCGGCATGGGCGACTCCTTCTCCAGCATGCCCCTGGGCGAGAAGAACGACAAGTGGGTGCTGGAGGACGCGGGCAACGGCCTCTACTACATCAAGAACACCGTCCGCGGCGCCTATATGGAGTGGTATGCCGAGAAAAACAACTGGAGCTCCTACGGCGAGATTTCCGCTGGCAGCGAGGGTATGTTTGCCCTGACCTTCTATGAGGTCACCGATCTCCCCGAGCCCCCCAGCGGCGAGGTGCCTGAGGACGGCGCTCAGGTGGTGCTCTACAACGAGGGCGCCAAGGGCGTTCTGGCCGGTTCCGACGGCAACGAGACCAGCCCCTCCATCAACAACGCCGAGGCCACCGTGGCCGACGGCGTGGCCACCCCCGCCAACGGCGCCCGGGTCTTTACCGTGGAGGTTAACGGCGAGTGGTTCCGCTTCAAAACTTCTGACGGCTACCTCTGCTCCAACGGCACCGGCAACAACGCCTTCTATTCTGCCGAGGCTACCGAGGACGCCGACTGGAAGCTGACCTCCTTCAACGGCGGCTTTAACCTGGAGAGCCGTACCGCCAAATTCAACGGCAAGTATTCCCAGTACCTGGAATACTATGCCGGCTCCTACAAGACCTACAGCCTGTACAATGACAGCGATAAGGACATCTACACCTTTAACTTCTACCCTGTGGCTAAGGACGTTACCGTCACCGATGGCGTGGTCAATATGCCCGCTGTCACCTTCGGCCTCCTGCCCGACGCTTATGTGGGCCAGGAATACTCCGTCAGCTTCACCGTGGATTCCGTCTTTGGCGTGAAGGACATCTCCGCCAAGTACGGCGACACCCCTGCCCAGCTGACCAATGACGACGGCACCTACTCCTTCACCATTCCCGGCTCTGCCATGGTCGCCGGTGATCTGGTGATCACCATTGAGGGAACGGACAACAAGGACGTGGCCTTTACCGATACCACCACCCTTGCTGTCAAGGACGAGCCCTATATCCTCGAGGTGTTCCCCGCCGCCAATGCCCAGACCGGCGACGAGAAGCAGCCGGAGATCGGCTTCACCTTCGGCAACGCCGGGGAGAATCCCACCATCACCCTGAAGGTGGGCGACCAGGAGGTCACTCCCGTTGTGGCCGACGGTAAGGCCTCCTACACCCCCGCCGAGGCCATGGCGGATGGCAAGGTCTCTGTGACCGCCACCGTCACCCGGGCGGATGAAAAGACCGTCTCCCGCACCTGGACCTTTACCATCGGCACGGCCCAGTATCAGCTCTACTTCGGCCAGCTCCCCTCCCCCACCGGAGAATTCTCCGACGGCGCGGGCACCCTCCAGGAGGGCCTGAACTATGTAGCCAACCTCCCCGAGAGCGCCAATGTGGACTTCGTGGCTTTCACCGACCACTCCAACTACTTTGACACCTCCGGCGCTGCCAACCCCGAGGCTGCGCTCTATGATGCCAGCCAGATGACGGCGGCCAGCGCGGAGAAGTGGAACACCTATACCGGGACCATCGAAAGCTTCAATGCCGAACACGCCGGCAAGCTGGTTGCCCTGGCAGGCTTTGAGATGACCTGGTCCGGCGCCCCCGGCCACATCAACACCTTCAATACCCCCGGCATCGGCTCCCGCAACAACCCCACGCTGAATAACAAGACTGACGACGCGGGTATGAAGGCCTACTATGCCCTGCTGAGCAACGAGAACCTGGTCAATTCCATCAGTCAGTTCAACCACCCCGGCACCACCTTCGGCAACTTCAGCGACTTCGGTTACTATGACCCCATTATTGACACCCGGATACAGCTGGTGGAGGTGGGCAACGGCGAGGGCGCCATCGGCGCCGGCGGCTACTACCCCAGCTATGAGCAGTACATCATGGCCCTGGACAAGGGCTGGCACGTGGCTCCCACCAACAACCAGGACAACCACAAGGGCAAGTGGGGCAACGCCAACGACGCCCGCGACGTTATCCTGACCGATGACTTCTCCCAGGAGGGCATCTACCAGGCCATCCGCGACCGGCGGGTCTACGCCACCGAGGACAAGAACCTGGAGATCAACTACACCCTCAACGGCCAGCTGCTGGGCTCCATTATCTCCGAGGTCCCTGAGAATGTCACCATCAACGTCAGCGTGTACGATCCCGACGCCTCCGACTCCATCTCCAAGGTGGAAGTGGTGGTCAACTCCGGCGCCGTGGCCTATACCTGGGACGACCCCGCTGAACTGGCCTCCGGCGAACTGGAGTGCTCCATCCCCGCCAACTACAGCTACTACTTCATCCGTGTTACCCAGGGCGACAAGAATCTGGCCGTCACCGCTCCCGTGTGGGTGGGCGATGTGGTGAAGCTGGGCATTTCCGCTGTGGAGTGCGGCACCGCCACCCCCGTCACCGGCGAGGAACTGACCCTTAACACCACCCTGTTCAACAGCGAGTCCAATCCCGCCACCGTCAAGTCCATCACCTACACCAGCGGCAGCGAGACTCTGGGCACGGATACCACGGGTTATGAGATCCCCGCCTCCGGCACCCTGACTGTGGACTGGAGCTATGTCCCCGAGATGGCCCGGGTGATGACCGTTACCGTTACCGTGGTCCTGGTGGAGGACGGTATTGAGTATACCTACTCCAAGGACATCTCTCTGGACATCCTGGACGCCAGCCAGCTGGTGTACATCGGCATCGACGCCTCCCACCTCAACGAGTATGTGGCCGGCAACTACAAGGACTCCATGGGCAACTTCGGCAACCTGGCCGCCGGCTACTCGGTGCGCACGGTTCAGCTGAACACCAGCGAGGAACTGATCGCCGCCTGTGAGAACAAGGACAACAAGTACAAGGCCATCATCCTCACCGCGCCCTCCCGCCGGGACGGCGACGCCCTGCGCGATCCTTATGTCTGCTACTCCGATGCGGAGATCGAGGCCCTGAAGGCCTTCAACGCCGCCGGCGGCGCCCTGGTCCTGGCCGGCTGGTCCGACTACTACGAGGGCTATGCAGAATTCCCGGCCGCCGACCACATGGCCGCCCAGCAGAACAAGGTCCTGGAGGCTCTGGGCTCCTCCCTGCGGATCGGCGACGACGCCACCAATGACAACGAGCTCAACGGCGGACAGACCCAGCGCCTGTACCTGTCCACCTACAATCTGGACCACTTCCTGATGGATGGCGTGGAGTTTGATCCCGAGAATCCCAACAACAACCTGTACTCTCAGCTTTTCAGCCAGTACGGCGGCGCCTCCATCTATGTGGTGGACGCTGAGGGCAATCCCACCAGCACCCTGTCCGACACCGTCTCTCCCGTGGTCTACGGCCACGCCACCACCTATTCCAAGGACAGCGACAGCGACGGCCTGGGCGGCGACGCCATGCCCAAGTACGCTGTGGCCGATGGTGACGACCGCCTGATGGTGCTGGCCACCGAGGACCTGGGCGACAACAAGGGTCTCATCATCGTCTCCGGCGCGGCCTTCATGTCCAACTTCGAGGTCCAGGCTCAGATCGGCGACTCCGGTGCGGAGAAGAACTATTCCAACTACAATATCTGCGAGAATCTGGTGGCCTATCTCAATCCTCTGACCATCACTGATATCGCAGACGTGCAGGCCCAGGAGCAGGAGGGCATCAAGTATGTCATCGAGGGCGTGGTCACCTCCAACGCCTCCGGTTACGACAAGGATACCGCCTTCTTCGACTGCATCTATGTTCAGGACGGCACTGCCGGTATCAATGCCTTCCCCGTGGCTGGCAACTACAAGGTGGGCGACAAGGTCCGCATTACCGGCACCACCTCCTCCTACCAGGGCGAGCGGCAGATCGCCGTCACTTCCATTGAGAAGATCGGCGAAGGTACCGTGGAGCCCAAGCTCATCACCACCAAGGAGGCCGCTCAGTCCACCTATCTGGGCAGCCTGGTGAAGATCCAGGGCGTGGTGGTCAGCTTCGCCGAGGCCGAGGGCCTGGTGCAGACCATCATCGTCCGTGACAACTCCGGCTACGATGCCCGGGTGTTCATCGACGGCTACATCACCAAGGACAAGGCCATTGAAAACCTGGCTGTGGGCCATGAGATCACCGTGACCGGTTTGGCCTCCTATGACAACACCTTCAATGCACCCGAGGGTCCTTTCCCCCGTATTCGCATTCGGGACCGGGCTGACATCATCTGCGGCGCTGAGGTCGTGGATATCCCGCCCGCTTATGTGCCGCCCTCCGGCGGTGGCGGCGGCAGCAGCAAGGACCCTGCTACCCCCAATCCTGACAAGTTCACCGACCTGGACAAGAACGCCTGGTATTACGACGACGTGGTGGATGTCATCAAGTCCGGCCTGATGGAGGGCGTGTCCAGCACCAAGTTCGGCCCCAGTATGGTGGTGAACCGGGCTATGGTGGTCACCATCCTCTACCGGCTCTCCGATGAGGAGTTTGACGGCTCCGCCAGCTTCCCCGATGTGACCGAGGACAGCTGGTACGACGAGGCTGTGGCCTGGGCGGTGGACTGCGGGATCGTGACCGGCTATGACTCCGGCCTCTTCGGACCCGACGATGCCGTGACCCGTGAGCAGGTGGCAGTGATGTTCTATCGCTACTGGCAGTACCAGAAGGGTGAGAACAAGACCGGCGACCTGTCCGGCTTCTCCGACGCCGACCAGATCGGCGACTATGCGGTGGAAGCCATGACGTGGGCTGTGGGCATGGGCCTGATCCAGGGCCGCTCCAGCCAGATCCTGGCCCCCGCGGCCCAGTCCTGCCGGGCCGAGCTGAGTTCCATGCTCAACCGGATGATGGAACTGGACTGATCCATCTTGCACATTCCACAAGGGCGCCGCCTGCCTCGGTGGGCGGCGCCCCGCCTTATCTTTGAGAGGAGAACGCTATGGGAGGAAAGAAACGGGGCCGGCCTGCTCCGCTGGCAAAACAGCCTCTGTGGCCCCCCACCAGGGAACGCATCGTGGGAGCGGCGGTAGGCCTTTGCCTGCTGCTCATCCTGGTGCTGGGGGCCGTACTGCTCCGCCCGGAGGACAGCGAACTGACCGCCGCTCAGAAACGCCTGTTTGCCTCCGCCCGGGTCACCGATGTACTGGCGGAGGACGCCCAGCCGGACGACTGGACCGAAGGGCTGCGGCTGGGCAGCCAGCATCTGGAGCTGGAGATTCTCAGCGGGCCCTATAAGGGCGCGGTTTTGGAGGCCATCAACTACCTGACCGCCTATGCCAATGTGGACTGCGACCTGGGTACCCGGGTCATTGTGCGTCTGGATGTGGATGAGAACGGGGACCCCTATGTGGTCTCCATTCCCAACTATGACCGGGGCATCGTCCTGATGGGAATGCTAGCGGTGTTTGCCCTGCTGCTGATCCTCATTGGCGGCAAGAAGGGGATCATGGCGCTGCTGGGATTGATCTACACGCTGGCGGGCATCTGGTTCTTGCTGATTCCCATGGTGCTGAAGGGAGCCCCATCCATTCCGTCGGCCATCTTTATCGCGGCGCTGACGGCGGTGGCGTCTCTGCTGATGCTCACCGGCTTTTCCCGCAAAACCCTGTGCGCCGGGCTGGGCTGCGTGTGCGGCGTGGCGGCGGCGGGCCTCTTCGCCTGGATCGTGGGGATCATCACGCCCATCGGCGGGTTCAATATGTCGGAGGCAGAGGAGCTGGTGCTGCGGGCCTACGACACCCCCCTGGAGATCCGGGGACTGCTGGTCAGCGGTATCCTCATCGCAGCCCTGGGCGCGGTGATGGACGTGGCCATGTCCATCGCCTCGGCCTGCCACGAGCTGCGGACGGTGGACCCGGAGATCACCTCCGGGCGGCTGTTCCGGTCGGGCATGAACATCGGACGGGACGCCATGGGCACCATGGCCAATACCCTGATCCTGGCTTTCGCCGGGGCCTCCTTCAATATGCTGCTGCTCTTCCAGGTCTATCACTATCCCCTGATCCAGATCATCAACAGCGACACCATGGCCATTGAACTGATCCAGAGCGTGGCCGGTTCGGTGGGCATCATCCTGACCGTACCACTGGTCTCCCTGTTTTCCGCCCTGCTGCTGGGAAAGCGGAAGAAACAAGCCGGATAACAAAAAACACTGAGTGGAATTCTCCACTCAGTGTTTTTTCTATTAGCGTCTGGTTTTCAGGCGGGCCATGGCCCGGGCCAGAGCGGCCTTGGAGTGATAATACTCATGGACGCTCTGCTTCTGACGCAGGCGCTCCTCGGCCCGCAGCTTGGCGGCCTCAGCCCGCTTGCGGTCGATCTCCTCAGGATGCTCGGCAAAGCCCACCAGCAGGATCACATAGTCCGGCTTGATCTCGGCAAAGCCGGCTCCCACGGCGGCTGGCTCCCACTTGTTCTCCACCTTGTAGCGCAGCTCCCCCGGCTCCACGGCGGTGACCACCGGCTCGTGGCCGGGGTAGATGCCCATTTCACCGTCCACCGCGGGGAGAACCAGGGCCTCGGCGGGGCCGATGTAGAACTGGCGCTCGGGCGTGATGATCTCCAGGGTAAAGTTGCCGGTCTGGGCCATTTATACCGCCCCCATCTTCTTGGCCTTGGCAATGACCTCGTCCACGTTGCCCACGTTGCTGAAGGCGGCCTCGGGGTATTTGTCCAGCTCACCGCCCAGAATGGTCTCAAAGGAGCGGAGGGTATCCTCCAGCTTCACATACCGGCCCTCCAGGCCGGTGAACTGCTCGGCCACAGAGAAGGGCTGGGAGAAGAACTGCTGAATGCGGCGGGCCCGCTCCACGGTGCGCCGGTCGTCCTCACTCAGTTCCTCCATACCCAGGATGGCGATGATGTCCTGGAGCTCCCGATAGCGCTGGAGCAGCTCCTGGGTGCCACGGGCGATCTTGTAGTGCCGCTGGCCCACCACGTCGGGCTCCAGAATACGGGAGGTGGACTCCAGGGGGTCCACCGCGGGGTAGATGCCCTGCTCCACGATCTTACGGGAG
>ERZ1090860.1736-NODE-1741-length-11156-cov-10.410504_pt1 | contig 11156 bp, 14 predicted proteins | sample MGYA00478483_ERZ1090860 | MGnify/ENA primary metagenome ERZ1090860 (study PRJEB33644, sample SAMEA5815741) | chicken gut metagenome | biome: Chicken; feature: Gastrointestinal Tract; material: Caecum | place: Ireland | collected 2019-01-01 | study: A study of...
GTCCACCAAATCCTGCTTCTTGCTAGGAGACCAATACCCCGTCTTAATGCCATTTACCCGTTTGTGCGTTAATCTCTCCATCACTTTACTTCCTCCAACTCTTTCGCTTCTTCCTCCGTGATTTCCCTCCGGGTCCCGTCCCCGCAGTCGATCAGCCAGCCTTTATCTGTCCGGGCCAGTACATGGCACATCCGGTAGGCCCGGTGTGCGCCGACCTGACGCCAGCGCTTATAGCGCGCTCCGATTTTCAGTTCACTCATTCAATCCCGCCTTTCTCGACAATCTCCGCTATCTTCTCATCACCCTCAACGCAATATTTTTCAAAAAGATAATCTTCTAATTCCTCAATCACCTTTTCCTTGTCAAAGGCTGTCGCCTGTCTATCAAAATCTTCAAGTGTTACAATTTCTCCAACATTTTCTTCCCTGTTTTCTTCTGTATCTTCCAGCCCTAAATATTCCATAAATGCTTTCCGGCTGATTAAATCATCGCTCATTCTGTTCACCATCCCTCCTGTTCCATGCTTCTGCTGCCTCTTCTGGAGTATCATAATATCCGGACGATGCTCCGCACCCACCTTTTTGCGCAACACAAACAACATATATAAATCCGCACTGTTCTACATCTTTGCGCGGGCATGCATATGTGTCATGATTCCGGCAGTCATTTAAATTATTTACGACTGCAAATTTCAGTGTTTTATTTCCACAGAATGGACACGGCTTTAATTCGATCTTACTTATTCCCATTCCATCTTTTCTCCCTACAGTTTCAATCCATTCACATCGATCCCGGTCTCCTCCAGGATCGTGTCATGCAGGTCCTGGATGCTGACATAGCCACGCTTGTACGAATCCATGAGATCATTCATCTTCCAGATCCAGCGGCTCAGTCGGGCATTTCCGAAACCGAACTCATCCCGCAGGGCCATGGCACCCAGCAACAGGAACGCCTTAAATGACGCGCTGATTAGCTGATCGGCGTCCCGCCGGTTCTGTACCATTGGCCGGATCTGCTTATTGTTATAATATTTCTGCTGTCTCATGATCCACCTCTTTTCTGCACTCTCTCCAACTCATCAATCACATTCCGGATCATCATCGCCGTAAAATCTGTGTCGCCGTGACGGATCGACAAGGCACTGCCGTCCGCCACAACTTTCCTCCAGACTTCTTCGCTGCTCTCTCTCTGCAGCAGAATAGCCGCCTGTAGGTGGAAGTTCCACAGATCTATGTAAAACCGGCGGAGTGCTTCCAGATACTCTCTCATGCTTTCACCTCAATCATCTTCGGACGGTACTCATCGCACACCTGAAATAACGCCAGTAAAAACTTATGGCTTTTACCTGCCAGGCTAAGGGCCGCCACTTTGAAAAACTCATATCCTTCCGGCGATAAAGTTTGGGCCTCAATCAGGATTTCTATACACATCTTTTTTTTGTTATCCCACATTCGCCTTGGATACGGAAATTTAGACAATTCTTCATTCGACAATCTTTTATATTCCATTTTGCAACCTCGCTTTCAAACTCTGTAATAAGCTCTCCTGTGTCTGGTCTTTCGATTCCAGCCGTCGGATCACGTCCTCATCCACGGTGCCCTTCGCGATCAGGCGGTGTATGATTACACCGTTTTTCTGCCCCTGGCGGTACAGCCGGGCATTGGCCTGCTGGTACAGCTCCAGGCTCCAGTTCAGGCCATACCAGACAATGATATGGCCTCCGGCCTGCAGGTTCAGGCCGTGTCCCATGCTGGCTGGCTGCGCCAGAAGAACCGGGATACACCCCTCGTTCCAGTCCCGGATGTCCTGCTGGTTTTTTAGTGTCCGCGCTTCCGGGAAGCATTCGGCCAGCCGCGTATAATCATGCCGGTAATTATAAAACACCAGTACCGGCTGGCCGGCTGCGGTGTCCACGATCTCTTCCAGGGCCTCCAGCTTCTTCCGGTGGATCTCCAGGGCGTCCCCCGCATCCGTATAAATCCCACCGTTTGCCATCTGCAGCAGCTTGTTATATACGGACGCCGCGGTCAGGGCTGTAACCTCTTCCCCCTGGATCTCCATCAGCTTTTCCCTTTCCAGCTTCCGGTATAGCCGCATCTCTGACGCGCTCAGCTTCACGGATATATCGTTCACCATCAGCTCCGGCATTGCCAGATAATCCTCGGCCTTCATGGAAACACAGATATCAGCGATCTTCTTCTGGATTGCCTCTTCGGCTCCGGGCTTTGGGGCGTAGGAATAAACCACGTAGCCGTTTGACTTCTCCGGATAAAAGTACCGGTTCCGGTATCCGCTGATCGTTTTTCCCAGCCGCTCTCCCCGGTCAATCAGGTACATCTGTGGCCAGAGATCCAGCAACCCGTTAGGCGCCGGCGTCCCGGTCAGGCCGACAAATCTGCGGATCAGCGGCCGGACCTGCCGTAATGCCTTGAACCGTTTCGCCTGGTTGGACTTAAAGCTAGAAAGCTCGTCCACCACCACCATGTCAAAGGGCCAGTTCTTCCGGAACCTTTCCACCAGCCAAACCACGTTTTCCCGGTTGATAACGTAAATATCCGCCTCTTCCTGCAGGGCTGCTTCCCGGTCTTTCCGGCTCCCCAGTACCCGGGAAATCTTCAGGTGGTTCAGATGATCCCATTTTTCTGCCTCTGTCGTCCAAGTATCCTCCGCCACCCGTTTGGGGGCGATGACCAGCACCCGGTTTACTTCAAACCTGTCATACATGAGTTCATCAATGGCCGTCAGCGTTGTCACCGTTTTCCCCAGGCCGAGGTCCAGAAACAGCGCCGCCTCCGGAAGCTCGATCAGTTTATCCTTCGCGTACTGCTGGTACGCATGGGGTATGTATTTCATCCTTCAGCTCCTTTACAAATTCCCTGGCCTGCGGCATGCCCTTCACAAGATAATACCGGCAGCCCATTTTCTGAATCCTCTCCCGCTGCCATTTCTGGATATTGGACAGGCGCCCAATCTCTGTCTTCAACTCCACAAAATACACCTGGCCGCCGGGGAATATATAGATCCTGTCCGGCACTCCCGGATTATTCGGGCTTACAAACTTGAAGGAAATGCCGCCCAGCTCCCGGACCTTTTTATTCAGCCAGGATTCAATTTCCCGCTCTAACATATACCACCCGGCCGAGTCATAAGGCTCAGCCTCGTTTTATCCTGATTCAAAATCCACATATCTTTTCCTTCCTGTAACTTGTAACGATTCTCGCGCGTATATAGCGTGTATCACGTGTTTTACTGTATATATACTCTATTTCTTTACTTATATATCTACATAGGGTTTTTCTAGTTACATAGTTACAAATCAATGTAAAACCCTGATTCCTAGCGGCTTTCATTATGTAACTATTGCTTGTAACTATGCTGTAACTATTGCTAGGCTCATTTTTATTAGTTACATATTTTAGTTACAGTTACACCTTAGTTACATCTTGGTTACACCCCTATTTACAATTTTTTTCGATAGATCCTTTGTGGTCCGTAAAGCAAAACTCTCTTCGTTTTTTCTTCTTTTTCCCATCCCGGAATCCGTGCCATGATCGCCGCCAGCTCATTGGAAAGCCTTCTGTCCTTAAAGGCCAGATCATGCTGCAGGCATTCACATAAGATGGCCCGGATGCAGACCTCTTTCCGCTCTACCGTCCCCTCCGGTATCAGGACTTCATCCTCCAGCTCTGTCTCTCCCCTGTAATACTGCTGGCGTTTATACAGGCTCCAGCTCTCCCAGTTTTCCGGCAGTTTCTTGTTCAGATACTCTTCTATGACGCCCTGCAGATCATCCGATTCCAGCGCTTCCCGCTGGGCCTCTTCTGCGGCGTTTGCAGCGTCTCCTTTCAAAAAGAGTTCTTCCGTCTCATACAAGGTCAGCACTTCCGCCCAGATCTGCCGGATTTCCGTCTCGGTCATGTCCCAGACCCTTTTCTCTCCTATCTGCGGGACCCGGACCGGCCAGAACCTTCTACCGCCGGTAGTGTCACGCAGGAACCCCTCTTCCGCATTGGTAGTCCCCACGATCACACACTGCCGGGGGTGCGATCCGACCCGGCGGCCATAGCTGGCCCGGTAATCGTCTGTCTGACGGCTTAGGAAGGCCTTTACCGTTTCTACGTCCGTTTTCCGCATTCCCGCCAGCTCCCCGACCTCGATCAGCCAGAATCCCTGCAGTTTTTCCGCAGCCGTCTTGTCTTTCATATCCGCTATACTTAAACTATCGGTGAACCACTTCCCGCCCAGCTTTTGGATCAGGGTACTTTTCCCGATCCCCTGGGGGCCGCATAGAACCAGCAAGGTATCAAATTTACAGCCCGGGTCTTTTACGCGGTTCACCGCAGCGCACAGGGTCTTCCTTGTCACCTGGCGCACGTATTCCGTATCTTCCGCCCCCAGGTAATCGATCAGAAGGGTATCCACCCTTTTTACGCCGTCCCATTCCGGCAGCACATCCAGATATTCCCGGATGGGATGATAACTCCTGTCATCGGATACCTTCGTAATCGCAGACAGGATCTTTACCTTCGTAAATTCCGTATAATTCGCATCCAGGTAATTTTCCAGTTGGGCGTCGTCAGCGTCCCGCCAGAATCCACCCGCAGACTTCCACGGAACATCTCCTTTGATTTCGATGTTATCCGCCAGCTGGTTAAACACGATTCCCTGTAACGCGGGGTCATGCTGCAGGATCAGCCGGGCATTCTTCAGGCTATTTTTCGGCTTTGTATCCTTTCCATATTCAAGATCCGCCGCCCAATCCTCATCGCTGAAGTCCTCCCGGGCTTCCTGCTTCCGTTCTGCCGTCAGGGTCAGTTTTGTCCCACGGTCATTCCGCACAAACTCGATCATGGCCTTGTAACTCGGCAGCTTCGCAGTTGGGGTGTCCGCTCGGGAATCTTCGTCCTGCGCCCCGAATTTATGGATCCGCACCAGGTCAAAGGCATTACAGAGTTTCCCGCTGGCCGGATCGGTCGCATGGTTACTGTAGGCAAATTTATCGTCATACAGCACCAGGCCGGCAGCCGTTGAACCTTCTGCATAGGTATACCTTCCCGGTTTATCGCAGGGGATATAAACGTCGCTTAAATATTCCCGGATAGCCTCGTCAATCGTATACGTCCGGCAGAAAGCCCCGATCAGGCCCTTTTTCTCGCAGGGGTCGCCCTGCTTTTTTGCCGCCCGCTTCCGGATCTCCGGCACGCGGCTGCTCTCCGGCCAGTAGCTGGTATCCGTCCAGTCCGGATATTCTGCCAGCACATCGTCCGCCCTGATCCAGGGCGCATCGCTGTAATCAAAGACATATTCCCCGTCTCGCGAGACAGAACCCCAGAACATCATCCGGCTGGGCTGGTAGGTGGTATCATCAAAATATTCGATTCCGATCTTGTCTGCCAGCTTCCGGGAGATTGCCTCATACTCGTCCGGCGTAACCATCCGGTCCAGCGGGATCAGGATCCGCAGCCTGGGCTTCTCCGGGCAGTGCTTATGCGTCGAATAAACGGCATAGGCCCCGTCGATGTAGAACTCCAGATCCTCCTGCAGCCCCGCCGGCGCATAATCCGCATCCAGGGATACGATCTGCCGCCCTTCTACAGTATCTGCCTTCCTGTGGCCGCCTTTTAAGCCTCCGCCAACAAAACCGCCCACGTCCTTGATCTGATCCTGGTCGGCCTTTGACATAGCCCGGTATTCTGCCATGGTTTCCTGCGTCCTGGTCGGCTCCTGCAGTTTTTTAAGCAGGGCTGACCAGTGCAGGGATTTATTTTTCCAGTGGGTATCCCATCTGTTCCGTCCGGTTGCGACTGTGAGGGAACCGTCATATTTTATTGCTAATCTGTGATCCTCCAGCTTTTCAATTCCCATAGTCAATCCTTTCGATAATAATCCGTTTCGTATCCGTCCCCGCGCAGGAGCAACCCAGGCGCCCATGGAATTTCTTCCGCCATGATGTCGGTGATCCGCTGCAGGGCATCCGTATCTTTTTTCGGGACATCGACGACAATCTCGTCATGGATATGCAGGACAATCTGATAACCTTCAGAAGATACACGCATCATCGTTACTGCCAAGCAGTCCCGCGCGGTCGCCTGCACGATATTCTCCACCAGCTTCCCGCCCCAGGTATCCAGCCGGCCCCAGCGCTTTGACTTTTGTTCAACGCCCAGGTAGGTAATGGCCTCCCCTTTTTCTGTGGGCTCCAGCCTGGCATCAAAATAGGCCAGCTTCCGACCGGACAGCAGTTTTACAAACAGAATCCGGTTAATGTAGGAGAAGCTGATCCCGTTCTTCAGCCGTACCGTCCGGTGTTCCCGGATCGCCGTTTTAGCCGCTGTTTCCGCATTTCTCCAAAATTTACAGATATGAGGGCTTGCATCCCGCCAGCGCCTGACCAGGCCCGGGATCTCTTCATCTGGAATGCTCCCGTCCTTATCCATTGCTTTGATGGCTCCAAAACCGCCGCCATACCCCAGCGCCAGCTCGGCTACCTTGCCCTGCTGGCGCAGCTTGCTTCCCTTTTTTATATTCTCCATCGGCACATGGAACATCTGGGAAGCCGAGGCTTCGTAGATCTTTCCATGCGTCCGGAACACCTCCAGCCGCCATTCCTCACCGGCCAGCCAGGCGGTCACACGAGCCTCTATGGCGGAAAAGTCCGCCACACAGAACCTGCAGCCTTCTGACGGGATAAATGCCGTCCGAATCAGCTGGGAGAATACAAAAGGAACGCCCTCGAATAAAAGCTCCAGCGTTTCAAAATCTCCTTCCGCTACCAGCCTTCTGGCCAGGTCAATATCCGGGATCTTATTCTGGGGCAGATTATGCACCTGCACGATTTTTCCGGACCATCTTCCGGTTCGATTGGCCCCATAAAACTGCAGGACGCCCCGCAGGCGTCCGTCTTTACAAACGGCGTTTTCCATCGCCTCATACTTTTTGATAGACGTTTTCCCCAGCTCCTGCCGCAGCTCCAGCATCCGGATTCCCTTTTCCGTTCCAGGTTTCTGCCGCAATTCCTCCAACAATCCCGGAATGGTATCCTTGGTCAGTTTATCCACCTGCAGTCCGAAATGTTCCTGCAGCCACCGCTTTAACTGCGCCAGGCTGTTCGGATTCAGAAGGCCCGTGATCTCCCGGGCCTCCTCCAAAAGCCTGTCGGTATACGCCTCGCTGTATCCTAGGATTTTTCGGATAAATGGCAGATCGATCCGCACCCCGTGATCGTTCATGTACTGATCCAGATTCCAGAGATGCTGCTCTGTCTCAGGGACAGGATAAATCGCCAGTTTCTCCCGGATAGCGCCTTCTGTCACTACATCCTGCCGGTTGTACTCAATGAACTGCAGCCATTTGTCCGGTGCGTCGGTAGGCAGGTTACGGGTCCGCCCTCCGTTGACTTTTGTGGCCCTGCAGGGTTTACAGAAATACTGGATCAGGCTTTTCCCAATCTTATCCTTCTGCTTATCCTCCGGCAGGCCCAGCGCTTTTCCTACCGCTTCCAATGTCCCCGGCAGGCCAAGGGTAGCCGCCAGCACTGCCGTACACTGCCACTGTCCCGGCGGCATCGGCTCCTTAAAATAAACGGCCAGGCACGTCCGTTCAAAGTTGGCGTTGTACGCAGTCTTGATATACTCCGGGCTTGTCAGGGCCCTCCTGAATTCCTGATGGGCCGTCCCGCCTGATGACAGGTTATACAGCAGCCGCTCTTTTTCTTTGGGATTATTCCTGGGGTCATTGATATAGCCCAGATCGATTACCTGCACCGGTCCATCATCAATCCGGTACCCGATCAGCAGGATTTCGAAGGCGAGGCTTTCCGCATAAGCGTATACCCCGGCCTCCTTCAGATCTACATCAGAGTATGTCTCAATATCCACACCCATCACATGCATAAATCATCATCCTAACATATCATCGTCATCGTCGTCGTCATCAAAACTTGCCTTCGCCGTTTCCACAGTCATGGCACTGCCAAAGGGCTCGTCATCCCGCTTCTTCTGCAGGGCGTTCAGAGCTACGCCGATCCCTTTCGTGGTATTGTCATAAGCAAAGAAGCTGATATTCGCCCGGCCCCAGCAGCCGCTGTAAAGCTCCGTCTGATCCAGGATCTCATCCTTATACTCATCCAGCAGGATGGGCTTTGTATCGGATTTTGCCGTCAGGAAATACATGCCTTCATACTCCGGATGCTCGTCCGCCTTTTCCTCATCGCCGTCCCGCAGCGGAATCCACAGGTTAGCCGGCAACTTTCCCTTCCATCTTTCTTTAATTCCCTCCTGCTTTGCCTCCTCAATCGCCTTTTTTACTTTGCCAATGGTCTTCGTATCAGACTTCGGGATCAGCAGGACTACGGAATATTTCTCCGCGCCTCCCTCCGTAAAGGCCCGCGGTTTAAATACGTTCAGATAAGAAAATCTCACGGTTCCGGTTACTACTTTTACGCTCATGTTATGTTTCCTCCTCAAATGATTCTTTCGCTTTTTCTACAGCATTCAGTTCCGGCCGCCTGTCCGATTCCGGGACCAGGACCGGCTTCCCTTCCGGCTTGATGATCTGGCCGTCCAGAAGCTCCCCAAACTTCTTTTTCCCTATCAGTTTTTCCATAGCCGTAATGCCATGCAGCTCCTGGGGCTTATAGATGTCCTTGTAGCCAGCGGCGCTTAAAATCTCCGCTACCTTCGCTTCATCCGCATATTTCCGGTTACTCCTGCCTTCCACCAGCTTCCATCCGTCATAATGAACGCCGTGATTCAGCGCCTGGTCAAACGCATACTCTTTGATGGCGTCAGCCCATTTCACCAGGGCGTCCGCTTTTTGAAGGACTTCCCCGATCTCGGCGTTATCCAGAAGCGCCGCATCGGCAAATTCATACTTCGCCAGCTCCAGTTGATACTCCTTTTGGGCCCGGCAGATGGCAAAGGCTTTACAAAACCGGCAATGATCCCCTACACAGAAATCGCCCGTACCGGCAAACGCCTCCTGCGCCCGGGGCTTTACTTCCTGCTCCGCCCAGGCCAGCAGTTCCTCCGCCGTCAACTCTTCGGTGGTGACATTTTCCAACCGTGGCTGCACGATGGTCATTCTGACCCGCCGAATGTCATACAGCATAGAATGTTCCAGGTAGGCGCCCAGCCCATACAGCCGGAGCTGCGGGTTCTCATAAGCGGTAACACCTACACCCTTCCCGTATTTCAGGTCTATGACCTGCACGAGGTCATCCGCGATAATTACGACGTCACCGGTCCCAAAGCCATCCGGTACATAATCTTCAAAGTGCAGTTCCTGTTCAAAAAGAGCCTGTGCATCTAGACAGGAAGCCTTTGTCTCATTCACCAGTTCCCATACGGTTTGTGTATAGTCCTCTATGTACTCCATCATTTCCTGGCTATACAATGGATCGGCCTTCAGCTTGTTCAGACGTGTGGTATACGCCTTTTTGCTGATCTCGTTATTGTTGTAACGCAGGATCAGCTCTGCCAGCTTGTGTGCCAGGGTCCCTTCTTCTGTATAGGCAGTGTCTTTATCCGGGAACTGCTCTCCGAGTCTGGCAGATGGCGGACAGCTCATCCATATTTTCGCGCTGCTGGGTCCTAACAGGGCGTGCATTACAGCTCACCTGCCTTCTTCATGAATGCCGGATAATCCGCTTCCTTGACCTGCGTCAGCTTCTCCGCGCCGAACTCTTTCAGAAGTTTATGCACCTGTTCCTTTTTGCCGGCTTTCATGAGTTTGGACAGCTCCGCCCGGACTTCCACCAGGGTATAGGTCTTTTCTTCAAAAGGAACTTCCTCTTTCGGCGCCGGCACAAAGCCATCGTCCTTCTTCTCCGGCTCTTTGATTTCCTTCGGGACTTCGGGGAAAGTAATCTCATCCATAAAGTCCCGGATTTCCTGTAATGAATCAAATGTAATTTTCATATTGTCCTCCACATATTTTTCAGGTATACTTAACTTGTTACAGCAGGAGTGCTGCCAGAAGAAACGGTAATGCGATCACACCACATACCGGCGCTGTCTCTACCCAAAACACCAGCGCGATTCCGGCGGCCCCTGCTATTCTTCTCAGTACCGTCCGAATCCCCGGCCCACGTCGTTTCGGCCGTATCCGGAAATTCCCGGCCTGGGGCCATTCTGTCCATTCAGGCATTCTTCCTCACCTCCTTCTCTGACCACCCGGTTACTCCACCCCAGCAAGGCGACCATCTCATCTGGCCGGAACGGCGGGACAACCTTCCGCAGGTTTTTGTCCTTCAGCATCTTCCGGTATTTTTCATAGTCCAGAAATACCAGAACATTCACCAGGATGATATGCCCGTCCTCAATGATGGAATAGTCGCTGTACCTGCCGGCCTTGATTTCTTCCAGGATTTCCTTGATCCGGTTATGTACAGTCGCCCGGCTGATGCAGAATTCCTCTGCGACGCCTTGCTGGGTCTTATACGGGTATCCCCGGATCGATTCTACATACATCTGTCTTTCTTCCATGCTTCACACCTCCCCTCCGGCTACTCATCCTTCTCAAGCGGCAAATCTTCATCAGTGCGTTTCGGAAATCTCCTCTGAAACTCTTTTTCGGTAACAGGAACGCCAACGAGTTTCACGAAAAACCTTTCTCTTCGGCTGTCATATCTTACATGTGCTTTTTTAAAGGCTCGGTCATACAGCAGAAACGCCATTCTTTTGCTTGTGGCTTTTTTGTATAGTTTGAAATCAGGCATTGTTTCCATCCAGATTAAATACAGGCATTCCCCATACTGACTATCCAGATCGGCGTCTATCAACCAATCAACAGAGACATCCAATACCTGTGACAGCTTTTCCAGATCATCCAAATCCAGACGAATTTTTACTCCTTCGATACCGACCAGTCTTGACAGTTTAATTTTTGCCTTCAATGCAAGTTCCTTCTGCGTTAGCCGTTTTTCCCTGCGCGCTTTCATGATATTGTTCGCGACGTCACAGTAGAAATCGAATCCTACACGTTCCAATGCCGGCGATTCATAAAATCTCATTATCCTCACACTCCCTTCGCCGGTTCGTCACTGATAAAATACTCAATGCTGACACCAAAATAGTCTGCCAGAATTTTCAGCTTGTCGAGCTTCGGCTGGCTTCTTCCGGATTTCCAATCCGTAAACGTAGATTTTGTTATTCCTG
>ERZ1090860.1745-NODE-1750-length-11132-cov-6.673197_pt1 | contig 11132 bp, 10 predicted proteins | sample MGYA00478483_ERZ1090860 | MGnify/ENA primary metagenome ERZ1090860 (study PRJEB33644, sample SAMEA5815741) | chicken gut metagenome | biome: Chicken; feature: Gastrointestinal Tract; material: Caecum | place: Ireland | collected 2019-01-01 | study: A study of...
AACCTTTGCAGTTTAATTAAACTTCTTCATCGAAGCCGGTGCAATCTCAAGTAATTCAGCAAACGTAAAATTCCCTTGTTGATTTTTCGTGTAAATAAACAACCCAACACGCGTTTAATGCTTTTTTTATATGATTAATTCAGTGCTATATCATTGACTTCCTGTAATGGAATTCATTCAATACTCCCCATACTATCACCAACTAGAATTATATTATATCCAGTATAGTCAGAGAGACACTGATTACAAAAAACTTTCTTTTATAATGATCCCCCAAAAATCATCTCAAATCATCAAATCGCTACCACAATTTCTATCCCATTGAATATTTCTGGAAGCACTCTCCGAGTTCATTTGAAGGGAACCATATGCAATTCTACGTATCATCTATCTTAGCGCTGGCTAGGAATATATGTAATGAATCCACTACGATTACACTCTCAGCCGATTCTACTGTCTGCCTGATTTTACTCATAATTTTCCATGCTGACTTGCTGTTAACACTTTAGTCTGTTCTTCCATAAAATTGATAATACTATGAAACAGTTTTCTATCTCCTCGTCCTACCAAATTATATGTTCTTCCTCTGCCTCAATCCTCTGAAAAAATTCGCCTAACATTCACGCACAGTTTAGCAGGTCTTTTTTTAATCTTCTCCTTGTCTCCATTTTCTACCGTCCCATATACAGCATCTACATAGGTAGAAATCATATAGATTAAGTACTACTCAACTTCTATTTTATTAATCTACTTTTCCTCATTTGTTTTTTATATCATTGTTATATAGTCTTACTGAACAACTTCTCACATATATTACAAAGCGCAGTTGTTTTGCTTACTCATTGTACCCTTTCAAACAAAAAAAGATGTACAAAATAAAGACTAAGTCCTTTCTTCATACATCTTTAAAATATACTTCTTGCTGGAACAATGTCTGGTTCCCTAAACAAATAGGAGCAAACTTTCCGCAACAAGTCCTCTCTGTCCCCTCTTTTAATCTGAAACAATTATCGATTTTTCATGACGCCATATACCGAGAATAGCTTTTCTCCAGAGCATCTTCCCTAGCTTTAATTGCTTCTGCTTTCGCTGATCCAGCCTTTGCATTCTCGTTATATTGCTCCATAATACTTGCTTCTTTCGTAGGCTTAAAAAATTCTTCAATCCACCCCGCCACTTTTTCTACCTCAGCAGAATCTTCAATGCTCTTACGGATTATCGGCATTAAAGAAAGCAAATGCGTCTTTTTAAAAATTTTTCTGCATACTCTGGTGCTCTCCTTCGTCTCCTTTTTCTTGATCAGCTCATATTCCTCCAGCATCCGATCGTAACACTGCATGATCTCCTGAGTCTGCTCATCGGTTATAATAGAATCCCTCATCGTAGGTCGTACAATCCGAGTCTCAAATGATTTTGTATCGCCATAAAAGAGAATCCATGTTTTTATTGCAATGTCCTCATTCACGTAGCCTGCCATTGATTTTTCATTAAGTGTTACCTGGAAGATCTTATGAGATGCAATCTCACGGATCATCTTTTTCGAGTTTGCTGTCGCTCTGGTCAACTCAATTGCACTTAATGGTCTGCCGTTATTGAGTCTGCGGAACAGCTCTTCTACATCGTCCTGGTCCATATTTTCATAATAATTCACTGTAAAACTAAACAGCTTAATATTATCCTGAAAATCCTCTGGCAGTTCCGAAAAGCGTTTTCCATTCAAATCCAATTCACTACCATCTTCCATTGTAAATGTTGGTATGCCGATCAGAGGGAACTCGTCATTCAGGTATTTAATTACAGTCATGACTCTCTGTTTTCCGTCCACAAAATCGTATACTTTGTCTTTAGGATCTGTAAAAATGCAGTTGCAGTATAAAGGCGGAACACACAAGCCTCGCATCATCGTATCAATCAACATACTCATTCGGTTATCCTTTGCCGTGTTTTTCCAAACAAATGATCTCTGCACTGCGTTGTCAAAAGAAATCGTTCCCCTTTCCAACATACTTTTAAAATCGCGCGATGTCCTGGGAAAGTTCTTCTTTTCATATATTCTCATCAGCTTTCCTCCTTAATTCAATGATAAAAAAATTATAGTATATGCATATACGAATTACAATATAATTTCGTATTTTTTCTGCAGTATGATCAGTTTTACGGTTATTCGATTCAGCCCTCCTTTCCAATAAAAAAGGCACTGACTATCGCAAATAATAGTCAATGCCATTCTTCATACGATTTTATATTAAAATTTATGCTTCCAACAATAGTCAAATTGGAATCAAAAATCAAATTAGCTTTTTGATCAAAGCCATAAAACTGATACTATCATTTTATAAATATACTATAATTCTGTCAAGAAGTATCTGCCAGCAGAACGGAGCATATTATCATCTTTTACCATTCAATATAGCATGGGTGGAAAACATCAAATTAAATCTTACAGCTTAGCCGCAGCTTCAGGCACCCAAAGTATGATTCCTTCTTTTTCCACATTTCTATAAAAAGGTATTATCGCTTTCCATTCACAGAATATATTGTATTCAATGTCAATGATAGAGAAGACCTTATCATATTTAAGGTTCATATCCACGATAAATTCTGAAAGTCTCTCTTCCTCATCTTTGTCCATACTTTTTGTAAGTAAAAGAGCAACATCCACATCCGACTCTTTGGTATCTGTCCCTCTGGCAACAGATCCGTAAAGCACAATCCTTATGACCTTTTTCTCAATCACATTGAGGATTCCAGCCACCAGCTCGCCTGTTATCTTTTCATCTAATCCCTTCATCACACTTGTACCTTTGCTCTAATGCATATATTACACTCTATAAACGCATCAGCAGCTTTCAATTTTAAATTTTCTCAAGTATTGACACGATAAAATGAAAGCGCCGCCTTTTACTTGAGAACTTTTTTCAATAGCAAAAACTGCCTTTTCTACACAAATTTATTTGTCTGATCCTATCCCAAATCCCCATACTCCTATATCTGCGGATCACTGACTTTAGAGAGATCCTCTTCACAAATTTTCAGTTTTTCAAGTATATCCCCAAATGGAATTGATGGCTTTCCGCCGTTTTCTTCCAGCCTTCTATTTGCTTCAACGGTTAGCTTATAATCCTCTTCTGCTTCTACAAGCCTTGTATATTCCTCCGGCGACAGAGCAACTGCAATTGGCTGACCATTTTTAAGAACAACAACTCCCCTGTCTGTACAAAGCCGGTCAAAGATCTGTATTGCATTTCCTTCATCAAACTGAGAAACAGGTACCTCATTGTATGGCATGTATTCTTTCCCCAACCGGAACACCTCACTCTTTTTTCCTAAATTATAAGCATAAAGCTTTACTGGTGCAATACTATAATACCGCCCTCGACAACTAGAACCTAGTTGCCGATATACCGGGGTATTTTATTTCTGTAACTGATTTCTTTAGACCTGTATCCATAACTCATTATGCTATATCGATGAGCAAAAAATATATCGGGTCATATTCATTAACATACCGGAGAAAGAGCCTACTGAATCGAATCATCTGACAATTATATTCCACATAGTTATCTAATCGCCTCCAGGCCCAGTGACATTCTTCACAAATTACTACCATATTCTCATCTTCCTGCTCAACCTTATCGGTGTAACGTAATCAAGGAATCGTCTTCCCACAATTGCAACGTGAAAGACGACTCCCCGAAATAAGACATATTCCTATTGTACTTAGATATCCTGTTATATTTTTTAACAGCCGTGGTATCAAAGAATGATCTCAATCTGATATTTTTCCAACCAATAATTAACCTGAAGCATATAAGCCAGCATCTGAGGCCCTGCCATGAGCTGCCCATACCACGGGCGCCCATAATCGGACGGGGTATTCAGGAACCGCTTCAGCTTCTCTCTGTCAACCAGACCGCGAATCGGCGCAGCAGGATCATTCATAACCTCAAGCAGCATTTCACCAAGCCGTTTCTCGTATTCCGGATGATAGGTCTTCGGATAAGGGCTTTTCCTGCGGAAGAGCACTTCGTCCGGAAGTTTTCCTTTTCCGGCATTTCGAAGCAGCCCTTTCACGAGTCCATCCGGACACTTCATCTCCCAGGGCACATTCCACACATACTCTATAATACCATGATCAGCCAGTGGGACTCTGGCCTCCAGTCCTGAATACATACTCGTGCGATCCATCCGGTCAAGAAGCGTTACCATGAACCACTTTAGATTCAGATAGGCGATTTCTCTCCGCCTCCGCTCTTCCGAAGTATCTTCGCTGCATACCGGAGTCTCCCGCACTGTTTTTTCATACGCTGCTGATGCATATTCTTTCATTGGCAGTTCTCGGATCAACTCTTCCTTAAGCAGCGCCTGACGTGCCGTCATATCATTCGACCATGGAAAAGCTGCTGTCTCGAATGCTTCTTTCTTGTGAAACCACGGATAGCCGCCGAATATCTCATCTGCACATTCCCCTGTCAGCGTGACCTTATTATATCCCACCACTTTCGAACAAAAATATAGCATGGATGATTCCACATCCGCCATACATGGAAGATCTCTCGCATCCACTGCCCGGAAAAGATTATCGATCAAATCCGTATTGTTGCATTCCAGATAACGGTGATTTGTTCCACAGTATTCTACCATTTTTTCTACCCACGGTCTGTCCTGGCTAGGCTGGAATGAGTTTGCCTTAAAATACTTTTGATTTTCTGCAAAATCGAAAGAGAATGTATTGAGGATCTTCCCCTGCTTCTTTAACTCTGAAGCACAGATTGCTGTCACAAGGCTGCTGTCCACCCCTCCAGACAGGAATGTACTGATCGGGATATCTGAGAGCATCTGCTTCTTCACAGAATCCTCGACAAGCCATGCTGTCTTCTCCACTGTTTTCTCAAAGGAGTCCTCATGTGGGTGGCTCTCCAACTTCCAATAACAAATATCCTTTACCGAGCTCTCCCGACAGACAAGATAATGTCCGGGGAGCACCTCTGATATTCCCCGGAAAACTCCTTTTCCATATGTCTTTGCAGGGCCAAGAGCAAAGATTTCGCATAATCCTTCCCTGTCGATAGCCGGACGAATCCCTGGAAAAGCGAAGATCCCTTTTAATTCGGAGGCAAATACCAGCGTATCTTCCTGTCGGGTATAGAACAGAGGTTTCACACCGACTCGATCCCGGAACAGATACAGTGTTTCTTCCAGAGCATCCCACAATGCAATGGCAAAAATTCCGTTCAGCTTCCTCACATACTCTTCACCATACAGAAGATATCCCTGAAGGATCACCTCTGTATCGCTGTCAGATTCGAACACCGCGCCTTCCCGCTCCAGCTCTTTTCGTAGCTGCGGCATATTGTAGATTTCCCCGTTAAAAGAGACAGTACAGGTTCTGCCTGCCACGCTTCTCGTCATCGGCTGCCTGCCCCTGTTCAGATCAATGATAGAAAGCCTCACATGCGCAAGTCCACAGTGATCGTTAAGGCAGACTCCTTCTTCATCCGGTCCACGGCGCTTCTGGGCGCGGTTCATACCTTCCAGAACCTTCTGCCACCGCTCGCCTTCCTGCGTATAGCTGTGTCTGCTGCTGTAAAATCCCGCAATTCCGCACATATCTTTTTCTCCTTTTTTCAAAAATTCTCCGATTTTCTACGCCGACAGTTTCATCCTGAATACCGCTCCCTGATAGTACTGCCACGCTGGCCTCTTCTGCCAGCTTCTTCAGGTGCTTTGCAGTTCACCGGATTACCGGCTGATACTGCCGTTCCTCCAGTGCTGCCTCTGCAGCAGGAATCAGTATCTCTGTTCTTGCAGTCATAGAATTCGGTTTTTTCTCCGGGTCATCCTGCCCGAAGGGGACAAAAAAGATATGCTTTACGTTAAGCAGAATCCCGATATTTTTCATGTTCATCCCAAGGGCGTCATTTGTAGATATGGAGATCAGCAGCGGTTTTTCATTTCGCAAATGTGCCTTTGCCGCCATAAGGGCCGGAGAATCCGTAATGCCGTTAGCCAGCTTTGCCGCAGTATTGCCGGTACACGGAAGGAGAATCAACAGATCCAAAAGACTCTTTGGTCCGATCGGCTCTGCCTGACTGATCGTAAGCAACGGGCGGGATCCGGTAATTTCTTCTACTTCTTTCATAAAATCTTCCGGACTTCCAAAACGGCTGTCTATAGTCTGGGAGGCATTGGAAAAAATTGTCACGATCTCCGCTCCCTCTTCTTTCAGTTTTCTGAGCTGTACAAATGCCTTCTCATAAGTACAGAACGATCCTGTAAGCGCTACGCCAACCTTTTTTCCTTTCAGCTTCATAAATACCAACTACTCCTTCTATCCTGGGACAGATTCAGCGCAGTCCAATCTGACTCTCTATAGAATCAACAAGAATCTCAGCGGAAGAAACGGGCGCATATCTGCCGGGAAGGCCGGGAAGCAGGACGGCATTCACAGACAAAGTCTCTGCAGCTCCGTAATCCACACCGCCTGGCGCCGACGCAATATCAAGAATCCATGTGTTCTTCCCTACATGTCGGAGCCTCTCTTCTGACAGGATCCTTTCAGGCACTGTATTAAAAATAAAATCAACATTTCCTACCGCATCCGTCAGCTCAGCTTCGGACACAATGCCGTCCGCCAGTACAAATGCATCTGCAGCCCTTGTCTTGTCTTTTTCAGAAACAAGCACCTTGCAAAAGAAAGACTTCAAAAGTCGCATCAATATTCTTCCGCACCTGCCGTAACCAAGAACAAGACATCTGCTCTTCGTCAGGTTGACAGGACTTCTTGCGATCGCTTCAGCAACCGCCCCCTCTGCAGTAGCAACGGCGTTCCTTGCAGCTACAAGCTCATCTATCATCATGTCACATGCTCTGAGTCCTTTTCCCTCTGCATATCTTCTTACCTCATCTGGGATATTCCCTGCAAAAAAGACTGCATTATCTGGCAACTCATCAAGGAGCATTTCTACATTCATATCCGGAACCTCATACGTCCCCGTAATCTTCCCTGACCGAATAAAAGGCACAGGTCCTACAGCAGCATCCACCTCTTTCAAAGCTTCTTTCAATGATGTCGCCTCCCGTATTCTTTCATCATGCACTCTTTCACAGAGTCCATATACAGCGACCTCATAACCCTTCTTCGCAAGGATACGTGCCAGATACACCTGTCTCTTGTCACCGCCGATCACAGCAATCTTATAAGAATCTGCTCTCAATCTGTCTTTTTCCTTTTTTTCTTCATTGTATGCATAAAAAAATCTCAGGTGAATCCCAGTACAATTTTCATTATCCTTTCAGATCTTCAGGGTTTTTTTCAGTAACTTATTGACATTACCGGGAGCAAAGTCTATACTTTATTTGTATTTTTATAACTCAGCACCATAGCAGGGTTAAGAAACTTTTATTCTGACACCATACGTCAGGATTTAAATTCTAAAAAATACATTGCCAATAATACAGGAAGACACTGATTATTTGAAAGAGTAATCGGTGTCTTTTTGTATCTCCGGATCTTTAAAAGAAGACAGCAACAGATGTCAAAAGAATACAGAGAGCACAATGATAAACATTACTGTAATCTGATTACACGCAAAGAAAGGAGAAAAATCGAAACATGGGACAGTTTAGTTGGATGTATGCAGATACAAATAATAGAATTGCATTAAAACTATTGGGTAGCGCTTATGTTCCCTGCCCGGACGGAACCGTAATATATGAAAGCTGTTATCAATGTGATGGGATTTTCGGTGGGCACGATATCTATGATCTGGTAACAGACTGGAACAGGTCGTATCTTTCTGTTGGTATACTGGAGAAGCCCAAAAGAGACGATTATACGTCATCTTCGCAAGGAGAAAGATATTATTCAAATAACCTAACCCGGATAAACCGGAAAAGTTTATTTTATATATTTCCCCTTTGTGTTACTCTAAAGAAAAAGGGGGTTTTCCATTATGTTACTTACGGATAAATACGTCGATAAAATTTACGGCATCATTACCTGTTATGACCGCATGATCATCCAGGGATATATCCCGAACTGGAGCCATGCTGATGCAATGACCACATATATGAAGCTCAACGGTATCCGTATTTTTGATTATCCCGGTTTCTCTCAGCCCCTTACGGAGCAGGTTCGTCAGAATGCAGAAAAGATTGCTCAGGAGAATGGGATTGAAATTGAGTTTATCCGAAAACTCCATGCATTCCGCAAAGATGACCGCATCCAGAAGATCATCGCTGAAACCGGGAAAACAGAAGGCCTGGTTCACATTTTCTCTGCCATGGAGTGCTGTAATACTTACAAGCCATGGCATGATAAAACAACCGGAAAGACTTTCCTGAAGTTTGACCAGAGCAAGTGCCTTCATTACTATTTCTATTTTATCGACAGGGAACTCGGCCTCTGCTATCTCCGCGTCCCTACATGGCCGCCTTTCCGGCTTCAGTTTTACATGAACGGCCATAACCTGCTGGCACATAAACTGGATAAAAAACAGATTGCATACCGGATGCAGGATAATGCGTTCCTTGAAATCTCAGATATAGAGACTGCCCAGAAACTTTCTGACCGTATCAACCCGGAAGGACTCCATAAAGTTCTTGATGCTTTCGCCAGACGCTACAGTCCTGTTCCAGAATCCCTTGGGCTCGGTTATACATGGACAGTCCAGCAGATTGAATGTGCAACTGACATTATGTTCCGCAAGCAGGAATATCTCGAACCGATTTATGATGAGATCATCCGGACAGCGGTATTCACCGTCAAACCGGATAACATCGCCACTTTCCTTGGGCAGCGTATTACTTATAACTGCACCAAAGAGATTGGTACGAATTATAACCAGCGCATCCTCGGTACGAGGATCAAACACCATATGGGTGATGTATCGATCAAAATGTATGACAAGTTCGGCTGCGTCTTACGGATTGAAAGCACCTGTAATGACATCAGCACGTTCCGTGTGGAACGGGAAGTCCAACATAGGGATGGGACATCTGATATACGGAAAGCTCCTTTAAAAAAGAGCATTTACAGTCTCTACCAGCTGTTCACGATCCTGAAATCGGCGAACTATCGTTACCTTGAGTTCATTTCATCCTTTGATGACCACAGCAGCGGCAGAAAGAAACTGGATGACGTCAGCCGTTCCCTGAAAGAAAAGGAACGGTCTTATCGCGGGTTCAACTTTTTCGATTCCCGTGACCTGTCCGTGCTGGAAGCCATCAGCAGAGGAGAATATATGACTTTCGGGATGCAGGGGAAAAATATCCGTGAGCATCTTCCGGGGGTCACTCCGTCCGCAATGACAAGGATCTTTAAACGGCTGAAAGTTCACGGTCTGATCGAAAAGATTCCTGGCACCTATAAATATTTGATTACTTCTCTTGGTAAGGAGATCATAGCTGCCGGTTTAACCATAAAAAATCTTATCCTTGTTCCTGCACTTACATCCTGATTTACTGATACCGAAATTTTGCCATTTTGCGTAGAAAATCATTTATAAGTGGCCTAAATGCCTTAATTCCAGCATAATGCACTGTCCCGTAGAAAAGATGAAGAGCATCCCGATCTGTGCTGTCTTTGACATCCTCTGGATGAATGGCAGATTGATCTTTCTGCTCCAAAGCATAAGCCCTATATAAAGTAAAATCTGCAAAACCAGAATAATAATTTCCGCTCCTATTGTCCTCGGCCTTAGATTCAGCAACACAATAAGCGGAAATCCTACAACAGCGATTACCAGATGCAGAAGATCTAATACCACATACAGCATAAAAAGATACATATACTTTTCCAGCAGATCCTCAAAATAGCAAACCCTGACATAAACAGCAAGAGAAACAGCTTCTATCAATATTCCTAAAAATAGATGTTTACCCCAAAAAAGTTTTTCACCGAAGCAAACGATGATAACTGCCAGTGCCATTCCCATCTGCAAAGTCAGCTTTCTACCTTTGCCTGCCAGATTTCCAAAACAATATAATAATACAGCAATTTTGATGATTTCATTTATGATGATAAAAATCTGCATTTGTGCAAAGAAAACAGGTGAGCAGCCGTCACCTGTTCTTCCCTCCTATCTTTTTGTTCTTATGTCAGCGCATAATCACATAAAAAAGCCATTCCCAAAAATTCATTTTTCATTTCCTCCTCATGCATTTTTTAAGAATGTATCATAATACTATGAGGAAGTAATTCGATGAAAATTTATGAATGTTCGATAAATGTCGCTTTTTTTTAATATGAAATGTAATTCCGCCAGTCAGCTTAAATATTTTTTTCGATTATTGTCGATTAATTTTTTTTGCAATACTGTATAAGAAATCGGTATTTGTGGGCCGGCCAGTTTCAGTGTTGCAATCATACGGGTATAATTCCTTTAACTTTCTGACATCCTGTTCTTTCCATACTTTTTCTATCACAGCCCGAATACTTCTTTCCACATTTTTCACATTTGTCTTGCATTCCTTTGCTACATAAGGATAAATATCTTTTGTGGCGCTCAGATTCTCTTTATTCGACATCAGAATATAGAAAACCGCTTTCTGGCAGTAAACAGTCCCCTTTAACTTTGAAGGGAACCCCAAACGCAGCAATTCGTCTTCAATTCTTCTCTTATAAATATCTATTCGTGTCTGCCGGCTGATCTCGTCCTGAGTCACGGTAGAAGCTCCTGCTTTTTTCTGATAAGGTGCGCTGATCTCAATAATGGATATCGGAACATTAAGAGAAAAACCTCTTTCTCCTTTTGCACAAATATAGTCTGCCCCAAGCATACGGATTGCCTGGTAAACCGACTGTGATACTACATTTGTGACAACCGCAATAAACGGCTTTGGTATCTGCAACTTCTGCAGCTCCTCAAGTAATAAAATTCCACTCCCCCCAGGGAGTTCCAAATCAAGGATCATCGCATCAATTTCCATCGTCTGTAGAATACGAAGGGCTTCTTCAACACTGTCCGTCTCAGCGGCAAGACTTAATGTATTTCGTCCTTGAATCAAGGTACGATATTGGTCTCTTAATTCCAGATCATCTTCCACTATCATGAATTGTATCGTCATTTTGCCTTCTCCTTCTGTAACGACAAATAAGGAAAAGAATAGATCTTTTCCCTAAATATGTC
>ERZ1090860.1751-NODE-1756-length-11095-cov-10.892754_pt1 | contig 11095 bp, 16 predicted proteins | sample MGYA00478483_ERZ1090860 | MGnify/ENA primary metagenome ERZ1090860 (study PRJEB33644, sample SAMEA5815741) | chicken gut metagenome | biome: Chicken; feature: Gastrointestinal Tract; material: Caecum | place: Ireland | collected 2019-01-01 | study: A study of...
GTTCTATTGGAATTAATGTAATTTTCCTTTCTTTATTAGAAGAATAGTTATAGCCTATCTTTTTTGCATGAGCGGTAATAGAAGATTTGTCACAGCCATATAATTCTCCCATTTTTCTGGAACTTTTTAATTTTTCATAATTTGCAATAAAATCTTCATCTTTACCGAAGTCTATCATTATTATATCACCTCTTAATTAAGTAAAAATTATCTTAAGAGGGTTTTATAAATTCGCCAAATTCTTTTAATTAAGGAGATTTTCACCGACTCCGTTGGCCATAATAATCCAGTTCTTGAGCGGAGTTGAAGAACGCATCGAAAGTTGGAGATAATAACCGCTTGGAATTTTACATTTAACTCCCGTTGACACAAGAGTTGGGCGCGCATGAGAAATTTTAGTAAATTCTGTAATTTGTTCAAGAGTAAGAAGCTCTCCTGTAGCCACGGTAGAAGCTCCGCCAATAGTCATAATCGTATAAGGATCATAGGTTGAAAGCGTTTCGTAGCAATCAATATACGGTTCAAGAATTGTATCTTCTGCAACAGCAAGATCATATCCAGCGCTATCTTTAGTCTTTCGCGCGGGCATTACAATATCTTTATCTGCAAAGCGCGAAACTTTTTTAAATCCACACCCTTCTTTATTCAGACAAAATTCCGGGTTATAAGTATAATTAACTGCCTCAAACAAAGAATCTACTAGATCTTTATAGTAATTAGAATCCATAGGCAACCTCCTTAATAATAAGCTTTAGTTACAGTGAATTGAATCCATTCATCTTCAATTTCACCTTTCTTAACCTTTTGCTTCTTAGTTGAAGAGTACTTTTTAATTTCAAAAGCCATTTCATTTCTTAGTTCTTCAAGAAAAGCGTCAACTTCTGATTCGTCATCAATTCTATAAGTCTCAACAGACTGAACAAGTTTCTTAGACATATTAACCTCGATAAAAATTAATTTTGTTTTCTGAATACGTTTTAATTTCTTCTGCTTTTGCTTTTTTAATTAAACCTTCAACATAAGTTGGACTGCCTTTAATTTCACAGCTAGGACAATTAAATTCATTACAGATACTAACAATTGTTTCAGGAAATGTTTTATCTGCCATATAGGCTGTAATCTTCGCGGTTTCGCCAATTAATACATAAATCTTAGGCTGCTCAGTTACAGAAGTTGCATCAACAAGAACTTTATTCAATTTCAATTACACCCCAATCATAAGCAAATAAATAATAAGCATGATCTTCAATCCAAATTTCTAACATATCGCCATTCTCAGAAATATCAATTCCTTTAATTCTACCTCTGTTTTGCGCGATATCAATTAAATTTTTCCAACATTTATCTAGGTTATAATTCTTAAAGTGAAATACTGTGTAATCATATTTTTCGCGACAAAGGAACATAAAATAAGTGTCTCCATGAGACATTCTTTCTTTTGTCATAAAGTCATTAAAAGTTTTGCGTGCCGCATTAATATCTTCTTTTGAAAGCGCTGGTTGTTGCGCCATAATTTGTTGGTTCATTTCATATAATGTAAGTTCTGCTTCAGCCATGATTCACCTTTATAATATTTTGGTTTGGAGAGCCGCGAAATGGGAGAGTTATATCTCTATGCTCAATTTCAAAAGGCCCATCAACTATATAATCTATATAATTCATAACTGGTAAATTTTTAACTTCTTTAAAATAGTATCCAGTATAAAGCCAAATATCCTTGTCTGGCAAACGCGTTTTAACTTCGCGCGCGATTTCTTTCACTTTATCTCTATTGCAAGGCGCGAGAGGATCGCCGCCAGAGAAAGTTAAACCTTGAATATAAGGCTTATTTAGCGCTTCAATCAGAGTGGCTAAGGTTCCATTAGTGAATTCTTGACCGTTAGTTTCGTCCCAGGATTCTGGGTTGTGGCAGCCTTCACAATGATGAGGACAACCAGCAACCCAAAGAACCACACGGACACCTTTGCCATCTGACATAGAAGCTGTATCTATGCCAAGATAATTCATTTATTCAACAAATCCTTTTTCATCTACTTCATCTTTGAATCTAAAGTAGAAACCAAATTTAGGAGGTGCTTTATTAAGATGGCGGCACTGCGTATCAATATTAGATTTATTCATGCCCATCTTTTTAGCTGCCTCAGCAATTGAAGAATAAGTAGCAATTAGCTTCTTATCTTTATCGAAGACACATACGGGTCTTCCAGCTGCTACACCCATTTATAGGCTCCTTTCTTTCTCTTGTTTTATTTTATTATACTATATTTATTTTATAAATTCAAATTAGCGATGTTTGACTCGCATCTCGACCTCTTGCTGCTTGCCCTTATTAAAGGCTGATTTATAGTCACCTGTTAGATACAATATGTTATCCTAAGAGCTTTTTATCTCTTAGTTCTTGTAGTTGCCTACAAGTTCGGCGTACATTTTCCTTATGGTCGGGCGCTCTTGGGAGTATTATATTTATTCAACTCCTACGCTCTACAATACTTAATAGCCTTGCGCTATCTATTAAGTTATCTCGGTATTAACCCAGTAGGTCTTCACCGATTTCGTCCGAATGGGCTATCTTATTAACCCGTGACTCTGCGAAGTCTCTGTATGTCTTCTCCACCACATTGAGGGCAGGTATCATTAATTTCATCGCAGAAGCCGCAATCCATACAAGTGTCGTTAGGAACGTTAATTGCAAAATAAGGAATATCTTTTTCCATCGCATAAAGCACAAGAGTCTCAAGAGCTTCCAGATTGTTCTTTACTGTTGACTCAAGCTCAACATATGTTATACACATTAATACCCTCGGTTTCCCGATATTTATTAAGGGATTAGACTATATCTTCATCCTACTTATTTGTAGGAGATGCGCACTTCGATTTAAGAATTCCTTCACCATATCGCTATGGCCCTACTCCCTAGATATTTTATTTATCATCATTGGGATAGTCGTTAGAGCTTGTAATTTCTTCAAAATAAATCCCGTTTATAGGACTTTTAGGGGAGCTTGATGGGTTCCTTACTCGTCCTTTAAGTCTATTAAAAATTGCACTATCTGATACTTTAAAATATCTTGCGCAGGCATTGACGCTATCAAACGTCATCTCTTTATTTTCTTCATTTGTCCACGTAGCTTTAATTCCGGTAAAATCCTTTTCATGTGCTTTGCGATTCCATTGTCTGCCCATAACTCTATAACTATAAAGCTGATTTCTTGAATTGTCACACCATTCAAGATTTTCTACCCTATTGTCATCTCTTTTGTTATTTAAGTGGTTAATCATTTTATAATTGTTTGGATTAGGAATGAAAGCTTTCGCAACTAATTGATGAACTCTGCGATAAATTCTTTTAGTATCAGAAACACATAGAGAAATTCTTAAATATCCATCTTTGTCAAAAGATGGCTTCATTATAAATCCTTCGGAGTTTACTCTAAAAGATTTAATTCTTCCCATATTTGATACTTGATAAGAAGGAGCTTCTTCTATAGTTCTCCAAATTTCTTCCATATGCTTTTTTCACCTCTTATCTTATTATATAATTTATTTGAAGAAAAAAACAAGTTACGGGATTACCATATTAACTAATATTTAATTAACTTAGGCTTCCCCGTTAGCAGAAATTTCTCAACAATCATTTCCTATTGTATTTAATTTCCACACCCATGCTCTGATGGTTCACGCATTATTTTGCTAATTTATTACTAAATTAGGCAGGCCGTATTATCAACCTGCACTAGAATATCCAGTAAGCTGAGATTCAATATCAATCTTTTGGAATGGATCCATTTTCTTATAGACTGGAACGTGCATACTATTTGTGAAGTATTCTTTGTCAGATACTCCTTCGATAGTTCCATATTTCTTCTGGAATTTCTTCATAGCTGTGTACGATAGATTTTCAGCAGGAGAATTATATACACCAAAGTTCAGACTATATTTTTCTTTATATTCATTACATCTATCTTTATAAAGCTGATAAATCTTTTTGGCATATTCCATTCCAATAGGATTAGTATGATCAAAGCCAAAGATTAGAGTTAGCGCCTCAGCCAAACCGAGATTGCCGACTGCCAGGGTACCATGAGTAATAGCGCTCTTAATGCCTTCCTCGGGAATAAATCCGGCCATGGTATGATTTTCATACATGAATTGCGCGGCTTCTGGTTTTTGAGAGCGAATATGATTATATCTGTCAATTAATTGATCCTTTGCTTCATCTATTGCTTCGTCGAGAATTTCCATAAATCTGTTAAAAACATCAGGTGGATAATCTGACTTGCAACTTTCTTTTGCTTCCATAGCAAGAGTAGGTAGAATAATAGTTACAGGGCAAATGTTCCCTCTCCCATCCTTTTGCGCGGCCGAATAAACATCATCAATAATTCCACCGCCATTAATCAGACTATGAATATTTCTACGGTAGGAATCTTTTGCGTTTATATCCGCGCCGTTTACGGTTCTGCACACTCCTCTTTACAGAGGACGCTGACTATATATTCCGCTTTTACGCGGCCCGCCGCTTGGGGCTAGTACCAATCTCTAGCTCTACACCCTTACACTCATCAGGGTTAGTCGATACACCTTTATTAGTCACAATACTCAAAAGTCCATGACTAAATTTAGCACGGGTCTCATCTTACGGTATGTAAGACCTAACCGTTAGCCTCTTTGCAGAGACACCCGCTTGGTAGGCGGTTCGACGGGTTTTAAATGGGCTGCATTTTCACTTACCCATTGTGGCAAATATCTCGCCAGGTTTTTCTTCCTGGTTGACATACAGTTTTCCCATAGACGGAGTCAACATTAAAAAGTCTGCAATCTTTTCGTTTTCCGCAACAATATCATAAAGCTTTTTATACTCTTCATCTGAAAGCTCGTTAAGTACTTCTTGTTTTCTATCTCTGTCATATTTAACCCAAGCTTTTTGTGCTGACCAATTTCCATTACCATAATTAGGATAAAGTCTTTTAGCTGTAGATTTAAGAGCTAATTTGAATAAGTCATAGTTAGGATCGCCTGGATAATTAACGCCTTTTTTCATCGTGAAAATTCCACAAGGAAAAATAGGAGTTCTATGAAGTGCGCCAGTTCCCTCAAGCGAACACTCAAGGATGGCCTTAGTTACCATACGCCCCTCTGGAAGCGTACATGTGCCGTAGTTCAAGGAACTAAAGGGCCAGTATTGTTACCCTAGAGGCTTTTTATCCTCTAGTTCTTATGATTTCTCATAAGCTCAGCATATATTTTCACCTTTTAATAAAAGGGCGGACACTCGTGGAGGGATTATATTTATTCACCCTCTATGCGTTACACTGCTTATTGGCCTTTCGCAATCCAATAAGTTAGCTCGATGTTGTCATGAGTCAAGACTATAATGCTTTTTAAATTCAAGGTATTTATCATGCTTACGAGTTAGAAAAATTGTGGCGTCTTTATACATCCATTCTCCAAATTTAAGGATGTCATTAATTCTTTGTATTTTAAACTCACTTAACTCTTTATTTTTATAATCGTAAACATGAAGTTCATTCTCTAGATTTAGATGAATATTTAAATAATCACACATGTCTTGCATTAAGCGATGTGTTCCGCAATAAGACATAGCATGAAGGTATCTTGTTTCAATTTGTTTCATCTGAATACTGCCATCACCGTCAAAGATTCCTCTAAATAAATGTGGCATCATATCATCCGAAATTCCTTCTGGCAAATAAGTAGAAAAGCTCTTTCTGGGAACAATTCCCCATTTTGCTAAATCCTCAGCCATTTTGTTGCTTCTTACAGCAATTTGGCCACAACCTCTACTATCATGCCCTACAGAAGTATTACTTTTAACATGCTTCTTAAATTCATTTAGCATATACTCATCATTTAAATCAAGAGTAATACTGATTGACTTTTGTCTACCTTTCGCACCTTCTTTGGACACTTCTGGGTCATATACATTTCCGTCAGAAATAATAAGTCCAAGAAAATATGCTTTAGCCTCAGTATTAATATATTGAAAGAATCTTTCGTCAAGATTAGGACTATTAATTTGCGCTCTTGTCCAACGAGGAATGTCTCTCAGGATTTTAACAATTGTAGGATCGCTAAGACTAAAATGTTTTGCAACGCTACTAATTGTCATTGGACTTGATTGATAATAGTCTCTAATTTCCTCTTTTAATTCTTCTGGAATAATTTTACTAGGCATTATTTTACACTCCTTAACTTTTTATTTTACTTATATTAACATAAGTTTTTACAAAAATCAAGGATGTCTTAACTTTTAGAGTTCTTCGATTTTGCCCGGATTGATACTAAGGGTCACCCCTTAGCCAGCCATACCTAGCTGGTTCCCGCTTCGACTTTGCAAACTGTTACCAGATGTTCACACCCATTCGCAACATGGGTGCAGTTCTCTTATGAACTTCTACGTATTTCTACGTAGCGCAGACTATATCTTCATCCTACTTTTAGTAGGAGGCTGCCATTTCGATTTAAGGGATTTTCACCCACCTCATTAGCTTAGGCCCTACTCTCCGTTTTATAGAGATAGTCGTTAGGCATTTTCTTCTGAATCGTAATATTTAAAATGATAACCGCCAGCAGTCGACAATTTACCTCTACATACCTTACAAATATTAGTAGCAGTAACATTTAATTGTCTGCTACACTCATGAATAGATTCATATACCACGCCTGTTTCTTTGCAGTATATTTTTCTTTTATGAGGATATGCGGCGGATAAAATTTTCTTTTTTTCTTCTGAACAAGGAACACGTCTTTTATGAGCAGCTTCTGACATATGTTTTCTGGCTTCTTCTGATTTTTTTTGACCTAAATTAGCTTCTCTAATCTTTTGTCTAATTTCTTCTGAAACCACTCTTCCAGCACTATTTTTGTTGCCCATTAAAGCCTTAGAAAGCTTTGCTCTGGTCTCTGACGTTTGAGAAGGAGCTGTTCCTCCTTCGTTAATGTTATACCCAAATTCCTTTTCTTGTGTTCTATTTTCCGAAATTAATTTAATTTCTAATTCACAAGCTTCTTTTTGAGTAAGACCTTCACAAAGAATTTCATGAATAAAATTATTCCAACCATATTTCAAAATAGCATTATAGAATCTAGGACTATTTTTATAATTAACTCCATTAGCTCCCCACCTATGTTCAGGATCTTGCTTTGTAATTCCGATAAATTTCTTACCATTAATTTTATTAATGTGTTGATATACTGTATAAATGTTATCTCACCTCTTTCCATATTTTATTATTACGATTCAAAAAAATTAGCACGGAATTGTCTTATATGTTAAGAGTTTTTCCGTTTAGGCAGCTAGGTTCTTAACATTACTGTTAAGTCGCCCTAATTTCTTAAGGTTATGGTAGGCCCCTTCCACGGATTGGTGGACCTCTTTCGTTGTCATATCAAGTGCATATTGATAAGCCTTTGAATGACGTTTATATACATTATCTTCAATAGAGCGATTAATATCAAACTCAGGAATTGAGGCGAAGGTATCAATATATTTAATACCATCCTTATAATGCTTATAGAAACTCATCCTGACATATGGTACCATGGTCCAGTCGATATGACCTGAGGCTACACCGCCGAATTGGCAAAGGCTCTGCGTTTGAAAGGTGACAGCCAAAAGTTGAAAGGCTGTGGATACAGATTTCGGTGCTCTAATATCAGTTTGGCGCGTATTAAATCCATTCGCAAATAGGTCATCTAATGGGAGGGTGAGGCAGTTAGACATTCCAACCGCATAACTATTAAGGTCATGGGTATAAATTCTATTATTCTGATGATTATATTTTGCTTTAGGAGACATTATATAATCAAGAGCATAAGTAGTGGCGACCGCGCTTCCCATTTCTCCCATTCTGCCGCCAAAGCTATGTTCATCAAGATTGGCGTTCTGATTCTGAACATTTGACGCTTCTAGCTTTTCTTGAACTGCATCAATTAATTCAGAATATTTTTCGCGCGCGAGAGCATGCTCATATCTATATCTAATGTAGGCTTGAGCCACATCTTTTCTATGACCGCTCATTAACTGAGTTTCAACCATATCTTGAACATTTTCAACGGTCAGGCCAGGTTTCCAGTTCTCCTCAATATTATTAGCAATTCTATCACCATATTCAACTGCTTCCTGGTCTATTGCGTTATCTACACTAAGGAAGGCTTTTTCAATGGCTTTTGCAATTTTGAGCTTATCAAAAGGAACAATAGAACCGTTTCTTTTAATAATTGTTTTATCCATACTAAATCTTGTTCTCCTTTAAAATAGGGTATACAATATCTATGAATCTTATTTTTAATTCTTTAAATTAGGTTTGACCACCAAAGAATAAATTAAATCATTGAACTTTTCTTTTGCTTCTTCCCAAGTTAAATTACAATTAACAAAAGGGATAAAAGCCCAATCGCTATATTCAAATGCTCGAAAATCTTTTTCATCTGCCTTATATCTTCTAAATACTTCGTCAATATCTGGATATTGTTCGCGCGACAAACAAGAAATTAGTCTATCTCGCGCATCTCGACGTACATAAATTACTGTAATGTCAGAGAGATCGGACATTTCATCTAGCAGAATATCAAGAGCTTCAGGATTAAAAACTCCAATATTTATTTTTGAATCAGAATATGATTCTTTAAGACTACCGTATGCCCAGCTTCCATTAAAAAACTGAGCCTCCGCCAACTCGCCGTGAAGAAGAGCTTGCGCGAATTCATCAGCAGTCATGAAAATATAATCTTCATTATCGTTTCTCTTTGGCCGTGTTGTAACCATTTGTACTTTATTAAGAAACGAACCATAAGTTTCTAGCGCGCTTTTTACTAGGGAGGATTTGCCGCAACCCGAAGGCCCAATCACCGCAATTAATCTTTTATTCTGCATCTTCCATATCACCTCGTGCCCTTTCATATATAAGTTCCTCTTTTATTCTGCATCTTCCATATCACCTCGTGCCCTTTCATATATAAGTTCCATAGTATGGTCTTTATGGTCAACATTTGAAATTTTATAAAGCTGATGCGGCAATCCTTTGTTCGCATATTTCTTTACGATAAAAGTATCACCATTTCTAATACCCTGAACTAGAATCATTTCACCTCTTGTGAACCAAGATTTTTCAAGAACTTTTTTAGAGCCGTCGGGCATTTTAGTAGAAATTTGTTTATCAAAAAGAGCGAAATGTTCTTTTCTAAATTTTACTTCTACAACGCCAGTAGTAGTAAGTAGCGTTACCGTGCTCTTGACTTTATTCTTATCAATGCAAGTGCCGCAAATACGATGAAGATTAAATACTGGAATTTCTCTTCCATTCTTTTTGAAGAAATAATCAATATCAGGTTCTTCGCTAAGTTTGAAGAAGTCTTCTACTCCATACTTTTCAGTCTTAATATCTGCTAAATCATGTTCATGATAATAAAAACAAAGCGAATCCATTTCCCATTTAGAGATGGTACCTTGCGCATACTTCTCCCATTCCTCTTGAAATATAGCTTTATTTAATTCATATAACAAAGAGATTTCATTATCTTTCATCCAAGCCTTAACAGGCGCCATTTCTTTATCATAAATTTTCTTCCAACTCTTTTCATCTATTGTATCAATAGCAAGATTAAAAGTATTGGCAAAAAAATTGCGCGCTCTCGCATCAAATTTAAAACCACCATTAGGACTTAAACATTTTGCTTTTAAGTATCTATTAAACTCATAGATACTTTTTGCTCTTGATAGCTCGCTAGGATACATCTTCCTTTTAATTATATCATTAAATTGAGTCATAGTCAATCTGGTTTTCTTCTTCATTGTATGATAAAGATATTGCGCCATGATTTTCTTTCTGTTTCCAAAATTATCAAACGCGCCACCTTTAATTAAAGATACAACTACTTGTCTGTTGATTTTATTTTTGGACAAGAAATCTGATAATGAATCATATGGGCGATTAGCAATAATTTGATTAACAACGTCAGCACCAACTTTATTCATCGCTTTTAGCCCAAACAAAATTCTATTATTTTCTTCGTCTGGTTTAAAACCAAAAGGAGAAAGATTAATATCAGGGAGTGTAACATTAATTCCTCTACCTCTAATATCTCCTATTGCTCGCGCCAATTTACCATAGTTTGTTGAGCCGTCATCGTTTTCATCTTTCGCGCCGCTATTAACTATAAGACAAGCAGTATTCCAGTATACTTCGGGAAACAAGATTGTAGCATAAATACATTGGATGCCTACAAACGTATAGGGGAGGGAATGGTTCAGCGAGAAGCTATATCCAAGTGACGGCGCGATACAAGTATCCCATACGTAGTCTGCAATATTCTTACTATCGAACCGACTATAAAATTTTTCGCGCAACTCAGGAATACGGCTCATCTGCTTCTTTGCGACAATCTTGCGCGCGTCATTTGCTTCTTTGAGAGAAAACTTTGCCAAGTCTTCATCCATAAGAATTTCCATCATCTGCTCCTGAATAGGAACACATCCCCAGTATTCATCACAGTGCTTATGAAGCGCCGCAATTACTTTTTCCGGAAGATTATGATTTCTCATTTCCTGATCGAAAACTTGAATACCTTGATTTTTAATGCGATAGAACCTATCCTGCTGACTTTCAACACCAGGTTCTGACATAAGTCTAACCCATACCACTACGCTTTTCAGCGCCACCGTCAGATAGTGTTTGTGGTCTGGACTATCTTTTACTTTATAAAATAAAGCATACCATTTCGGCGCAACGTGTCAATAGTTGGCCTACTTCCGATCTAACTCGGAATAGTCTCTACAGGTTTATATTATTGTTTAGGTCTTGGTATTTTTTTAGAATCTTTTCTTAATGGAAAAATTTCTTCTGGGTATTTTTCTTTTACCCAATCCATTTTCCCAAGATTAATTCTGGATACAGTATCCTTGTGGATACCGTATTTTTCAGCAATAGCTCGCATAGATGTTCTGGTATTTTTTAATTCATATACGATGTTATCATATATTTCTTCGTTTTTTCTATGCGGAGATTTTTGTAAAGGATATGTTTCTCCTTCTTTTCGTAACTTATTGCCGTTATTAATATCTGATACATATGGG
>ERZ1090860.1752-NODE-1757-length-11095-cov-4.429076_pt1 | contig 11095 bp, 11 predicted proteins | sample MGYA00478483_ERZ1090860 | MGnify/ENA primary metagenome ERZ1090860 (study PRJEB33644, sample SAMEA5815741) | chicken gut metagenome | biome: Chicken; feature: Gastrointestinal Tract; material: Caecum | place: Ireland | collected 2019-01-01 | study: A study of...
CGAGATTAGCTGCAGTCTCGTGGGCTCGGAGATGTGTATAAGAGACAGATATGAGACAGAGGCGATGCAGGAGATGCTCGAGCGTGCCGGATACGAGATAGTTCCGTTCAGAGAAGGGGCGGATGTCTATATTATCAACACCTGTACGGTGACAAATATCGCGGACCGAAAATCACGTCAGATGCTCCACCGCGCAAGAAAGATGAACCCCGATGCCATCGTCGTGGCAGCAGGCTGTTATGTCCAGGCGCAGGCGGAGAAACAGGAAATCGATCCATGTATTGATATCGTTCTCGGAAATAACAGGAAGAAGGATCTGATCCGGGTGCTGGAAGAATACGGAATGTCCGGAGGGGAAGGCAGAGTCCGGGAAGGAGAACCGGTCCGCGATCTGGACAATATCAGCAGGACAAAGGAATATGAAGAACTGAGCCTGACCAGACCGGGAGATCATACGCGTGCCTATATCAAAGTACAGGACGGGTGCAACCAGTTCTGCACCTACTGTATCATCCCCTATGCAAGAGGAAGAGTGCGCAGCAGGAAAACAGAGGACGTAGTTCGTGAGGTGGAGGAGATTGCATCCAACGGTTACTGTGAAGTTGTTCTTACCGGGATCCATCTGAGTTCCTACGGAATTGATTTTGACGGGGAGAGACATCTCCTGGATCTGATCAGAGCGGTACATGGGATTGAAGGAATCCAAAGAATACGGCTGGGATCCCTGGAACCGGGGATCGTGACAGAGGAGTTCGCTGAAGCGCTGGCTTCACTCCCGAAGATGTGTCCTCATTTCCATCTCTCTCTTCAGAGCGGATGTGATGCAACGCTGAAACGGATGAACCGGAGATACACCAGCAGAGAATATTTGGAAAAATGTGAGATACTCCGGAAATATTTTGAAAATCCGGCGCTGACGACGGACGTTATCGTGGGCTTCCCCGGAGAGACAGAAGAAGAATTCCGTCAGTCCATGGAGTTTGTTGACAAGGTGGATTTTTATGAGACACATATCTTTAAATATTCAAAGCGGGAAGGGACAAAGGCCGCAGCCATGGACGATCAGATCAGCGAGCAGGTGAAGGCGAGGCGCAGCCAGGTGATGATCGAGCTGGGCGAGAAAAAGAGAAAAGCCTACGAGGAGAATTTTATCGGGAAAGAAGTGGAGGTCCTGATAGAGGAACCTGCGGAGATCGACGGAAGGAAAGTCCAGGTGGGACATACAAAAGAATATATGAAAATTGCACTAGATACACAGGAAAATCTGAAGAATTGTGTCGTAAAAGTTCAAATTGAAAACGATTCACAAATTATTCATTGAATTTTGAGTGGGCTTATATTAAAATTGTAAATAGAGTAATTGGGCCTGCCCAGAATCAGAAGGAGGAACTAAGATGAGTGATTTAAGCAACACCCAGTTCTTTCAGGTAGAGCCGGGACCGCAGATCTCTGCGAAAGACATTCTGGAGATCGTGTACAAGGCACTGAAGGAGAAAGGGTATAATCCGGTAAATCAGATCGTCGGCTATATCATGTCAGGAGATCCGACGTACATCACCAGCTATAACGGAGCAAGAAGTCTCGTTATGAAGGTGGAGCGTGATGAACTGGTGGAAGAACTGCTGAAAGCGTATATCGATCACAATTCCTGGGAATAATCAGTTTATGAGAGTAATGGGACTTGACTACGGGTCAAAGACAGTGGGCGTTGCGATCAGTGATCCACTGGGACTCACAGCACAGGGAATAGAGACGATAGAGAGAAAAGAGGAGAACAAACTCCGGCGCACATGTGCGCGCATTGAAGCTCTGATCAGGGAATATGAAGTAGAGAAGATCGTACTGGGGCTTCCAAAGCACATGAATAATGATATAGGGGAGCGTGCAGAGAAGACGCTCGAATTCCGGGACATGCTGACAAGGCGGACAGGTCTTGAGGTCATCATGTGGGACGAGCGGCTTACCACCGTGGAAGCAGAGCGCACACTGATCGAGAGCAGTGTCCGGCGCGAAGACCGAAAGAAATATATCGATAAGATCGCAGCTGTATTTATACTTCAGGGATATCTGGATTCCCTGTATATCGGCAGAAATGCCGGTGAGACCGGCAGCGGCAGATAAGGGGATGTTCATATGGAAAAAGTCAGTTTTACTTTTGGAGACGGAAGCGGGGAGGAAGAATTCTTTGTACTTGAGGAGACGAAGATAAACGGATCATCGTACATACTGGTCACAGATTCCCAGGATGATGACGCGGAATGCCTGATCCTGAGAGAAGAGGAAGGACCCCGGGAAGGGGACAGTATCTACGAGATCGTGGAAGATGAGACAGAGCTTCTGGCAGTGTCGAAAGTATTTGAGGAACTGCTGGAGGATGTTGATATTGAAATGTAAGATCCGACAGATGCCGGATGGCATGAGCGGATGTTTACAATAGATTTTTACTGCGGGGGACGTAACACTGATGGAACAGAAAGAGGTTCAGGAACTGCTGAAAGACAGGCTGAAGAAAAAGGGGCTTAAAGTCACCAGACAGAGACTCCTTGTTTTATCAGTGCTCGAGGAGAATAGCGGCAGACACATGACTGCAGAGGATATTTATGAACTTGTATCGGAGGACTATCCGGATATCGGACTTGCCACCGTATACAGGACACTGCAGCTTTTGTGGGATATGCAGCTCGTGGACAGGATCAGCTTTGATGACGGATGCGTGCGTTATGAGATCGGGCATCTCTTTTTGGGAGAGTCAAAGCATAACCACCATCATCTCATATGCAGGAAATGTAATAAGGTGATCCCATTCGGGGACGACCTGCTCGATGATCTTGAGCATTACATTGAGAAAGCGACCGGATTTCATGTCCTTGATCACGAACTGAAGTTTTATGGTCTGTGCAGAGAGTGCATGAAAAAAGAAAAATGAACTGTTCAGGGAGGCAGCCCGTACGACTGCTGTCTTTTTTATGCCCGGAAGTAAAGAGAAACTTACATAAAATAAAATGGAGGTGCTTAATAATTTGAAAAAACAGAACAATGGAAAACTGCGTATCATACCGCTGGGCGGACTGGAACAGATCGGTATGAACATTACGGCGTTCGAGTATGAGGACAGTATCGTCGTTGTGGACTGCGGACTCGCGTTCCCGGAGGATGACATGCTGGGCATTGATCTGGTGATTCCGGACGTCACTTATCTGAAAGACAATATATCCAAGGTGAAGGGATTTGTCATCACCCACGGACATGAGGATCATATCGGTGCACTGCCCTATGTGCTCAAGGAGATCAATATCCCGATCTATACGACAAAGCTGACCATGGGTATCATTGAGAATAAGCTGAAAGAGCATAATCTACTCCGAAGTACGAAGAGAAAAGTGGTACGTCACGGACAGTCTATCAATCTTGGAAAATTCCGGATTGAATTTATCAAGACCAATCACAGTATCCAGGATGCGTCGGCTCTGGCAATCTATTCGCCGGCGGGAGTCGTGGTACACACGGGAGACTTCAAGGTGGATTACACACCGGTGTTCGGGGATGCCATCGATCTGCAGAGATTTGCGGAGATCGGGAAGAAGGGGGTCCTTGCGCTCATGTCCGACAGTACCAATGCGGAGAGAAAAGGATTTACCCAGTCAGAGAGGACCGTGGGGATCACCTTTGATCATATTTTCGCGGAACATCAGAACACGAGACTGATCATCGCCACATTCGCGTCCAATGTGGACCGTGTGCAGCAGATCATCAACTCGGCATATAAGTATGGAAGAAAAGTGGTAGTGGAAGGACGGAGCATGGTGAACATCATCTCCACCGCTTCGGAGCTTGGATATCTGAATGTCCCGGATAAGACGCTCATCGAGATCGATGAGATGAGGAATTATCCGCCGGAGAAGATGGTGCTGATCACAACGGGAAGCCAGGGTGAGTCCATGGCGGCCCTGTCCCGGATGGCAGCCGGCGTGCACCGCAAGGTGACGATCCAGCCGACGGATACGATCATCTTAAGTTCCAACCCGATCCCGGGAAATGAAAAGTCAGTCTCAAGGATCATCAACGAACTTTCCGCCCAGGGTGCGGAAGTTATCTTCCAGGATGCCCATGTGTCAGGACATGCCTGTCAGGAAGAACTGAAACTGATCTATTCTCTTGTCAAGCCGAAATACGCGATCCCGGTACACGGTGAATACCGTCACCTGAAAGCAAATGCGGGAGTGGCAAAATCCCTGGGGATTCCGAAAGAAAATATCTTTATCATACAGTCCGGTGATGTGTTGGAGCTTGACTCAGAGTCTTGCAAAGTGGTCGATAAGGTCCACACAGGGGCAATACTCGTGGATGGACTGGGAGTAGGCGATGTGGGAAATATCGTTCTGCGGGACAGGCAGCATCTGGCGGAGGACGGTATCATCATCGTTGTGCTCACCCTGGAGCGCAGGACAAATCGTCTGCTGGCGGGACCGGATATTGTATCCCGTGGATTTGTCTATGTCAGAGAGTCCGAGCAGCTTATGGATGAGGCCAGACATGCTGTGGCGGAAGCGCTTGACAAATGTCTTTCCGGAAGGCATACGGACTGGAACCGGATCAAACTTGTGATCCGCGATGCGATGAATGATTTTATATGGAAGAAAACAAAGAGGAAACCTATGGTCATTCCGATCATAATGGATGTGGATGTGTAACATATGATAACAGATGAACGTATCGTCACATTCATCAATTCCCTTGATACAGAGAACAGCGAAATACTGGAAACCATTGAGAGAGAAGCCCGTGCATCTGACGTGCCGATCATCCGGCGCGAGATGCAGAGCTTCCTGAAAGTGCTGATTTCGCTGCAGAAACCTGCGAGCATTCTGGAGGTCGGGACTGCCGTAGGTTTCTCTGCGTTATTGATGAGTGAATATGCTCCGGCCGGATGCAGGATTACGACGATAGAAAACTATGAAAAACGGATTCCAATAGCAAGGGAGAATTTTATACGGGCGGGAAAAGAGGAGCAGATCACTCTGATCGAGGGGGACGCCGCGAAAGTACTCGCACAGCTCGGCGGAGAGTTTGATTTTATCTTTATGGATGCCGCGAAAGGCCAGTATATCCATTATCTCCCGGATGTGATGCGTCTTCTTTCCGAGGGGGGATGTCTGGTATCTGACAATGTGATGCAGGACGGTGATGTGATCGAATCCAGATTTGCCGTTGAGCGCCGGAACCGGACGATCCATGCACGGATGAGAGAGTATCTGTATGAACTCAAGCACAGGGAAGACCTGGTCACGTCCATCCTTCCCCTGGGAGACGGAGTGGCGGTAAGTGTCAAACAGAGCGTGAGAAAGGAAAAGAATGATGAAGAGACATCCTGAATTACTGATACCTGCGAGCAGCCTGGAGGTGCTGAAAACGGCTGTTATTTTCGGCGCGGACGCGGTTTATATCGGCGGAGAAGCATTTGGACTGCGCGCAAAGGCGAAGAATTTTTCCATGGAGGATATGCGGGAGGGAATTGAATTCGCTCATGCCCACGGAGTGTCAGTCCATGTGACAGCCAACATACTTGCCCATAACAGCGACCTGCCCGGAGTGCGGGAATATTTTGAAGAACTGAGAGAGCTGAAGCCGGATGCCCTGATCATTGCGGATCCCGGTGTCTATGATATTGCGAAAGAAGTCTGCCCGGAGATTGACCGGCATATCAGCACCCAGGCAAACAACACCAACTACGGGACCTATAATTTCTGGTACAGGCAGGGCGCGAAGAGAGTAGTCTCCGCCAGAGAACTTTCACTCAAAGAGATACGGGAACTCCGCTCTCATATCCCGGAGGATCTGGAGATCGAGACGTTCGTTCACGGTGCAATGTGTATCTCCTATTCCGGGAGATGTCTTCTCAGCAATTACTTTACCGGAAGGGATGCCAACCGGGGAGCCTGTACCCATCCCTGCCGCTGGAAATATGCAGTGGTGGAAGAGACGAGGCCAGGTGAATATATGCCGGTCTATGAAAACGAAAGGGGAACCTACATTTTCAATTCAAAGGATCTGTGCATGATCGAGCATATACCGGAACTGATCGAGGCAGGGATCGACAGCTTCAAGATCGAGGGAAGGATGAAGACCGCTCTCTATGTTGCGACTGTCGCGAGAACGTACCGCAGGGCGATCGACGATTATCTGGAAGATCCTGAGCTTTACCGGAAGAACATGCCCTGGTATCTGGATCAGATCTCCAACTGCACCTACCGCAAGTTCACCACAGGATTTTTCTTCGGAAAACCCGATGATGATGCTCAGATATATGACAGTAATACTTATGTGAAAGAGTACACCTATCTGGGAATCGTGGGAGAGGTGAAGAACGGCTTATGCCGGATCGAACAGAGAAACAAGTTTTCAGTGGGAGAGACCATTGAGATCATGAAGCCTGATGGGAGAAATGCGGAGGTTCTGGTCAGACGTATATTAAACGAAGAGGGCCAGGAGCAGGAGAGTGCCCCGCATCCGAAACAGGTGCTTTTTGTGGAGCTCAGTTCATGCCCTGAAAAATATGATATCCTGCGGCGTTGTGAGCCGCGTTCATGAGACAGAAAGAAAAAGCAGGAAATAACTGAAAAAATCTCCCCTTAGAACTTTTTTGTGATACAATGCGGAAAAGTCTAAGGGGGATTTTATCATGTGGCTTCAGAAAATGCCGTTTCTTGTCAAACTGCTGCTCTATGTGATCGTGTTTCTTTTCCTCAGCCTGTTTGTCATTGTAGCGCTGAGCCTGATGTTTGAGCCGGAATCGGAAGAAATTTCAGGATGGGTGTATACTGTAGGCTTTGTCCTGAGTCTTGTCATCTCTGTCGCAGGAGGGATAAACATTGAGAATAACGGCCTTCACTGCATACGTGAACAGGCAGTGGCCATGAAGAGCAATACCAAAGTGATCGGAGGACGGATCGAAAATATCCTGCTCCAGCTTGATCCGGTCGTGGAGAGACAGATGAAGCATGAGGAGGATGTTTACCTGAAGGTGAGCCGGAATGATTCGAAGAAATACAGGCATCTCAGATCACTGGGAGAAGTCAAGGCGAGTCTGAGCGCCTATCCGATGTTACGCTCTGATGAGACGGTGATGAAACTGTTCTCGCAGATCGTGAAGGAATATGAGGACCTGGCGCAGGCGAAGATGGCTTATAACGCCTATGCCGCTCAATATAATTCCGGTGTAAAGAGTTTTCCGGTATGCCTTCTCAGATCGGTGAAAAAAGAACCGCTTCTGGATTACTACGAGGATCCGACAGACGAGCAGATCATTTGAAAAACAGGCGCAGTTTCTGGACTGCGCTTTTTTCTATCCTTGAGACATAAGAGCGGGAAATTCCAAGCTGTCTGGCAATTTCCCGCTGTGTATACTGCTCTCCGTTATAAAGTCCATATGTCATTTTCAGAACGAGCTTTTCCCTCTGGGAGAGCTCGCTTTCTACTTTTTCATAGAGTTTCTGAATATCTTCTTTCAGGTTGATCTTTTCTGGAATATCCGGCTCATCTGTTTCCATGACGTCGTACAGCCGGATCTCATTGCCTTCCCGGTCGGTCCCGATGGGCTCGTAGAGGGAGACCTCTTTCCCGCCTTTTCTCCGGGCACGGATATGCATCAGGATCTCGTTTTCCACACATCGCGAGGCGTAAGCGGCAAGCCTGTTTCCTTTCTCCGGATTAAAAGTGACGACGGCTTTGATCAGCCCGATCGTTCCAATGGACAGAAGGTCCTCCGGATCTTCATCGAGATTCTGATATTTTTTCAGGACATGGGCGACGAGGCGGAGATTCCGCTCGATAAGGATGTGTTTTGCTTCGAGGTCTCCTTCCGTGTACTTCTGGATGTAATACTTCTCTTCCGCAGGGGTGAGAGGACTGGGAAATGATTTCAAGACGGCACCTCTTAGCACATTTAGTATAGTTTATGAAAAAACAGGCAGGATTGTGCTTTTCCAATCAAAAAGAGGACGGCGGACCTGTGAAACGGAACGTGTCGCGGATATGAAAAAATCGATTGACAGGATGCTTGGAGAAGTTCTATTATGGTCTTACATTCCCGGGAATATCATTCCCGGAGATCATTTCCGGCTGATTCAGCCAATTTTTCAGTTAAGGTTTACAGTGTCCGCGAGGAGACATATGTAAATATTTGTGGTGTTTACGGTGAAATTGCAGGGACTCTTGAAGAAAGGAGAATGCGAATGAGTTTCAGTACAGTGATATCCGGAGCCATGGAGGGACTTCGGGTGGAACTCATCCGGGTGGAGGCGGATGTCAGCAACGGGCTTCCTGTTTTCCACATGGTAGGGTATCTGTCATCAGAGGTAAAGGAGGCGTCAGAACGGGTGAGGACGGCGATCCGTAATTCGGGTTACGGCTTTCCTGCAAAGAGGACGGTGATCAATCTGGCTCCGGCGACAATGAGAAAGAGAGGGGCGTCATTTGATCTGCCTATCGCGGCGGCAATCCTCGTGTCTCTGGGGGAAATCGACGACGTACGTGTGAAGGACACACTGCTTATCGGAGAGCTGAGTCTGGACGGGCAGGTGAGAAAAGTACCGGGAATCCTGCCGGTGGTGATGGAGGCAAAAAAGGCGGGGACCGGCTGCTGTATCGTTCCGGCGGAAAATGCCAGGGAGGCTGCCCTGGTGGACGGGATGAAGATTGCAGGCGTCCGGAATCTCCGGGACACAGTGGATTTTTTGAACGGAAGAAAAGAGATCGGCTTCTGCACCGGAAGAACTGATGGAATGAGCAGATCGGATTCGGAAGAAAATGATTTTTCCCAGGTCAGAGGCCAGGAAAATGTACGCAGAGCAGCGGAACTGGCAGTGGCAGGAGGACACAATCTTCTCATGATCGGTCCGCCGGGCAGCGGGAAGACAATGACCGCAAAGTGTATAGCGGGGATCCTGCCTCCGCTGACAGAGGAGGAGAGCATGGAGATTACAAAGATATACAGTGTAGTGGGGCTGCTGGATGAAAAGGAACCGCTGATCCGGCGCAGACCTTTTCGGAGTGTGCATCATACGGCGACAAAGGCGGCACTGATCGGAGGCGGGCTGATCCCGCGGCCGGGAGAAATCAGTCTCGCGCATGGCGGAGTACTCTTTCTTGATGAACTTCCGGAGTTCAGAAAAGGTGTTCTGGAAGTGCTTCGCCAGCCTCTGGAAAGCCATTCGATCCAGCTTTCCAGGACATGCGGGAACTACAGCTTCCCAGCGGATTTTATGCTGGTGGCTGCGATGAATCCCTGTCCCTGCGGATGCTATCCGGATATGGAACGGTGTACCTGTACGCCGGCCCAGATCCAGGCATATATCGGTAGAGTCAGTCAGGCTTTCCTGGACCGGATCGATCTCTGCGCCGAGTCCTCGAGGATAGGGTTTAAGGATCTGACAGGAAGCAGGACAGCGGAGTGTTCCGCGTCCATACGGGACAGAGTGTGCAGGGCGAGAGAGATCCAGAGTCAGCGATACAAAGGAAAGATCCGGACAAACTCCATGCTGTCGGGAGAGAATCTGAAGAAATACTGCGAACTCGATCAGAAAGGGAGAAACTTGATGGAGACAGCATTTACGGTGATGAAAATGAGCGCCAGGGCTTATTACCGGATCCTGCGGGTGGCGAGAACAGCCGCGGATCTTGCCGGGGAGGAGAAGATCAGAGAGGAACATCTCAGAGAGGCGATCGGATACCGGATGGTGGACAGAAAATACTGGGGGAGGCAGCAGACATGATGAAGGAAGAGAAAAGAAACAAAGTAAAATACGAACTCTGGCTGGCGGAACTGAGGATTTCCTCCAGAAAGAAATGTCTTCTTCGCCAGCACATGAAAACGGCAGAGAATGTTTATTATATAGAAGAAACAGAGATTTCAGAAATCGGGTTCTTAACCGAAACAGAGAAAAATACAATTAGACATGCACAAAAGGAGAAGAAACCGGGAGAAGAATACGAAAAGATGTGCGAAAAAGGGATCCGGTTCATACCTTTTTTTGACGGGGAGTATCCCGGCCGCCTTCTGGAACTCCAGGATTTCCCTTACGCCCTTTATGTGAAGGGAAGGCTGCCGGACCAGGAGTCAAAAAAGGCGGCAATCGTCGGTGCGAGAAGATGTACTCCTTACGGAGAAAAATATGCAGTGGAATTCGGGAAAATACTGGCCGGCTGCGGGATTGAGATCATCAGCGGTCTGGCCCGGGGGATAGACGGAATGGGACAGAGGGGCGCGCTGATGGGAGGCGGACGTACTTTTGCGGTACTCGGAAGCGGAGCAGATGTCTGTTATCCGCGGGAACACATCGGGCTGTATGTGGATATTCTGAACCAGGGCGGAGGAATCCTGTCGGAATATCCGCCGGGTACGCCTCCTCTGCCTCAGAATTTCCCTCCCAGGAACCGGATCATCAGCGGTCTCTCAGACGCAGTCCTTGTCATGGAGGCAAGGGAAAAAAGCGGATCTCTCATCACCGCCGACCTGGCTCTGGAGCAGGGGAGAGATGTCTATGCACTTCCGGGACCGGTGAACAGTGAACTGAGCATCGGATGCAACCGGCTGATCCAGCAGGGAGCTGGCCTGCTCCTGGATCCGGAAAGCCTTCTGAATGAATGGAATTTCAACGTTTCCGGGAGGACGGGAAAAGAGGATAAAAACAAAAAAATGCTTGAAACTACAGAAAAATTGGTGTATAGTTGTCTCGGTTTATATCCGAAGAATGTGGACCGGCTTGTGGAAGAGACGAAACTTGGGGCAGGGGAGCTGCTTAATATCCTCGTCTCGCTGGAACTGCAGGGATACATCAGAGAAATTTCGAAGAATTATTATATAAAAGTAAAATAGAAGGCGGAAAATCTGCCGGATGGAGGGAGTCAGATCTTATGGCACATTATCTTGTTATTGTGGAGTCACCAGCTAAGGTGAAGACAATAAAAAAATTTCTTGGCAGCAGCTATACAGTTGCGGCATCGCAGGGGCATGTGCGCGATCTGCCGAAAAGCCAGCTTGGCATCGACATAGAACATGATTATGAGCCAAAATATATTACGATCCGCGGCAAGGGAG
>ERZ1090860.1756-NODE-1761-length-11087-cov-10.322607_pt1 | contig 11087 bp, 10 predicted proteins | sample MGYA00478483_ERZ1090860 | MGnify/ENA primary metagenome ERZ1090860 (study PRJEB33644, sample SAMEA5815741) | chicken gut metagenome | biome: Chicken; feature: Gastrointestinal Tract; material: Caecum | place: Ireland | collected 2019-01-01 | study: A study of...
CAAATATAACTTTATATAAATAAAATCAGACAATAACTTGCTTTTAATAAAGGCTTTTTTATGATTGAAGAAAACGTAAAAAATCTGCTTGAAGAAGTAGGAACTAACCCACTGGGCGAAAAAGTTACGCTTGTCGCCGCGGTAAAGACTCAGACCGTTGAGGACATAAACCGCGCCATACACGCAGGCATAACTGACATCGGCGACAACCACGTTCAGGAATTCCGCGACAAGTACGATTTTATCGAGGGAAACCCGCACCGCCACTTTATAGGGCACCTGCAGCTGAACAAGGTGAAGTATCTGATAGGCAGAACGTATCTGTACCAGTCTGTCGACAGAATGGAGCTTGCAGAGGAAATTTCCAAGCGCAGCGAACGCGCAGGCGTTATGTCCGACTGCCTTATTCAGATAAACATAGGCAACGAAGAGAGCAAGGGCGGCTTTGAATATGACGACGGCCTTGCAGTCTACGAAAAGATTTGCGCGCTGCCCGCACTCAAAGTAAAGGGACTTATGGCAATGCTGCCCATAAGCGACGACGAACAGTTTTTGCGCTCGCTAGCAAAAAAAATGCGAGTACTGTACAACAAACTGCGCGAAAAGGACGCCGATATTGAATACCTTTCCATGGGTATGAGCGGCGACTGGAAACTGTGCGTTGAATGCGGTTCAAATATGGTGCGCCTCGGCACATCGATTTTCGGTCCCAGACATTACAACAATACGTAAATTGAGCAATTACAACAATACATAAATTGAGCAAATGGCGCGGCTTCATCCGCGCCATTTTTAATTTGCAAACGAGGCGCAGACTGTGCCCCGCTTATTATTGCATAAAAAATACCCCGCAACATAAGTTGCGGGGAAATTTATTTTGTTTATTTTGCTGTGACGCAATAACGCATTACTGCAGAAATATGCTCACAACGCAATACATTCACAGAAAATTTTTGCAAGGAAAATAATCTGCGGATATATTATTATTCACCCTTGAAGGGAAGCAGAGCTGCAATACGTGCACGCTTGATAGCCTTGGAAAGCTCGCGCTGGTGCTTTGCGCAGGTGCCGCTCATACGACGGGGAACAATTTTGCCGCCTTCGGTTATGAACTTCTTTAAGCGGGCAACATCCTTATAGTCGATGGATTCTACTTTTTCCTGGCAGAAAACGCAAACCTTTTTGCGAGAAGATTTTTTATAATTCTTTCTTACGGACTTATTCTCTTCCATAATATTTAACCTCCAATGTTATTGTCTGCATGAAAACACGGACAAAAGCGCATTTTCATTGCAAGGGCTGGCTCAGAACGGGATATCGCCGTCGTCATCAAACGACTGAAGAGAAGGCTTCTTCCTCTCCGTATGGGGCGTTGCCGCGGGTGCGGAAGAATAATCTGCACCGTCTTCGGCAGAGCCTCTCGGCGTAAGGAATTCTACATCCTGCGCAATTACATCTACCGACATGCGCTCGGTTCCCTCTCTGTCTTCATATGTTCTGAGTTCAATGTTGCCGATAACTGCAACTTTGTTGCCCTTTTTGGCGTAGCGGGCAACTGTTTCGCCCAGGCCGCGCCATGCGGTTACATTGTAAAAATCGGCTTTGCGCTCGCCATCGGAAGTTCCGCTGCGGCGGTTTACGGCTATGCCGAAGCGGCATACCGCTACGCCTGACTGCGTTTCGGAAAGTTCGGGGTCACGCGTTAAGTTGCCGATTAAAAACACTTTATTCATTGTTTACCCCTTAGTCCTTGACGATCATTCTTCTTAAGATCTCGTCAGAAAGGCCTGCAATTCGGTCTAACTCTTTTACAACGGCGGGCTCGGAGTTGAACTTCATCAGCACGAAGAATCCTTCGTTCTTATACTGGATAGCATAAGGAAGTTTCTTGGAACCCCACTTGTCCGTTGAAACGAGTTCGCCGCCCATGGAAGTTACGATGCCTTCAAATTTAGCAATGAGTGCATCTTTTGCTTCGTCTGCGACGGAATTGTCCAAAACGTACAGCATTTCGTAAGATTTCATTTTTTATACCTCCCGGTCTTATTCGGCATACCTGTAAAGGCATGCAAGGTAAACGCGGACGTGCCGCGCGCTTGATTTTTTGCAAATATGCATTAAATCAGCTTTACAATATTACTATAATACGGCAAAAAAGTCAAACAAAAAAGCTGCGGCGGCGCAAACTTTTGCGCCGCCGCCATATTTATTTTTTTTAAGCTCCTGCAGAAATCAGATTTCCCGCAAAACCGATGAACATGCTGAGCGTCATTTCGCCCACCTGCATGCTCCTGCCATCGTAGACAACCGTCTTGGAAAGAGTAACCCAGGTATCGTCCGTTTTGCTGCCGTCGCCTATGACGCCCATATCATAGAAATCATACATTGACTGCGTCTGAAGATTGCCTACAACGTTGCCCTGAAGGGCCGTTATATCGTTTATGCCGTATACCTTTTCGCCGCCATCGGTGTACAGAAGCAGCGACCATACGCTTTCCGCCTTGCCGTAGGTATAGTAATCTTTGCTCCACGCGCTGACTTTACCCGTGCCGTTTACAAGCACAAAATCGTCTGCCGCGGCGTCAAATTCATAGTAGATGTAGTCCGCGCTGAATTCCTCTTCTGATATCTGTTGCATTACGGCGCCTTCGCCGTAAATGGAGTCGGTGAACAGCTCCTGCAGCGTGAGTGCGTTGAGATCGTCCGCAAGACTGTTGATGCTGGAATCTTTGAGTGCGTTGAGTATGTCGCCGTCCTCTTCGGTTATCTCTATTATTTCGCCGAGTTTGAGGTCATCCATAAGCCCGTCAATGCGGTCATTCACGCCGTTGATTGTCGTGAAGCACTCAACCTTTACATCATTTTCAATGTAGTAAACTTCAGTTATGAAGCCATCGGCGTCGGTGACGACGAATACATTTTTAATGACCGTCTTTGTGCCGTCCTCGCCGACAAAGTGATAGTCGGCAACGCAGGCAACGCCTTCGGGTGAGCCGGCGGGCGCGGCAAATATGTTATTTATGCCGTAGACCATGTACGCAAGCAGACTGTCATCGGGTCTGACTTCGGTGAGGAAGTCCGAAAGATACAGCTCGTCTATCGCACTGCCTATATCGGCAATGGTGTATTCGCCGAGCTTTTCCATAAGACGGTCGCCCTCTTCAATGTTGACGACATCCTTTACCTTAAGCGCGCTTGTTATGTTGGCCGTCTGCGTGCCGATATCGGCAATGGATACGCCCTTGTATTCAACCTTTGAACCGTTTTCAAGGTAATAAACGCTCTTTACCGTGCCATTTTCAGCAGTGATATATGCCGTAGCCGTCTTTTCAACAGACCACTCGCCGCTGTCGCTCTTGGTATAGAAGTTGATTGTGCCCGTATAGCTATAGTCGGCGCCCTGCGCCTCCTTTACGTCCGTAATGCTGTAACCTACGTACATCATTATGGCATCTTCCGCGGTGACGTCGATTACAGTCGGAACGCACACGGTGTTAAGCTTATCTTCAAACGACACGTTGCCGTTGAGAAGGTCGCCTATGGTTATGCCGCCGAGGACCTCTTCAATGAGCTCGTCGGAATTGTTCTTATCGAGTATGTCGGTGACGTACACATCGTCAAGCACGGAGAGCATTCCGTTTTCGCCTTCCGTAACTTCGCCGAGCGTGCGCTTATTGAGCACAACGAGCTTATCTTCCGCGTCATAGTAGTAGCCGCCTGAAAGCTCGGCCTTTTCCGCGCTGTATATGCTGTAGGGAACTTCCGTGAGCTGATATCCGCCGTCAGTTGCCGTCGCAACCGTTGCAGAGGAGTCGGACACGCAGTAGTACATATAGTACTCTCCGCCGGCCGCGCTCTCTTCAAGGTAGGAGGAAAGCTCCGCGGGAAGAGCAGTGCCGTCTGTGCGGGTATACGTGCCTTCGGAAAGGGTAAACGTATCCTTATAGAGCACCACATTGCCTTCAGCGGAAAGAATCACAGCCGCCTCCGGACCATATGCGATATTGAGATAGAGCGGAGACGACTGCACATCTATACCCGCAACACTCAAAAGAGTGTCAACGCGAACGGACTTGCCGCATTCGGAGAGGAAGGAACCTATCTCCGAGAAAGGCGTTGCCTTGAGCTCGTCTTCGTCAATTATTTCGCGCAGGTCCTCCTCCGTTATGTTGTAGGAAGAAAGCGCGGAGGCAAGAGAGGAATAAACCTTATCCAGCCCCTTATCGCCCACGGGGAAGAGCTTTGTGAAGTCGCCGAGGGTGAGGTTGTTTGTACCCTTGTCGGCCAGATTTTTGAGCGCATTGACAAGGTCGGTAACCTTCTGAACTCCGCCCTCTTCCACGTTGGTGTTGATGTATATTTTGTTGCCGTCGGCATCGGTATTTTCCACGCCCACGGTACTCATGATTTTATCTATGTCCGCGCTCATTAAAAAGTAGACGCCCGCCGCAATTACGGCAACTTCCACTATTATAGCGAACAGAAAACCGAAGATAAAACAGAGTATTCCGGTTAATGCCTTAGAACCGCCTTTTGCCATAAAAAACTCCCCCGACGCGTTTTGCCGCGTCTTACAGGTTTAGCCCCGCACACTGCGGGAAATTATTGCGGCAATGCACCGCACGAATGATTTAGCGACATTCCGCCGCTTTATCTAATTATAGTACATTTCGCGCGCAAAAGCAACAGTTAATATAAATTAAATGGCGGAAATAAATGTAAAATTTGCCACTTGCAGGAACGCATGCAAGGCCATACGCGCACAAAATGCCGCAAAAAATACTGCGGCAAAAATAAAAGCCAGCGCGGCGGAAAAGTTTTTCCGCCGCGCTGGCACATAAAAAATCAGTCTCCGTCCGAAAGAAGACGCTCGGCCTCGTCGTCGCCGATGTCCGCCACGGTGCGCAGTTTGTTGGATATGGTGCGCGTGCGCCTGCCCGCCTCCTCTATCGTGTTCTGCGCCTCCTGCAACTTTTTGCCCGTCTTTTCAAGTATGGCGGCAAATTTATCGAACTGCACCTTGAACGCCGACAACAGCTGCCACAGCTCGCCCGAACGCTTTTCTATGGCTACCGTCTTGAACCCCGTCTGCAACGTGGAGAGCAGCGCGCTTAAATTGGTAGGCCCGCACGCAAGCACGCGGCGCTTGCGCAGATAGGCGTCCAGTTCCGGAAGTTTGGTAATTTCGGCATATAAGCCCTCCAATGGCAGATACATTACCGCAAAATCGGTAGTCGAGGGCGGGAATATGTACTTGGAAGCAATGCTGTCCGCCTGCAACTTTACCGCCTGGGCAAGCTTTTTGAGCGCGGCCGCCGCCTCCGTCTTATCGGTTGCGTCAATGAGTCGGGTGTACTCCTCTATGGGGAACTTGCTGTCTATCGGCAGCCATACCGTGCGCTCGTCGCGCGAGGGCAGACGCACCGCAAAGTCCACCATGCCGTCGCTGCGGTCGTCCACCTTGACGGAAGACGAGTACTGGTTGGGTGCAAGCATCTGCGAAAGCAGAGTGCCGAGCTGAACTTCGCCCCACGTGCCGCGGAGTTTTACGTTTGAAAACAACTTTTTGATATCGGTGACATTTGCCGCGAGAGTGTTGACTTCGCCTATGCCCTTGTACACCTTTTCAAGCTGTTCATTTATCACCGAATAGCTCTTGGAAAGGCGGGCGTCCAGAGTGGACGAAAGCTTGTCCTCCACAGAAAGACGTATCTTTTCCACAGATGCGGCGGTGGTTTCCGATATGTATTTGAGGTCGGCGTCCATCTTGTTGCGCATATCGGCAATGCGCGCCTCCTGCGCCTGCACAAGACGGCTGTTTTCGCCCACTACGCCTTCAAGCTTTATCATAGAGCGCGAAATTTCTTCAAGCTTTTGCGCGCTTTGCCCCGCGGAGCTGTTCTTTATCTTTATGCCCACCGAAACGATGGCAAAAAAGCATAAAACACCCACACATATGGCGATAATAATCAGAATATCTGTCATTTTTCCTCCTGTCTTAAAGACAAATTTTTGCTGTAATTTTACAGTTTTTTCCGCCGCAAGCATTTCGGCCGCGGCTATTTATGCTGCGCCACAAAAAACAAGTGCAGACAAAGTTATTCCTGCGAGAGTTCGCGGAAGATGCGGAGCGCGGCAGCTGTCAGCTTGCTTTTTTCGTTGAGCTGCGGAAGTACCGCACACTCCGAAAGCAGTTTTGAAAGCACTTTGCCGCAATATTTTTCCTCAACGCCTGCGGCAATCAGGTCGCCGCCCCGCACTTTGAGTTCGCGCAGGGAAAAGGGTACCCCCTCACTCTGCATCTTTTCATACACGGCGCGCCACCTTACGACCGTTGGCGCGGGCGAAAGGTCATCGCGACAGGCAGAAAAGTCGGCCTGTTTGAGTTCGAGCAGTTTTTCAAGTATGTCGCGGTTGTTTATTATTATGCGGCGCACCTTGCTTTCGCGCGCGCGGCAGTCCATATCGTACATATGCAGACGAACGAGCCGCACCACTTCTTCGCGCAGTTTTACGGGTACTTTCAGCCTTAAGCAGATATCTTCCGCTATCCTTGCGCCCGCCTCCTCGTGGTCGTGAAAATTGCCTCCCGTGACCATGCAGTAAGGCTTGCCAGCATCGTGCAGAAGGGCGGCAAGGCGAATGTCTTGCGGCGCATACATTACGCAGCGGAGCGAGTGTTCAAGCACATCGTAGAGATGGAAGTCGCGCCGCTGGTTCATTCCGTCTCCCAACGCAAGTTCGGGCAGTATGCAGCCAAGCACATCGGTATTGCGCAGCACGCACAGCGCCGCATACTGGCCGTATTTTACGCCGTACTTTTTATCTGCCGAAAGTATGGCGGCAAGTTCGGCATAAATTCTCTCCGCAGAGATGTCGGCAATCAGCCGCGCATTCTGCCGCGCTCCGGACAGACACTCTTCGTCAGGGCTGAACCCCGTACTTCCGCAAAGCCTGGCAAGACGCATAAGGCGCAGTCCGTCCTCGCCGAACACCTTTTCCGCGGGCGCAACCGTGCGCACGATTTTATTTTTTATATCGGCCATTCCGCCGAGCGGGTCAACAAATTGACCCGCACATATATTAAAATAAACGGCATTGCAGGTGAAATCTCTGCGGCGCGCGTCAAGCAAAATATCGTCGGTAAAATATATCTTTGCGGGCGTATGAAGTCCGCGCACGTACTTATCCGAACGGAAGGAAGTGAACTCATACCCCTCGCCGTCCGCCATAAGTTTCACCGTGCCCGTATTTTTGTATACGGCGCAAGTTTCAAAGCCATTGGCTGCGGCAACGGCGGCAAACTCTTCGGGCAGCACTGGCGCGCAGATATCCCAGTCGCGCACTAAAGGCTGCAAATCTGAAAGATATTCGCGGCAGGTACCTCCCACCACGTACAGCGGAAAGTTGCACGCCGCGGCAAGCAATTTAAGTTTTTCAGGTAAAATTTCAAGCATAAGTTTGCTTTTATCCCCTTATAAACGCGTCGCAGCGCGATATAATTACGACGATGATATTATACCATAAAATAAAATTATTGCAATTATAAATTATTTGGTATATAATATTTCTGCGCATCGCCGCAGGATGCGCCCGCGCCACGGCGCGGCCTGACACGAGAGGGGATGACATGATATACCATATAATTGTAAATTCCGCCCGCACGGGCGAAAAAAAGATACTCGCCGTCAAAGACGTGCTTGAAAAAGCAGGCAAAAGCGTGGAAGTCCACCATACTTTAAAGCGCGGACACGCAGGCCAGATTGCCGCCGAAATTACTTCGCGCGGGGAGGAATGCGCCATTGCCGTAATGGGCGGCGACGGCACTCTGCACGAGGTTTTAAACGGCATACGCAACTTTGACAAATGCACGCTAGGACTCATCCCTTCTGGCACGGGGAACGATTTTGCCGTCTCCGTGAAAATACCGAAAAACATTAAAAAGGCCGCGGCAATAATCGCCGCAGGCAACGTACGCCCCATAGACTACATTGAGCTTTCCAACGGACTGAAAAGCGTTAACGCCGTAGGCATGGGCATTGATGTAGACGTGTTGAAAAAGGCATATTCAGGGGGCAAACCGAGTAAAGGCAAGTATCTTGCCAGCCTTATTTACTGCTTAAAGCACTTTGAAAGCTACAACTTTACCGTTGAATATCTGGGCAAAGAGGAAAAACATTTCGGTCTTATAGCCGCGCTGGGCAACGGCACGCAGATAGGCGGCGGAATAAAACTTTTCCCCGATGCTAAAGTGGATGACGGGTATATGAACCTTCTCATGGTAGACTATGTTTCCAAATTCCGCATGATTTTTGCCTTTATAAAACTTATGCTCGGCAAAATCAACGCCATAAAGGAAGTTACCGCCGTACGCGTAAAAGAGGCAAGTTTTTCAACCGAAAAGCCCTGCTCCATACAGGCCGAGGGCGAGATTTACGAAAATATGAAACTGGAAGCGCACATAGTGCCCCGCGGACTTAAATTTTTTATGCCGTAACGGCGTTAGCTCGGGCATATATACGCACCTATTGTAATTTTTAAAGATATGATAGAAAAATATTACAGACGCATTATTGACGGCGTCCCCGCCGCTATCATAGTGGTGGATAAAAATCTGAAAGCCGTTTTTGCCAACGCGCGGTTCAAAGAGCTGTTCCCCGCACAGATAAAAAGAGGCAACATAGGCAGAATTTTCTGCTGCGCGGAAAATACCAGACTTTGCGGAATGTCGGCCTGCAGCAAGGACTGCGCCGTGAGAGCGGCCTTTGAGGACTGCCTTTACACTGGCGAAGACACTCAGCGCAGAGTGCTTATGAAGGCCGTAACCGATGAGGGCACAAGCGACGTATCATTCAGTCTGAATGTTAAGCCGCTAGGCGACGATATGTTTATGGGCGTAATAGACGACGCCTACGAACTGGAAATTTCACGCGAGCTTGCAAGTGCAAAGAACATTCAGCAGAGGCTTCTGCCTGCGGGAAACTGGGCCGCAGGGCACAGCTACTCCTACATGTACATTCCCTGCCACGGAATAGGCGGCGACCTGCCCGACGTATACTCCATAGGCGATTCGGCCTTCGGAATGATTGCAGACGTTTCTGGCAAAGGCATTTCCGCGGGCATGCTTTCGGCCTTTGTCAAGGCAGCTTACGACAAGACGGAGTACTCCCCCGCGCAGGCAATACGCAGTCTTTGCCTTAAATTCAACGAACTGAACCTTGACGAAACGAACTACGTGACCGTTGCGGCTGTGAGAATAGATTCCGACAGCATAACCTACTCCACCGCGGGGCACAACGTGCCGATACTCTTCAAGACGGCGGGCGGAATTACGCGCATAACGCTGAACTCCCCTCCCGTTTCCAACTGGTTTGAAAACCCCATGTATTTTGAGGATACCCTTGCATATTCGCGCGGGGATATACTCGTTCTACTGACCGACGGCGTGACAGAAAGCCGCAATGCGCGCGGCGAAATGTTCGGCAGCGAACGCGCCATAAAGACGCTTTCCGTATCGCGTTCGGCGGACGAGTTCATCAAAAATCTGCAGCGCAATTTAAAAAGTTTCTGCGGCGGAAAGTTCAACGACGACATAACCGCAATCGCTTTCGACCTTTAATACTCCCCTCCCGCACTGCGGGAGGTTTTTTATTTGCAGAATTTATCTGAAAACGGCGCTTTGTCGGCGTGACTGACATTAAAAAATTTTTTATACGGCCGCAGCCCCGCACCTTGTAAAGGCGCGGGGCTGCTTATGTTTACAATATTGAGCACGCATTTCCTGCGGCCGCACGATTTAAGTTACCGTTTACATGCTTTCCTTGAAGATTTTTAAAATGTCTTCTTCGGTGAGCACCTTGTAGCCGCCATCCATTATAAGCGTGGACTTTACAAGGCCGGGGAGCATATCCTCCGTCACGCCGAGGTCGGAAATGTTCATTACCAGTCCTATGCGGCGCATCCAGCTTTCCATTGCGGCAAGGCCTTCCTTTGCAATGGTTTCATCAGTCTTACCCGCAGGGCTTACACCCCATACATTCTTAGCAAAACGTACAAACTTTTTAAGTCCGTAAGGCATAATCATGCGGTAGTATGCAAGAGATACCGCAGAGAGCGTCATGCCGTGAGTGGCGTCCGTATGCGCGCCGATAGCCTGGCCGAGCATATGCACTTCCCAGTCGGTAGTCTTGCCCATTGCAATCAGCGTATTGAGCGCCCAGGTAGCCGTCCACATTATGTTGGAACGCGCCTCATAGTCTACGGGGTTCTTTACGGCTATTTCAGAGCTGTGTATAAGCGAACGCATAAGTCCTTCGGCAATGTAGTCGGAAGTGTTGTCGTCCTCACCCGAGAAATACTGTTCGAGAATGTGGGACATTATGTCGAAAAAGCCCGCCGTCATCTGATACTTAGGCAGAGTAAAGGTAAATTCGGGGTTGAGAATGGAAAATTTGGGGAAAACGTTTTCACCGAACACGTGACCTATTTTAAGTTTCTGCGCGTGATTGGTGATAACCGAACCGCCGTTCATTTCCGAACCGGTGCCGACCATTGTAAGCACGCAGCCAACGGGAATTATTTTGCAGTCGGGGTCAACATCCTCAAATCTTAAAAAGTACTTATCCCAAGGGTCCTCTTTGCAGTTGACGGAGATTGAAACGGCCTTGGAGTAGTCGCATACAGAGCCGCCGCCGACTGCGAGAATGAAGTCCGCCTTACAATCGCGCGCACGCTGAATGCCCTCATAGAGCTTATCAACCGAGGGATTGGGCATTACGCCGCCGTCCTCGTAAACCGTCTTGCCGCACTCTTTGAGCAGAGCGGTAACCTTATCATATATGCCGTTCTTTTTTATTGAACCGCCGCCATATACAAGCAGAACATTTTTGCCGTATTTGGGCAGTTCCTCTTTAAGGCCGTCCAACGCGTCCTTACCGAAATACAGCTTTGTTGGATTGCAAAAAGTAAAGTTTCCTAACATTTATTTACTCTCCTTTAAAGATGAATTTATGAATTGATGTGCACATATGCCCGTTTTAAGCGCCGTAATGTGAAAAAGTACGCCGCGCGGGCGGCTGTATATGCAA
>ERZ1090860.1761-NODE-1766-length-11077-cov-6.748231_pt1 | contig 11077 bp, 14 predicted proteins | sample MGYA00478483_ERZ1090860 | MGnify/ENA primary metagenome ERZ1090860 (study PRJEB33644, sample SAMEA5815741) | chicken gut metagenome | biome: Chicken; feature: Gastrointestinal Tract; material: Caecum | place: Ireland | collected 2019-01-01 | study: A study of...
GGAGTCAGGTCGCCTGATAGAGTAATTTGGGTGTGCGCTTTTCTTGACCATTCCACATTGAACTATTTTCCTGTACTTCTGTTATCAAATATTGTTCCCACCCTTCCTTCGCTATTTTTTCATATGGGGGAACATCTTCAATTAAATCAATACCATTCGATAATGCCTTCTGCGGCATCTTTAAATCTCTAGGATTATCCCATACGGAAAGACATTCCTCACACTGAACAAATAATTTTCCTGTATCTGCATCCATAATTATGACTTGCCAACCTTGATTGCAAATCGGGCACCATCCAACTTTAAACTCATTTTCTGGTTTAAACAAATTCATAAGAATTTTTCACCTTTTTACAAATTCAACATTTCGATTTATCGTCTATTAAGGAAAGTATAGCACAATACTGTGAACAAATCCATTTCATATCAGCTTGTCAGCGGCACCTCTAATTGCATATAGGAACAGAACACCCTCTCCGGTGGTGGAGAGGGTGCCTTTTTATCCATAGATCAAATCCTGTATCGCATATTTGAGGCCCTGCACTTGGCCCAGCAGCCCCAGCTTCGGCAGCCCGAATGGGCTGATAAGGAACGCAATCACCAGCAGAACAGGCCGTTTTGCGGAGAATATGCCACCAGCACAGCCACGCCCAGCGGAATGGATCTCGGCAAGACGGTGGGAAACTGCCGGGAGTCCGTGTTGTGGGTGCAGCAGATGCTCCAGGCCGCTTGCTTATCAAATTCCATTATAGTGGGTTTTGGGATTTTCTTCAATCCTGCTTTTGGGGCCTCTATCGGCCTGTCAGCAGAGAAAAAGGGCAGCCAATTTCTCGGCTCCCCTTGTGGGTGGCTATTGAGTTTTGTTGTTTGTTGAGTATAATCAAAAAGATTACCCAATAATTAATTTTTCAAGAGAAGCGAAGTGTTCCCTGTCTGCTGATGCATACTCAATGCTGGTATATTCGCCATTTAAACACAACCGCACAATGTCATCCTTTTCATTCCCGTAGAAAGCATGGTCTGGTGTACTAAGGAAAGAAAATTGCTTTTTCTTTAGCTGTGCATCTATCCTCTGAATCACATCCTCACTTATTATACGAGGGCTTTCACTAGTATAGGGCAATGTAAATAATGCTTGGACGTAGGCCTTTCCAATCAAAAAAGCATAAAGTGAAGGTGATTCAAGCTGGCATACGTCAGTCCCTTCCCATATATAAACGGGAGGATCATCTTTATGCAAATCAGCTATGTTAATGCCCCAACAGGTATCACCTTGATATTCTTCCATAAAGCAAAGATACTCGTCAGCAACCTTGTGTAGCTTATCTGGTCGGTGTAAAACTAACACTCCATTGGCAATCTCTCTGTACCCTCCAAATTGTTTGTAATAATCAGATAGCACAGTTGGAATACTGCCCCACTTCTTTTCCGCAAATTCAATGAGAGAGTTTGGGACACTTTTATTTGTTTTGATGTGATAGAGTTGCTTTATGTCGTTAAAGTCCATGTTCATTTTCTCACCATTCTCCGATTTGTCGCTTTGTATCTTAAAATATAACACAAGACTATATCCAATCATTTTGTTCTGTTGGCGGTATTGCCTTCCCCGGCCGAGCGTCACGCAGCCGTCCAGCGGTCCCCAGTGGAAGCGGTCAGCCTGATCCAGCGGAATGGGTCTCAGCAAGACGGTGGGAAACTGCCGGGAGTCCGTGTTGTGGGTGCAGTGGATGCTCCAGGCCGCTTGCCTTTCAATCGTGGAAGAATTGGAGGCAAAGCCGGGAGAAACCATACTGATTCCTGGCGGCTCCGGCAGTTTTGGACAGATGGCGGTTCCCATTGCAAAATCTTTCGAACTGCATGTCATCGTTACTGGCAACGCCCGTGCACGGGAACAATTCCTCGCAATGGGAGTTGACCAGTATCTGGAATACAAACAGGAAAACTATTGGGAGCAATTGTCTGAGATCGATTATGTCATTGATACTTTAGGCGCATCAGAATTCGAACATGAACTATCCGTTCTAAAAAAAGGTGGACGGTTGGTAAGCCTGCGAACCGGCCCCAACAAAGCATTTGCCGAGCGAATGCATTTCTCTGGCTTAAAAAAGCTGCTTTTCACTCTGGCCGGTAGTAAATTTGACAAAGCCGCCCGAAAGCAAGGCAAAGAGTATCGCTTTCTATTTGTGCGCTCCGATGGCGCACAGCTCCGAAAAATTACAGAGATCGTTGAAAAGCAACAGATCAAGCCCGCAATTGATTCTCGTATCTTTTCGCTTTCTCAAGTCAACGAGGCGCTTCGGTTGGTGGCAAAGGGACCTCTTAACGGTAAAGTAATCATCCAGCTGTAATGGAGGATCAGAACATGAAACTATCGATTCCAATTGTAGAAACGATTCAAAAACGGCATAGTGTACGCACTTACCAGGAGCGGATGCTTTCGACTCAGGATCGAGAAGCACTGCTGGATTGCATATCACAGCTGGATAATCCGTTTGGCATTCCTGTACATAAGTACATCATTGAGAAGAAGCTGCGTGCAGACGGCGAAAAGCTGGGGACTTATGGTGTGATTAAAGGGGCAAATACATTTCTGGGTGTTTCTATCCCCAATGTGGAATTGGCTCCAGTGGCTGCCGGTTATGAATTTGAAAACCTGATTTTGTATGCCACCCATATGGGGCTGGGGACTGTATGGCTGGCAGCAACCTTTAACCGAGACAGCTTTTCCAATGCCATGAACATCCCCAAAGAAGAGTTATTTCCGGCCATCTCTCCAGTGGGATATCCGGCAGCCAGACGCAGTTTGACGGAAACACTCATGCGCTCCACCATGAAATCATCCTCACGAAAGGCGTGGGAGAGCCTGTTCTTTCAGCAGGATTTTATCACACCGCTTACCGAAAACATGGCCGGTGACTACGCCATCCCGCTGGAAATGGTGCGGCTGGCCCCCTCTGCAAAAAATGCACAGCCTTGGCGTGTTCGCAAAGATGGGAACAGCTACCATTTCTATGTAACCTATAAGCCGGGACTGTCTGAAGGGGAAGAATTGATCAAGCGTGTGGATCTTGGCATTGCCCTGTCCCACTTCCACCAAACAGTTATGGAGCATAGGCTCACCGGAAACTTTGAATCCATGTCGCAGGAGGATGTAAAACTTCCTGAAAACGTACACTACATCATTTCCTGGCGCGCTTGAGAAATAAAAAGGAGATTTTTTATGAAACTCTATAACATCGTGTTCAGCCCCACCGGTGGAACACAAAAGGTATCCGCACTTTTGACAAATACGCTGAAAGGCGAAGTGACTCCCATTGCTCTCACCGACAGCAAACAGGACTTTCGAACTGTCCAACTGACACCGGACGATGTTGCAGTTATTTCCGTCCCCTCTTTCGGTGGCCGCGTGCCTGCTGTTGCAATTGACCGCTTGGGCAGCATAACCGGTCATGGTGCCCGGGCCATCTTGGTTTGTGTCTATGGAAATCGGGCCTACGAAGATACGTTGGTCGAACTAGAAGATGCTGCCAAACAGGCTGGATTCCAGGTGATTGCAGCTGTTGCCGCCATCGCGGAACACTCTATTGCTCGTCAGTTTGCTGCCAACAGGCCTGATACACAAGATGCACAGCAGCTTTCCGCGTTTGCCAAGCAGATTCAGGATAAGCTATCTTCAAGCAATACAGCAGAGCCGTCCATCCCTGGAAATCGACCTTATAAAAAATCCGGTGGAGCTGGTATGGTTCCAAAGCCGACAAAGGAATGTACAAAATGCGGTGTATGCGTCCATGAATGCCCTGTCCAGGCAATTAACCCAGAAAACCCGAAAAAGGTAGATGAAAAGGTATGTATCTCTTGTATGCGATGCATCAGTGTATGCCCGCATGCTGCCCGTAGAGTAAATCCCGTAATGCTATCCGCCGTTGGTTTGGCACTGAAAAAGGTTTGCTCAGAGCGGAAAGAGAATGAGCTGTTCATCTGATGTAATACGTTCATCATTACTCTCACGGTTTCTAACACCTTCCAATGCACAGTACATAGTTATCACTCTTGTATCCGAATGAGAAACATTATAGGGTTTAGATTTTTCAAGAAAAGTACTGATTTCAAATGAAATTCAGTACTTTTCTTTTTGTAAAACCGATAGGTTTAAATTCGGTATTAAGAGTACTCTCCTCTCATTTCTATATTCAAAGATAAAAGCAGCGACCGCCTTTCAGTTCCAGAAGCAGCCGCTGCCATGTTATCCGTTTTGTCGTCCGCATATTTTCCAGGTGTTTCTTCAATTTAAGAGAGAAAACCGAGAAGATGCTTAGCCACCGGATTCCACCCTATCAATCACGCGATCCATCTTAGTCAAAACTTCTGCGGCTGATATTCCTTGCACACCCTGTTCCCTATTGACCTTGGCATTCAGCAGATCCGCATATAAAGATTGTTCGGAACCGAGGGACAATGATAACGGAATCGCTTTGTCTCGCACAATTTGGCGCAAAAACATATTTATGGAACCGGTCAGCGTCAATCCAAGTTGATTCAGTATGGCTTCTGCTTGCTCTTTCAATTCAGAATCAATTCGAATGCTCATGTTGATACCTGCCATGTAACCGCGCCCCTTTCTCATTTATAAAATATTGCATTGCATTTGCAATATCCATATAACCGCATCTTTCTTGCCTATCCCATCCAATAGCATTCTTCATCGCTGCGAGAACCTCTTCGGAGGAATGGTGCCGACCGTTACATAACGCTTCTTGCTCTACCTGTTGGAGCTTACAGTATACTTCGCTGTCAGATTGTAGATTTTCATAGGCTTCCATGTTCAAGACAACCATGTCTACCTTCCCATTTGGGGTTAAAAAAATAGGCTGAGCGGTTTCATGAACAATCTTTGAGATATCCGTAAAATCATTTTGTAAATCAGAAGCTGGTCGGATCATTTTCATAGCAATCCCCTCGTTTGTATAGTATCATAAGTATACCAAATACACAACTCTATCGTACAAGGGGTTAGATTATGCCAAAATATAAGTACCGCAAATCTTTTACTATTGGCTACAGGGACGGAAAGCCGATTCGTAAAGATATCAAATCAAACAACAGGCGGGATTTTCTTGCCAAATGCAAAAAGTATGAACAGCTTATTGATGCAAGCGTCAATGCCGTTGAAAATCAGCAAACCGTTGAGCAATGGGCATGGACTTGGTACTATACATATAAAAAACCTCTCATCGGTGTGAAACAGCAAAAGAATATAGATGCTATTCTGCGTTTGCATATTCTTCCTGCGATTGGTTATATGAAAATTGATAGCGTGAGAAGTTATCATCTTCAGCAATTTCTCAATACGCAAGTTGGCAAATCCAATTCTCAACTCCAAAAAATCAGAGGCGTTATTAACCAAATGTTCCTACGCGCTGAATTAGATCGCGTCATTAACCACACACCAGCCAGACAACTTTTTCTACCAAAAGGAACGGAAAAACCGCGCAGATCCATTACAGAGGTAGAACGTGCGGCTTTATACAAAGCGATTGAATTTCACAAAGGAAAAGTATGGATTCTTTTCATGCTGCGATGTGGTCAAAGACGAGGAGAAACCATTCCCCTTAGATGGAAGGACATAGATTTTGAGACTGGAATTTTAACTATCAACAAGGCCATTGAGTATGATGGGGACACTCCTAAGGTTAAATCAACAAAAACCGAGAGCGGTATTAGATATGTACCCATCCCGCCAGATTTTTTGCAGCTATTAAAAGAGCGTAAGAAAATTCGTCGTGAAGATGATAATCATTTGATCATCTATAACAGAAACGGAAGAATGTTGAGTCAAACACAGGTACGCAGGATGTGGGCGAGCGTTCAACGCCGATGGGACATTGCGCTGAGAGCCGAAACCTCCCCACATGGCAAGGTGCTTACGCATGTTCTTGATCAGGACATTACGCCCCATTATCTCCGGCACACCTATTGTACGGATTTACGACGGCGAGGGATTTCGTTGAGAGAGGCTCAGGCCTTAATGGGACATGCGGACATCAGAACGACAGCCAACATCTACGACCACTTTGATATTAATGATGCCATTGCTACCGGAAAGCGTCTCTATGCTCCTTCCGACAAAGAGGTTTTATAATTTTTTGGTTTTACAGTCTCAAAACTATTAGCGCATAATTCACAAAACTATATTCGAAAGTTTATGAATTTTGCCATTCGTTTTTGAGCCATTTTCGGGGCATTTCCATCGATTGTTTCCACATTCATTCCACATTTATTGCACACAATACGATAGAATACAATAAAATACAGCAGTATTGCCAGTTATTTACAGCTTCTGTATTTGAAATATTATTGCTGATAATGTTAGTAAAAACAAGTAAAAGCAGTAAAAAAACCGTCCCTTATGGGACGGTTTCGGATGGTGGACATTGACGGGTTCGAACCGCCGACCTTCCGCACGTCAAGCGGATGCTCTACCAGCTGAGCTAAATGTCCATAACTCGGACGATGGAAACCATCGTCCGGATATAATTGTCTTACTTCTTGCAGCGCTCCAGATACTCACCGGTACGGGTGTCAATCTTGATGCGCTCGCCCTGCTCAATGAACAGCGGAACCTGAACGGTTGCACCGGTCTCAACAGTCGCGGGCTTCAGCGTGTTGGTTGCAGTATTGCCCTTGAAGCCGGGATCAGTCTCAGTGATCTCAAGCTCTACAAAGAGCGGTGCCTCAACTGCATAGACATTACCCTTATAAGAGCAAACCTTGCAGTTCTCATTTTCCTTCACGAAACGGAAATCATCGCCGAGCGTATCCTTGCTGATCGGGATCTGCTCGTAGGTTTCGTTATCCATGAAGTAGTAAAGATCGCCTTCGTTGTAAAGGTACTGCATGTCGCGGCGTTCTACATAAGCCGCTTCATATTTATCAGTCGGGTTGAAGGAACGCTCCGTTACTGCACCAGTAATGACATTCTTCATCTTTACGCGAACGAACGCTGCACCCTTACCCGGCTTTACGTGCTGAAATTCAATGACCTGCAGCACCTGACCGTCCATTTCAAAAGTTGTGCCGTTACGAAATTCGCCTGCCAGCATATCGGTATTCCTCCATAGTGATTTATCCTCGTTTTGACTGTCTCTCGAACAGTGCTTGTTTATTCTACCGCAAATTTCTTCTTTTTGCAAGAGGTAATTATAATTTTCTTGAAATTTTTTTGTCAGCACGGAAAAAGGCGGCACAGCCACAGGCTGCGCCGCCCTTTTCTCCGCTTAGGGAATATGTGGCTTAATCAGCAGCAGCAGTTGTTGCCGCATGTGCAGCAGCCGTTATCCGTACCGCAGCCACAGCCGTTGCCCTGATCGCAGCAGATCCAGATCAGAATGATGACAACGATGATCCACCACCAGTTATTCTCGCCGAAAATAGAGTTAGAAGAGCACATAAGGAATTTCCTCCTATCAAAGATTTCACTTCATACTATGGAGCAAACCCTCAGGTGGTGACAGATGCGTTAAAAGATTTTTCCGCGCAGGCCATCGCGGTACAGTGCTTGCAGCCGCACGGTGACCGGCCCGTTTTTCCGCACCCGTTCCTCTTCTTCTATATATATTGGAAAACCGTATGTCCCATGCGCCGCCCAAAACCCGCCTGTGCGGTGCTCGGGCAGCACGGTCAGCTCTCTTCCCACAAAGCCGCGGCGGTACGCCTCGCTCAGCCGCAGCGCCACCGCCTTGGCCTGCTCTGCGCGCGCTGCCTTCACCTGCTGAGAAAGCTGCCCCGGCAGCTTTGCCGCGCGCGTTCCCTCCCGCACGGAAAACGGGAACACATGCACCGCTGCAAACGCGCAGCGCTCGAGAAACGCCAGCGTGGTTGCAAACTCTTCCTCAGTTTCTCCCGGAAAGCCCACGATCAGATCGGTGGTGATGGAAGCATCCGGAAACACCGCGCGAATGCGCTCCACCGCCTGCGCGTATTGCTCCGCTGTATACCTGCGGCCCATCCGCTGGAGCACGCTGTCGCAGCCGCTTTGCAGAGAAAGATGAAAATGCCGCGCCAGATTGGAAAAGCCCGCCAGACGACCGCAAAAGTCTGCATCCACCACGCGCGGGTCGAGCGACCCCAAGCGGAACCGCACCCCCGGATGCGCCGGCAGCAGCTCGCACAGCAGGTCGGTCAGTGAGAATGCGGGCTGCAAATCCCGCCCATACGACGCGATCTCGATACCTGTCAGCACAATTTCGTGCACACCCTGCTGCTCCAGCCGCGCCGCTTCCTGCGCCGCCTGCGCGGGCGGCAGCGAGCGCACTCGCCCCCGCGCATACGGAATGATACAATAGGTGCAGAAGTTGTTGCACCCGTCCTCTATTTTCAATAGCGCCCGCGTCCGCCCCCGCGGAACCCCGGCCGGAAGCACTTCATATCTCTCAACATCCTGTGCAGCGCAGGGCGCAGTCTCGCCCAGCACCGCCGCTTCGCACAGCGCAATCACCTCTGCGCGGTTGCCCGTCCCGCAGATGAGATCGATCTCCCCCGTTGCACGCACACGCTCCGGGTCAGTCTGCGCAAAGCAGCCGCAGGCCGCGATCACCGCCCGAGGGTTGTCCTTGCGCAGCCGATGGAATGCGCGGATATTCTTATGATCGGACACCGATGTGACCGTGCAGGTGTTGATAATAACCGCATCCGCATCCTTGTCCACAATCTCATGTCCACGCGCCTGCGCCAGCTGCTCGAGCGCCTGCGTTTCAAACAAATTGACCTTGCACCCCAAGGTGAAAAAAGCAAACTTCATGAAAGTCCCTACCAAATTGTTATATTTTCCGCCCTATTGTATCACAAAACAGCGATTTTTCCAACCAATTTTAATTCGCATTTGACAAATGACGGCAGTCATGCTATACTGTTTCCATAATGTAACTTTGAGATGTAACCGTTTTGTAACTATAAGGAGTGCACAAAATGCCTACCACTGCCAAGAAGAAAGAGCTTCTGGAATATAAAGGTCACCCGCTGATGCGCAAGGAAAACATCATTTATTATGGTTCGATGAGCGATTCCCACATTATTATGATGCAGATCCTGGATACTGGCAAAGTCAAGGGGATGCCGGTCGCCAAGCGCGTTTCCGTTCAATTGCAGCAAACCAATCCCAATGTGCGGATCAAGGAACGCATCGTAAAAAAGACTGAGAAGAACAGCCTGTGGGCCGCCATGGACATTGCCTCCATCTGGCTTGGCCGCGCACTGAACAACAAGTAATTCACAGTTCGCTTTGACAAACGGAGGCTTATCCATGAAATCAACAAAGAAATTATTCCGCATTGCCGTTACCGGCATGCTTGCCGTATCCATGCTTCTGCCCAACTCGCTGGCTGTATATCAGGCGAAGGTAAAAGCGGATTCGCTGTATCTGCGCGAAACCCCCGGCGGCGAAATCATCACCACCCTGCCGCAGAACACCGTTGTCGCCGTCCTCAACAACAGCAACAGCTGGTTTAAGATCATGGTCAACGGCAAGGAAGGCTATGTCAGCGGTGAATATCTGGTCGGCACAACCACCACGGACTTTGCAGTCGGCACCGCGAAAATCGTTTGCGATACCACGGTCAACTTCCGTTCGCAGCCGAATACCTCTTCCAGCGTACTCGCTTCCCTGAAGAACGGCACGGTTGTCAACGTGACCGGCGTGCAGAGCAACTGGTATAAGGTTACATATAATGGCAAGACCGGCTATGTCCACCCGGATTATATCAGCTTCTCCGGCACACAGAGCACCAGCTCCAATACCGGCAGCTCTACCACCAACAATTCCACCGTTTCCGAACCCATCGTGCCTTCTACGAATGCGGTTTCCTATACTGGTACCAGCGAGAAGCGCGCGGAAGTTCTGGACTATGCTGCGCAGTTCCTCGGCACCCCGTATGTATACGGCGGCAGCACGCCGAGCGGCTTTGACTGCTCCGGCTTCACCTCGTATGTATTCGCCAATACAGTCGGCTCCATTCCGCGTGTGGCACAGTCTCAGTTTGACGCCACGACCCGCGTAGCGCTGGAGGATCTTGAACCGGGCGATCTCGTGTTCTTCGGCAGCAGCCCCTCTTCCATCAGCCACGTGGGTATTTATGTGGGCGACGATACGTTTATCCACTCCCCGCACACTGGCGAAGTGGTCAAGTATGAGCCGCTTACCGGCAACTATCTGAACCGCTTCCAGGGCGGTGGCCGCGTCATTTTTGATTGATGGACAACCCTATGCTTTCAAACGGCATGACCCATTTGGGTCATGCCGTTTTTCTGTCCCATGCCTTTCCATCCCGTGAACAGGCGTAAGGCTGTGCTGATTATGTCGTCAGCTGAATCGCGCCATCCGTCCATTCCAGCTTTTCCGGCACCATGCCCGCTTGCGCGAAATATTCGTTGATGGAGGCCGCCACCTGATCGGTCAGCGTTGTCACCAGCTCTGCCGGTACCGCGATCCCCCCGATTTCCGCGCTGCTACATTGCAGCGCAACCTTCCCCTCAGAAACCGAAGCCGTCCATGCCCCGTACATGCGGCACTCATCGGGCAGAAACAGCAGCGCGGTGCGCAGCCCGCCCGGCACCAGCCCGCTTTCCTGCAAATCCTGTTTGCTCACCAAGACCACAACAGAAATGCTTTGATCTGCTCCGATCTTCGTCGTCATTTCACGCACCGGTATCGGCAGCGCCTGCTCGATCAACTCACATAAATCCGATTCCCGTAATTCCATTCCTGTCTCCTCCTGCTCCGGTAAAGTCGGACTGCCTGCCTCGGGCTCGGTCACTTGCTCCGGATGACCGAGCAGCATCCTGCCGATCATCAGCAGGCACAGCAGCATGCACACGCCCAGAATGATGGTATAGACCGAGCTTTTTTCTCCCTGCATCCAGCGCTGCCCCCTTCCTACACGCTTATCCTATGCAGCCGACACTGCGCTTATGTCTATCCATGCCGGGACGCGCAATCACACCGGTCAGCCCTCGATCCACAACATGCAAAAAGGGCCTGTTGCAAAATAGGCCAAAGAAAAAAAGACAGGCAGGGCAGCCCGAA
>ERZ1090860.1762-NODE-1767-length-11075-cov-63.791833_pt1 | contig 11075 bp, 11 predicted proteins | sample MGYA00478483_ERZ1090860 | MGnify/ENA primary metagenome ERZ1090860 (study PRJEB33644, sample SAMEA5815741) | chicken gut metagenome | biome: Chicken; feature: Gastrointestinal Tract; material: Caecum | place: Ireland | collected 2019-01-01 | study: A study of...
GGCGTTTGTACGCATTTAGAACGCCGTTTCCGGGGGAAAAGGATAAATGTATCGCGTACCCTTTGACACCCACGAAAAAAGCCTTGATTTATGCGGGTTTGAAAGGCTCTAAAGCGTGACATTTCTGCCTTTGTTTCCGCTTTCGCTCGGCGGCTTTGATTTTCTTCATGCGTCCGGCGCAGTCGGGGCAGTATTTTCCCCGGTTGGATTTGGGGACAAAGGCCGCGCCGCAGACGGCGCACCGTTTCCGGCTCCCCCGGTACAAGAGGGCTGCGGCCAGCTCCCCGTCAAGGGGCAGGACAGCCACACGGAACCAGCGGCACATGAGGGAAAGGGAAATGCTCTGGACGCACACGCAAGGCTCCCCGTCGTCTAACAGCAGGCAGTTCCCCTCGTCGTAGTTACAGCACTCATGTACCAGCCGCCGCGCCCGCCGGTGCTGGCGGTAGTCCATGCGGGGCAGGTTATCGCTCATGGCTCTGCTCCTTTCTGCGGTGGGGTTCCTCCCGGCGCAAAATCTGGTCGATGTTCCGCTTGACGGTCTGCAACTCCTTGAACCGCTGTTTCTGTTCGTGGTAGGTGTTATACAGGCCGGATTTCTTGGAAACAAGCTGCTCGATCTCGTCCTGCAACGCTTTCCGGGCGGGCAGCTTGGTAATGCCATGCGCCTTGAAATACCGGGCGGCGGCTTCAGCTAGTCTCGTTTGGGCGGTACTTTGTGTAAGATTGGCAGTCCATTATTAAGTTTTTTATTATGTTCCCTTTGTACACCGTTGCAATAGAATTAAAATGGCCTTGAGCAAATTCATCAAAAAGGGAGCACTGCAATGCCTTGATTCCGTAAGGATCAATATAGAGGAAAATATTGCAGTTTTCTTTACCTCGTAAAATAGTCTTTATATTGTCCTCGTATTTTCCGGATACGATTTTCACCCATGGATAGGAGCCAAGATTTCGTCGAAGATCATCGGCATAGTTCAGATCAATGAATGTGGCATTGATTTGAGCCTGTTGCATTGTTGTGCTGGCGCGACATTGATCGATAATCTCCAATGCAATTAACGGTGAGCCTCTATTGCCATCCTCAAACTTTCCTTTACCTGCAAAGCAATCCACATAAACTAAAGGCTTATATGTATGGAGAATCTTAGAAACATACGGTTTAAAATAGCAACCAAGGATTTCATCTTTTACAACAGACCAAGGCTTTTTCTCTAAGAAAAAATCATCATTTTTCTTTGCCATATGTTTCCTCGCTTTCCTGTCCATCTGTGGGTATACTTATCCATTATATACATTTTAATTGGGATAACCCGTTTACATTAAATATTACTTTAATAGAAACCCAATCAATTCACTTTATCAAAACTCGCTTCGCCTATTCCGAAGAACCGCTCAAAGAAGCCTTTCAACTTATCGATCACACCCTGCTTCTTTTTGGCTCTGGCGCCGCCTCCGCCGAACCGGGATACCGGCGGCATCAACTTATCAATGTCCGTCCCGGTGGTCTTGATCTCACCGTCACGGAAGGCATTCTCCAGAAACTTTCGCGTCTCCGGCTCCTTGAGTTTTTCTTCCTGAATGATTTGGACCAGTTCTTTCTCCCGCTCTGCTGCCACAAAGCCTTGCCACTCCGCCATCACATCATCCACGTCGTTGATACCGGCGATAAACATCTCAATGAGCTGTTTCTTGCTCCGCAGTTCGGGGCTGGCATCTACCGCCTTCTGGATGGTAACAAGGATCTCCTTGTCATCGCAGTTGGAATCGTGGTACTTCTTCACCAGCATCAGAATATAGTCGATGTTGATCTCGATCTGACGGATCAGTTCAATCTCAAAGACGATGTCATCAGTGATATCCTCTTTTTCGCCCTTTGTACGATTTACCCACTCGTCCCGCAGATCTTGGTAGCGGCCCAGGTAATCCTGCAGATCCCGTTCCGAGATCAGTTCCTTGCCTTTGAAATCATCAAAGGACAGCAGCAGATTCCGCATCCGAAGAATGGCCCCGAACAGGGCGATAAACTTTTTTTGATTCTCTTCCCCTTCAATGCGAGGCTCGGTCAACGGGAATTTCTCCGTTAGTTCTCTGATCATATCCACATAGCCCGGCTTGTCCTTCCCGTCCTGGGTGGTGTAGCCGTAGTAGTAGTCATCGAACTTGTGCAGCAGAACGATGCCGCCGGCCTCCCGGTCGCCAAACAGCGCAATAGCAGAATCCACCCGCTTTTGCAGGTTGCGGAAGCAGACGATGTTGCCAAAGGTCTTGATGGAATTCAGGATGCGGTTGGTGCGGCTGAAAGCCTGGATGAGGCCGTGCATCTTCAGGTTCTTGTCCACCCAGAGGGTATTCAGCGTGGTAGCGTCGAACCCGGTGAGGAACATATTCACCACGATCAGCAGATCCAGCTCCTTGTTCTTCATCCGCAGGGAGACGTCCTTGTAGTAGTTTTGGAACTTATCGCTGTCGGTGGAGTAGTTGGTGTGGAACATCTCGTTGTAGTCCCGGATGGCGGCGTCCAGAAAATCCCGGCTGTTCTGATCCAGGGCGCTGGTGTCCTCGCTGTTCTCTTCGTCCAGGATGCCGTCCGCTTCCTCCTCGTTGGCCCCGTAGCTGTAGATCGTCGCCACCCGCAGTTTCTTTGTGGGGTCGGCTGCCATCTGCTTTTTGAACTCCTGGTAGTAGAGCTTGGCCATGTCCACCGAGGCCACCGCGAAGATGGAGTTGAAGCCGCTGAGGCGCTGTTTCTGCTTGATCTCATCCACCGCGCCATTTTTGCTGGAGGCCACCTCCGCGATGTTGGTGAGGGTATGGAACAGATAGGTCTTGTCCCCTCTATAGGTCTTCTGGTCGAAGTGTTCCAGGATGTACCGGGTCACCAGTTCGATGCGCTCCGGCGCCATGAAGGCCTTTTCCCGGTCGATGTCCCAGACCGCCTTGTCGTCAATGTCCGGCTCGGCGTCCATGGTTCGGATATAGTCCACCCGGAAGGGCAGCACATTCTTGTCATTGATGGCATCCACGATGGTGTAGGTGTGGAGCTGGTCGCCGAAGGTCTGGGCGGTGGTGAAGAACTGCGCCCCGCCGGCGGCCCGGGCATTGGCGGCAAAGATAGGGGTGCCGGTGAAGCCGAACAGATGATATTTCTTGAAATTCTTCACGATGGCCGTGTGCATGTCGCCGAACTGGCTGCGGTGGCACTCGTCGAAGATGATGACCACGTGCTTCTGATAGACCTCGTGGGCCGGGTATTTCTTGATGAAGGTGGACAGTTTCTGGATGGTGGTGATGATGATATGGGCGTTGTCGTCCTCCAGCTGCTTTTTCAGGATGGCGGTGGAGGTGTTGCTGTTGGCGGCTCCCTTTTCAAAGCGGTCATATTCCTTCATGGTCTGGTAGTCCAGATCCTTCCGGTCCACCACGAACAGCACCTTGTCAATATAATTTAGTTGGGAGGCCAGCCGGGCTGTCTTGAAGGAGGTCAGCGTCTTGCCACTGCCAGTGGTGTGCCAGATGTAGCCACCGCCCTGGATGGTCCCGTACTTCTTGTAGTTGTTGGCGATCTCGATGCGGTTCAGGATCCGCTCGGTGGCGGTGATCTGATAAGGCCGCATGACCATCAGCATATTTTCAGAGGTAAAAATACAGTACCGGGTCAGCACATTCAGGAGGGTGTGCCTGGCGAAGAAGGTGCGGGTGAAGTCGATGAGGTCGGGGATCACCTTGTTATTGGCGTCCGCCCAGAAGGAGGTGAACTCAAAGCTGTTGCTGGTCTTCTGCTTTTTGGTTTTGCCGGAGGACGCCTCCCGGATGGCGTTGAACCGGGTGGAGTTGGAGTAGTACTTGGTGTTGGTGCCGTTGGAGATGACAAAGATCTGCACATACTCGAACAGGCCGCTCCCCGCCCAGAAGGAGTCCCGCTGGTAGCGGTCGATTTGGTTAAAGGCCTCCCGGATGGCCACGCCCCGGCGCTTGAGCTCGATATGTACCAAGGGCAGGCCGTTGACCAGCACCGTCACATCGTAGCGGTTGTCGTGCTTGGCCCCCTGCTCCTGGCTCACCTCATACTGGTTGATGACTTGGAGCCGGTTGTTGTGGATGTTCTTCTTGTCGATGAGGGAGATGTTCTTGGAGGTGCCGTCGTCCCGGTGGAGTACCTGTACGAAGTCCTCCTGGATCTTCCGGGTCTTCTCCACGATGTGCTCGTTGGGGTTGGCAATGGCGTTCTGGAAGAACTGCTCCCACTCGCTGTCGGTAAACTGGTAATCGTTTAGGGCCTCCAGTTGGCGGCGGAGGTTGGCGATCAGGTCGGCCTCCTGGTGGATTGGCAGATACGCATAGCCCTGCTGGGTGAGTAGCTGGATGAACTCCCGCTCCAGCGCCGCCTCGCTCTGGTAGCTGTCAGAGCGTTTTTTCACCGGCTCGTAGGAGGTGACCACGGTGTTTTCAGTTGTGGCGGCGACGATGTTGAAATAGGGCATTGAAATCACCTGTTATTTGATGTGGTTTCCAAACAAAAGTTTAAAATTCTGGACATTTTCCAGAGTAGTGTTTTTTAACTCGAGGTACTTTTTACTCTGGTTCATCGGATCAGTAATCGTTTTCATGATAAGCATTATCATTAAAACCGTATATGTTGTCAAGAAACAATAGTAGTTTGACGCATACCGTTCCGGCGACGTTAAGCTACTTTTAGTTGATGACATAGACGAACCATGTAGAGCATCATTTCGCAAAGAATAGATTACCCCACATAGCAACAAATATAAACGCAGTTCGTTAGAAATGGTAATAGATTGCCCATTTATTTCCACAGTATCCAGAACAAACATTTTGCGGTAGAGCAATGCTCCATTTCGTATCAATCCATTATTGTAATTTGCCGGATAATAACCATATTTGGAAAATACCAAATTTGTAATACTGTCATGGTTAGGTATCCGTGAATTGTTTTGATCGGTACATACTCTGTTTTTTACGTTTGAGTTGTGACCGGAATTTCCATACAAACATTGGTACAGATATAAACTCGTGTTTACCGGAAGAACCTCAAAAAGAGAATCAAGTGTTCTCTTTATATCAGCATTTTGCTGTATAAGAGCGACTAAATCAGCGATAGTATGTTTTAAGTTTGAGGTGGTATTTTTTGAATATAACTTGTTAGTAAAATAGTCCAGCCCTGAAAAAATAAATTGAAAAGAAAAATTAGGGTGATATGGCATCATATCCAAGCTGTCAATCAAATGAGAGATAGTACGGTTATAGGTATCATCATTTGACCACCATACTTTCACGGGTCGAAATGGATATGTTTGATGTGTTTCAATAAAGTTATTGCATCGTTTTTCATAATTCTGTTCAGCTGAAAATGGTTGACTCTTTGGCCAATTATTTATGTAATCAACTCGTTTTTGCACATAATTAGACATTTGTTTTCACCTCGAAACTTAGCAGCTTGTCCCGGTAGTATTCGTACTGCTTGCGGCGGGCCTCGATCTCGGCGGGGAGGCCGCTGGTCAGGTCGTTGCAGAGGGCGTCGAAGTGGTCGAGGATAGAGACAATGCGGTGTTGTTCTTTGAGCGGGACAATAGGCAATTCAATAGCTCTGACAATGTCAGCATTTAAATTTTGAACGGCCCCGCCAAATGATGCTTTTTGTTTCATAATTTCCTGATATTTATAAGAACTGAGCAAATGATATAGAAAGTCCGCAGAAAAATGTTCTTGATAATCACTAATTGATAGCCACCCGTCATGGATGCAGCCAGTTGTTTTTACAATGTACGGTCTGCCAAAACTCATAGAATTAGAAAGTATAAAGTCGTTTTCTCTTACAAATCTGGATTTTTTTGCTCCCTCCTGAGTGATTTTTTCCTCCGTTTCCGTTATATACTTTGCTCCAGGTTTTACATCACCAATTTTTATCCAGTTTACGCCTGAATCATCCGAAGTAATATAATTCTTAATTGGTCGAGGTGATGCACCTCGTTGTATTGTTGCAATTTGACCAAACTCCTTATACTCGACCATCTCCCCAAAAGTCAGCAACTCATCCCGATAATACTCATACTGCTTCTTCCTCGCCGTGAGTTCCGCCGTGAGTTCCGCCGTGAGTTCCGCCGTGAGTTCCGTAAAGGAATCCAGGATGCGGACGATCTCCTGCTGGACAGGGAGCGGGGGGAGGGGGATACGGATGTCTCTAATAGCCGGTACACTGGAATGAACGACTTTGCTTTTTACTTTGCCTTTGCTTTTCTGTGCTTGTGCAAAAGATGTCGAAAGAGCATACGAAAGATATTTCGGGTTCTGCGTATGCTTGAGTACTACAATATCTCCGCCGGCAAGACACTTTTCATGTCCTACATAAGCCGTGGATTTTGCAATTTCTTCGACGCTCTCTCCGGTGATTGCAAATAGAATATCCCCATATCCAAAATACTTTTTATTAGGAATCTCTTTTTCGTCTGTGTGTGATACGCACTTATCAAACCAGATCCCGTATGTCGTATATATCTCGCCATATCGGACACAGGGAGTACCGTTGTCAGTTACCTGTTCGCGCTTGATTCCATTCCCCCGAAAAATATCAACCGCAATTTCTCCCAAAGCTTTATACTCCACCCCATCCGGGCAAAGCTGCTGGATCAGTTCTTCCAATCTGCTCATGTAAGCGCCTCCTGCTCGCTTCCATCTATCGTCATATCGATGGCCAGATTGATATGATGTTCTTTCCATCGCCCTGGTTCAAATCGAATATCGCAAGGCACTTGTTCCAGTAAAACGGGTATAAGTTCTAATTCGATCACTTCACAATTTTGACCATCCGTAAAAATCACATAGGAAAGCATGTCTTGGTACGCTGCCGTATACCGCAGCATTGGGGCATCTTGATGCAAATGATAAAAGCCTGTGAACCTGCCGTACTGCATTGTCTTAAAAAGCGGCCCCTGATACTCCACCAGGAAAATACCGACATCACGGCAACCGATATACTTTTGAAGTGAATTAATATGATGCTGCCAGTTTTTTCGAAACGATGCTTCATACATCTCATAACTGTATGGCGGCGCTTCCATTTCACAAATTTCACGAGTCAGGCTATTTGCGGGCGGGTCATCGTTCAACTCGCGGCCCATTCTTTGGAATCGCTGTTCCGCCTCTTTACAAAACTGTGCTTGTCTCTGTCTATGTTCCGCACCTTTCCTTGTTTCTCTCGACGCGGTGATTTGAAAGTGCTCAATAAAACCGTTTTCAAACAAAAAGTCCGGAAAGTTGCTCTGTGCGGGATTGGGCCTTGCACTTTTCAAAATACGAATAATCTTTTGCGGGTCACTGCAAAAGTAATGCACCGAATTTCTGCCCAAATTTTGCTTTACCCTTGTGAGGCAGTTGGTTTCCTGCTCACCTCTCATGCTTCGATCTCTCCAATGATCTTGTCAATCTCCGCCCGCAGCACCTGCTCCCGGGCCACGATCTTCTCAATCTCGGCATTCAGCGCGGTGATGTCGATGACCTCCCGGGTGTCCTCCTGCTCCACATAGGTGGAGACGGACAGGTTGTACTCCTGCTCCCGGATCTCCTCATAGGCAGCCAGATGGGAGAAGTGGGCGACCTCGGCGTGGCCGGCGAAGGTGTCCACGATGCGGTCGATGTTCTCCGGCGTCAGCTTATTGTTGTTGGTCACCTTGACGCACTCGCCGGAGGCGTCGATGAACAAGGTCTTGCTATCCGCCTTGTTCTTTTTCAGCACCATGATGCAGGTGGCGATGCTGGTGCCGAAGAACAGGTTGCTGGGCAGTTGGATCACGCAGTCGATGAAGTTGTTGTCGATCAGGTACTGGCGGATCTTCTTCTCCGTACCGCCCCGGTACAGGATGCCGGGGAAGCAGACGATGGCGGCGGTGCCGTTGGACGCCAGCCAGCTGAGGCTGTGCATGATAAAGGCCAGATCTGCCTTGCTCTTGGGGGCCAGCACCCCGGCGGGGGCAAAGCGGGGATCGTTGATCAGCAGGGGGTTGTCGTCCCCAGCCCACTTGATGGAGTAGGGGGGATTGGAGACGATCAGCTCAAAGGGCTCATCGTCCCAGTGTTGGGGATTGGTCAGAGTGTCCTCGCAGGCGATGTCGAACTTGTCAAAGCCGATGTCGTGGAGGAACATGTTGATGCGGCACAGGTTGTAGGTGGTGATATTGATCTCCTGGCCGTAGAAGCCACTGCGGACGGCATCGCGGCCCAGCACCTTCACCGCCTTCAGCAGCAGAGAGCCGGAGCCGCAGGCGGGGTCGTAGACCTTGTTGACCTCGGTCTTGCCCACGGTGCCCAGGCGGGTCAGCAGCTCGGACACGTCCGCCGGTGTGAAGAACTCGCCGCCGGATTTTCCGGCGTTGCTGGCGTACATGGTCATCAGGTACTCATAGGCGTCGCCAAAGGCATCGATCTGGTGGTCCTTCACGTCGCCCAGCTTCATATCGGCCACACCGTTGAGGAGCTTCACCAACTTCTCGTTCCGCTTGGACACGGTGGCACCCAGCTTGTTGCTGTTCACGTCATAGTCGTCAAACAGTCCGGCAAAGCTGCCCTCGGACTCACTGCCCTGGGCGGAGCTTTCAATGTGACGGAAGACCGTCTCCAGCGTCTCGTTCAGGTTCTCGTCCCCAGCCGCCCTGGCGCGGACGTTGCAGAACAGCTCACTGGGCAGGATGAAGAAGCCCTTTTCCTGCACCAGCCCCTCCCGGGCCTCCTCAGCCTCCTCGTCGGACAGCTTGGCGTAGTCAAAGTCGGCATTACCGGCCTCGATCTCGCCGGCGTTGATGTAATTGCAGAGGTTTTCCGAGATGTAGCGGTAGAACATGGTGCCCAACACGTAGTTCTTGAAATCCCAGCCGTCCACCGCGCCCCGCAGCTCATCCGCGATGGCCCAGATCGCCCGGTGCAGCTCGTCCCGCTCCTGCTCTTTCCTGATATCAGCCACAGTGGTGTCCTCCCAAATTTATTTTGATGCACATTGGATCAGCGACTTCCTTTTTCCCCTTTCGGGAACCGCGGATCAGGGGGCTTTTTCGCATCCGGCGGCAACAGCCAGGTCTTTCCTGCCTTGACCGTCCCCGGGATTCGCCCCTGAGCGCAGAGCAAGGCCACCCGACGAGGTGAGATCCCCCACAGTTCCGCCGCCTGCTTTGTCGTTAAAAATTCCATAGAGCATCCCTCTATATTCCAAATTTCTACCAAATATTATATTCGGTCACCTGAATATAAGCAAGATGGTTTTTAATCTACAGTATAGAAAAACAACTGTCCAATAAGCCGGTCTTGCGCTTTGGATACTAAAATAGATAACAGCAAAAGTGTCGCAATCTTGTATTCTTAACTTCAACACGGTACAATAAATGACGCTACAAATTTGGTATACATGGAAAATGGGTGACTTCGGATGAGTTCCTTTACAATAGCAGAAAAGGGCGTAGATATTTTTCCAAGCACTGAAACAACTGCACCCACCATCTATCTCAACACTTTCTCTGGCGAAGGTCAGAAGATATATGAGGCTGCTCGGGCTGCCAACTACCCACAGTTCGCATTGGTGGCCATCAGCGACTTGGATTGGAACCATGACATGGCCCCGTGGGACAGACCAGCGGCGTTCAAGAACGGGGAACCTTTCATCGGCGGTGCGGACGACTACCTGCGGCTGCTGGTGGAGGAGATCATGCCCAGAGCAGAGAAAGAACTGTCCGGTCCTCCGGCGTGGCGGGGGATCGCCGGATACTCCTTGGCCGGGTTATTCGCCCTGTACGCTATCTACCGGACGGATGTGTTCTCCCGGGTGGGGTGTATGTCCGGTTCCCTCTGGTTTCCTGGTTTCAAGGAATATGTCTTTTCCCATGAGCCGAAGCGCCGGCCGGACTGCATCTACTTCTCCCTGGGGGACAAAGAGGCCAAGACCCGCAATTCGGTTCTGAAAACAGTACAGGAAAATACAGAAGAGATCCAGGCTTTTTACCAGAGCAAAGGCATCGACACGGTGTTCCAGTTAAATCCCGGCAACCACTTTGTCCAGGGGATCGAACGGACCATTGCGGGCATTCAGTGGCTGTTGCGCAGATAGAGGATGGTCTTCGGCCTTTATTCTTTGAATAGGTGTGTGAAAAATTGATACGCCCGCCGCGCAGAAAAGACTTGCTTAACACCCTCTACAGAGGTACAATAGCCCAAACAGCAGAAAGGATTAAAATAATGGGTTATCACCGTTTTTCTTCTTGGCAGATAGGCTGCCTGTAAGAGAGCATGTTTCCTTGACGACTCTTGCAGGCGGCCCGAACTGTCAAGGAGTGAGCACAATTGAACAGAGACCGCAGTTACTATCGCAAACAGCGCATGCGTGCGATTCATCGCAAGGAAACGATCCTCCGCCAGCTTGGAGGAGAAGAGAATGTCCTTGCGTGGGAACACGGCGCCGCCGGACGGCTGTCCAAGGGGAAGATCCACTGCTCCTGCTGGATGTGCCGCAGGAAGTCGTATGATGAACCCCAGATCCGGGATAGGCGAGCGGCCATGGATGCCGCCCAGCAGCTGCTGGAAATCGTGTAACTTCTCTCACGAAAAAACGCTTCCGGGCCGGGGCTGGCAGATACCTGCCGCCCCTGGTCAGGAAGCGTTTTTGACCCCATATTTGACCACAGTCAGGACCGGAACACGTGGAAACAGCGGATTTAAGAGCGTCAAAAAATATTCAATACCGAGAAGAAAGTGCCGAAAAGCACTGTAAATCACCATAAAAAATTTGGTTCAAGCGTTTGGGAGCTGGATGTCGTGCGTTCGAGTCGCGCTACTCGGGCCAAATCCGTCAAAGCCTTATGGCTTTGACGGATTTTCATTGTAAGTGAAAACCACCGGCAGTGCCGGTGGTTCCAAAAAGCTTTAGCTATACAGAAAAAAGTATTCTCCTTTGGTAAGATAGCGGAGGTCTGCCAACCGCCACAACAACCAAAGGAGGAATCAAGTCTAGGTGAAACTTGACGTATCGAGTTTAGCACACACGAAAGTACAGTTTACAAGGGACTACACAGGGTAAC
>ERZ1090860.1767-NODE-1772-length-11059-cov-5.308070_pt1 | contig 11059 bp, 9 predicted proteins | sample MGYA00478483_ERZ1090860 | MGnify/ENA primary metagenome ERZ1090860 (study PRJEB33644, sample SAMEA5815741) | chicken gut metagenome | biome: Chicken; feature: Gastrointestinal Tract; material: Caecum | place: Ireland | collected 2019-01-01 | study: A study of the...
CGCTAATTCATACTTGTTCATGCTGTTTCCTCCTTATGGTCTTTTGGCTCCCTGTCTCTGTCTTCCGACACAGCAGGAAACAAGGATCTGTGAGTTTGTCTCACAGCGATCAAATATACCACAGAAACTATACACATGTCAAGCATTTTTTTACAGGCATAGTGCCTGTGGGCATCCGGCCCATCGCGAAGCGATTTTCAATGGCCGGATGCCATAACAGTTCAGCTGGCTGAACTGTTACCGAAATCCACTTCCAGAAGAACGACTTCATTGTCCGTGCCGATTCTCAGACCGGGACCCCAGAATCCGGCGCCGGAAGTCACAACACTGTACATCGGTCCGATTTTTCTGACGCCGCAGGGATTCTTCCACATCAGCCGCAGGAACAGATTTCCCGGAAACACCTGTCCGTTATGCGTATGCCCGGACAGATCCAGATCCGCGCCTGCCGCCGCCAGCTCCTTCAGCTGTTTTGGCTGATGGTCGATCACAATGACCGGCAGCGTCTTATCCGCCTCCTGCAGAAGCTCCGCCGGTTCCATGCGGGATTCCCCTGTTTTCTCAATTCTCTGGGGATCCTTCCGCCCGGCGAGATAAAAACTTCCATCCATCAGCCGGATCTCGTCATTCATCATATGAATCCTGGCCTGGCGGAGAAAACTGTCAAACCGGGGATCCACATGCACGCCGCCGGGCGCCGGAAAGGTGAAGCCCGCCAGAATTCTCTCATTGATATCATGATTTCCCCAGCATGCCCAGGTTCCCAGGCGGCTCTCCATACCTGCCAGCAGCCGCGCGATCCCTTCCGGATCGTCGATGGACGAGAAATCATTGTCGAACAGATCTCCCGCAATCACCACCAGATCCGGATCACAGCCGCGAACCAGCTCCGCCATCTGTTCCACCTGTTTTTTTCCGACGCTGCTTCCCAGATGGAGATCCGCCAGCAGCACAATATTCAGCTTTTTCTTTCCCTCTGCGGCATACTTTTTCGGAATCGCCACCTGGTAGCGGGTCAGAGTAATTTTTTTCGCATGGCGGATCCCGTAAATCACCACCGCGGCCATTCCCACAGCGGCAGCCGTTCCGCAGAACGCCATCCCGCCTCTGGAATACAGCCAGGTGTCCGCCAGCCAGGTCCTTTCAAAAACTCTGTGAGCCAGATCCAGGAAAAGGGTAATTCCCAGGATATATGCAAAGCTCCCCAGCCACTGATCGCTGATTTTTTTCAGATAACGCTTTGCCGGATAACTTCGGACAAGAAAACTGGTCAGAAGAGAGAACATCAGAAAGCAGTAGACCGCCAGAACAGGGATCAGCCCCGCTCCTGCTCCCAGCACAGGCACTGCGGCACGAAGCCAGCGAATCATCCAGTAAACAATATATGCATTGCAGAGCAGATAAAACGGGGCAAGAAAAACTGCTGCCATAAAGAAAAACCTCCGTAACCGTTCAGGTAGCCATTATAATTTATTTTCAATAATCTGTTCCAGCTCCCGGCGGCGTTTTCTTCCCCGCCATCCGTTGGCCATCTTATTATAGACATAGAAAGAATCCACAACGACCTCGTTCAGTTTTCCGATCTTTCCTTTTGTGGTCCTCTCATAATGAGTACCGCCGCATTCAATGGTCGGACAGGTCTTCACAAATGCGATCAGATCATCCTCGCTGCGCACTGTATCCGGAAATTCGCTGTAGGCCATTCCGATGCAGTCCAGCCGGTGTGCATCGCTTCCGCCGAAGCCCGGCTTGCCGTACTCCTCCGCCAGTTTCCTCGCTTTCGCGTTGGTCTCCTCATTCTCGCAGGCATTGTAAATCTCAACGAAATCAAACTGCGGCATCAGAGCCGTAATCTTTTCCTTATATTTTTCCTTCCGCATCGTAGTTGTGATCATACTCATAAACTTTTCACCGTAAGGATGTGCCGGGCCGAGAATTCCACCGTAGGCATGTACGATTTTAATCAGCAGAGAAGCCGGAAGTCCCCGGAGTTCAAGAATCTTCAGCTTCACCCCGAACGGCATGATGACCAGGATATGGCCGCAGTCGCAGGTATCATATTCCACGCCTTTCAGAACAATAAAATCCTGATGCGCCTTGCCTTTGATCGACTTTTTCCATTCCCTGTAGCCATCGTAGGAATTATGGTCCGAGACCAGCATCCCGCCGAATCCTTTTTTCTTCAGTGCGCAGATATATTCTTCTATCATGACCTTTCCATCCATGGAACCTTCTTTGGTATGACAGTGCATATCAAATTTCATTATGATACCTCCTTTCATCAGAGCATGTCTCCATGATTGGTTTATACTAACTATATCATACCACTTTTTCTGCAATTCCAAAAGTGTTTTTCCGTCGCATCCAGACCTCTCGGCAGGCATACGGAATCAGGCTTTACAGCAGCAGACCGAAAAGCTCTGTCAGCCCGACAGGAGTGAGGAGAGATTCCAGACGGGTGAGATTCCGGTCGGAATGCTCAATTTCCTTGGACAGGCGGTGGGCCGTCCACTGAAACAGATCCAGAGTCATTGGTTTCTTCAGATACTTCCATCGGGCGGCGGTGAGTTCCTCCGTCAGAAAGGAAAGAGCGGCGGCAAGCTTCAGCTTACCGTAAGCCCGGGCGTCATAGACAGCGCCCGCAAAATAAGTATAAGTATAATAGACCATCAGCTGTTCCCGCAGGTTTTCCAGATCAACGCCGTTGTCCCGGCAGTTCTGTCTCCATTCTGCTTTCAGCTCACGGTAGGAGGATTCTTTCCGTCCGTAAAGAATACGGCGGGCATTCCATAACTCCTCCGGCCAGTCTTTCTGGAGCACCTCCATCTCCTTCAGAAGGCAGAAAACTCTGAGCGCAGTCTCTCTCCTGAATCCGCTCCGATACTGGTCCATATCGTTCCGGAAGCGGCCGGCCGCCCCCGGATTCCGGTAACGTTCCAGCAGTTCCTGGGTTTCCCCCAGGCGCCGCCCCGAGATCCGCCCCTGGAAATCATGCGCCAGCGAGAGCGCCATGCAGCTTCTCGTGCCTGCATCGACGGTTCTGTTCTGAAGGATCCCGAACAGCGTATCGCGCACATCCAGCAGATTGGTAAACAGGAAGTAATCGAAGGATTTATAATCTTCCTCATGGCTGGTGGAAACTTCTCTGTGCAGAAAACGTACTTTTTCATCCGTGCCGAGAATGATTCTTGCCGCCGCCATACAGGACAGGGAAAGCGAAAGTTCCCTGCAGTCCTCAAACTCTTCGATATGTCTCGGGTAGAGACGACAGGTTCTGCACAGGCTTTCGCTTCCCTGTTCCAGGCAGAGATCACAGAGATTGTCTCTGTTCAGAAACGCGCATCGCCTGTCCTTCTGACGGAATATTTTCTTTTTCCAGTCAATGGAGGCCCGGACGCGTTTTCCGAACGGACCTCTGATTTTTCGGTATCTGTTCAACGTCCTGTCGTCGATTACGATTTCCCAGCCTGCGCAGCAGGTGTCGGGACATTCCGACGCGATACAGCGGAAGCGCCGGTAATAATGTGGGATAGTCAGTTCCATTTGGTTCCTCTTCTGTTCTGTTATTCTGTAACAGTTCAGCTGGCTGAACTGTTACGTTATTTCTCTTTCAGCCGTTCCTCCAGAGCATCCACGACGGTCTGCAGGACTTTGATCCGGGCATAATATTTGCAGTTGCCCTCCACGATGATCCACGGGGCGTAGGAGGTGGAAGTCCGTATCAGCATCTCATTGACCGCTTCCTCATACTGATCCCATTTTTCCCGGTTGCGCCAGTCTTCGTCGGTAATTTTCCACTGCTTGTCCGGATTTCCCTGGCGCGCCTTGAAGCGGCGGGCCTGTTCGTCTTTGTCGATCTGCATCCAGAATTTCAGCACCACGGCGCCGTCTCTGGCAAGATCACGTTCCATCTCGTTGATCTCCCGGTAAGCGCGCTGCCACTCCTCCGTTGTGCAGAAGCCCTCGATCCGCTCGACCATGACCCTCCCGTACCAGGTACGGTCAAATACCGCGATGTGGCCGGCTTTCGGCATTGCTTTCCAGAACCGCCACAGATAGTGATGCGCCCGCTCAATGTCGTTCGGCGACGCCGTCGGGTTTACGACATAGCCTCTCGGATCCATCTTTTCCGTCAGCCGTTTGATGGCGCCTCCTTTTCCTCCGGCGTCCCAGCCCTCAAACCCAATCACAACCGGAATCCGTTTCCGGTACAGCTTTCCGTGCAGTTCCTCCATCCTGTCCTGAAGCTTCTTCAGCTTCCTTTTGTATGTCTCCCTGTCCATGGACAGCGTAAGATCCACCTTGGAAAGCGTGGATTCCTGCAGTTCTGCATCGGCAGGTGTGTGGGGCGGCGCCGGAATTGCCTCCTTCCCCGGGGCTTCCGCTTTCTGCAGCGCAAGCTCCAGGGCTTCCGCCACAAGCGTATAGATTTTTACCGTAGCAAATCTGCGGTCTACCGCTTCGATAATATTCCATGGAGCATAATCCGTATCCGTTCTGAGGATCATTTCCTCGTTCATTTTCTGATAACGTTCAAACTCTTCGTTTCGCTTCAGATCCTGACGGCTGACCCTCCAGGCCGTGTCCTCCGATTCCAGAAGCTTTTTAAACCGTTTCTTCTGTTCCTTCTTATCAATGTCCAGAAAGAATTTCAGCAGGATGATTCCCCCGTCGGTCAGCTGACGCTCAAACGCAAGAATGGAATCAAACGCTTCCATAACCTTCGTCTCGCCGATTTTCTGATCAAAACGGTCGTTCAGAACTCTCCGGTACCAGCTGCTGTCATACAGAGCGATCCTTCCCTCCTCCGGGATCTTAGTCCAGAAGCGCCACAGGTAAGGATGCATCCTCTCCTCCTCCGTCTCATTCTTAACCGGAAATACCGTAAATCCTCTGGGATCCAGCGCATGGATCAGAGCGGCGATCTGCGCGCCCTTTCCCGACGCGCCGTAGCCTTCAAAGACGATCATCACCGGAAGTTTGCGCTCCCGGCACTCTCTCTGGAGTCTTCCCAGCCGCGGCTCCAGCTCGTCCATCCGTTTTTCATATTCCTCTTTGTCCAGTTTTTTCGTCAGATCAATTTTTTCCAGCATCCGTTTTCCTCCTTTTCCCGGCGTCTGTCTGAATCTCTGGGATATTCTTTCCGGAATCTGCAAATCCATACGCATAACCGTTCCGCTGACCGAACGGCTGCTCACACGCAGCTGCCGGGCAGAACATCCGCCAGAAGCCGCTCCCCGTTTCCGTGCCACATGCCTTCCAGCTCCGTTTCGGAAAGCCCCGCTCTGCGGAGCGCTTCCCACAGAAGTTCAAACTTGTCCGGGCCATCAATCTCCAGCTTTCCGCCGATTCCGTCAAAATCGCTGCCCAGCGCCAGAACCTCCGCGCCTCCCTTTTCCCGGATATGCAGGACATGACGCACCATGTCGCTGACACGGCTTTCCTCCTCTCCGCCCAGAAACGCAGGCGCAAAGTTCAGACCGATCACACCGCCGGCCTGCGCGACCGCACGGATCATATCGTCCGTAAGATTTCTCTGATGACCGGTAACCGCGCGGGCATTGGAATGGGAGGCCAGGAACGGCCGTTTGCTGTACTTTTGCACATCCCAGAAACCATCGTCGGACAAATGGGAGACATCCACAAGAATGCCAAGACGATTCATCTCCTCCACCGCCTCAATTCCCAGCGGTTTCAGACCGCCCTCATTTCCGTTGGGAATTCCAAATGCGTTTTCATAATTCCAGGTCAGAGTAATCAGGCGTACCCCAAGATCAAAAACCTTCTGCACATTGGAAAGATCCTGCCCGCAGACACCTCCGTCCTCGATGGTCAGCAAAAGGCCCGTCTTTTTCTCCCGGAAGCATTGCTCCATCTCTTCCGAACTCCGCACCGGCAGCAGGCGATCCGGATACTGGCTGATAACCGACTTCCACACCTTCTGAACTCTCAGAAACGCTTCCATACTCTTCTGGTCTCTCACCTCCGGCGGAAACATTCCGGTGGGCACAAACGCCGCGCAGCACTGCACCCGAACCCCCGCCTGTTCCAGTCGTTCCAGATCAACCATATGGCTGTTTTTCTCAAAACTCTCTTCTTCCGGTTTCAGCATTGTAAGCGTATCACAGTGAAAATCAATGATATTCATTCTTTCCTCCCTCCTGACGCATCGGCTTTGTCATCAGAGTTGATTCGGAAGTTTACTTCCGGACTTTTCTCCTCCCCGATATACGCGCCGCGCCAGCCGTTCTCATCTGTCTTTTCAGAAACTTCTATTATTCATAACAGTTCAGCCCGCTGAACTGTAACTATTATTCTACCACAAACAGAGCCGGAAAAACAGAGTCTGTGGACGGCCCATCGCGAGACGATTTTTCATGGCGGAGCAGATGCAACTCTGCGGCGGCTGCCCTGCGGCAAACGGCCGGATAAAAATGCGGAAGCCTGATCGGATCAGATCCTCCGATCAGGCTTCCGCAGAATACTCACTGTTGTTTTTCTGATTTTCCTCCTTCGCACAGGCCGTTGCTCAGCTGTTTATATGTCCACCGGATCATGAAAGCCGCAATGATAAATGTGATAATATCTGCCGCCGGGAAGGAATACAGAACTCCGTCCAGCCCGAAGAAAATCGGGAGAATGATCGGCAGCGCCACACCAAAAACGATTTCACGCGCTAGCGAAATCACTGCGGAAGCCACTGCTTTGCCCAGGGCCTGCAGATAGATAAAGGTTCCTTTGTTTACCATTGCAAGAATCATCATGCACAGATAGATCCGGAAACTCTTCACCGCAAATTCCGTGTAATATACGCTTTCGTTGCCCGCGCCGAAAATGCCGATCAGCTGAGCCGGGAAGAATTCCACGATAATCGTTGCAGCCGCACCCACGGCAGCCTCCGTGAAAAGCAGATAGGTAAAAAGCTGTCTTGCCCTGTCTTTTCGTCCCGCTCCGATGTTGTATCCGACAATAGGAATACATCCTGCCGCCATGCCCACTGCGATCGAGATCGCGATCTGGAAAAACTTCATGACAATTCCGAGAACCGCCAGAGGAATCTGCGTATATTCCGCCTGGCCGAAAATTTCATCCATCGCGCCATATTTGGTACACATATTCTGCACTGCCGCCATGGAAATAACCAGAGAAATCTGAGACAGAAAACTTGTGATTCCCAGGGCCAGAAATCTTTTCATCAGTTTCCCCCAGAGTCCGAAACTTCCCTTTTCCAGTTTTACCGCTTTCATGTGGATCAGATACCAGACAGAAAGAACCGCTGTAAGAATCTGTCCGATTACGGTTGCAACCGCCGCTCCCATCATGCCCATCCGCATCGGGAAAATAAAGATCGGATCCAGAATGATATTGGCAACAGCGCCGACGACAGTGGCGAACATGGCAAATCCGGGGCTTCCGTCCGATCATATGATCGGATTGACGGCCTGACCGAACATATAAAAAGGAACGCCGAGCGCTATCCAGAAAAAGTATTCTCTCGCGCACTGATAGGTTTCCTCATTGACCTTTCCGCCGAATATTGTCAGCAGCGGTTCCATAAAAATCAGATAAACTGCAGTCAGAATAATGCTGCAGATAATGCACAGTACAATGGCGTTTCCGATGCTGCGATGCGCTTCTTCCTTTTTTCCTGCTCCGAGGCTGATACTCACAAAAGCGCAGCAGCCGTCTCCGATCATGACCGCGATCGACAGCGCTACGACCGTAAGAGGAAACACAACCGTGTTGGCCGCGTTGCCGTACGAGCCCAGATAATCTGCATTTGCGATAAAGATCTGGTCCACGATGTTGTAAAGAGCCGCCACCACCAGTGAAATAATACATGGTACAGAATACTTTCGCATCAGCCTCCCGATCTTTTCGGTTTCCATAAAATTATTCGCTTTCTCTTCCAAAGTCTTTACCTCCTGATTCCAAATCATCAGAGCCTGCCAAAGACCGCAGGAAAAAAGATCCTGACAGGCTCCAACCGACTCCGCCTGCGGAGTTCCTGCACAGTGCACCGGCACGGGATCCCTCATGTACCGATACCTCTCCTGCACGGAGTTCCTTTTTTCAGAGAAATCCGGAATTTTCTCCAAAAAAAGAACAGCGTGCAGAAATGAGCTGGTTTTACGCTCATCGCCACACGCTGTTCTTTTTATGAATTAGCACAATTTTCCCGGAATGTCAAGGTGCCTTGATTTCTGTTTTTAACTATGAATTCTGTCTTATCTTCATTTGGGCTGCTTCCACTATGCTTTCCTACAATTTTTGTTTCTGATATCTTCACAATTTTTTCATGTTCGTTTATAATATACATGATTTTAATTTCATTTCCAGGAGAAGACCAATGAAAAAGAAATGTGCCATTCTTATTCCGGCTCTTGATCCCCCGGCAGAATTTCGTGATTATATCAATCACCTGATCCACGCCGGATTTGATTCTGTCATCGTCGTAGATGACGGAAGCAGTGATAAAACAATATTTAACGATATCAGCCGGTATCCCCAGATCACAGTACTGACTCACGAAATAAATTATGGAAAAGGGAGAGCCTTACGTACAGGGCTCAGTTTTTATCACAGCAATTTTTCTCCGGAACTATATTCCGGTGTAATCACTGTCGACTCAGATGGACAGCATTTAATTGACGACGTAAAGAAGCTCCAGAACTGCCTCAATTCCGGAAGTCAGCATATTATTCTCGGTGTCAGAGACTTTAATCAGGAAAATGTTCCGCCCAAAAGTAAATTTGGAAATAAACTTACCAGTTTAATCTTCCGACTGTTTTTAAATCTCAATATATCAGACACACAGACTGGCCTTCGTGGAATTCCCAATTCACTTATAGAATCCTGTCTCGCAATTCCTGGTGACAGGTTTGAATATGAAACTGCAATGCTGATTAACCTTGGGAAAAAGGCCGGTCTCGAGGAAGTAAAAATACATACAGTATATTATGATAAAAATCAAGGTACTCATTTTCATCCAATCCGGGATTCTATACGAATCTACCGATTGCTTTTAGGTACATTTTTTCGCTATTTGCTGTCCTCACTCAGTTCATTTTTGGTAGATATTGCTCTTTTTGCACTGGGTACCAAAATCCTATTCCGTGGGTTGTCACTGTATATTCCTATATCCACACTTTTTGCCAGGATATTCTCCGGGATATATAACTATCTGATCAACCGGAACGTGGTATTCAAAAGCAAAGCCTCTTACACTTTTTCCGGTTTTTCTTATCTGCTTCTCTGTGTACTGCAAATGACAGCTTCTGCAGTACTTGTTTCTCTCGTATGCCGGATTCTGGTTTTTGACGAGGTCTTTGTAAAAATTGTCATCGATTCCTGCCTTTTTCTGATCAGTTATCAGATTCAGAAACGGTTTATTTTTAAATAAAAAGCATGGAGGACGATTCAAGTATGAAAAAAGAAAAAATTCTGTACATTTTGCGGATTTCAGCCGTTCTTATCATGACCGTTCAAATACTGTGCGGTTTTTTATGGATGGCGATAAATCTGTATAATATTCCTGTCTTCGGTGACAGTACAGAATACTATAATTTAAGCCAGACACTTCTGGTTGATGAATACCGGCCGATTTTATATCCCTGCATCATCCGTGCGGCCGAAATGCTGTGTACTAACCTGCCGATTCCATATCAAACGCTTTTGTACTTCTGGCAGACAGCAATTTCCTTTTTCAGTATTCTCTATCTGGTCTGGCAAATTGGAACCAATGCTTTTTCAAAAATACAGAAAAAAAACCGGAGACTCTTTTGTATTGGGACGGTATTCATCAGTCTTTACACCATGTGTATACCAATGATTACCTTCATGAACTTTTCTGTACTCACCGATTCTTTCGCTACCTCCATGTTACTTTTTTCCGTTGGTGCAGTCATAAAAATTTTCAACAGCAAAACTGTTTCCGGGAGCAGCTTTGCTGTAATTGTTCTTTCCATGCTGGCAGAATATACACTGCGCGCTGACCGTTTATATACCTGCACTTTATTTCTGGTGATCTGTTTTATCTCGTTTCTGATAAGAATACGAAAAAAAGTGTGGCTACACCGGGCAGCAATTTTTTCGCTCACTGCAATCCTGCTCAGCACCGGACTCGCCAGCACAATAAATCATTTTACGCAACATTCCGGACTTTATGGCCGTATTCCTACAACATTTGGCTTTGTACTTCTGGATCGGGTTGTCTGGCCTAATATGGAAGCAAATTATCAGGATTTCTCAGAAGAAATCAAAACTATCATCACTAAAGAAGATGCAAGAACTTTTGATCAGCATAATAATAATGTCATGTATCAAATGGCGCCCCTGTTAAGAGAAAAAGTTGGAACAGACAAAGCGGAAGAACTCTATAAAGAAATGGCTGCAGTCGTTTTTAAAAATCAACCACTGAAAGTTATATGGGATATTTCGGAAGATATTTTATGTTCATTTTTCACACCAGTCAGTGTCTTTCTTAGTACATTTGGCATTGTAGAAATGGCAGGCAGCTGGAATCTGTACTGTGTGTCGCAGAACAGTCAATCTCTGAGTAATTTCTATTACTATTTTTATCTGTACACATTTATGATTTTTTTTGTTGTCGCCTGTGTGGCTCTCCTGCGGAAACATTTCTTTCGAAAAGATAATCCTGAAGGTAAGGCAAAAAAGAAAAGAAACCCTGCAAGCATCTCTTATCTTCTGAAACCAGGATTTCTTCTCTGTCTGATCATTGCATTATGGTTTTCTATCGGAGACGGCGCGCCTCCCAATGATCGCTACGCACTGCTTCACTATATTGTATGGACGCTTTGGGCACTTGGAACTTTCATCCAGGTGCCCAAAACTTATATTACCTCCCCGCAGCCTTGAGAGGATTTAACACTTTGCGCGCCGTCTTAATACCGCCAAACGACAAATACCTGACCGCGGTATGCGTCTCCTGTCCGAAAGAGTTTTCCAACATAAAAAAGACGCCTGAATTCCAGGCGTCCGCTTAACAGTCAATAGGGGAATCGAACCCCTGTTTCCGCCGTGAGAGGGCGGCGTCTTA
>ERZ1090860.1771-NODE-1776-length-11042-cov-28.525712_pt1 | contig 11042 bp, 14 predicted proteins | sample MGYA00478483_ERZ1090860 | MGnify/ENA primary metagenome ERZ1090860 (study PRJEB33644, sample SAMEA5815741) | chicken gut metagenome | biome: Chicken; feature: Gastrointestinal Tract; material: Caecum | place: Ireland | collected 2019-01-01 | study: A study of...
CTTTATCGGCAAAATTGATTGAATGACACCAATATCTTTAACTATGTGATACCGGGGCCTCCACCCCGGATCTCAACAACCTGTCCGCCCTGGCCGATTTTTTCGGCGTCACCCTGGACTACTTGGTGCGGGGGGTGGAACCGGAGGCGCCCCAGGCCGCCCCGGCGGAGCGGACGGTGATCCACAACTATTACACCCCCTATCACTACGAGTACCGCAGTAAATGCACCCTCCTGGGCCTGCCCCTGGTGCATATCCACCTGGGCTACGGCCTCCGCCGGGCCAGGGGGATCATCGCCATCGGCAACGTGGCCACCGGCCTTGTGGCCATCGGCGGCTTCTCCGCCGGACTGCTCTCCATCGGCGGGCTGGGCATCGGCCTGCTGACCCTGGCCGGACTGGCCGCCGGCGGGCTGGCCGTGGGCGGAGTGGCCTTCGGCCTGCTGGCCGCCCTGGGCGGCGGCGCGTTCAGCCTGGGTGCCGCCCTCGGCGGATGTGCCGTCAGCCGGTTTGTGGCCGTGGGCGGTGCCGCCGTCGGACAGTACGCCGGCGGCGCGGCGGCTTTCGGCTCCCTGCTGGCCATCGGCCAGGACACCGAGTCGGCCCGCGGCCTGGCCTTCACCCTGGATCAGCTCGACGCCTTGCACCTGTCCCCGGCGGAGCTGCTGTCCTGGCTCCAGGCCCAGGCTCCGGAGGCCCCCAGGTGGGTGCTCCGCCTGCTGCTGGGCGCGGCGGGCCGTTAACAGCCGGAAAAAGAGCCCTTGCGCCGCGGCGCAAGGGCTCTTTGCGTGACAAAATCCGGCCCCCCTGCTACACTGTGGGCACAAGGAGGGATGCACATGGCGTCCGTGGCAAAGCACATCAGAAAGCTCCGGCTGGAGCGGGGCCTTACCCAGGAAGAGCTGGCGGAGCGGCTCCACGTCACCCGGCAGGCGGTGTCCAACTGGGAGCGCAGCGCCGCCCAGCCGGATCTGGACACCCTCCAGGCCATCGCCGCCGCCCTGGGGGTGGAGGTGACCGAGGTGATCTACGGCGCGCCGCCCCCGGCGGCGGTCACAGGGGCCGTCCGGCGGCGGTGGCTGATCACCGGGGCCCTGGCGGTGCTGGGGGCGGCGGTGCTGATCTATCTGGTGTATCTGCTGGCCTTCTCCAACGGAGCGGCGGGCACCCGGCGGGACGGCTTCCGCTATCAGCTGGGGGACGGGGCCTACCGCACCACTGTCTACACCCTGACGGATCCTCGGACGGTGGAGGTGGAGCTGAGTGATCCGTCCTCCAGCATCGGCTCGGTGCTCTATCAGGATGACAAGGAATGTTCCATTACAGTGTCCGGGCTGGAACAGATTAACGGCCGCTGGGTGGTTACCTTCCAGGCGGAGGGCGCCCTGAACCGCCTGGGCGGGCGGCTGGTGTCCGGCTGCTATGAGGAGCGCTCCGGCGATTCCCTGAGCAGCTTCCGGGTGGAGGCCGCCGACGGCCTGTCCCTCACCACCGCTGTGGGCGGGCAGAGCTGGGCCGGTGAGCTGGCGGACACCCAGCCCCTGGAGCGGACAGGAAACGCTTTCTCCTTTTACCTGTTCCCCTCCGGGCTGGAGGACGAGCCGGAGTCCGGCACGGCTTCCCTCACCGTGGAGGGCCTGATTGACTTCCGCACGTGGCGGAACTGGCGCTTCTGGGGATAGCCCGGCCGGGGTTCCGGCCGCAGCACAAGCAGACCGGGCGGACGCAGCCGCGTCCGCCCGGTTTTTCTGTATTTCAGTTATCGTCCAGGGGCAGGGGATCCGGCGGCCGGTGGTTGAGCTCCGCCGAATAGCCCTCGGCCAGCCGGCTCAGCTGCTCCGCCTGGCTGCCCAGGGTGTGGGAGATCTCCTCCAGCAGGCCGCCCGCCTGATCCATCTCGGCCCTGGCCCGTCCGATGGCGGCGTTGACGTCCTCCCGCAGCCTGCCGTATCCGGTCTGCACCCGGCTCAGCCACTGCTCCACGTCGGCCTGGAGCCGCTTTGCCCGCTCCTCCGCCTCTGCCTGGACATCCTGGGCCCGGCAGTGGGCCTCCAGCTCGATGCCGGCGGTGCGATCCTTGATTTTCTCGTAGGCCTCCGCCGCCTGACCCGCCCGGGCCAGCTTCTCCTTGGTCTCCGTCAGGCGCGCCTCCGTCTCGGTCAGCAGCTCCTCCGCCGCGGTTTTCTCCCGGCGCAGCTCCGCCAGCTCCGTCTCCAGCCGGGCCAGCTCCTTCTGACGCTCCTCGCCCTCCCTGCGGGCGGCGGAGAGCTCCTCCCGCAGGCCCTGGAGTTCCTGTCCCAGCTTCTCCTCCCGCTCCCGGGCGGCCGCCAGCTCCCCCTCCCGGGCAGACTGCGCCTCTCCGGCCTCGTCCAGCTTCCGCTGAAGCCCATCCAGCTTCTCCCGGTGCTCCCGCGTCATGGTCTCAATATACAGCAGTACGTCCTGCTTCTGAAAGCCGCCAAAGGTGGCTGTGCGGAATTGGAGTTCTGTGTCGGCCATTTCGGATCCCTCGTTTCTACAGATTCACGGCTATTTTATCACAGTTAACGCCACAGTACAACAAAAAGTGCGTCCTGTTCAAGAAAGAAGGACAAATTCACCGTCGTCATACCTGTAATACAGCGTCTCACCGTCCGGGGCCATGGTGACCACAAAGATCCAGCCTGACGGATCACGGCTGTACCACGGGCGTATTACCTCCACGCTTTCAAATAGCGAGTCGGAATATACGCCATGCTCCACCTTGATTTTGTACTCCAACTGCGCGGTCATGGACATGGCCCGATAATCACGGGCGGAATGAACCAGGGGCAGCCAAATGAAAAACACCAGGACAGCCGCCAGAACAAGAACCGCGATGGTCAGCTTTCTTCTCCTGTTCATCCGGATACCCCCTTCCGTTCCTCATCTCTTTATCGCATGGGCGGAGATCACGTCGGACAGCAGGGCATAGACCTCCTGATACAGCTTCTCGTGCCCGACAATTTGATAATGGGTGTCCCCAAACTGGGCGGAGTCATAGCCTGGCCGGCTGGAGAGGTTGAGGCAGCTCGCTCCCGGGAATGTCCGCGCTGTAGGTCTCCCCGTCCCGCCCGAAGTCGGCGCTGACAAAGCCGACGCTGGGGTTGTCCGCGGGCTCCACCATGGGCCTTGTGGGCAGAAATACAGCTGCCGCCACAGCGGCGGCCAGCACCAGCACGCCGATGCAGAGTACCGCCCGCCATCTCCTGTGCAAGCCATTTTTCATACTGCATCCCCCAACTTTTTCGCGGCCTCCACTGCCCGTCCAGCCGTCTCCTCCTGTCAGGGAGAGTATAGCATACGGCGGGGGAAAAATCCACCTTCCGCCCGATTTTCCGGGCAGGAAGCCAGGCCATGGCCCTCCCGGCTTCTTTGCATTGACTGGTTTCCCTACAGGTGATATAATAGGATGATTATGACAAACTGGACAATGGGGCGGGATCAAGATGTGGATTTCCGATAACTGGAGAGACTATGAGCTGCTGGACTGCGGCAATGGCGAGCGGCTGGAGCGCTGGGGAAACTACCTGCTGGTGCGGCCCGACCCTCAGGCCATCTGGCGGCCCGAGGGAAAGCACCCCGGCTGGCGGAAGTATGACGCCCGGTATCAGCGCTCCTCCACCGGCGGGGGCCAGTGGGTCAAGAAGGAACTGCCCCAGCGGTGGACGCTGGGCTACGGCCCGCTGACGCTCAACGTCAAGCCCATGAACTTCAAGCACACCGGCGTGTTCCCCGAGCAGGCGGCCAACTGGGACTTCGCCATGGAGCGCATCCGCGCCGCCGGGCGGCCCGTCAGCGTACTCAACCTGTTCGCCTACACCGGCGCGGCCTCGGTGGCCTGCGCGGCGGCGGGGGCCTCGGTGTGCCACGTGGACGCGGCCAAGGGCATGGTGGCCTGGGCCCGGGAGAACGCGGCCTCCTCCGGCCTGTCCGACGCCCCTATCCGCTGGATCGTGGACGACTGCGCCAAGTTCGTGGAGCGGGAGATCCGCCGGGGACGGAAGTACGACGCGGTGATCATGGATCCCCCCTCCTACGGACGGGGCCCCTCCGGGGAGATCTGGAAGCTGGAGGAGAACCTGTTCCCCTTTGTGGAACTGGTCACCGGGGTGCTCTCTGACGAGCCCCTGTTTTTCCTGATCAACTCCTACACCACGGGCCTGGCCCCGTCGGTGCTGACCTATCTGCTGGAGACCCTGGTGAGCCGGAAATACGGCGGCCGCACCGAGAGCCAGGAGCTGGGCCTGCCCGTCACCGCCACCGGTCTGGCTCTGCCCTGCGGGGCCACGGGCCGCTGGACTGCCGAATAAGAGGGAGACGCATGAACGACACCATCATCAAAACTGAGAACCTCCGCTTCACCTATTCCGAGGCGGGGGAGGTCAACCCCCTGGTGCTGGACGGGGTGAGCCTGGACATTGAGGCCGGCTCCTTCGTGGCCGTGCTGGGCCACAACGGCTCCGGCAAGTCCACCCTGGCCAAGCACCTGAACGCCATCCTGCTGCCCTCCGGCGGCAAGGTGTACGTGGACGGCATCGACACCATGGACGAGGAGCGGCTTCTGGATATCCGCCGCACCGTGGGCATGGTATTCCAGAACCCGGACAACCAGATTGTGGCCAACGTGGTGGAGGAGGATGTGGCCTTCGCCCCGGAGAACCTGGGGGTGCCCCCGGAGGAGATCCGCCGCCGGGTAGATGACGCCCTCAAGACCGTGGGCATGTACGAGTACCGGGAGCACGCCCCCCACCTGCTCTCCGGCGGTCAGAAGCAGCGGGTGGCCATCGCCGGCGTGCTGGCCATGGCGCCCCGGTGCATCGTGCTGGACGAGCCCACCGCCATGCTGGATCCCACCGGCCGGGCGGAGGTCATGAGAATCATAAAAACCCTCAACCGCACATCCGGTGTCACGGTGGTGCTCATCACCCACCACATGGACGAGGCCGCCCAGGCCGACCGGCTGGTGGTCATGGCCAAGGGCCGGGTGGTGGCCGACGGCGCCCCCAAGGAGGTCTTCCAGCAGGTGGAGGCGCTGAAATCCGTGGGCCTCACCGTCCCTGAGACCACCGAGCTGCTGTGGCAGCTCCGCCAGGCCGGGGTGGACGTGCCCCTGGACGCCCTCAGCGACGAGGAGTGCGCCCAGGTTCTGTATGACGTATTGACGCGGGCGTGAGAAAATCGCGCTCCGCTTACCGGGCGTCACCCGGTTTCACGGGGATGCACCACTATTGATAAAGGAATGAAGTCAGTTGGAACCCATCATTCAGACGGAACACCTGAGCCATATCTACTCCGCCGGCACCCCGTTTGAGCACGGCGCTCTGGTGGACGTGGACTTCACCGCCTACCGGGGGGAATACCTGGGCATCATCGGCCACACCGGCTCGGGCAAATCCACCCTGATCCAGCACCTGAACGGCCTGCTCAAACCCACCTCCGGCCGGGTGCTCTACGAGGGGCAGGACATCTGGGAGAGCAAGGAGCGCACCCGTGAGACCCGCTTCCACGTGGGCCTGGTGTTTCAGTACCCGGAGTACCAGCTCTTTGAGGAGACCATCTACAAGGACATCGCCTTCGGCCCCAAAAACATGGGCCTGGACGAGAAGGAGATCGACCGCCGGGTGCGGGAGGCCGCCCAGTTCGTGGGCCTGAGGGAGGAACTGCTGGACAAGTCCCCCTTTGAGCTCTCCGGCGGCCAGAAGCGCCGGGTGGCCATCGCCGGCGTCATCGCCATGGAGCCGTCGGTGCTCATTCTGGACGAGCCCACCGCCGGGCTGGATCCCGTGGGCGTGGAGGAGATCCTGGGCAACATCCGGGACTACCACCAGGCCAAGAACGCCACCATCATCATTGTCTCCCACTCCATGGAGGAGATGGCCCGGACGGTAGACCGCATCGTGGTGGTCAATGACGGCCGCATTCCCTTCTCCGGCGCGCCCCGGGAGGTGTTCGCCCACGGGGACGAGCTGGAGGCCATGGGCCTGGGCGTGCCCGCCATGACGCGGGTGTTCCACCGGCTGCGGGCCATGGGCGTGGACATCGACGCCTCGGTATACACCACCGAACAGGCCAGGGACGCCATCCTGGCCAGGCTGGGCCGTGGGCAGACAGAAAAGGGGGCGGTGTAAATGGCGCTGAAGGACATTACCCTGGGCCAGTACTTCCCCGGCCACACCGTGATCCACCGGCTGGATCCCCGCACCAAGCTCATCTTCACCGTGGCCTATATCGTGGCCCTGTTCCTGGCCAGGCAGGTGGTCTCCTACACCATCCTGCTGGTGCTGCTGGGGGTGCTCATCGCCGTGTCCAAGGTGGGCCTCAAGAGCATCCTGCGGGGCATGAAGCCCATCCTGATCATCGTGATCATCACCGGCGTGCTCAACCTGTTCTACACCGCCGGCGAGGGAGAGCCCCTGGTCTCCTTCTGGGTGTTCAACATCTACGCGGAGGGCATCTGGGCCGCCATCTTCATGGTGCTGCGCATCGCCATGCTCATCACCTGCACCTTCCTGCTGACCTATACCACCTCCCCCATTCAGCTCACCGACGGCCTGGAGCGGCTGATGAACCCCCTGAAGGCCATCAAGGTGCCCGTCCACGAGCTGTCCATGATGATGTCCATCGCCCTGCGCTTCATCCCCACCCTGATTGAGGAGACGGACAAGATCATGTCCGCCCAGAAGGCCCGGGGCGCCGACTTCGACACCGGCAACCTGATGCAGAAGGCCAAGGCCCTGGTGCCCCTGCTGGTGCCCCTGTTCATCTCCGCCTTCCGCCGGGCCGACGAGCTGGCGGTGGCCATGGAGTGCCGCTGCTACCACGGCGGCGAGGGCCGCACCCGCCTGCGGCAGCTGAAGCTGAAGGGCATGGACGTGGCCGCCCTGCTGTTTGCCCTGGCCATGTGCGTGGGCATCGGCGTGCTGGGCCACTTCGGGCTGTAAATTTAAGAAAATTATAATGTGAGCTTAAAGCCTTATGAGAAATATTGCGTTACGCTTGATGTACGTGGGCACGGCCTATCACGGCTGGCAGGTGCAGAAAAACGCGGAGACCGTGGCGGAGACTCTGGAGAAGTCCCTGGCCTCGGTGGTGGGCCATCCGGTGAAGTGCACCGGCGCGGGCCGCACCGACGCCGGCGTCCATGCGGAGGTCTACGTGGCCAACTTCCGCACCTCCTCCCGCATCCCCTGCGACCGGATCCCCCTGGCGGTGAACACCCGCCTGCCCGACGACATCGTGGTGGTGAAGGCCACCGAGGTGCCGGATGAATTCAACGCCATCGGCTCCTGCCTGAAAAAGGAGTACACCTACCGGATCTACAATTCCCGCATCCGGAATGCGTTTTATGTCAACCGCGCCTGGTTCTATCCCAAGCGGCTGGACGAGACCATCATGCAGCGGGCCGCCTCACACTTCGTGGGCACCCACGACTTCGCCGCCGTACGCAGTGTGGGCACCGAGACCCGCACCACCGTGCGCACCGTCCACTATTTCGACATCTCCCGCAGCGGGGATCTGATTGAATGTAAGGTGTGCGCCGACGGCTTCCTGTACAACATGGTGCGGGCCATGGTGGGCACCTGCGTCTACGCCGCCGACGGCAAGTTCTCCCCCGACGCCGTGCCCGCCATTCTGGAGGGCAAAAACCGGACGGATGCCGGGCCCACCGTACCTGCGGGTGGCCTGTACATGACCAGATTGTGGTACAATGAGGATGTGTTGTAGCCGTCCGGGTTTTGCCCCCCGCGCCCACTGGCGCGTCAAGCGTTTTGCCCGTTAGGCAAAACCTTGAAATCGACCGGATTCACTCCGGTCGATTTGAGTGAAATCCGGGGCCCCCGCGAAATGAAATTTCGTGGGGACAAAAACCGCACCGACGCCGGGCCCACCGTACCCGCAGGCGGCCTGTACATGACCAAGCTGTGGTACAACGAGGACGTGCTGTAGCCCCGCTTTCCCTGCGGGACGGATTCCAACCGCATAAAATCCGCGAAGGAGCATAGAATGGAAGAAATCAATGGGGGCCGTCCCACTTCCTCTCCGAAAGGCAGAAAGCGGCCCAATCCCTTTGTCCGCTTCCTGGCCTTCCTGGTGACTCTGGCCCTGGTGCTGGGGGCGGTGGCCCTGGTGGCCAATTACGACAAGCTGAATTTCGACTTTGTCAAGCGGTGGTTCTCCTACCGCTCCCTGGCCCGCAGTGACAGCGGGCAGGCGGAGTCCTTCCCCTTCGACGGGGACTCTGACAGCATCTTCGCCTCGGTGGGCGGAGATCTGCTGGTCTGCTCTCCCAACAGCCTGCAGCTCTATTCAGGCAGCGGCCAGCTCTATGTGAATGAGACCATCTCCATGGAAAATCCCGCCGTGGACACGGCGGGGGAAACCGCCCTGATCTACGACGTGGGCGGCGAGGAGCTGCTGATCTACGCCAGCCGGGAGGAGGCCTTTTCCCTCACCCAGGAGACGGGGCAGTCCATTCTGTCCGCCTCCCTCAACCGGAACGGGTGGCTGGCTGTGGTCAGCCAGCAGAGCGGCTTCAAGGGGGCGGTGACCATCTATGACAGCGACTACGCCACGCCCCTGATCCAGATCAGCCGCTCCGACCGCTTTATCATGGACGCGGTGGTGTCTCCGGACAACCGCTCCGTTGCGGTGCTCACCATGGGCCTCACCGACGGCAGCTTTGAGAGCCGGGTGGAGTGCTACGCCCTGGCGCGCACGGAGGAGGACACCGAGCCGGACTGGAGCTGTCCCGTGGGGGGCGACGCGATCCTGGCCCTGCGCTGGAACGACAGCGGCATATGGGCGCTGGGGGACACCGGCCTGGTCATCGTCTCCCCCGACGGCGCCCTGTCCGGCGCCTATGACTACGGCGGGCGGTACCTGAAGGCCTTCTCCCTGGACGGGGAGGGCACCGCCGCCCTGCTGCTGGGCAAGTACCGGGCGGGCAGCACGGCGGAGCTGGTTCTGGTGGGCGCCGACGGTGCCGCCCAGGCCGCGCTGGACGTCAATGAACAGATCCTCTCCCTCTCCGCCGCCGGGCGGTATGTGGGGGTGCTCACCGCCGACCGGCTGGACGTGTACAACCAGTCCCTGGAGAGCTACAGCACCCTGGACGGCACCCAGGGCGCCCAGAGCGTGCTGCTGCGGGACGACGGCAGCGCCATGCTCATCTCCAGCCACACCGCCCACCTCTATGTCCCGCAGTAAATCCGGAGGAATTTCCCTATGGCTTTTCTGATCGCAGACGGTCTGGTTCTGGCCGTGCTTCTCATTTTCGCCTGCATAGGCGCCCGCCGGGGGCTGATTCTGTCCCTGTGCGGCCTGCTGGCCTTTGTGGTGGCCTTTCTGGGGGCCAGCTTTGCCGCCCGCACCCTCTCCCCCGTGGTGGCCGACGCTTTGGAGCCCAAATTTGCCGCCGCCATTGAGGAGCAGCTCAACGAGTCCATCCGCCAGCAGGCGGAGGCCGGTGAGGCGGCCGTCCTCTCCCCCGACGACGTACCCCTGGAGGGGGTGCTGGACGCCCTGCGGGAGATGGGCTTCTACGAGACGCTGATCAACACCGTGGACAGGGCGGTGGAGAGCGGCATGACCGCCGTGGCGGCCAGCGCGGCAGCGGCAGTGGCTGCCGCCATCGCCCAGTCGGCGGCCTATCTGATCCTGTTCCTGCTGGGCTTCTTCCTCATCCTGCTGGCCTGGCGGCTGCTCAGCCGGGCGCTGGATCTGGTGGCCCTGCTGCCGGGGCTCCACTTCCTCAACAAGACCGGCGGCGCCCTGTTCGGGCTGGTGCAGGGGTGCATCATCCTCTTCGTGGCCGCCTGGCTGCTCCAGTTCTTCGGGCAGGTGCTGCCCCGGGAGCTGGTGGAGCAGACCGTGCTCCTGAAATTCTTCATGACCACCAACCCCTTCTCCCTGGTGGCATAACTTCGACCCCTATACCAATGAAAATCAGGTGAAGTTCCATGTCCATCCCCAATGTGCTCTCCCTCATCCGGCTGGTTCTGGTGCCGGTGTTCGCTGTGGTCTTTTTCCAGCCCTGGCCGGACGCCCATTTCTGGGCTGCGGTGATCTACCTGGCCGCCTTTCTCACCGACATCGCCGACGGCTGGATCGCCCGGCACTTCAACCAGATCACCAAGCTGGGCCGCATCCTGGATCCCCTGGCGGACAAGCTGATGACCTTTACGGTAATCATCTGCATCACCGCCGACGGCATCATCCCCCTCTGGGCCGTGGTGGTCTTCTTCTGCAAGGAGCTGACCATGGCCATCGGCGGCTACCTCATGTATCAGAAGGTGGGGGATGTGATCTCCTCCAACTGGCTGGGCAAGTCCTCCACCGGCGTGTTCTTCGTGGTGTGCGCAGCCCTGGTGCTCTTCCCCGCCATCTCCCGCCCCTGGGCCACCGGGCTGATCTCCTTTGCCCTGGCCCTCACCCTGGCCGCCCTGGTCAGCTACATCATCCAGTACCGGCGGGTAATTCAGCAGAGAAAAAACGCGTAATTTCATACGCAGTTCATAATTTCGGATTAGAATCATTTCTCCGAGGGGCGTGGAGACCCCTCCAAAGGAGCTGAACGACTATGCAACCCACACTTTGTTCCAGATGCCACAAGAATGTGGCCGTCATCTTCATCCAGAAGATGGAGGGCGGGGCCACCAAGAGCGAGGGTCTCTGCCTCAAATGCGCAAAAGAGCTGGGCATCAAGCCCGTGGAAGATATGATGCAGAAGATGGGCATCAGCGACGAGGATCTGGAGGGCCTGACCAACGAGATGATGTCCGCCTTCGGCGGCGCCGAGGGTATGGAGGGGCTGGTTCCCGCCGAGGACGGCGACGACGAGGAGGACGAGGGCAAGACCGCCACCTTTCCCTTCCTCAACAAGCTCTTCGGCTCGGCCCAGAGCCCCCAGGCCCAGCCCCCGGAGCGTGAGCAGCCCCGGCAGGGGGACGGCAAGGACAAGAAGGGGGACAAGCCCCCCAAGCGGAAGTTTTTGGAGAACTACTGCATCTCCCTGACCCAGA
>ERZ1090860.1777-NODE-1782-length-11012-cov-13.192023_pt1 | contig 11012 bp, 8 predicted proteins | sample MGYA00478483_ERZ1090860 | MGnify/ENA primary metagenome ERZ1090860 (study PRJEB33644, sample SAMEA5815741) | chicken gut metagenome | biome: Chicken; feature: Gastrointestinal Tract; material: Caecum | place: Ireland | collected 2019-01-01 | study: A study of...
CTGCGCCGCATCAGTTTGCCGCCAACGCACCAAGGAGAATGTGCCGATATGAACATAGACCTGAAGGAGCAGGCCCATGGGGAAATCGAGCGGATCTTCCGCATCCTTCTGCCTAAAAACGGGCTGGCGGTGCGGGAAGAACAGATTGCCCTGTGCCACGCCATGCTGGACACCCTGCTCCACAATAAAATTGCCTTGTGCGATGCAGGGGTGGGGATTGGGAAAACCTACGCCTACCTGACCGCCTGCATCCTTTTGAAAAAGTTTTATCCATCCGGGCCTGCCGGCTCCCAGCCGGTGGTAGTCTCCACCTCCAGTGTGGCCCTGCAGGACGCCATCATCGGAGAGTACATCCCATTCTTATCCCGCATCTTTTTAGAAAACCATATCATCCCGAAGCCTATCCGGGCCATGGTTCGCAAGGGGAAGGAGCGGTTCGTCTGCGACGCCCGCCTTGCCCAGCGGCTGGAGGCCGTCAAGGGGAAGAACAAAAACGAGGAACAGCGGAAAGCGTTGTTCTCCCTTCAAAGCAATTATGACCTGGACGCTGTCACCGGCCTGAGCGGTTTTGACCGCCGCCAGGTGTGCGTTCCGAAGGTCTGCGAGAAAACCTGCCGGCTGCGGAACAGCTGCCGCTACCATCAATACTTGAAAGAGGCCCGAAGTGCGGAGATCTTCGTCCAGATCTGCAACCACAACTATTTGCTGGCCGATGCAGCCCATCGGCTCCAGGAACTGCGGCCCCTTCTGAATGATTACCGGGCTTTGGTCATCGACGAAGCCCACAAGCTGCCGGATGCCGCCCGCCAGATGTACGGGCAGAGCCTGTCGGCGGAGGATTTTCATGAACTCTGCTCTCTGCTCACAAAGGAGAAGTATATCCTTGCGGCGCAGAACCTGCGGGAAAAGTTCCGGGCGCTGATGGGCGCCCTGTGCCGGGGTGAGCTGCTGGAGGAAGCACAGCGCACGGCCTTCGTGCTGACCGCAGAACGGGAAGCGGCCCTTCGAGATTGCCTCTCCCTTCTCCGGCTACTCCAAAAACAGCTGGCGCCCCACCTGCCACGGTGGATCCTTCACCGGCTGGGAACAACAGAGCAGGCGCTGAACTTGTTCTTCACAGGGGATCGCCGCTATATCCTTTACATCCAATACGACAGGACCGGCACCCCAAGCCTCTGCGCCGCCAGCCGGCAGATGCCGGAGCAGCTGAACCGTGCGCTCTGGCATAACAACATTCCCGCCATTCTCACCTCCGGCACCCTCATGGCCGGGGGCAGCTTTCACCGGACCCGGCAGCGCATGGGGCTGTCTTCAACCCAGCGGCTGGAGGATTTCATAGCAGAGTCTCCCTTCAACTACCGGGAAAACTGCATCCTCTACATTCCGGGGGACCTGCCGAAAACGCCAATGGGCAGCGAAATGGAGGCCAAGTGCCTGGCAGAGCAGATCTGCAGGTTGGTGGACGCCACCCATGGCCACACGCTGGTGCTGTTTACTTCCTATTCCCTCATGGGCGCTGTCTACAACCAGGTGAAGGGCCGGATGGCCTTCCCGCTGATGGAGGTGTGGCGGCATTCCCAGGATGTCATCCATCGCTTCAAGCAGGCCCAAAACGCTGTGCTGTTCGCAGCTGGTTCCTGCTGGGAGGGGGTAGACTTTCCCGGAGACATGGTATCGTCGCTAATCATTGTGCGGCTGCCTTTCCCCGTCCCGGACCCACTGAGTGAAGCGGAACGGGAGCAGTACCCCACCCTGCAGGATTACATGAAAACTGTGGTGATACCCGATATGCAGGTAAAACTCCGCCAGGGGTTTGGCCGTGCCATCCGCACGGAGACCGACACCTGCGTGGTCAGCATCCTGGACCACCGTGCCGCCCCCGGGGAGCGATACCATAAAGCTGTGCTGGAAACCCTGCCACCGATCCGCATCACTGCCAAAATAGAAGATGTGGAGGACTTCATCCGGGCAAAGAAAGGCCCGGATTATTTTATGCCATAAAGGAGTTGCCATAGATGGACAAGAAGAATATGAAGGTGGCAGTTTATTTCCGAACAGCCACTACGCCAATAGAGCAAAAAGTCTGGCTCTACGCCAGTTCCAAACATTCAGAGCAAACAGAGTTGAGAGATTTGAATGTGGAGGCCATGAAACATACGGCCCGGCAAAATGGCCTTGTCGTTGCCGGGGTTTCCACTGATTCCAGCAGGCAGTTGCCGCCCATGGAGCGGCCCGGCGTTCAGGAAATGCTGGCGGCTGTCCGTGAAGGAAGGGTGGGTGCGGTGATGATGCCCAGCCTCCGTCATCTTGGCCGGGATTTCGATGAAGTCCTCCCGGTGCTGGCCGAATTTCAAAAACAGAAGGTACACATTCACGCCAAAGACGCCTCTGCGCTTTCCCTTCCGCTGTCTCAAAAGCCGCCCTCAAAGAGGAAAGGGGGCGATGCACGGTGAGTTTTCCATATGCAGACCGCCCCATGTGGCTATACAGCCGCAGCAGCGATAAGCATCTGAAGGTACTGTTTCGGCAGATGCAAAACCTGCTGGATGAAGCAAACCGCAGAGAATACACTGTCGCAGGCACTTCGCAGGATATGGGTTCCGGCAAGAGCATGGCCAGAATGGGCCTGAAGCAGATGATGCGGGCCGTGAAAGGCGGCCTTGCCCAAGCTGTCCTTGTGCAGGACCTAACCCGTCTGAGCCATGACCCTGCCATCCTTATGAAGATACTGGAGTTCCTACAGGATCACAATGCGGTACTGATCACCACCGAAAGCGACCTGCAGTATGAACTCTACATCAAAGGGCTGGAAAAACATTTTCTCAGGAGAGCCGCCCAAAAAGGGCTCCGGCTTCCATGGTAAGGGGGCTGTGCTTTTATGCGTGTTACATATAATCCAGAAGCACCCTCCCTGGTCGTGGTCAATGAAGTCAAGTATTATATGGCAATTTCCGTACTAAAGAAGATGCTAACCAATGGAATAATAGCGCCGGAAAACTACAGGAAAGCCACTGTTGCTCTTGCCGAAAAGTACAGAGTTTTGAGATACGATATTTAGTGGTTGTCGTAATAGCTTTGTGCCAGCCATTGTGGTAGTGTTGTCGCTACGGGGTGGTCAAAATAGATGCCACCTGAGAAAATGCAGAAAGGATGGTGCAGAGAATGCCACAGGTGCAAATCATAGAACCTACCATAAAACCACAAGAGCAAAAAATCCGGGTTTGTGCTTATGCCCGTGTGAGCAGTGACTCTGACGATCAACTCAATTCCTTTTCTGCACAAGTAGAATACTTTACTCGGCTCATACAATCCCATAGTGATTGGGAATTCGTAGATATTTACGCCGATGAGGGCATCACCGGCACAAGAGCGGACAAGCGTGATGAATTCCAGCGGTTGATGCGGGATTGCCGAGCCGGACGGGTTGACCGCATTTTGGTCAAGTCCGTGTCTCGATTTGCCCGCAATAGCACTGATTGCATTAAAGCTGTTCGAGAACTACAGGCGCTTGGAGTCTCTGTGATTTTTGAAAAAGAGCAGATTAACACAGGAAACCTAAGTAACGAGATGTTCCTGAGCATGATGAGCGCCTTTGCGCAGGAAGAATCTATTTCTATCTCCCAAAATATGCGCAAAGGCGCAATCATGCGTATGAAAAACGGTACCTTCCGCCTGTCGCAAATCCCATATGGATATCGATATGATGAACATGGAGTTTTGATTATTCAGCCGGAAGAAGCAGAAATCGTGCGCTGGATTTTCAAAAGTTTTTTATCGGGAAAGGGTGTTCAAACGATATCCCGTGAACTGGAAGCAAAGCAAGTCCCCAAATTGAGAGGGGAGCCTATTTGGAGCAAGCACGGGATCTTATATATCCTGACCAATGAGCGTTACGCTGGAAATGAGCTGTTCCGAAAAAGCTATCGAACTGAAAGCATCCCTTTTAAGAAAATTGATAACTTCGGTGAAAAGACTCAGTTTTACGCTGAAGATACGCATGAAGCTATCGTCAGCTTGGAGACTTTTGAAAAGGCTCAATCACTGCTGCGAGAGAAAAAGAAAAAGCACGGGAAAAAACAATCATCGGAACCCTTTATCTTGACCAAGATGGTTGTTTGTGAAGAATGTGGCTCTATCTGCTATCGAAGAATCACATCGCAGGGAACTATGTGGACATGCTCAACACACCTATCAGATTTGTCCCGATGCAGTGCAAAAGGGATTTTAGAGAATATCATATATAGAGCATTCCTGTCCCTGCTTAACAAGTTGAACCAATACCAAAATGAGATTCTGGTGCCTTTCCTTCACCAAATCGAAGAATTGAAAGATAAGGAGTATATGTCCCATCCCGGAGCCGTAAAGTTGAATCAAGAGATTGCTGAATTACTGGAGCAGAATCATGCGCTGGCTACCCTGAGAGCCAAAGAGTGCATTGATTCTGCTTTTTTTATATCCCAAACCAATGAACTGGAGCAGAAGATTTCTGCTTTAAGGGCAGAGTTGCAAAGGTATCGAGACATAAACGACTATCAAGAACTTTTAGATGGAACCAGGACAATACTGGATGTGTTGAAGCAAGCAGCGTTAGATGAGTTTCAACCTGCCGTTTTCAAAAAGATAATTTCCAGGATAATTGCAGGATCACAGGCCTTACGGTTCCAGTTAATCAATGGCTTGGAACTGGTAGAACCGATTGAGAGGTGGCCGATATGAACAAAAAGCGTATTTTCCCATTTGGCTACCGAATGACTGAGGGCCAGATAGACTTAAATACGGAAGAAGCAGAGGTCATTCGATTTATATTTCAGAAGTACTCAGAAGGGCTTTCCGTACCAAAATTAACGGAGCGGATACAGGCTTTCAATGTCCCCTATCGGGAGGGGAGCCGGTGGAACAAGAATATGGTGTGTCGGATTCTGGATAATAAAATTTACCTGGGGAACGGCGAATATCCACCTATAATAGAAAAATGTCTTTTTGATAAAGTGCTCTCACAGCGGTCCGTAATTCGGAGCGGAAGATTAAACCCTATAATTAAAGCAGTGCGGGAAAAACTTTGCTGTCCTGAATGCGGTCAAAAATTGATTCGCAGCACTCACCATAGTGGAAAAAACATGATTTGGATCTGTCCCAAATGTGAAATTGAAACAGGAGCTCTTCCTGATAGTGAACTGCTGGAGCGGATCATTGCCAAGTTAAATTATGTAATCGACCATTCCGCTCAGGCAACGCAATCCGCCAAGTCAGCTGAGTGCCTTTCCTTAGAAGCAATGCGATTGACGAATGAACTCAATCGGAAAATGAATGATCCGAATATTTCCTCAGATTATCTGCTGGAACTTATTAAAAGGTGCGCCCAAGAGAAATACAATGCACTGCAAAATCAATCTGTGGGATGGCAGAATGAATTGCTGAAAAAGGAATTAGAGCGTCGTTCACCTTCGGAGTCGCTGGATGTTCAGCTGTTTCAAAAGGTTGTCTACAAAGTCTTGATTGCCTATGATACTACGGTTACTTTGCAGCTTGTCAACCGTAAAATTTTTTAACCTGTATTGGAGGGATATAAAATGCAATCTCAACCACCTGTAAGGCAAAAAATCATTCGAGAAATCAAGCCATCGCCCGTGCTGCAGGCTCGGACCAAGAATCACAAACTGAGGGTGGCTGCCTACTGCCGAGTCAGTACGGAACAGGAAGAACAGCAGACCAGCATCGAAAACCAAATAACCTATTATGAGGATCTCATTCGCTCAAACCCTGAATGGGAATACGCCGGCGTTTTTTCGGACGATGGCATCAGCGGCACCAGGGATGAGAACCGCCCTGGCTTTATGGAAATGATCAAGCAATGCAAAAAAGGTAAAATCGACATGATACTTGCCAAGTCGCTGTCCCGTTTTTCCCGGAACACCCTCCAATGCATTTCATACATACGGATGTTAAAGGACCGGGGGATCATCATCCGGTTTGAAAAAGAAGGGTTGGATACCTCCCGTGTGACCAGCGAAATATTCTTCACATGGACCAGCGCCTTTGCCCAAGGCGAAAGCGAGTCCCTGAGCAACAACGTCAAATGGGGCAAGCGGAAAGGGTACAGCCAAGGAAGGTTTGCCTTTCCATATTCGAGTATGCTGGGATATAGGAAGGGTGAGGATGGTGAACCGGAAATTGTGCCAGAAGAAGCGGAACACATCAAAATGATTTTCAACCTGTTTCTGCTGGGCCGGAGTCTCCGCCAGATCAAAGAAGCCCTGGAGCGACGGAATGTGCTAACCCCACGAGGGAATACCGAATGGAGCCTCTCAAGTATTGAGCATATCCTGCGGAATGAAAAATACATGGGAGATGTTCTCCTACAAAAAACTTATACTGTGGATTTCTTAACCAAGAAAAAGAAGAAAAACAACGGAGAACTCACCCAATACTACATAACAGATAACCACCCTGCCATCATTCCCCGTGAGGACTTCCTGAATGCCCAACTTGAACTGGCCCGCAGAAATAGCAAAAAGAAGGTTTCCCAAAAGAAAACCAAGAGCGTGCTGGGGAAATACTGCAGCAAATATGCTTTATCCGAAAGGTTGGTTTGCGGAGAATGCGGTTCCATGTATCGACGAACCACTTGGTCTAAAAAGGGCAAGAAAAAAGTTGTCTGGCGTTGCATCAACCGCCTTGAATTCGGCACAAAGTATTGCCAGCACTCTCCGACCCTATCCGAGGAAGCGTTACATCAGGCAATTCTCCAGTGCGTTCAAACCGTGGCCGGTGACAAGGATGATATCATGCAAAACCTCCGGGATGTCCAAGAGAACATTATCCTCTTTTCCGGGAGCCAAGTCACGCCTCAATCACTGGAAAAGCAAATCAACAAGCTGGAGCAGGAAATGTCCGCCTTAGTCAAGATTGTAGCACAAGGCGGTGACAGCGACTTCTACGCTGCCAAGCTTCGGCAGCTTTCAGAGCAGAAGATGGATCTCACCAGCCAGCTGCAGGAAATCCAAAAGAAAAAGATAGAGAATCAAGCTCTGGAATACCAATACCAACAAGCTCTCATCTATATCAACAACGAAGAAAACCTAAACCTCACTGAATTTAACGATGACTTCATCAGAAGGATCATCGAACAAGTGACTGTGCTCTCTGCCTCCCAAATAAGGATCCGGTTTGTCGGAGGGTATGAACTGGATGCCACCCTTCCGTTGCAAAAGTAGGTTGCCTGCAAAAAAATAGCACCGATGTCTTCAAGCAAGGCATCGGTGCTATTTTTTTGTGAGCAGCCCGATCGTCCAATTGTGTCCAAATTAACATTGACAAAATCCCATAAATATGCTACCATTATTTCATAATGAACAGAGCTGTCCAAGGAGAGTACCAAAATGAAAGCGAATTTAATAATCAATTTAGTAGCTGCACACAGTAGCGGGAATGAATCTCAATTTGAAAGTGCGCTTTCTGATTTGATTCATGATGAAGAGAAAAAAGGTAATGCTCAATTAGCGTTATCGCTTAAAAATGCTTATTCGCCAGATAAACATTCCCAAAGTTCCATGATCAGCCCAATGTCTACCATGTCTTTTTCAGTACAGTCGGTTACAAATTTGCCTAAAGATAAAGATAGCACTTTGGATTTGGTAGAAATTTTACAACCTACCGTTCGCCTAAAAGATGTTGCACTATCGGACAAGGCTCAAGAGACAATTCAGGAAATTGTCAAGGAACAAAATAACGCTCAAGAGCTTATGAGAATAGGAGTCACACCTACAAATAGAATATTATTTTGTGGCCCTCCTGGTTGTGGAAAAACAATGACTGCCAATGCCTTAGCAAAAGAATTAGGATTGCCTATAGCGTATGTTCATCTGGATGGCCTGGTATCATCGTATCTTGGCCAAACAGGAACAAACATCCGGAAGATATTTGAATTTGTAAAAGGAAAACGAATTATGCTATTTCTCGATGAATTCGATGCTATAGCAAAAAAAAGAGATGATTCACATGAACTTGGAGAATTGAAGCGAGTTGTAACAACCTTGTTACAAAACATGGATGAAATGCCTGCAAATGTTTTTTTGGTCGCAGCAACTAATCATCACCATTTGCTCGATCCGGCGATTTGGAGAAGATTTGATATTTCTATTTTGCTAGAAGAACCTAATGAAATGCAGCGCCAGAAAATAATTAATAACTCATTACAAGATTTTTTGAAAGAATACAAAGTTGACTCCCAAATATTAGTTGTTCTTACAGATGGTATGAGTGGTGCTCAGATACAAACATTCTTACAGTCATTAGGCAAATTTTGCGTCATGAATAAAAAGGAGGGAGCAACTATCTCTATTGAAGATATTGGTAAAATTTGGTTGAAACATACTGCTTTATACATCAGTGAAGATGATGGCGACTTTATGAAGGCATTATCGAAGCTTCAAAAGAATGGCGTATCAATTCGTACATTAGAAGCAATCACGGGCATTCCCCGTTCAACATTAAGCTATCGGTTTAACAAGGAGGGAAAATCAGATGAATGATAAAAAGCCTCATTTTTGGATTCCTGATGAAGAAGTAGAGCGTGTATCAAAAAAGCCTACTGGTAGAACCACACCTCGTGATATTGTTTATTCTGAGCATGGCGCTAAATTAAGCTATGGACTTCAATTAGTTAAGCAAGCCGTCGAAGAACTTAAAGAAGATGACTCCTTGCATGATGCCGGATTATATGTATTTAAAGTTGAACTGCCAGAGGGCGAAAAAATTCAGCATCAGACTGATATATTTTCAAAGAACGGAATGCATATAAACGCAGTTAAAGATGAACGGCACGCAGTAGTTTCTACAACGAGACATCAGTTCCAGATATTAAGGAATCGTGTAAAAGCATATACGGTTAATGGTACAAATAAAACACAGTTTGACTATATAGAAAGTATAGCCCCATATATAGGAACAGAGAAAAATTCCGGGGAGTTAAGAAAAAAAGTATATATTGATCGACCTCCAGAAACAGTAGATATTCAACTTATGTTCATACCTAATTTGCAATCTAAGGATTACGCAATAGCAATTGAAAAGGTGAAAGAAAAAATTCACATTGTGCAGGGGCAAATTCAGCAAGATCCCTATTACCTCTCTGATAGAACGCCAGTAATTCGTGCGGTGGTTCCATCTAGCACTCTAAGTCGTTTTGAGAATGATTCTGCGATATATAGAATTGAGGAGACTCGTTTTTTTAGCGTGGGCGTGGATGATTTTCTTGTGAACATTCCAACTTCTGCACAAATGACCGAAGAAGTCAATTTAGATGATTTGCCTGTCGTCGTTGTTCTTGACTCCGGGATAAGCTTCCCTTCACCATTTGATCAACTCGTAATTGAGCATTGGATGGCACCCTTTTCTTCTGGGGGCGATAGAGAACACGGAACACGAGTGGCAAGCAGGGTGGCATTTGCACAGCTTGGAGAACAATTGGCAGTTTCTCAGTGTATTACTCCTCGTGCAAGAGTTGTTGATTGCAACATACTTGACGGATCTGTTCCAGAAAACATCATAATCCAACGCATTCAAAAAGCTGTTGAATCTTATCATGAAGTCTCAAAGATATACAACTTATCTGCAAATGCGAACCTTCCAATTGAAGGTGATGAAATGAGTATTATAGGATTTGAACTTGACGCATTGCAGTTGAAATACGGAGTCCAATTTGTTGTTTCTGCCGGAAACCATGAGCTTTGGAAAACAGAAACTTCCATTGATGAGCTATTAGATGATGATGATTCGAGAATTGCTCCTCCTGCTGATTCTATGCTCAGTATCGTAGTGGGAGCAGTTATAAGCGAGGATCATGTTGGTAGTCTTTCTGGGAAAAATATCATCGCCCCATACAGTAGACGAGGACCTGGTTTTGCTGGCTTTTCGAAGCCAGATATGTGTGCTTATGGCGGTACTATATGTTTGGATGGAACTGGCGCTCATGTACCCGCTGACATGACCTCGTTAGTTCTTACGCAAAATGCAACTGTAGAGCCGGATGCAGGAACTAGTTTTACAGCCCCCACTGTTGCTGGTGATTTAGCGGAAATATTAAGCAACACTCCTAATAATGATATTTTGCTCGCAAAAGCTTTACTGTATCATAACGCAAAGCCTCTATGGGAAAGCGATGAGATGGAAAATGAGGAATTGGCATTTGCGCATAACCTTTATGGAAGAGGAATTGCTTCTGTGGAAGATAGCAAATTCTCGTCTCCTTCTCGAGTAACTTTCTTAAGAACAGGAAGCCTTAATAGGCTGACTAAGGAACGTGTAAAAATCTATATGCCGGAAGTTTTAGCCGCTCAGGTAGGAAGAAATGTCGCTCGAGTTACTGTTACTTGCTTAACGCTACCACCGGTTGACCGTACAAAGGGTAGCGAATACTTAGGAGCGTTTATTCGAGCCTCACTAAAAAAGTCTCATTCAGATGGCCGTTTGCTGCCAGTAGCACAAGACTATTCTGAAGGTAGAAGAAAGTGGGATGTCTGTTGTCAATTCACTAAAACATTCACATCATTTAATTCTGGCGACTGGCAAATATGGCTGGAACTTTTCTCTCGTTGGGACGAGGAAAATTTAGACGTTCCATATGCACTGGTTGCCACTATTGAAGATGTTAGCGGTACTTTAGATGTATATAGTGAAGTTCAGGCACAAAATCGTTATCAGTTGGCGAATACCTTGCGCATAAAAGTTGACGCATAAAAGGTTTTGGGTCCTTTCTCCTTTACTGTGCAGATATAATCAAGCAATCCTATACGAATCTCTGGACAAGATTTGGTTCGTGTGCTATACTTACCCCTGCGAGAGTTTCGCTAATGTGTGCTCATTGAATTGAAGGCATTGAGCGCAAAAGTGGGGATGCGAAATTTATTTTTTGCTTTTTAGCGTATTACGACTACGTAAAAGGGGGCATCTAAAGTGTCCACCCCTTCCACGCTGAGTCTGGGCGCAAGTTTGCGTTCAGGCTTTTTTGTTTC
>ERZ1090860.1787-NODE-1792-length-10982-cov-6.454013_pt1 | contig 10982 bp, 7 predicted proteins | sample MGYA00478483_ERZ1090860 | MGnify/ENA primary metagenome ERZ1090860 (study PRJEB33644, sample SAMEA5815741) | chicken gut metagenome | biome: Chicken; feature: Gastrointestinal Tract; material: Caecum | place: Ireland | collected 2019-01-01 | study: A study of the...
TGTGTTATGATATCGGATGTACCGATTGTGTATGCGGTTTTGAAGGTATATCAATATCTTCGAAAATGATCCGATGGAATGTCTGTGATGGCAGGAAGTTGGGTTATTTGCAAATATAATTTTATCGTATTCCTCGATAGCTCAATGGCAGAGCATTCGGCTGTTAACCGAAGGGTTGTTGGTTCGAGCCCAACTCGGGGAGCTTTGAAAACCTGTAGACTGATGTTTACAGGTTTTTTTATGTACAGGAAACCGAAAAGGTATGATGGCCAAACCAAATGTTCCAGGCAACAGTTTCACGGTGTCAATGATACCGTGGGCGACATTTGAAGGATTTAACCTGAACCTGCAAAAAGAATATGGCTATCTGAAGCCTGTTTTCACAATGGGAAAATATTATCAGGAAGCCGGACGTGTTCTTATGCCTCTGGCAATCCAGGTTCATCACGCCGTATGTGATGGGTTTCATGTCTGCCGTTTTATAGACGAATTGCAGAAATTGATAAATCATTCGGATCAAATGCCAAAGATAAAATAGCGCAGTCGGCCGGGCGGGCCGGCCAACCGTCAGGGCCTGGGCGCAAGCTCGTTGATTTCACCACTGACGGTTGATATCCTCGCGCATCACTGCGAGATATCCGGGGTTGTGTAGTACTGTGCCTGTGCGCTCCACAGTTCATAATATTTTCCGCTTTTGTCTGCCAGCAGTTCCTCATGGCTTCCCTGCTGGACCACGCGGCCGTCGTGAAATACGGTGATAAGATCGCAGAATTTGCAGGAGGACAGCCGGTGGCTGATGTAAACGGATGTACGGTCGCCGGCGATCTCGTTAAACCTGCTGTAGATTTCCGCCTCGGCCACGGGATCCAGGGCGGCGGTGGGCTCATCCAGAATCATAAACGGCGCGTCCTTGTACAGTGCGCGGGCGATAGCGATCTTCTGTGCCTCTCCGCCGGATACGTCGACGCCGTCCTCGGCAAATTCTCTGTAAAGCATGGTATCCAGGCCGTCCGGCATTTTTGCGAGACGGTCTCCGAATCCGGCGTCTGTCAGCGCCTGGCGGACACGGTCCGCATCGTATTTCGCAGAGCCTGCCACATTCGCGCCAAGCGGCTGGGACAGAAGCTGGAAGTCCTGGAAGACAACGGAAAAGAGTTCCATGTAGTCGTGATACCTGTACTTGCGGATATCGATACCGTTGAGCAGGATCTGTCCTTCCTGGGGATCATACAGTCGGCAGAGCAGTTTGATGAAGGTTGTCTTTCCGCTGCCGTTTTCACCGACCATAGCCATCCGGCTTCCGATCTGAAAACTGAGGGTTACATGGCGGAGCGCCCACCGGTCCGTGCCGGGATATCGGAAGGATACGTCGCGGAATTCCACCTGATACTGGCGGTCGGACCGTTTTTCCGTGGTCAGGCTGCCCTGATACATTTCATTGGGAATATCCAGAAACTCGTAGACGGTGCGCAGAAACGGAACGTTGCTTTTCAGCTTTCCGAGGGTTTCCAGAAGAAGCGAAAGATTCCGGGTCAGGGCTGTGACAGAGCTTACATACTGGGTGACGGATCCGACGCCGAATGCTCCGGCCCAGGCTTTCAGACAGACAAACACATAGATTATTCCGGTCAGCACAGCGCTGACACAGGAAGAGAGGGCAGCCCAGAATCCCATCGGTCCCCGGGCGTATACGGCAAAGGTTCCGTGGATGCCGAAAGGACTGAATCTGTCATAATGGCGGCAGATTGTCTGCTGATTGTACATCCGGCAATCCATCCCTCTGCGCTGTTCCATGCTGACGTAACCGAAAAACTGGAACAGACGGTTTCCAAAGCGGGCCTCTTCCGAAAGTCTGGTTATGTATTTCTCTGCTTTGGTGCGGAAGGCGGGGCCCGCCCAGGTTGCAAGGAGGAGCACCGCTGCCAGAAGAAGCAGAAAGACCGGGTGGTTCAGGAAGGCCAGTGTGCCGGCCGTTTCGGGAACCGGGAGCGTAAACAATGTCACAGTCAGCGCGGCGGCGCCCAGAATTCCCATTGCGCTCTGAACCAGTTTTTCACAACCGTAGAAAACCTGCTTCAGTCCCCATGACATCCAGTTTTCGCTCTGGCGGATCTGTGCCAGGAGATCATGCGTCTCTGTTCTGTCAAGCTGGGAAAAATCCATAGACAGCAGTTTTTCCGTAAAAAGACGGTTTTCCTGGAACGGATATTTTGCGTAAAGTACTTCCCGCCAGCGATACAGTGCGCCGGTCAGAAAGGTCAGAAGCGCCGATATGCCCAGGGTAAGTGCGACCAGAGGCCAGAGAACACCGGCGCGGCGCTGGCCGGCCAGTTCGTTGATGATCTGTGCCGAGAAATAAACGGTTACATAGGGGCTGAGAGCACTGAAAGCTGCGTGAAGGGCGGGGACGGCGAAGGAAGCGGCGGAGCAGCAGCGCCGGACATCCTGAAACGCTCTCCAGTGAATGCGGAGAGTTTCCCGCAGTGTGATTTTACTCGATTCCTTCGTCATCAAAATCTCTCCCTTCCTGATAATAGCGTGCCTGCAGGTGAAACAGGCCGGCGTAGCAGCCGCCCCGGGCAAGCAGTTCTTCATGGGTTCCTTCCTCGGCGATGACGCCGTTTTTCAGAAAAAGAATCCGGTCACAGAACCGGGTGGATGCCAGTCGGTGCGAGATAAACACGGAAGACTTTCCTGCTGTCATCTCCTTGTACTTCATATAAATGTCATGTTCCGCGATGGGATCCAGAGCGGCTGTGGGCTCGTCCAGGACCAGAAACGCCCCGTCTTTGTAAAGCGCCCGCGCAAGCATAAGACGCTGGGTCTGCCCTCCGGAAAGCTGAATGCCGTCCAGATAAACATTCTTTCCCAGATGTGTCTCATATCCGTTGGGAAGCGCCTCTATCTGTTCGGTCAGGCCTGCCTTCCGGATACAGTCCTTTACACGGTCCATATCGATTTCGGACACTGCCTGCGCCACGGTCTGTGCCACCGTGATATCCAGTTCTGAGAATTCCTGGAAAACGGCGGAGAACAGGGAATAATAATCTCTCCGGTTAAATTCCCGGATGTCTGTTCCGTTCAGCAGAATCCTCCCTTCGTCGGGATCGTAAAATCCACAGAGCAGCTTTACCAGCGTCGTCTTGCCGGCGCCGTTCAGCCCTACGATGGCAATGTTTTCTCCCGGATGTATCGTCAGATTCATATTCCGGATGATGTATTTTTCTGTGTTCGGATAGCGGAAAGACACATGTTCCAGCTTCAGTTCGTAAGTGTCCGCCGTTGGAAGCTGCCTGCCGCCTTCGAAGCGGAACGATTCCGGAAGATCCAGATATTCCCGGATGGTGGAAAGATCCAGACTTTCCCGGTGAAGGTCAGAGATGCCCTGCAGAATCCCGGTAACCCAGGCGGAGAATCCTGTGAAAGCGCTGAAATAAAGAAGAAACTCCGAAGCGGACAGACCGCCGTCCAGCGCGAGAAGGATCAGGTACACGTAAGCGATGCCGTTTCTCAGAACGCCCAGAAGAGCGTCGGCGGCACAGGCCCAGACATATCTGCGTTCTCTGCGTGTGACAAACGCAGCGTACAGGTTCAGCGTCTTCTGATACAGGGAAGCCAGCCAGGGCGCAAGACCGAAAATGCGGATATCTTTTGCAAGCGCGATGGATTCGGACTTTTCCTGTACATAGAGAAGCTGCCGCTGATATTTTGCCTCTTCATCCCGGTGAAGATAGCCCCATTGATTCATATGGCTGCTCAGAAAAAAGCCGATGCAGGAGGTTGCAAGGACCGCTGCGATCAGAAAAAGATTCAGCCCGGACAGCAGGGTAAGATAGAGGACAAATCCGGAAACGTTCAGAAGCAGAAGCGTCAGGGTTTCCCAGATATGTTCGGCCGGCTTTGCGTTGCTGGAACAGGCGTCCATGGCTTTTTCCTTCAGTTTCTGTATCTCCGGGTCAATGATGTTGGGATAGGAGGTTGTGCAGGTTTTCTCCCGGATATCGCTGATGATCGCGGAGCGGACCTCAATCCTCCCGTACAGGGTATTTTCGGCCACATAGCCGAGCAGGCCGTTCAAAAGTACCAGCGCTGCGGTGAGAACACCAATAGTACTCAGAAGCTCGGACAGAGGTGCAGGGGTTTCGATTTTCGCAAGCACCACAGGCGGGAGATAGAGCTGCGTCAGACTGATGCCGACAGAAAGGCACTTGAGTACGTTATAGGGAGCCATATCACAAGTAAGTCGATTTTTGGTATATGCTTGAAAAAACTTGTCCGAGAAGGATTTGAGTATTGCGGGTTAATTCAATTCGGTGGCGGACCAAAGTTGGCATATGAATGGGATAAACAAAAGACGGTAAGCCGTTAAACAGAATCACCCCGTTGGTATAAAAGGAAAGGTGATAATAAATGTCTGCTTATATTCCAAGTGTTGTACAGGTAATACCATATGAAGATTATACGGTGGATGTAATGAAAGTGCCTGTATTGACATCGATCCATTTGTTCTTTATGAATTAAAAAGAAGTAAAGAAAGAATTGCTTAATATTAAAACCGCCCTTATTTATGAAACGCTATGAAGCACCGTATCATAAATAAAGGCGGTTTTGCATTTGAGTATGATATAGGGAACGGTAGCAAAATAATACAACTTTTAGTCGTAAAAATGATAGAAGCTTTTGAAAGGAGGTGCTAAAATATAAGAAAAGTCGAAAAATATGATACAGGAGGTTTGTGTATATGGCACAGTATTTTGCATCCACATCAGAAGCAGTCAGCCAGAGAGAGCAGGATCATATGAACCGGGTCCGGGCGCTGGCTGGAGAATGTATGGCGATTCTGAAAAATGACGGGACACTGCCGTTGAAAGAGACCGGAAACGTGGCTCTGTACGGAAGCGGCGCCCGCCGGACGGTAAAGGGCGGAACCGGTTCCGGAGACGTGAATTCCAGATATGTTGTGTCGATTGAGGATGGTCTCGAGGATGCGGGATTTCAGGTTAAGAGCAAAGAATGGCTGAGTCGTTATGATGAGATCCGTGCGGAAGCCCGGGCGGAGTACGACAGAAATCTGAAAAAGCAGTCGGAGGAGACGGGAATGCCGGAGTTCAGCATCCAGTTCAACTCCCCGTTTCAGGAGCCGGAGATTCCGGAAGTTTCCGAAAAAGCGGAGGATACAAACCTGGCCGTCTTTGTGATTGCGAGAAATTCCGGTGAAGGTGCGGACCGCTACTGTAGAAAGGGCGACTATCTCCTGACGGATCATGAGATTCAGGCGCTGACATTTCTCGGGGCAAATTATGAGAAGACGGTTGTAGTACTGAATGTAGGAAATGTCATCGATTTGTCGCAGCTGCTGGAGATTCCGGGAATCAACGCGGTTCTGCTGGCTGGACAGGCTGGAAATACGGGAGGATACGCGACCGCAGACGTACTGCTGGGAAAATCCTGGCCGTCGGGAAAACTGACGGATACCTGGGCAAAGAGTTATAAAGACTATGCCTCTTCACGGAATTTCAGCCACAACAACGGGGATCTCAACGATGAATATTATCAGGAAGGTATTTATGTAGGATATCGTTATTTTGATACGTTCAATGTGGAGCCGCTGTACTGCTTCGGCTACGGAAGCTCCTATACGGAATTCTCCATCGAAACACTGGATGTGACAACGGATGGCGGCAACGTTTCCGTCAGAGTGAAGGTGACAAATACGGGAAGCGAATATCCGGGAAAAGAAGTGGTGCAGGTTTACTATTCCGCGCCTGACGGACAGATCGAGAAGCCTTACCAGGAGCTGGCGGCTTTTGCCAAGACAAAGCTGCTTCTGCCGGGAGAATCCGAGGAACTGACAATTTCCTGGCCGATCCGTGAGATGGCGTCCTACAGCGAGAAGAGAGCTGCCTGGGTGCTGGAGGCAGGAAATTACTATATCCGCGTGGGCAGCAGTTCCAGGACAACACGGATTGAGGCGGCCTTCGAACTGACGAAGGAAGTTGTGACGGAACAGCTGAAAAATCTGTTCCGGGATGAAACTCCGCTGGAGGAACTCAGCAGACAGGGTGTGCAGCCGTACAGTTACCCGGAAGAAGAGGAGCAGAAAGCAGCGGCGAGAAAGCTGTCTGTGGACGGTTCCGCCATCGCCTGCAAAGAGGCGGTTTACTCTGACGGCGCCGTGGAATTCCCGGCCTATAAGGGGAACGGGAAGCTGACGGCGGCAGACGTGAAGAGCGGTAAGGCGTCGCTGGAGGACCTGGTTTCTCAGTTGACTGTCGAGGAGATGGCAGTGATCTGCAACGGCGCGGCGGAAGGCGGCATAGCGGAAAATGAGGAATCTGTGATCGGTTCCGCTTCCGCAGCGGTTCCCGGGGCGGCGGGAGATACGACTTCCCTTCTTCTGTACGACCGTCAGATCAGGAATATTATTCTTGCAGACGGCCCGGCAGGCCTGCGGCTGATTCCGCACTTCCAGGTGGCGGAAGACGGAACGATGATCCCGTGCGCCGCGGCAATGGGAGAAGGCGGCGAAGCATCTGCAGCCGCAGAGACAAAGGAGGGAACCACCGATTATTACCAGTACTGTACAGCGATCCCCATTGCAACGACGCTGGCCCAGTCCTGGGATATGGAGCTGATCGAGACGGTGGGAGAGATCGTCGGACGTGAGATGGAGGAATTCCACGTAACTCTGTGGTTGGCTCCGGGTATGAATATTCACAGAAATCCGCTGTGCGGAAGAAACTTTGAGTACTATTCGGAGGATCCGCTGCTCAGCGGTATGTGTGCGGCCGCAGACACGAAGGGCGTACAGTCTCATGCGGGACTCGGTACAACCATCAAACATTATGCGGCGAATAATCAGGAAGACAACCGGATGTTCACCAACGCGCATATCAGTGAGAGAGCACTTCGGGAGATTTATCTGAAAGGCTTTGAGATTGCAGTCCGGACTGCACAGCCGATGAGCATTATGACTTCCTATAATCTTCTGAACGGAACCCATACGGCGAATCACTATGAACTGCTGACCTCCGCGGCGCGGGATGAGTGGGGATTTGCAGGTGTGATCATGACGGACTGGGGGACGTCGGAGGATATGCGGAGCATCTTCGGCTTCGGTCAGCTGAAATACAGCTATTCTTCGCCGGACGGCTGCGTCAGAGCGGGAAACGATCTGCAGATGCCGGGCTGCCGGAAAAATACTGAAGCGCTGATTGAGGCGGTGAAAGACGGCCGGCTGACGGTCGGGGAACTGCAGGGCTGCACATACCGGATTCTGAACATCGTTCTTCAATCCAACGCATACGAGGACTGCCGTCCATACGCGGAGCAGTTTGGGGAGCTGCCGTGGATGATGAAAGTGGAGCGGTCATAACTACAGAATCCCATAACAGTTCAGCCGGGTCTGCACAGGAAATGTGCGGATCCGGCTGAATTTCTACTGCGCATCCCGCGCGAAGCAGAAATCTGTCGCTAAAGCGACCGCGCTCGGCGCGAGAGTTCCGCAAGCGGAACTCTTTGTTTTGCGGTCAGAACAGGAAATGCGCAGGCCTGTGTGAACTGCTTTGTACAGAGGAAATGCAGCGGCTTTTCTCATTGCAATTCCAGTTAAAATAGGATAGAATACTCAGGAAGAAGTGGCGGCGGAGGAAATCTCTCGCGGCCATAAATTATGCGCAGAAAGCCGTCCGGCGGACGAAATCTGCCGGCTGCCGCGGCAGCGGTGACGGTTTCGCCGGCGGAACGGCTGTAATTCAGAAGAGGAAAGGAAAGCAAAGATGGATATTTTACTGGTTATGTGTGTCGGTGTTCTGATCGGAAACCGTTTTTTTCCGGAGAAATATAAGAAAATCAACGAGAAGCTTCAGGTTGTATGCACGATGCTGCTGATTTTCTGCATGGGAGTGACGTTGGGGAGCAGGGAGCATTTCCTGCAGGAGCTGGGAACGCTCGGCTGGATCAGCTTTCTGTTCTTTCTGTTTCCGGCGGGAGGCTCTCTGCTGCTGGTTTACGGACTGACGAGAAAATTCATGCCGTTGGAGAAAGAGAAAAAGAAGAAAGAACCAGTTTGACGGTGGATTACTATCATTACGGAAAGGATATGAAAACATGGTTTTACTGGCAATCATTGCACTGGCGGCAGGGATTCTCTGCGGTCTGACAGATTTTGGAAGCATAATCACGGATGTTCTCGTGGAAAACAGGGATATTATTCTGTACCTGCTGATGTTCCTGGTGGGGATCAGCATCGGTATGCACCGGGGAATCGTAAAAAAGATCCGGGAATACAACATAAGAATTCTGATTATACCTGCGGGAATCGTTGTCGGTTCTATCGCAGGAGGGCTGGTCTGTGCGGCGCTGACCGGATTCCCGGTCAACGAAAGCGCTGCCGTTGCCAGCGGGCTTGGGTGGTACAGCCTCGCGGGAATCACCATCGGGAATCTTGCAGGGGCACAGATGGGAAGCGTTGCGTTTCTCAGCAATCTGATGCGTGAAATTTTCTCGTTTTTCATGATTCCGTGGATCTCCAGGCATCTGAATGATTACAGCTGCATTGCCCCCGCCGGCGCGACCAGTGAGGACACGACGCTGCCGATGATGATGAAATATACCAACGAGGAGACCGTTGTCCTGTCTGTCATTAACGGAGTGATCTGTTCCGCCCTGGTTCCGGTCCTGATTTCTTTCTGCCTGTAATCCGGGAAAAAACGGTTGACAGCAAAGGCAAATGCACATACAATAATTGCATGCACAACTGTTGCAGAGACAACATTCCAAAAGATTCCAAGGAGGAACATTATGAAGGAATTTCTCACCTATCTGAAGCCCTACCGGAAGGAAACACTGCTTGCGATTTTCTGTATTGAGGCGGAGACGGTCTTTGAGCTTCTGATCCCGATGGTTATGGCGGATATTATTGATGTGGGCGTAGCCAGCGGTGACAGGCGTTATATTCTGATGAAAGGCCTGCAGATGGTCGTATACGCCCTGATCAGTCTGATTCTCGGGCACGGATGCGCCAGATACGCGGCAGCCTGCGGACAGGGACTCGGCGCGGAGCTGCGGAAAGCCGAGTTTAAAAAGCTGCAGGAATTTTCTTTTGCCAATACGGACCATTTCAGCAGCGCGTCCCTTGTCACCCGGCTGACCGGCGACGTGAATACCATCCAGAATTCTGTCTCCACCGGCATGCGGCCGGGATTCCGCGCGCCGGTTATGATGCTGACTTCTCTGGCGGTCTCCTTTTATCTGAACCATACGCTGGCGATTGTCTTTTTTGTTGCGGCTCCCCTTCTGGGAATTCTGCTGTTTCTGATCGTTTCCCGGGTGCGGCCGATGTATGCGGTGATGCAGGGGGCGGTGGACAAGGTCAACCGGATCATACAGGAAAACCTGACGGCAATCCGTGTGGTAAAGGCTTATGTGCGGGGAAACCATGAGATCGAAAAATTTGAGGGTGTAAACCAGAACCTGAAAAATAATTCTGAGCGGGCCTTCCGCACGGCGGTTCTGAACATGCCGGCGATGCAGTTTGTCATGTACGGGACTATTCTTGCAATCCTCTGGTTCGGAGGAAACATGGCGATGGTGGGAGAGATGGAGGTCGGAGAACTGACCGGATTCCTGAGCTACGTGCTGCAGGTGCTGAATTCTCTGATGATGCTGTCCAATGTATTTCTGATGCTGACAAGAGGTCTGGCTTCCTGGCGGAGGATCCGGGAGGTACTGGACGAAGAGATTGATATCACGGAGGAGCAGGCGAAGGAGATTGAAGTTCAGAAAGGCGAGATTGAATTCCGGGACGTGTCCTTCAAATACCAGAAGAACGCCGCGGAGAACGTGCTGGAACATATCAGCTTTCATATTCTTCCTGGTCAGACCTTCGGAATCATCGGCCAGACCGGTTCGGCAAAGAGTACCCTGGTACAGCTGATTCCCCGTCTCTACGATGTGACGGAAGGCCAGGTGCTGGTGGACGGCCATCCGGTGCAGGAATATCCGCTGAAGGGCCTGAGAGATTCCATCGCAATGGTACTCCAGAAAAACACATTGTTTTCGGGAACGGTGGAAGAGAATCTCCGGTGGGGCAAGGAGGACGCCACCCGGGAGGAGATCGATACTGCCTGCCGGATCGCCTGCGTGGATGAATTTATCGACCGCCTGGAAAACGGATACCAGACGGAAATGGGCCAGGGCGGCGTCAATGTTTCCGGAGGACAGAAACAGCGTCTCTGCATCGCCCGCGCAATTCTGAAACGCCCGAAGGTACTGATCCTCGACGATTCCACCAGCGCGGTGGACACGGCCACCGAGGCGAAGATCCGTGAAGGGCTGGAGAAAGAAATGCCCGGCATGACAAAAATCATCATCGCCCAGCGGGTTTCTTCCGTTGCCCATGCGGATCAGATCCTGATTCTGGACGACGGAAAACTGAATGATATCGGAACCCATCAGGAACTCCTGGAGAGAAATCAGATTTACCAGGATATCTATTATTCTCAGCAGGAAGGAGCGAATCTGTAATGGCAAGGACAACCAGTTATAAACGGCCGAAAAACACGAAAAAGACGCTGCTTCAGATGTTCAGCTATCTGGGCAGACATAAGAAGAGCATGGCTGCGATCGCTGTTCTTGTGGCGATAAGCGCTCTGGCCAATATTTACGGAACGTATCTGCTGAAACCGGTGATCAATACCTATGTGCTGCAGAAGGATATTCCGGGGCTGATCCGGATGATACTCTTTATGGGCGTCATGTACGGGACCGGCGCGCTGGCATGTTTCGGATATAATCAGCTGATGGTCCGCACCTCCCAGACAGTCGTAAAGGAAATCCGCGCTGACCTGTTTTCTCATGTGCAGACGCTGCCGCTGAAATATTTTGACGCCCACACCCACGGAGAACTGATGAGCCGCTTTACCAACGATGTGGATACGATCTCCGAGGCGCTGAACAACAGCTTTGTGATGTTGATTCAG
>ERZ1090860.1790-NODE-1795-length-10973-cov-7.706906_pt1 | contig 10973 bp, 10 predicted proteins | sample MGYA00478483_ERZ1090860 | MGnify/ENA primary metagenome ERZ1090860 (study PRJEB33644, sample SAMEA5815741) | chicken gut metagenome | biome: Chicken; feature: Gastrointestinal Tract; material: Caecum | place: Ireland | collected 2019-01-01 | study: A study of...
TTGTCAAGGTCGGCATCGGCGGCGGCTCGATCTGCATCACCCGTGAGCAGAAGGGCATTGGCCGCGGTCAGGCGACCGCGCTGATCGAAGTTGCCGCGGCGCGTGACGAGTATTTCCTCGAAACCGGTGTATATGTGCCGATCTGCTCGGACGGCGGCATTGTGCATGACTATCACTGCACGCTGGCTCTGGCGATGGGTGCGGATTTCCTCATGCTCGGCCGTTACTTCTCGCGCTTTGATGAATCCCCGACCAACAAGGTCAACATCAACGGCAGCTATATGAAGGAATACTGGGGCGAAGGTTCGTCCCGTGCGCGCAACTGGCAGCGCTATGATATGGGCGGCGAGAAAAAGCTCTCCTTTGAGGAAGGCGTGGATTCCTATGTGCCGTATGCCGGCTCGCTCAAGGATAACCTCGGCCTGACGCTCAGCAAGGTGCGCTCTACCATGTGCAACTGCGGTTCGCTCTCCATTCCGGAGTTCCAGAAGAAGGCCAAGATCACGCTAGTGTCCGCAACCTCGATCGTCGAGGGCGGCGCACACGACGTGCTGCTCAAGGAGACTTCCACAACCAGCAAGTAAGCAAAGCTGCGTCTGAAAAGATTGCCCCGTAGATCAACTGCGGGGCAATTCTTGTCGGAAAGGGGAATGAATATGGAGAGTGGGAGTCGGAACGCGATCGGTATGGCGCTCCGCATGCTGCATGGGCTGGGCTATCGCGTGCGGCGCAGCGGCGGTGTGTTCCTGCGTTGGTGCGTGTTCGCAGTAGTAATCGGGTTGGTAGTCGGCGCAGTGGGCGCGGCATTCCATCTGGCGCTCGAATGGGCAGGGGAAATGCGTGCGGCGTATGCCTGGCTGTTGTATCTGCTGCCGTTTGTCGGCGTGTTTATTGCATTTTGGTACAAGCGGGCGGATATGCCGCTCGAGCGCGGTACCAATTTCATCCTGACCTCGGTGCGTGAGAATCATCCGGTGCGGTTGCGGCTTGCGCCGAGCATTTTTGTCACCTCGATTTTGACGCATTTGTGCGGCGGCTCGGCGGGCCGCGAGGGCGCGGCGATCCAGCTCGGCGGCGCAATCTCGGGCAACATCGGCCACTGGATGCGTCTGGACGATAAGGACAGCCGCACGATCATGATGTGCGGTATGGCCGCGGGCTTTGCTGCGCTGTTCGGCACGCCGCTGGCGGCGAGTGTGTTCGCCATGGAGGTCATCAGCGTGGGCGTGATGTACTATGCTGCGCTGTTTCCGTGCGTGCTCGCATCGGTGATTGCGCATTATGTAGCGCTCTCCCTCGGTGGCGCGACGACCGCATTTGCGCTGTCCGGCGTGCCGCAGGAGGTAGAGCCGCTGCTGCTGGTCAAGTTGGTGCTGTTCGGCGTGGTCTGTGCAGTGCTCAGCGCTGCGGTTTGTATTGTGTTTCACCGCATCGGGCATCTTTTCAAAAAGTACATACCCAATCAATATCTGTGCATTGCCGTGGGCGGTCTGGTGGTCGTCATTGCGTCGCTCATGCTCGGCACACGGGATTATAACGGCGCAGGTATGGAGGTCATTGAGCGCGCGGTCGCGGGCGAGGCGGGATATGCTGCGTTTTTCATCAAGCTGGTGTTGACCGCTGTCACCATCGGCGTGGGCTATAAAGGCGGCGAAATTGTGCCGGTGCTGTTCATCGGGGCGACGTTCGGCGCGGCTTACGGCGGCTTTTTCGGACTGTCTCCCTCGTTTGCGGCAGGGCTTGGCATGACGGCGGTGTTTTGCGGCGTGACCAACTCGCCGCTGACCTCAATTCTGCTGGCGTTTGAGTTGTTCGGCGGACAGAGCCTTGCACTGTTTGCACTGGTGATTGCGATTTCCTATATGCTCAGCGGATATTATGGCCTGTACAGCGAGCAAAAGATTCTGTATTCCAAGATGCGGCCGCAGTTTATCGACCGCAAGACAAAATGAAAGTGTTTCCGGGAGGAAAGAACAACATGCACGAAGTAAAAGGTGCGATTTTCGATATGGACGGCACGCTGCTGGATTCTATGCCGGTGTGGAAACGACTGACGCAGGGGTATCTCAAGCAGTTCGGCATACACGTGACGGATGAAGAGTACGCAGCGTGCGAGGGCTTTTCCCAGCCGCAGGTTGCGCAGTACTTTGCCGACCGCTATCCCGAACTGCCCGGCGGCGCACCGGGGCTGATGGAGGGGATGGACCGCCTGATTACCACACGGTATGAGACGATCGCAAAGCCCAAGGACGGCGTGATCGCATTCCTCGACGGGCTGCGCCGCCGCGGGATTAAAATGGCGATTGCAACGCTGACAGCGCGCCGCCATGCGGAAAAGGCGCTGCGTGACCGGGACATGATGGGCTATTTTGATTTTATGCTGACCATCGAAGATGTGGGTATCTCCAAGTATCAGCCGGATATCTATTTAAAGACGGCTGAGAAGATGGGGCTTGCGCCTGCTGACTGCATGGTGTTTGAGGATGCGCCCTATGCCTGCACCACAGCCAAGCGGGCCGGGTTTCGTGTCTGCGGCATGGTGGAGCCGGCGTATGCGGCAGGGGAAAGCGAGCTGCGCGCGGCAAGTGATCTGGTTGTGGAACAGTCGTTTGACGAATTGCAGGGAAAACTGTAAGAAAGGGCTTGCAATCTCTGTTTTTATTTCGTACACTATATATTGAGTAAAAAAAGCAGCTGCGCCGGACAAGTTCCGGTGCGGCTTCGTTTTGGTCAGGGGGAATGAATTGTGGAACAACAAAACAAGATGGGCACAGCGCGCATGGGACCGTTGATTTTTTCCATGGCGCTGCCGGCGATGATCTCAATGATCATCAACGCACTGTACAACATCGTGGACAGTATTTTCGTTGCCCAGTATTCGCAGAGTGCGCTGGCGGCAGTTTCGCTGGTGTTTCCGCTGCAAACGTTGGTAGTGGCAATCGGCGTCGGTACCGGCGTGGGTGTGAACTCGCTGATTGCCCGTCGGCTGGGTGAAAAGCGCCGTCTGCACGCCAACTCGGCGGCGGAGCATGGCGTGGCGCTGGCCATCATCGGTGGCATCGTGTTTCTGGTGCTGGGCTTTGGCTTGTCCGGTGTGTTTGTGCGCACATTCGGTGCGGCAGAGGATGTCACCGTGCAGGCGATCCAGTATTCGCACATTGCGGTTGGCTTGAGCATCTTTGTTATGATCTCGATGATGTGCGAAAAGCTCCAGCAATCCACCGGCAATATGATTATTCCGATGTGTCAGGGCCTGACCGGTGCGATCATCAACATCATTTTGGACCCGCTGATGATCTTCGGCATCGGTCCGTTCCCGGAAATGGGCGTAAGAGGTGCGGCGCTGGCAACTGTCATCGGCCAGATCTTCGGCATGCTGATCGGTCTGTGGGGCGTATTCGTCCATCAGAAAGTTTTACAGGTCAACATGCGGGAATTCAAGTGGCGCATCCAGACGGTCAAGGACATTTATCGTGTCGGCCTGCCGGGTATCGTCATGCAGAGCGTGGTGTCGGTCATGACGGCGGGACTGAATGCCATCCTGATCGGTTTTTCGCAGACTGCGGTCAATGTTCTGGCGGTGTATTTCAAGTTGCAGACCTTCGTGTTTATGCCGGTATTCGGTCTCAATCAGGGTGCGCTGCCGGTCATGGGCTACAACTATGGCGCACGCAATAAAAAACGTCTGTTTGGTGCGTATAAAATTACATTGACTGCGGCCGTCATCATCATGTTCATCGGCCTGATCCTGTTCCAGATTTTTGCGGAGCAGATGCTGATGATGTTTGTGGACCGCACGGATGCGGCGGCGGTGCAGGAAATGATCGAGGTAGGCGTTCCGGCGCTCAAGATCATCAGCCTGTCCTTCCTTGGGGCTGCGTTCGGTATTATCAACTCGACCATGTTTCAGGCAACGGCACGTGGTATGAACAGCTTGATCGTATCGGTTTGCCGTCAGCTTGTCATCATTCTGCCGGCGGCGTGGCTGCTGGGGAAGTTCTTCGGGCTGAACGCGATCTGGTATTCATTCCCGGTTGCGGAAATTGCGGCATTTTTCATTTCGTATGTGCTGCTGTGGCGTGAGTATTGCACGGAACTGCGGTATCTTGGTGCAGAAAAGGAGAAAACGATATGAAACGTATTGCAAGTTTTGAGGTCAATCACGATAAACTCAAGCCGGGTATGTATACCTCCCGCATTGACGGAGATATTACAACCTATGACATTCGCATGGTATATCCCAACGCGGGCACCTACATCCAGCCTGCGGCCGGACACACGTTCGAGCATCTGTTTGCTACCTATGCGCGCAACTCGCGTTTTGCCGATCACATCATCTATTGCGGCCCGATGGGCTGCCAGACCGGCTTTTATTTCCTCGTGCGCGACATGAAGCCGGCGGACGCAATCGATCTGGTGCGTGAGACAATGGATTTCATTGCGGCTTACGAGGGCGAGATCCCGGGGGCCAGCCGCATCGAGTGCGGCAATTATCTGCTGCATGATCTGGCGGGCGCGAAGGCGCTGGCGGCGTCCATGATTCCGGTGCTCAAGGACTGGACGGAAGAAAATTTGGTATATGAAAAATAATGCTTGCATTTTGTCGTAGTGTATGGTATCATATCCTTACGACTGCAAGAGAAATTTTGTGACTTCCCGTGGAAAGAGGTGAAACAACATGAAACAGGGCATCCATCCCGAGTACAAGCAGACCACGATCCGCTGTGCCTGCGGCAATGTCATTGAGACCGGCTCCACTAAGGAGAATATCGTCGTTGACGTTTGCTCCAAGTGCCACCCCTTCTTCACGGGCAAGCAGAAGCTGGTAGACACCGGCGGACGTGTTGATCGCTTCAAGAAGCGTTTCAATCTGGACAAGTAAGAGAAAGCCATCGAAACGGTTGCTGACGAAGCGCGTTTCGGTGGCTTTTTTGTTTTTAAACCCGTCCGCACACATGCGGGCATGCTCCCGGAGAGGGGAGGAATGAAGTCTATGACCGAACTGGAAAACAAGACGCAAGCCGAGCGCGCGGTGCTGGTTGGGCTGAGCTGCCCGTCCTTTACCGCGCAGCAGGACGCAGACGAGCGCACGATGGATGAGCTGCGCGCACTGGCGGAGACCGCGGGCGCAGAGGCAGTCGCCATGACCTTGTAGCGCCGTCCCGCGCCGGACGCTCGCACCTTCATCGGTGAGGGCAAGGCGGAGGAGGTGCGTCAGCTGGCCGAGGCGAATGAGGCCACGCTCGTGCTGTTTGACAACGAGCTGTCGCCGTCCCAGACGCGCAATCTGGAAGAGCTGACCAAATGCACTGTGCTCGACCGCTCGGCGCTGATTCTGGATATTTTCGCGCAGCGCGCCCGCACAGGCGAAGGCAAATTGCAGGTGGAGCTTGCGCAGTATCAATATATCCTGCCGCGTCTGGCCGGCATGTGGACGCATCTGGTGCGTCAGACGGCGGGCGGCGGCAAAAGCCCCATTGGTACGCGCGGTCCGGGCGAGACGCAGCTCGAGACCGACCGCCGCCATATCCGCAAGCGGATCGACAAGCTCAAGGCGGAGCTGGAGCAGGTGCGGCAGGTGCGCGCGGTGCAGCGCCGCCAGCGCAAAAAGACCGAGATGCCGCTGGTTGCCATCGTGGGCTATACCAACGCAGGCAAGTCCACGCTGCTCAATCAGCTGACTGGTGCGGGCATCGAGGCAAACGACCGCCTGTTCGATACGCTCGACCCGACCACGCGCAAAAAGCGCATTTCGGATACGCAGGAGATTTTACTGTCCGACACGGTTGGCTTTATCCGCAAGCTACCGCACCATCTGGTCAGTGCATTTAAGGCAACGCTCGAAGAACTGGCCTATGCCGATCTGCTGCTGCATGTCGTGGATGTGTCGGATGAGGATTGGCGCATACAGGCCGAGACGGTTGAGGGCGTTATTGCGCAATTGGGCGCACAGGAAATCCCGCGTCTGATGGTGTACAACAAAGCAGACAAGTGCGCGCCGGAAGCCCTGCCGTTTTTCCGGCCGGACGAGGGTGTTGCCATCTCCGCCAAAACCGGCGAGGGCATTGAGGCGCTGCTGACCGCCATTGAGCATGCGCTCGGCCGCGGAAAACACCGCGTCAAGCTGCTGATTCCCTATGCGGACGGCGCTGTGCTGGATATGCTGCACCGGGAAGCGCAGATCGAGGCGACCGACTACGCCGCCGAAGGCACGCTGATCGAGGCGATCGTGGATGATAAAACCTATGGTCGTGTAGCGGATTATCTGGTCGAGGAATAACGCGCAAGCAAAGGCGCGCAAAAACGGGGATACGCAATGGAAAAGGACTATTTTGTACCCTTTGCCGCGTATGGCGAGGATAAATTTGAAGAGAAGCGCTCCAAGTTCACCGGGCGGCTGTGGCGCGTCGAGACCGCAGAGGAGGCGATTTCGCGCATTAAGGAAATGCGCGAAACCTACTGGGATGCGACGCACAATTGCTATGCCTATATCCTGCGCGAGGGTAATGTCATGCGCTATTCGGATGACGGCGAGCCGCAGGGTACGGCCGGTATGCCCATTCTGGATGTGCTGCGGCACGAGCAGCTGGAAAACTGCCTGTGCGTGGTGACGCGCTATTTCGGCGGCGTGCTGCTTGGCACGGGCGGACTGGTGCGCGCTTACACCAAGGGCGCACAGATCGCGGTCGCAGCCGCAGGCGTGCAGCGTATGAGCCTGTTTTCGGTTGCGCTGATTGCCTGCCCATATAACCTGTACGAAATGGTGCTCCATCTGCTGCCGGATTACGATTGCGCCGTCGAACAGACCGATTTTGGTGCGGACGTGACGCTGACCGTCACCCTGCCCGCGGGCGGAGAAGAGCAGCTGAACGCCGCGCTTGCCGAGGCAACCGCCGGACAGGTGTATGCGGAGGTGATGGAAACGCGCTTTATGGGCAGGCGTGTAAAATAAAGCGAAAAAATTTACCCTGAAAAAAAGGATTTTGGAGACGGAGTCGGTATAAATCAAATAGACGAATTTTTTGATGACAAAAAGCGGGGAGGTGCGTGCCGTATGACAATCCGGGAGCAGCAGGAGCAGCGGGAGCATCTGACACTTGCGCCGTGGGCGACCTTTGCAGACAGCTCGCAGGGACGGCTGCGCGAGATGGCGCCGTGCCCGTACCGTACCTGCTTTCAGCGTGACCGCGACCGCATTATTCACTCCAAGGCGTTCCGGCGGCTGAGCCATAAGACGCAGGTATTCATTTCTCCGGAAGGGGATCATTACCGCGCCCGCCTGACGCATACACTGGAGGTATCGCAGATTGCGCGCACGATTGCGCGTGCGCTGCGGCTGAATGAAGATTTGACCGAAGCGATTGCCCTTGGCCATGATCTGGGGCATACGCCGTTCGGCCATGCGGGTGAGCGCGCGCTGGCCGAGGTTTGTCCGTTCGGCTTCCGGCATAACGAGCAGAGCCTGCGCATGGTGGATCTGATCGAGGATCTGAACCTTACGCAGGAGGTGCGCGACGGTATTGTCTGTCATACGGGCGCCAAACAAGCGGACACGCCCGAGGGACGCATCATCCACTATGCCGACCGCATTGCTTATATCAACCATGATATTGATGACGCGATGCGCGGCGGCCTCATCAAAAATACGGATATCCCGCAGTATCTGCGCCGCCGTCTGGGCGATAGTCACGGCAAGCGCATTGATACCATGGTCACCGCGATGATCGAATACGGGACGGCGCATCAGGAAATCGGCATGGACGAGCAGGTGCACGACGATATGATGGAACTGCGCCAGTTTATGTTTGACCATGTGTATCACGGTGCCGAGGCCCAGCGCGAGGAGATGCGCGCCAAGACGATGCTGCGCGGCCTGTATGAATATTTTGTAGCCCATCCGGACGAGCTGCCGGGGGATTACTTTGTGCTGATGACGCGCGGCGAACCGCTCGAGCGCGTCGTGTGCGATTATATTGCGTGTATGACTGATCGGTATTCGATTTCGGTTTACACAAAATTATTTATTCCGAAAAGCTGGAATAAGATTGAAGGATAACAAAACCGGCTATCCTACAAAGGAGGTGGGCGAATGGCGTTTGACCGCGTGTTTCTGGATGAATTATCCGCGCGAAATGATATTGTGGACGTTGTCTCGCAATATGTGCATCTGAAAAAGAGCGGCGCGAACTATTTTGGCCTGTGCCCCTTCCATAACGAAAAAACGCCGTCCTTTTCGGTTTCACCCGACAAGCAGATTTTTCACTGCTTCGGCTGCGGCGCGGGCGGCGGGGTGATTACCTTCACGATGAAGGCCGAAGGGCTGGAGTTTCCCGATGCAGTGCGCTATCTGGCGGCGCGTGCAGGCATGCAGGTGCCCGAGCAGGGCGAGGCCGACCGGCAGGCGACCCGCCGCCGCGATCGGCTGTACGCCCTGTGCAAAGATGCGGCGCGGTTTTATTATGATACGCTGTGGAAACCGGAAAATCGTGTGGCGCAGCAGTATTTTCTGGGGCGTGGCCTGCATCGGCGCACGATGAACCGATTTGGGTTGGGCTATGCGCCCGATTCCTTCCATGCGCTGCTCGACGCGATGACTGCAAAGGGCTATACCCGCGACGAAATGATGGACGCAGGACTGCTCAGCCGCAGCGAAAAGGGTCATGTGTATGACCGCTTCCGCGGGCGCGTGATGTTCCCGATCATTGATGTGCGCGGCAACGTGATCGCCTTTGGCGGGCGTGTGCTGGACGATTCCAAGCCCAAGTACCTCAACTCGCCCGAAACGCCGATTTTCCACAAGAGCCGTAACCTGTTCGCACTCAACCTGTCCAAAACCACGAAAAACGGATATTTTATCCTCGCGGAAGGCTACATGGACGTGATTGCGCTGCATCAGGCTGGATTTGACTGTGCGGTGGCCTCGCTCGGTACTTCGCTGACTGAGGAGCAGGCGCGCATCATAGCCCGCCACACCGACCGCATTGTGATTTCCTACGATGCCGACGGCGCAGGACAGGCGGCGGCACAGCGCGCGATTGATATTTTGAAAAAATGTGATTTGCAGGTTAAGGTGCTCAAAATTCCGGGCGCCAAAGACCCGGATGAGTTCATCAAAGCCAAGGGAGCGGACGCATTCCGCGCGCTCATTGAGCGCAGCGAGGATCACAATGCCTACCGGCTGGAGCAGATTGCGGCCAAATACGATCTGGAGGACGATGAGGCGCGCGTGCTGTTTCTACGGGACGCGGCGCGTATGCTTGCCGGCATCGACAGCAGCATTGAGCGCGAGGTATACGCCGGGCGCGCGGCAAAAATGGCGGGCGTGACCGCTGAGGCGATGAACGTTGAGGTGCGACGCGAAATGGGCATCCGCCGCAAGCGGCAAAAGGCCGCTGAGCGGCGTGAGATTCGGTCACCGATCGGCATGGCGCAGCCCAAGGACCGCACGCTTGCCTATGCAGATGTCAAATCCGCCAAGGCGGAGGAGAATGTGCTGCGGCTGCTGTTTTACGATCAGAAATTGGCAGCGGGATTGGAAAAAGAATTGCCGCCGGCGTGGTTTTCCGCGCCCGTGCTGCGTAAGATATATGAGCGCGTGCTCGCGCTCGACCGGGAGGGCCAGATGGTGGATATCCTGTCCTTCGAGGGATGGCTGGAAGCGAATGAAATGAGCCTGCTGACTGCCATTCTCGATCAGGGTATTCCACCCGGCGAACACCGGCAGGAAATGCAGGAATACATAAACACGATACGAATGCAGCGCGTCAGAGATGGTACGATTACCGAAGCGGGTGAGGACCCGCTGCTGACCTTTGGACGAATAAAAAAACAAAACGCGGGAGGACAAACGATATGACGACAACGGGCAATGCAAACGCACCGGAGCATGCAGTGGATCAGCAGCAGGTACTCAAGGATCTGCTGGCGCTTGGCAAAAAGAATGGACGGCTGACGCTCAAGGAGATTGCGGATGCGCTGGGCCAGCTGGATTTGGAAAGCGACGACATCGACAAGCTGTATGAAACGCTCGAAACCATGGGCATCGAAGTTGAAACCGAAGGCGTGCTGGAAAAGGCGCTGGGCGATGACGACGATGAAGTATTTGAGCCGGATAATGTGGAGGAAGTGCCGGAAGAGGAACTGATTGACACCTCTGCCATGGCGGAAACCTTCGCCATTGACGACCCGGTGCGCATGTACCTCAAGGAGATCGGTAAGGTCGATCTGCTCTCGCCGGAAGAAGAGGTAACGCTGGCCGAGCAGATGCAGAAGGGCAACGAGGCAGAAGCCCGCATCAAGGCAGAGGGTGACACCATCTCGGCGGAAGAGCGTGTGCAGCTGGACCGCGATGTGAAAATCGGTGAAAAGGCGAAAAAGCGTCTAGCTGAGGCGAATCTCCGTCTGGTGGTTTCGATCGCCAAGCGTTATGTCGGCCGCGGCATGCTGTTCCTCGACCTGATTCAGGAGGGCAACCTCGGTCTGATTAAGGCCGTTGAGAAATTCGATTCGACCAAGGGCTTTAAGTTCTCGACCTATGCGACTTGGTGGATTCGTCAGGCGATTACGCGCGCGATTGCTGATCAGGCGCGTACCATCCGTATTCCGGTGCACATGGTCGAGACCATCAATAAGGTCATCCGTGTTTCGCGTCAGCTTTTGCAGGAGCTGGGCCACGATCCCAGCCCGGAGGAGATCGCCAAGGAGATGAATATGCCGGTCGATCGTGTGCGCGATATTCTCAAGATTGCGCAGGAGCCGGTGTCGCTGGAAACCCCGATCGGCGAGGAGGAGGACTCTCACCTCGGCGACTTCATCCCGGACGACGACGCACCCGAACCGGCGGAAGCGGCATCCTTCATGCTGCTCAAGGAGCAGCTGGTCGAAGTGCTCAAGACGCTCACCCCGCGTGAGGAAAAGGTGCTGCGCCTGCGCTTCGGCATCGAGGACGGCCACACCCGCACGCTCGAGGAGGT
>ERZ1090860.1795-NODE-1800-length-10940-cov-5.095085_pt1 | contig 10940 bp, 10 predicted proteins | sample MGYA00478483_ERZ1090860 | MGnify/ENA primary metagenome ERZ1090860 (study PRJEB33644, sample SAMEA5815741) | chicken gut metagenome | biome: Chicken; feature: Gastrointestinal Tract; material: Caecum | place: Ireland | collected 2019-01-01 | study: A study of...
GTGTAGCGCAGGTGGTAGCGCACCAGACTGGGGGTCTGGGGGTCGCAAGTTCAAGTCTTGTCACTCCGACCAAGAAAAGCAGGATACTGATTGGTATCCTGCTTTTTTATGCAATCAGCAAGACTTGAACTTGCGAACGAGTTTCTAAACAGCAAGCCGGTACGGCGCGGCTGTTTGGGAGAAACCTCCGGCGGAGGTTTCGATCATGAGTGGCAACCAAAGTCACTCCGACCAAGAAAAGCAGGATACTGATTGGTGAACTGCCCCAAATTGTGCAGACAGTACAAAAAAGCACCTAAATGGTAGAATGAAAACTACCATAGGAGGTGCTTTTTTTCTATTGTCCGTTTTTCACGGTCTTGTTCATTCCGGGTGTGCTTTTTGGAGTTTGCTTTATTGAAATTCCCCCAAGAATATGATAAACTGAAAACCAACCAAAGAGAAAGGGATAAAGTATGGAAAACAAGGAACTTTATGAAGAAGAGCAAGGGATCATGATGCCGGAAATCTCCGCTGACGGCGCTCAATTTCTGCTGAAAAACCCAAACCGCGGACTTCGGGGAGAAACATACATAACGCTCGGAGAGCATTTAAGAGCCTACCCGGGCGAAAACGAAGATCCGTTTGAAAGAGCGAAACGGCTGATCCAAAAATATGAACCGGATTCGCCAACCGTATTTCAGGTGTATGTATACCTTTGCGATTACGCCGCAAAACTGCTGGATGATCTGGCTTTTGCGCAACTGAAAGCATTTTTTGAACTGTTCAGAAAAAACGGGATCCGGATCCTGCTGCGGTTCGCCTATTCCACGGAATCGCAGACGGACGCGCCCTATGAAACAACAAAAACGCATCTGAACCAGATCGGCAAATGGTTTCGGGAAAATGAAGAACTGATCCGCGATGTGCTTTTCTGTATGCAGACGGGCGTCATCGGCTACTGGGGCGAGGGGCACTCTTACAGGAATTTTAAAAGACGGTATATAAAAGATGTGATCGCGGATGTTTGCCGCATCACGCCGCAGGGCATCTACAACCAGGTAAGAACATACAACATGCTGAAAAAAGTGCCGCTGGAATACCACACGATGGTGGGGATCCACGACGATTACATTACCGGCAACACGGCACACAAATGGGCATTTGTAAAAAGCACGCAGAAAAAGCGGTATGCTGAAGTGACCAACCGGGCGCGTTTCACCGTGAATGACGGCGAGATGCCATGGGGCCGCGCCTATATGGACGACAAAAAAAGCGCCGGCCACTGCGATCATTTCAGCGGCGCAGAAGTTTTAAAGCAGATTGCGGCATACTCGCTGACCACCTTTTCCCTGGAGCATAATTACCGGGAGGACGAGGGAAAATTCTACAGCATGCAAAACTGGAAACATGAAATGCTCAGTTACGCGGACTGCGTTCAGCTGGGTATTTCCGCAAATCCGGCGCTGTTTCAAAACAAAGATAAGGAAAGCGTGAAACGGTCCGTTTTTGATATTTTGCAATTTCACCTTGGGTATCACATTGCCGTGAAAGACCTTTATATTTTGGAAAACGAACTGTTTTTCGCCCTGACAAACTATGGCTTTGCGCCGCCGCTTACTTTTGATTACTTTGCGGCGGTTTTTGCGGATGAAAACGGAAAAATCAAAGAAATCCCGTTTGAGGAATATAATAAAAACGCCCTGCTCAGCGGAAAGACCATATCTTTTAAAATGCGCATACCCTATGGGCACAAAGCGCTTGGGCTGAAACTGGAAACCAAAAAGGGCAGCGGCATCTGCGCGCGCTTTGCGAATGAATCCAGGTTTGAAAACGGCGTGCAGTATTTTAAATAACCCTTGCAAGAAATGCACTTATATGATAAAATGATTTGCGGTTTTAAGAATTAGACAGTGAGGAGTTGTTTTCATGAGCGGCCATTCAAAATGGAGTACAATCAAAAGAAAAAAAGGCGCAAATGACGCCGCAAGAGCAAAGATCTTTACCAAGATCGGGCGTGAACTTGCCGTTGCGGTCAAGAACGGCGGACCGGACCCGAATGTAAATACCAAACTGAAAGACGTGATTGCGAAAGCAAAACAAAACAATGTGCCGAACGACAATATTGAAAGAATGCTTAAAAAAGCATCCGGTGACAACGGCGGCGCAGACTATGAAGAGATCATTTACGAGGGCTACGGCCCGAGCGGCGTTGCCGTTATCGTTGAAGCGCTGACGGACAACAGAAACCGCACTGCGGCCGAAGTAAGGCACTGCTTTGACAAAGCCGGCGGAAACATGGGTACCTCCGGCTCCGTTATGTTCCTATTCAGCAGGCAGGGTGTGATTCTGATTGAAAAAGAGGATGTTGACGAGGACGCGCTTATGCTGGACGCGCTGGACGCCGGCGCAACGGATTTTATAACAGACGATGCGGATGTGTTTGAGATTCGCACAGAGCCGAATGACGTTGGCGCCATCCGGGATGATCTTGAGGCAAAAGGATACAATATTGTTTCCAGCGAAGCGGCATACGTTCCCGCAACCTATACACGGCTGGAAAGCGAGGACGACATGATGAAGATGAACCGCATGATCGAAATGTTTGAAGAAAACGACGATGTGCAGGCGATCTGGCACAACTGGGAAAACGAGGACGAATACGAAGGCTGATCAAAACAGCGTTAAGAAAAGGATCTGAACAACACGTTCAGATCCTTTTCTTTTTACAAATCCGCTTTTTAATGAACAGCTTGACCCGCCTTAAAAATCTGTTGCGCAATTTTCGCTTTAAGATACGCACCTGTTCTTCAAGCAGGGAATTTTCCGAATCCAGTTCGGCTATCTGCTTTTCCAGTTTTTGGATATCTTTTTCATAGCGGTCTCGCTTGATGATATGATTGTAACGCTCAAACCAATACTCGTTTGCGAATTGGGCTAAAATACTGACCTCTGTATCTGACGCGCCGTTTGAGAACGCAAGAAGGATCTCCAAAATCATTTTGAACAGCGAAACGCTGTCAAAAGAATTATGCGCATCGGAAACGCCCCATGCGGAATAGAGCCACGAATGGAAATTCGCATCAGAGGAAATGCCGTATTTCAGCGGCGCGTTGAAATGCTTTCTGTAATAAGGAATACTTCTCTCTGCATCTGATTTGGAAAAAATATTTGTGATCATCAAATACGTATTTTCCGGATGCCTTTTGATAATGCCGGCAAAATCATTTCTTTTTTGAAAATCCTTTGACGTATAGATATCGATTTCCGGGTGTTTTGCAAACTGATCGGCATAATAGGAATACGCATTGAGCGCAATCTGCGCATTGATGGAGCAGACGGATGAACCGGATATATAATCGGAAACGGCTATTGCCGCCGTACCGCCGCCCGATCTGCCGTATAAAACAATATGGTTATCCGGCACGCCCAATAGGGACGCGATCTTTCTGATCAGCACGGCGGTATATGATCTGTAATCTTCCCGATCATTGCCGTAATACCAGCCGATGACCATTTCAGGATAGGTTTTATACATAGGATCGTCTATGCAGAGAACAGAAACATTCAGATCCTTATACCATGACCAGCTGGAAAACGTAGGATAAGGCGCAAGTTTTCCGCCTGCGCGGGATCTTGCACCTGAAAAAAAGACAACAAGATAATCCAGATCGCCTTTTTTTAAGAAACATTCAAAATGCGCGGAATGTATATCTGTGTAAAACCGGTTTTGGGGCAGTTTTTCACTTTCAAGGGAAAACTTTTGCGGATCCGCCGACACAAGCGACGGATCCGCTTTTGTTTCTATTACGGATTTCACACGGTTTACCGTTTCCTGCCAACCGCCGTTTTCGGAAATTTCACGCGAATGTGTGTAACGGAGTTTCTGAATTTCATCAACAATACGATTCATAACAGTATTACTGCTCCGCATCCCGGGCGGCAGGATCCGATTTATCTTCTGCAACGGGCTTTGCCGCCGCTACTTTTTTGAGGATCTCTTTTTCCTCCTGCATGGCTTTTGCTTTGCTGTCCCGAACGCCGCTGGTCATTTCATCATAGATGGCAGATACCTCATTCACATCGCCCTGGGCGATGATCTTGCCGTGATTCAGCAGGATCGCGGTGTCACAAATTGCCTTAACCTGATCGATACTGTGCGATACAAACAGCACGGTAACGCCCTTTTCAAACATGGACTGCACTTTTTTAAGGCTCTTTGTTCGGAATTTGGCGTCACCCACGGAAAGAACCTCATCCAGAATCAGCACATCCGGCTCCACTGCCGTTGCAATGGAAAAGCCGAGACGGGCGCGCATACCGGACGAATAGTTTTTGAGCGGCACATTTATGAAATTGCCGAGTTCAGAAAATTCAACGATCTCATCATATTTGGACTGGATATATTCCCTGGAATAGCCGAGAATGGCGCCGTAAAGGAATATATTTTCCTTGCCGGAATAGTTAGGGTCAAAGCCCGCGCCGAGTTCAAGCAGCGGAGCGATAACGCCCTGTTTCTCGATCTTTCCGGAAGTGGGTTTATAAACGCCGACAATGGTTTTGAGCAGCGTGCTCTTGCCCGCTCCGTTAAAACCGAGAATGGCAAGATGCTCCCCTTTTTTTACATCAAAACTGATATTCTGGAGCGCGTGAAATTTCTTAAACTCAAGTTTATGGGTAATAAGTTTGATCACGTACTCCTTAAGATTATCAACCTTTTCCTTATTCAGGTTGAAAGACATGGTTACATTTTGAACCGATATGGCTACATCGTCACGCATGGCTGTACCTACCTTAAACTGATGGATTGGATCTGCTTATACGGCATAAGCCGCAACGCGATCAATCGTCAAAAACGGCTCCTTTCGCGCCGCTCGTTACGTGCTGGGCATATCTCTTGATATAACCTGTAAGCTCCTGAACGGGCGGATGCCAGTTTGCTCTTCTCTTTTCCAGTTCCTCGTCTGAAACATTTACTCTGAGAACTCTTGCGGGGATATCGATCTCGATCTCATCGCCATCTTCAACCAGCGCAATATTGCCGCCGGCTGCCGCCTCCGGGCTGATATGGCCGATGCAGGCGCCCCTTGTTGCGCCGCTGAATCTGCCGTCCGTCAGGAGGGCTACAGAATTGCCGAGACCCATGCCGATAATGGCGGAAGTCGGGGAAAGCATCTCTCTCATACCCGGACCGCCTTTGGGGCCTTCGTACCGAATTACAACCACGTCGCCGGCTTTGATCTTGCCGCCGTTGATTGCCTCAATCGCCTCTTCCTCGCTGTTGAAGCACTTTGCAGGGCCTTTATGCTGCATCATTTCAGGCAGAACAGCGCCTTTCTTAACTACAGAGCCTTCCTCTGCAAGGTTGCCCCAAAGCACGGCAATACCGCCGTCCTTAGAGAACGGATCATCCAGCTTGCGGATAATTTTGCCGTCCGCATCCGGCGCTTTTGCGATTCGGTCTGCCACGGTGCCGCTTACGGTAAGCGCGTCCGTATTGATCAGACCGCCGCCGGCAAGTTCTTTCATAACCGCCTGCATACCGCCTACCTCATTAAGATCCGTGATAAACACGGAGGACGCCGGGTTGAGTTTGCAGATCTGCGGCGTTTTTCTGCCGTACTCGTCCAGTTCTTTCAGGTTGATATCGTGACCAGCCGCATGCGCGATCGCCGTCAAATGCAGGATCGTATTTGTAGAACAGCCGATCGCCATATCCGTGCGGATCGCGTTTTCAATCGATTTTTCAGTAATAATATCGCTGGGCTTGATATCTTCTTTCAGAAGTTCCATTACCCGCTCGCCTGTTTCCTTGGCAAGGCGCAGACGGGCGCTCATCACTGCCGGGATCGTACCGGAGCCGGGGAGCGACATACCAATCGTTTCCGTAAGGCAGTTCATGGAATTTGCCGTATACATACCGCTGCAGGAACCGCATGTGGGGCAGGCGGAAAACGCACAGCTTTCCAGATTTTCCAGACTCATATTACCTGCAAAGTATTTGCCGGAATATTCAAACATTTCGGAAAGACCGATACCCGTGTTGGTTTCCGTGCTCTTGCCCGGAAGCATCGGGCCGCCGGAAATAAAGATGCTCGGCAGATTCAGGCGGCATGCCGCAAGAAGCATACCGGGCACGATCTTATCGCAGTTGGGAATAAAAACAACAGCGTCAAGCGGGTGCGCAGTGAGCATGACCTCTATGGAATCCGCGATCAGTTCGCGTGAGCAAAGGCTGTATTTCATGCCTTTGTGGTTCATGGCAATACCGTCGCAAACGCCGATGGTGTTAAACTCAAACGGAACGCCGCCGGCATTGCGGATACCGGCTTTTACCTGCTCTGCGATCTTATCCAGATGCATATGACCCGGAATATAATCGCTTTTTGAATTGACAACGGCTATAAACGGCCGTTTCATTTCCAGTTCGTCAATGCCGAGCGCTCTTAACAAAGAGCGGTGTGAAGCCCTGCCTGGCCCCTTTTTGATTAAATCTGATCTCATAATAAATACATCTCCTAATTAACCGCGCAATTGCGGAATTGCATTGCTTACGATTCATAAATTATATTTCTTACTGTGGTTAAACGCCGGCTGCTTTCAGAAACATGGCAATAACAAGCGCCATAAGAACCGTTACAAAAAGGGAAATTCCGCTTGCGAAATAAGAAAAAAACGGGATCTCTTTTTTGTCAAACACCACAGCAAGGGGAATTGTGATTGCACCGAGGACGGCTGGAATAATCGGAAGAGGATATAATTCAGATTTAGCGCCCCAGCCGTCTATACCGATGCCGTTTGTAAAATGCGTGGGAACTCTATCCGGCAAACCGGAAGAAAGGCTGAAAAAAACGATCAGCAAGCACATAGGCAAAACAAAAGCCACTATAGAAATCAAGACCGGTCTACTGATATACACCGTATGCTTTTTTTTCATTATATTTACTCCTTAAGTTTGAATCAAATACCTATCGCCGGCTGCTTTATCTATTATTTAAGCACTGCTCTTTCGATAATCGACCGTTGCGCACTTTGATTAGAGTTGAGCCCATAAAGGATTTACATTTTTCCTGCTGTAGCCGCGCAGGTGTGATATTTTTTATTGTCAAACAGGTTTCACTGCGGGTGCATAAGGGCCCGATTCTAAGTATTGCAAAAACAGTTGCTGCTTGGTTATTTTTTCATACCGCAGACAGTGCAATACTGATAATCAACGCGCTGTTCCTTATGCGTTACCGCAGGTACGGTTTTATAGGAAGTAATAATAGAATGATCATTTGTATACTGCGGATTACCGTTTTTATCATAGCCCTTGAACAGTTCCGGCGGCATATTATTCTCATAGCGGTATGTTTTCATCCATACCATCTTTTGTTTTTCCCAATCTTTAAAATCATCGGGATCCTCAGAAGTTTTCCAGGTTTTGCTGTCCCAGTAATACATTTTGTATGTCGTAACCTTTTTAGTCTGCGCGGGTTCATCTTCAACCGTAACCGTTACAACGTGGTCTTTCCAGTTATGCTGATGTGAAGTTCCGGCGCTGCCGCTTGAAGAACCTCCCGACGCGGGCCTGCCGGATCCGGAACCTACTGACGACTGGGAAGAACCGGCGCCGCCGGCAGATGCAGAACCTTGATTACCCGAACTGTCGGCGTTTGCATTGCCGCCGCTGTTTGCTCCGCTGACAGCACTGCTGCCCGTACCGCTTACCGCGGCGCTATTCACTTCTGTAGCGCCGGCGGAATTGTTTTCTGCCGAAGTCGCATCTTCTCCATTCTGAGGATCAGACACCCCGGAAGTCTGCGAAATTGAATTCGGTTTAGCGGTGTCAGTTTCTTTAGATGGAACATGCAAAACAACAGCTACAATGACAGCAACTAAAAGAATCAAAACCAATATTGCACTAACGGCTATGCACATTTTTTTATGCTTATTGCAAAAATCCTTTATTTTTTGCATACTTTCGCCTATCCTTTTCTACAACAAACATCCAAAAAACTGATAAATATTGAGCCTATTTATCAAGCGGTTTCATTGTGGGGAACAGCAAAACGTCACGTATGCTGTAGGAATCCGTAAGGAGCATAACAAGCCTGTCTATTCCGATGCCGAGGCCGCCCGTCGGCGGCATGCCGTACTCCAGCGCGGTAACGAAATCGTGGTCTATCATATTTGCCTCGTCGTCGCCCGCCTCACGCAGTTTCATCTGCGCCTCAAAGCGCTGCATCTGGTCTATCGGGTCGTTCAACTCGGAATAAGCGTTTCCGTACTCGCCGCCCATGATAAACAGTTCAAACCTTTCGGTAAGCACCGGGCAATCCGGTTTTCTCTTGGTAAGGGGACTGATCTCCACGGGATAATCCATAATGAACGTGGGCTGAACCAGATTCTTTTCCACAAATTCCTCAAAGAAAGAATTCAGAACATCGCCCCAGGTTTCCTTGCCGTTTTGCACTTCTATGCCCTTTTCTTTTGCGATGGCAACCGCCTTTTCATTATCGGACATAAATTCGGCAAAATCAATGCCGGAGAATTTTTTAACAGCCTCTACCATCGTCATTCTCGCAAACGGGGTTTCCAGGTCGATATCCGTGCCGCAGTACGTGATATGCAGTGTGCCGCAGGCGTCCTGCGCCGCCTGGCGGATCAGCGCCTCCGCGATATCCATCATACCGTGGTAATCCGTATACGCCTGATAGAGTTCTATACAGGTAAATTCGGGATTGTGGCGAACATCCATACCCTCGTTTCTGAAGTTTCTGCCGATCTCATACACTCTTTCCATGCCGCCCACGATCAGCCTTTTCAGATAAAGTTCCGTTGCGATGCGCAGGTACATATCCAGATTCAGCGTATTGTGATGCGTGATAAACGGCCTTGCCGCCGCGCCGCCGGGGATCGTATTGAGCATCGGGGTTTCCACCTCAATGAATCCGTGGCTGTCCAGATAATTCCGGATGGAAGTGATGATCTTGGAGCGTTTGATAAAGGTATCCTTAACGCCGGGATTCATGATCATATCCAGATAGCGTTTTCTGTATCTTGTATCCGTATCGGTTAAGCCGTGAAATTTTTCCGGCAGCGGAAGAAGAGATTTGGAAAGGAGACGAATCGTTTTTGCGTGAACGGAGATTTCCCCCGTGCGGGTCTTGAAAACATAGCCGCAGATCTCAACAATATCGCCTATATCCCATTTTTTGAACTCGGCATATTCCGCCTCGCCGATATCGTTCATGCGCACATAGACCTGGATTTTTCCTTCCCTGTCCTGCACATCAATGAAGTTTGCCTTGCCCATATCACGCCAGGTCATAATCCTGCCGCAGATATGAACGTCTTTGCCCTCAAGGGCGTCATAATCGTTTTTGATACCGGCGCTTTCCGCTGTCTGCGTAGCCGTAGTGATCTCAAACGGATCTTTTCCCTCCGCCTGAAGCGCGCGGAGCTTGTCCACACGGATCTGCCTTAATTCGTTTTCAGACAGCACAACTTCTGCCACCGCCATCGGCGCGGCGTTTGCGTTGTTGCCGATGAATTCTATATTTTTGAGCGCCTCATCCTCCGTATCCGCGCTGCCTGTGCAGGCAACCGCGCCGGTCTGGAGAAAGAGGGTATATTTGACCTTATCCCCGTCCTGCTCAATCAGGTATTTTGGGTTGGTCTTTTCCTCGTCGTTTTGCAGGGTGTTCTGCACTTTCATGCGGCTGTTTTTCTTAACCGCCTTCACACCGCGCCTGCACTCCTCCTCCTTTTGGAACACGGGCGACGCGGCATATATTTTTTCATCCTCTTTAAAGACGAAAGAAAAAGTGTTATCGGCATTTTTGCTGATTTCAAACTTTCCCGCCATATATTCTACCTCTTATTCAATATTCAAAATTTCATATTCAAGATTTCCGATCGGTGCCTCTACGGTTACGGTTTCTCCTATTTTAGAGCCGATCAGCGCCTAGCCGACCGGGCTTTCATCAGAGATTTTGCCGTTGGACGGATCAGACTGCGCAAAGCCTACGATCTCGTAAACGGATTCATTGCCGTCTGAAAGGCGCTTTACGGTTACTTTTCTGCCGATCGTAACGGCGTCCGCATCCTCAACGTCTATGATCTCGGCATGATCGATCTGATACTCAAGTTCGGTGATCCTTGCCTCGATCTTTGCCTGCTCTGATTTTGCCTCGTCATACTCACTGTTTTCGGAAAGGTCGCCGTAAGAACGGGCAACCTTCAGTTTTTCGGCTATATCGATACGGCCCTCTGTTTTGAGCGCCTCCAGTTCTTTTTCCAGTTCCGCTTTGCCTGCTGCGGTCATTTTAAAGGTTTTAGCTGCCATAATAAAATGATACTCCTTTACCATATTTTAATCACTTAATTATATATTATAATATATAGGATGTCTAGTAAAGTAAAATGACGCGGTTGTAAACAATTTGAAATCAAAAAATTATATTTACAGCCTTAAAAACGCAATATGCACAAATTCTGCTTAAACTAATATCCCAAATCCTCATTGATCAGCAGGATTACGTATTCGCCGGTCATTGGCGGCGCCCAAAGAACACAAAGCCCGCGGCAAATCCTCTGCGAACTGTTACAATCATAGCATTTATCCGCCTTAACTGCGCACGGCGTTTTTGCGCCGACTCTTTTGGCGTTCAGCGGCGCCGCGATATTTCTTGCCCTAAACAGCGCTTCTTCATAAGTTTCTCTTATCTTGTTTCTGCCGATTACCAGATACACCTTTTCATGACCGTAAAGCAACGAGGCAACGCGGTTGCAATTGCCGTCTATATTAACAATCTCGCCGGTTTTGCCAGCGCATTTACGGAAGAAATATAAATATCGGCTGAATTTGCAAGTTGCCTGATTTTCGTATCGGATGCGCCGCCGGAAATTCTTTGATGCCAATAGACCGTATTGCTTTTAGATAAAATCTCATACAGTTTGTTCAAGCGTTACGGAAC
>ERZ1090860.1796-NODE-1801-length-10939-cov-32.202040_pt1 | contig 10939 bp, 16 predicted proteins | sample MGYA00478483_ERZ1090860 | MGnify/ENA primary metagenome ERZ1090860 (study PRJEB33644, sample SAMEA5815741) | chicken gut metagenome | biome: Chicken; feature: Gastrointestinal Tract; material: Caecum | place: Ireland | collected 2019-01-01 | study: A study of...
TAGATTTACAGAACTACCGCTGTTTCAACGGAGAACGTGAGTTTCATGCAGATTTTGGCAGTAAAACCAGAGTCTCAGGCAAGAATGGTTCCGGCAAGTCTACGGTAATGAACGCTGTTATGGAAGTTCTGACTGGGAAGAACGCAGACGGCACACAGGCAGACAATGTTCGCCCGATTGTGGATGGACAGGAAGTTGAGGGAGTAGATGTAGAGAGAACCGTAGTTTTTGACATTGACGGGAAAGAGACAGAGATTAAGAAAATCACGAAGCAGAAACGGGAACGTGTGGACGGTGTGATGCAGTACGTTCCGGGAAGTAACGTGAACTCTTACACGGTGGACGGCGTCAGCTTCAATCAGAAAAAGCTGGACGAATTTATCTCTGAAAATATCTGCCCGCCGGAAACATTGCTTGCCTGCTGTAATCCGAACGCCTTCTTATCTCTAAAATCAACCACGGATATGCGAGCGTTTCTGGAAAAGATGGCAGGATTTGACCTGAACGAGTATATAAAGTCTCTTGGCGCAGAGTTCGCAGAGGTCGAGGAGATCACTAAAGGGCATCCGATTGAGCAGGTGCAGAAAACTCTCAATAAACAGTTGACCGACCAGAAGAAAGCCACAACAAAGGCTGAGACGGAATGGAAATATGAGAAAGCAAAGGCTGTTGACTCTGGCGTGGATGATATTACACGACTCACAGAGGAAAAAGCCAGATACGAAAACCAGATTTCCATTCTGGATGAACAGGAGAAGTCTCTGGATGATGTGATGGCTGCATACGACCAGAAATCGAAGGATATTCTGGATTTGAAGTTTGAGCAGTCTGAGATTGTCCGTAAAGCAAATGAGGGGCTTGTTAATCAGAAAAAGAAACTTAATGAGGATGTAGTCCTTTTTGAACAGGAGAAGAAGTTTACCGAAAATGATCTGCGCATGTCTGAAATGGACTTAAAACATGCCAGCATGGGCGTTGAGCGGTACGCAGCAGAGGTCAAGCAAGCACAGACAGATTGGAAAACCTATTCAGAGCGTGAGTACCCAGAAGAAAATATTGAAATGATTAAGTCAGAACAGTTTGACGAAAACTCTCTGGTTTGCCCGACTTGCGGGCAGGATTTGCCTGCTGAACAGGCAGAGAAAATCCGTGCGGAATTTGAGCAGAAGAAAGCAATCCGTATTAAGAGTGAGGAAGATATTCGGGAACAGTTTTATCGGCAGAAAGATAAGAAGCTGACCGAAATCACCGAGTCCGGCAACAAAGCTGCCGCAGACCTAAAAGAAGCGAAGAAATCGCAGGCAGAAGCGGAACGTAAAGTCACTGAATTGAAGCAGAAGATTACTTCGCTTGCTATGGAAATTCAGCAGAAGAATACGGAACTTTCCAAACTGCCGGAGTCGGTTGACCTGTCCGACAATACGGAATATCAGAAGATTACCGCAGAGATTGAACAGGCGGAAGCTGCACTCCATGAGATAAACAACGGTTCTGAACAGCGCAGAGAGATTGCAAACAAGCGGAATGGCTTTATCCGTGAGTGCGCCAAAATTGATGCGGAAATCAACAATATTCAGCGGAAGAAACAGGCACACGATGAAGCGGTTGAGCGGTTGTATCAGTCGTTCCGGGAAAGTTCGCAGAAAGAAGCGGATATTGTAAGGAAGAAAGATATTTTGAAGAACTTCTCTATTAAGAAGAATGAGCGGATTGCAAGCATGATAAATCCTGTTTTCAGAGAGTTTCAGTTTGAATTTCTGGAATTTACACAGGACGGAAACCCGGTTGAAACATGCAGAATGATGTCAAATGGCATTGAATACCGGGATATGAACCACAGCAAGAAAATTCTGGTTCAGGCTGATTTATTGAGAGGATTTCAGGAACTTTCCGGGTTAAATCTTTTCGTATTCATAGATGATACAGAGTCTGTAAACGACAAGAATTTACCGGATATGGATAGACAGATGATTTTACTGAAAGTGACGGATACGGAACTAAAAGTAGAACATATTTAAAATAATAATGCCGGGTGTTTGTGCAGTGGCAGTAGCTACAAATAAGGAAAGTACAGAACATTAAACGTTAGAAAACTATAAAACATAAAATCAAAGAAAACAACATTTTACTTTTTGAGTTACTGTCATTGCACAAGCACCCGGATAAATGGAGGAAACATGGAAATCAAAGCAGTATGGAAAACCGGATATGTTGGAAAAGGAAATGCACAGCTTTGCGCCGAGGAAATCATGAGTATTGGAGATGATGTGTCGGCAGAGCAGATTGTTGAGTTTGCCAGAAATCCAGAGTCGGAACTTCATAAGTCATTCACATGGGATAACGACATTGCCGCCGAGAAATGGCGTGTTCATGAGGCAAGGCAGGTTCTTTGTAATCTGGTTATTAAAAAAGTTGACGGTGAAAAGCAGAATTCCGAACCAATCAGATTATTCCACAAAATAGATAGTGGACACTATAAGCCCATTTCGCTGATTATCCAGAATGAGGATGAGTACCAGTCGCTTTTGAGGCAGTGCAGAGAAGCGCTACAGACCTTGAAGCGCAAGTATTCAAATTTAAGCGAATATCAAGAGATTTGGGATTTGATTAACTGATATAAAACCGCTCCGCATAAGCGTCTGCATTAGTCAGATGAGAACAATAAACGTAAAAATATGAAAACAAACTACAAAAAACCAAAATATAAAAAACCAAAGAACAACAAACTTAAAAGGCTAATGCAGATACCTATGCGGAGCGGGAAATCGGGTGTTTGGTTGGCGGCAAGACCGCAATATGAAAAACGAAAACAAAGTATATGACAGGAAATCAAACATAATGAAAGGTCTCACCGCTTACCAAGCATCCGAAAATCAACAATTTACCCAACAGGATAACCTGTAGCATGATACGGAATAGCAAACGAAAGTAAACTTTAGCAAATGACACTACAGATTGTCTTGTTGGTTAAGCGGTTGAGCCGTGCTGAGAGTCAGGCGTTTTATGCGCAGGAAACATAATTGAATAATATTATAAAAAACGAAAGCACAACACATAAAAACATAAAGCGTCTGACTGTCCGCAAGGACAATACTGTAGTGTGCGGCTAAAGGCTGAGAGGAGCAGATCATCCACCATTTATCTGTTTCTCTTGGCTGATAGCGAATAGATTGTGATAAGAGTCAGGGGATTTACTCTTGAATAAAATATGCGTTATGAAAACACATGCAATCAAATGAAACAATATTATAGGAAACAACAAAAAAGACCAAGATTAAATTCTCTGATTGTTACCATAAGCGTTGTGTGAAGAAATAGGTGTTTTACCTATATAAAAACAGGAAAATTAACGATTCTAAAGTGAACTAAAGGAAAATATAGGAAATAAAAGGTAAAGCATCTATTTGTTTGCGCAAACAATAACCATAAAAATATTTAAAAAGAGAGGAAATGAACGATGGCAAAATCAAAAACAATCAGTCTGGAACCGCTTGAGGAAAATGTAGTCAAGGTGGAGTTGGAAGGAGATACAGATTTAATTTTGCACCCAAGATCACGCTATTATCTCCAGTCTGAAATCTGGAAACAGACGCACGATAAGGGCGAAGACCTTCCAAACATTTTTAAACAGGGAAAGAACAAATGGGAAGGGTTAATTACTTCGATTCACTGGATGAAACCTATCCAGTTTCATGATGAGGATATTCAGCTTTACAGTGAAGAAGAGTGGAAAGATTACATGGAAAACAACCGTCCGGGAATTTTAACAATGGCATTTGCAAAGAGTTTTAAAGAGTCTTTTATCACGTTTTTCAAGGACTCAACAGGAAAAGCCGGAACAGACTTCACAAGGGGTGTGAACATTGCAGAAACCATTGTTCCCATTGAATTTTCTTCCGTTCGCATTGAAGAAGCGATTGTTCCGACAAAAGGAATTGGCGGTTCAACAGTATATTGCGGATGCAATGTATTCAGCGGATGGAAAACAGAGATAACAGTGTCTTGTCCGAAGGTTGTGTTACCGCTCAATACACTGGTTCAGATTATCAGCACAACCGGGAAATACATAGGAATTGGGACGCAGAGAGCAAACGGATACGGAAGATACCATATCGCAAACGCAACGATTATTGGCGGTTGATATGTGGAATATCGGCGGTATACAAAGCCGGAAAACGGCTATAACAGGAAACCAAAAAATATTTCAGTAAAGAACAAAACAATTAAGTGAACAACAGCTTTCCTGTTTTGTATGCCGCTGATTACAGAAAGGAGTGACCCATGTACATAAAAGTAAAATTCCTCAAAAACGGAGAACCGCACGGCAGAGAATACACCTACAAAGCCACATTCCCCGTCCGTGTCGGACAGGAAGTCATTCTTCCGGTCGGTGGAAATGGTGTTGTGACAGAAATCAATGTGCCGGAGGAAAGCATGGCGGCGTTTGCGGATAAGGTGAAAGAGATTGAGGATGTGGTGGAGGAAAGCGGGCAGTGAAGCAAAACCCATGTAGATACTGCGTTTTATCCGAAGTGTATAAGCAAAAGCACTTACCATCATATAAACCAGAATGCCGGGAATGCGAAAATCTCAAGAAACACAAAGAATACCTGCAATCGAAGAGGAAGTTTATTGAGGGAGAACCGATTACCGATATAAACGAACTTCTGGAGCAGGAATGGGTAATGTGGTATCACCAGACGAAACATATTGAGGTTTTCAAGTCTATGCAGATACGGATTGTTCTGCGGTGGCTTGAGATTGGAGCGTTTAGGAAGGCAATTAGAAGGGAAAGCGAGGAAAAGTAAATGGCAGCAAAACAGGAAGTATCAACACAGGCACAGCAGGCTCCGGCTATGACCGGTCAGGTAAACGACAAGTTTATTACTGGAATTATTCGGCAGGTGAAGCAAAAGCAGGAATTAGGTCTTTCATTCCCGGCAGACTACAATCCGGTCAATGAACTGAATGCAGCGTATTTAGTCCTTAAGCAGACGAAAGACAGGAACAATAAACCGGCACTTGAAGTTTGCAACCCTGCAAGTGTGGCAACGGCACTTATGCAGATGGTTAACAGCCACTTGTCTATGATGAAAAGTCAGTGCTATCCGATTGTTTACGGTAATACATTGAATATTCAGCCGTCTGTATTTGGAAATACGTGCAATGCCAGAAGATATGGAATGGTTGATATCAACGCCGCTTGCATTTATGAGGGGGATGAATTTTCATATCATTTGGAAGATGGAAAAACTGTTATTGACAGTCACAAACAGGATTTTGAGAACATTGACATTAAAAAAATCCGTGGGGCTTATGCGGTTGCCGTTTTCAAAGACGGAACGAAAAAAGCTGAAATTATGAACATGGCACAGTTAAAATCCGCATGGGCGCAGGGATACGGTTATAAAGAGAATGGAAACGGAACACACCAGAAGTTCACTGACCAGATGGCGGAAAAGTCCGTTAAAAACAGGCTTTTAAAACAGATTATCCGTACATACGGGGAGCCGGACACCGTTGATGCATACGAAAAATACGAAGAACAGGAGTCTATTGACGTAGTTGCTGCTGATGTGGCTTATGAGATTGCAGAAAACAGTAATAAAGAAGAATTTGTCATTGACGAACCGCCAGCAATCGAGGAAAAGCCCGTCCCGAAAACCGTTGCGGATGTGACCACCGGAGTGAAAGAGAAAGAACCGGTGAAAGCAGAGAAGAAGCAGGATGTTCCGAGTTTCATGCAGATGGAGGATATGTAAATGATTTTTGTGAAATTGGCGGTTGTGGCATGGATTTTATTCTTCATAGTCCGGTTTTTCGTGGCATCTAAGATTTCAAACATAGAAAGGCTGAGCATTGCGTTAAACGGTGAAATGAAAATGACGCCCGGCAGAGTGATACTGTTTCTGATTTTCCTTGCAGCGATCGGATTAACGGTTGCAAGCATTATCTGGTTTTTATTCTTTTCCGGAATAATTTAACAACATCCCCGGCGGCTGAAAGTTTGGAGTAAACCATTTCATAACGATTCGAGATGGGGAGTAGCCAATAAGTGAACGTGCTTTAGATATGGTTCTGCCGGGATTGAAAGGAGAGAGTGAAATGAACAAGTTTAAAGATGGGAATATTGTCAGATGGTTTTTTAACCCGACTGATTATATTACGGGAACGGTGGTTGAAGTTTGTGGAGACGGTACATATTGGGTTGAACACAGCAATGGTCAGCAGAGGCATTACAAAGAATCGGAACTGATGATGCACACGGAGGATGATGAATGAAAACCATAGCAGAAATCAAAGAAAATCCAAAACTGGAAATTCAGAAACAGACTATTGATGGTGTAGCGGGTATTCTACACATGACCGGACTGCGGCACTGTACCGTTGTGGCAAGCTGGGGCGGCGGATGGGAACATGTTTCGGTCTGCCCATCCAATAGAACGCCCGACTGGGATGAAATGTGTGCTATCAAAGATATGTTCTGGAATGACGATGAAGTTGTCGTGCAGTTTCATCCGGCGAAGAGCAACTACGTGAACCTTATGCCGAACTGTTTGCATTTATGGAGACCGATAGATCAGGAAATTCCGGTGCCGCCGATTTTATATGTGTGAGGTGATGTTATGAGCGAAATACCGGAAGCAAAATCTCTCCGTTGGCTTTGCAATCAGTTTCCTATTACAATTCCTCCTCAGGACGATGGAGATAAGATTTGCAATGCTATTCATGTGTATTGTGAAGCCGGAGCAAAGAAAATTGAGGAATTGCAGGCAGAGATTGAACGCTTAAAAGTGTTTGAAGAATACTGTGAAAATATGAAAGGATTAAAACCATGAGTTATGACATTTATTTGAGAGACAGGGTAACGAAAGAAACGGTGAATTTTGATACACCACACCAGATGGCAGGAGGTACATACGCAGTTGGCGGAACAACCGAGGCGTGGCTGAACATTACATATAATTATGCACAGTGGTATTACAAAGACGGCGTATTCCCGGATAGAGGTGAAGCAGGCAAAGATTTCTACGATAGATTAACAGGTATCCGTTCTATATATGGATTGTCTGGAGCAGAGAGTATTCCTATTCTTGAACATGCCATTAAAACGTTGGAAAGCATGACAGAGGATTTGAGCGAGGAAGAAATTCAGGAATATAAGGACAGAGGAGCAGGCGGCTACTGGACACCAACACGAGCAAATGCAGTCAGACCGCTTTATCAGCTTTTGGCAATGGCAAAAATGCACCCAGATGCAGTATGGGATGGAGATTGAACCAATGAACCGTTGCCGAAGATGGAGAGGATGGAAGAATGACAAAGAAAGAAGCGTTAGAACTTGAAACAAAATGCGACAATCTACTTTCCGAAGCTACCGGATATGCTTGCAGTGTGTCGCAGGCATTGGGTGGAAATTTGAGAATACAGTTCGGAGAGAATAACATTACAATTAACAAATACGATTTAGATACGCCAGAATGGGTGCATTATATCGGGGATTATGGCGAACTGCAATCCTTTATCAGTTCGGTTCGTGTTGCTATTTGGAAAAACAAAGAACTGTTTAAAAAGCTCATGTGGAGTTATGCGAATGTGAGGGAGTTGGAAGAATGATCGGCACAATCGAACAGATGATAAAGGATATGGAGCATGGGGTCTATGACTTCACAAAGGACGGGAAGTGTAGCCAGTGTGGGGCATGCTGCAGTAATTACCTTCCCTTATCATCAAAGGAATTAAAGGAAATCAAGCGGTATGTAAAGAAACACCATATTAAGCCATATAACCATGCTTTTCCTACTACGGATCCAACGCTTGATCTAACCTGTCCATTTAGAGATGAGGAAAATAGGATTTGTACAATTTACCAACAAAGACCTCAAATCTGCCGTAGCTTTCGCTGTGATAAACCAAAAAATGATATATGGGCAACAAAACGTGAATTCCACGCAAAATATCGTGTGGTGGATATGAGACAAGAAATTTGGGAGGAATAAATCTATGAATAATATGTTAAATGGAATGTTTGGAAAAGTAGCACCAGGAATGTGCAGATTGTCAATGAACGGCGGAATCGCAGTTAAAACCAGTAATGGCTATAAAAGCTATAACATGAAAACGGGCAGACTGACAAATTGCGACAGTTTTGTTTTCAACATTGGAGAAGAATTCTTCTTTGTGATTCCGACAAATAAAGCTGAACCCGGAGATATCCTTCTGGTGGGAGGGAAACCGAAATGCGTAATTGAAGCAGAAAAGAATAAATTGACTGTTATCAATTATGAAGATTCCACAGTTGAAACTATCCTTCCAGAGCGTCATGTGTTTATGGGTAATACATACTTCTATGGAAAGATTGTGTCAATGTTTGGGAGTGACCTTATTAAAGGAAAGAAAGGTTCCAATAAAATCATGCAGTACATGATGATGTCTGAAATGATGAAAGGAAATTCCGGAGATTCTGCCAATGGAATAAGTGCCATGCTCCCTTTCATGATGATGGGAGGAAATATGGGAAGTATCTTTGATGGGATATTTGACTTTGATGATGAAGAAGCAGAAGAAAGCGAGGAAGAGTAATTATGGGTAGTGGAAGATGGACAAGAGATACATTCGCAACATATTCAGCAAATGTAGGAAGAACAGTAGACTCAACTGGATCTATTGCAGGAAATTACAGAGCACAGGAAATGTTTAAGCAGAGGAGAATTGCGCCAGAACTCGATCCGAAGAATGTAATTCGAGAGTGTTGCGATTCAGAAGAACATCCGAACACGAGACCGGTTATTCTTGCTCTTGATGTTACTGGAAGTATGGGAGGAGCTTCTGTAAAGGTTGCAAAAGAACTGAATGTGATTATGACAGAACTTTATGGAAAAGTTAAGGATGTTGAGTTCCTTATCATGGGGATTGGCGATCTTGCCTATGATAGTGCGCCAATTCAGGCTTCGCAGTTTGAATCTGATATTCGTATCGCAGAACAGCTTGATAAGATTTACTTTGAGGGTGGCGGTGGCGGAAATTCATACGAATCATACACGGCTGCATGGTACTTTGGGCTGAATCATTGCAAACTGGATTGTTGGAATCGAGGGAATAAGGGAATTATTATTACTCTTGGTGATGAACCACTAAATCCTTATCTCTTGGCAGCAAGTCTGTCCGGTGCAACAGGAGACAAATTGCAAGGAGATGTTGAAACAGATGCGTTATACAAAGAGGTCATTCAGAAATATGACGTGTACCATTTGGCGGTCGAAGACAGAGAAACAAGCTATTGGAGGTACGCAGACAGAATCAAATCTTCCTTTGGGAAATATCTGGACGAGAATCATCTGAAAGTGGTGAATATGAACAATCTTGCAAATACGATTGTGGGTATTGTTGCGAATTCAGAAGAAAAAATTCTAGCAGGAACCGTGAATACAGATGAAAACGGAGAGATTTCATGGTAATTAAAGTTGTGATTGGCGCAAACTTTGGAGACGAAGGGAAAGGATTGATGACAGATTATTTCTGCCACCAGTCCACCCTTCGGGGCGAGAAATCGCTTGTGGTATTACATAACGGTGGGGCGCAAAGAGGACACACAGTTGTCACGCCAGATGGAAATAGACATGTTTTCCATCATTTCGGGTCAGGAACATTGGTGGGAGCAGACACTTATTTATCAGGTGATTTTATTCTGAATCCAATAGTATTCCGACAGGAATGGGAAGAACTTAAAGAAATGGGGATCACTCCAAGGGCGTATGCAAATGAAAATTGTCTTATAACAACCCCTTTTGATATGATTTTAAATCAAATAAAAGAAAAGTGGAGAGGCGGAGAAAGACATGGGAGTTGTGGAATAGGTATATATGAAACAAAAATACGGACTTTATACAATTTTGAAGCCGGAATCTGGAAACAACTCAACAAAGATGAGCTTATTGAATATTTAAAGAAAATAAGAGATGAATATTTTATGTATACAATTGACTTCGTTGGTTTCAAGGTTCCAGAAGACTGGCAGGATATTGTAAACAGTGAAAATTTAATAAATGTTTTTGCGGAAGACATGATGTTTATGTTTTCCCATATACTATTCAAACCTGAAAAAGAAATATTCGGGGCATATGATTGCCTGGTATTCGAAAGTGGACAAGGCCTTTTGCTGGATCAAAGTAATAATGAATACTATCCCCACTTGACTCCAAGCAATACAGGACTAAAGAATCCGTTAGGAATCATATCAAAAATGGATTGCAAGCCAGATATTGAAGTCTGCTATGTAACAAGAACTTATCTTACTAGACACGGAGCCGGAAGATTGGATGGCGAGTGTGACAAGCAAGAAATCAATCCAGATATTCAGGATTTAACCAATGTGCCAAATCCACACCAAGGAACACTAAGATATGCCAAGCTGATTGAAAAGCCATTAGAGGAGCGTATTTTAAAAGATTTTGAACCAGCAAGAAAATATGGTGCGAAACTTTCTCTTGCGATAACGCATGAAAACGAATATGACTATGTGTTCAGCAATACTTTCAAGAAAAATTTTGATTGTATTTACTATTCGGACGGAGAGACAAGAGAATCGGTAGGGAGGATATGATGAACGCAGTTAAATCAGATGTAGAAAAATTAGTCCAGAAAGAACTTGAATCCGCAAATCAGAAGTTTCCGATGTTCCGGTCAGACCATGAGGGAGCGGCGGTGATTTATGAGGAGATTGAAGAAGCCGAAAGCGAAATGAGAGCAGTTAATAGACATTTTGCTAGCACATGGTATTTGGTAAAACAGAATGAACGCATTAAAGCGTATTCATACATAAATAAATTAAAAAATAGTGCGGTCAACCTTGCCTGTGAAGCAATCCAAGTAGCAGCTATGGCACAGAAGTTCATCGACAGCCAGAAAGAGAGGGAGAAGAGTGAGGGTAATTAGTCAG
>ERZ1090860.1798-NODE-1803-length-10936-cov-5.384523_pt1 | contig 10936 bp, 9 predicted proteins | sample MGYA00478483_ERZ1090860 | MGnify/ENA primary metagenome ERZ1090860 (study PRJEB33644, sample SAMEA5815741) | chicken gut metagenome | biome: Chicken; feature: Gastrointestinal Tract; material: Caecum | place: Ireland | collected 2019-01-01 | study: A study of the...
TCAAATGATGTTTTCTTTGGAAGAACCCGGCGGATCATCTCATGACATACTTCACAGCCACCTTTCTGGTTGGAGCGCTGAGGATCACAGTAGAAGACATGGGTTCTTCTCTCGCCATCGCCATTAAACTCAATGCCCAGAGGATCGGTAAATTCACTTCCACGGTCAGTTATGATCACAGGGAATAATTCAGTGAATTTCTCGTGTCCCAAAAGGACATAGAGCTGATTAAATATGTCTGTTACAGAGCGTGCGGTGTTTGCGTCACGTATAAATGCCAGCATAAGATTACAGCTTTGAAAGAAGATGGTCAGGAAGACCTTTCCTCCCTTTCTTCCTTCAACAGAGTCCATTTCGACCACTGCAACATCCGGGTTGGCTGCGATATATGCCTGATAATCCTCGTAAGTACGACCAATATGACACTTTTTGTCGACCCGTACAGGTTTCTTCTTTTTTCGTACACGGTAACGGACTTTGCGGGGAAGATCGCTGTTGCAAACAGAGAGAAGGCCGGCATCGATATAATTGTAAATCGTCTTTTCATCCAGCATGATCAGATCTGCATTATTGATACAGATCTGGTGAATGGACTGTCCCTGTTTTATCAGCGGGGAGATGATGCTATCAATTCTCTTTAACTCCTCAGAACTGATGGCGAATCCCTGACGGCTTTCGCTGCGGACAGCTTCGTATTCGTTCTGAGCATACTTAGCCTCATATAGATGCCGTTTTAATTTACAACCTTGTCTGGTATCACAGCCATTGCAAACGTAAGGTGGCTTCTTGAGTCGCAGGCAAACCTGTTCCTCAAAATCAGGACAGTGAGTATAACAAGGAAGATCACACTTCTTGCAATCCTGTCCCCACCGCTTTTTGCAAGGTTTGCAAATATCACCATAATGCTTGCAGGTGCGCCTGTTCGCGCAGGGGTTGTAGGTGCTCTTTTCCACAACCTTATAGTGGTTGCGGATTTCTTTGGAAATCGTAGAGGGATCCTTTCCCAGGAGTTGTCCGATTTCCTTAAAACTTAAATGATCACGAAGTGATACCTCAATGGTCTGTCTTTCATCAAAAGTCAGATGTGCATTCTTAGCCATAGTATTTTCTCCTTTGGCGGATGCCATCCGGATATCTGCTGAAAGGTTGATTATAGCATAAGGGGCTCTGTCCCTTAAACCCAGAGGTTTATCGCTTTGTGTTTCCACAGGAGCAAAGAAAAGAGCAACACGCTCAGTGCTGCTCCTGTGTAACCATGGATGCCGCTCAGGTCGCTCCTCAGCGTGCCCTATCCTGCATCTCAGGGAAAGTAACTATATTATATTTGACTACTAATCGGAATTCAACCGGTTAGAGAAAGGTTTGGAAGAGTTACTTCCACCACTGTTTTTGCAATGGTAAGTTCCAGTTAAGACCTACTGGAACTGGAATTTACTTTTCCAATTGACTTCATTAAATCAGATGAAGCTGTTTGCGAGTGGATGTAAGCACTCACAGGCAGTCCCTGAGTAAATAAACATAAGATCAGCCGATGATTAGAGAAAGGGATGGGATAGTATGGAGGATAATATTTATAAGACAAATGTGGAAATGAAGCCGAAAAGATCTTTTTCCAGAGGATTCCGTTTTCTGCTGGGGTTAGGAATTTTTCTGACGGGGTGTATGAGTTTATCAGCGGTCTGTTTTGTCGGATGGGGAATATCTGACCGGATATGGCAGGAAATTGGAGCGTGCCAGTTTGCAAGGATGGTTGTTCTGTACGGATGTATTGTGTGCTGTTTTGTGTTTCTGGTCAAAATAGAGATAAATAAAACAATTTTTTCCAGACTTCTGGTGCGCTGTATCCGGATCATAGGCGGTATCGTTACGGCGGCGTCTGTTGTACTGCCCCGTCTGTCCGGGTATAAAGATTCGGGATTTACGATCATGAGTTATGGATCGTTTACACTGATCGACGGGTGGATCTTGATGATCGGGGTTCTCCTTCTCATATTTGCCGGAATCATCAAAGAGGGATTTTCCATGCAGAATGAGCTGGATGAGGTGCTGTAGGTGAGGATATGGCAATTATATTAAGATTAGATCGTGTTATGGCCGACCGAAAGACGTCATTAAAGGAGCTTTCGGAAAGGGTCGGGGTTTCAAATGTCAATTTATCTAAGATCAAGACCGGAAAGATCAGTGCCATCCGGTTTTCGACGCTGGATGCGATCTGCAGGACGCTGGAGTGCCAGCCGGGGGATATTCTGGAGTATTGGCCGGATGAACAGAAAACAGAGGAAAATGCGCCTGGAGAATAGCCGTAGCACGAATGCGAAATACTGTTGATGAAAGCTTTAAAAGACCTTTTGAAACTTGTATTACTATAGAAAATAGAAACAGCCGGGAGGTACGTTATGTGTACATGTATTACTTATAAAAATAAAGATTTTTATTTCGGAAGAAATCTTGATATTGACTGCTCTTTCGGAGAACAGGTGGTGGTCACTCCCCGGAATTTCTCTCTGGAATTCCGGAACACACAACAGGAGAAGTGGCATTACGCCATGATCGGCATGGCTTCTGCAGATGACCGGTTTCCGCTGTACGCGGAGGCGGTCAATGAGAAGGGGCTGTGCATGGCAGGTCTGAATTTCCCGGGAAATGCATATTATCAGAAGGCAGAGGGGAGGGGGCTGGAGATTGCCTCCTTCGAGGTGATCCCCTGGATCCTGGGAAGGTGTTCTTCGGTTGCGGAGGCGGAAAGGTATCTCGGAGAGATGCGGATCGTGGATACTGCCTTTGCGGAGAAAATGCCGCCTGCTCCGCTCCACTGGATGCTGGCGGACAAGGAAAAGTGCCTGGTCCTTGAGGCGGTCCGGGAGGGGCTGAAGGTCTATGAGAATCCTGTCGGCGTTCTGACGAACAATCCGCCTTTTGATTATCACAGGATGAACCTGAATAATTATCTGGGACTAAGCGCTGAAAATCCGGAGAACCGTTTCGCGGAGGATCTGGAACTAAAGACATACGCACAGGGAATGGGAGGAATAGGGCTGCCTGGAGACGCATCCTCCGCTTCCCGGTTTATCCGCGCTGCGTTTCTGAAATGGAATTCAGAGGCGCCGGAAGAGGAAAAGGCAAATGTGTCCCAGTTTTTCCATATTCTGGACAGTGTGGCGATGGGCCGGGGAGCGGGGGTCACTGAAGCCGGGACTTATGATATTACCACATATTCCTGTTGTATAAATGCGGCAACAGGGGCCTATTATTATAAAACCTATGATGACAGCCGGGTTCGCCGGACGGATCTTTCCCAGGCGGACCCGGAAGGGTCAGTTCTCTGCTTTTTCCATTGAGCGCATCTTTTTCATTTCCAGAGAGATGAGGAGCACAGAGACGAGAAAAGCAATCCCGTCGGCAACCGGACCTGCGTAGAGTACGCCGTCGATGCCGAAGAACAGGGGCAGTATCAGAATCAGAGGAATCAGGAAGAAGACCTGTCTCGTCATGGAGAGGAGCAGTCCCTTTACAGGTTTCCCGATGGCTGCGAAGAAGTTGGAGGAGATGAGCTGGACTCCGTTTACGATGACCATAAAGAGGAAAGTCCTCATGAAATGGATGGCGAATTCATAGTACAGTGCGTCTCCCTTCCCGAACAGGGATATGATCTGATACGGGAAAAACTGGAACAGGATGAACCCGATGGTGGAGATGACAAAACTGCAGGTGATGGCAAGACGGTAGGTCTTGCGCACACGGGGATATTGTCCCGCCCCGTAATTGAAACCGACAATGGGCTGTGAACCCTGGGAGAGACCGATGAAGAATGCCAGAAGGATGGCGTTTGTCTTCATTACGATCCCGCAGGAAGCCAGGGGAATGTCTTCGCCGTAAATGGTCCTGGCTCCATAATAGGTCAGAGAGTTGTTCATCACGATCTGGACCAGCGTGATGGCAACCTGGTTCAGACTGTTGCTCATTCCAAGAGATGCGGTCTGCAGGCTTTCCTTCAGACTGAGACGGAGGTTCTTTCTCTCCAGACGGACACTCTTGAACCTGCGGACATAGGCGATGGCCGCCAGGAAGGAGAAGAACTGTCCGATGATCGTCGCCCACGCGGCTCCTGCAACGCCCAGATTGAACACAAAAATGAAGATCGGATCAAGGATTGTATTCAGGACGGCTCCGATGAGCATGCAGGTCATGGAGTATTTGGGACTTCCGTCTGCCCGGATCAGACTGCTCATGCTGGTGGTGACAATCTGGAACGGCATACCCAGGGCGATGATCCGCGAGTAGGTGGCTGCGTATGCCATATTCTCTGATGTGGCTCCGAAAGCGGTCAGCATGGGATGAAGAAAGATTTCTATGAGGACTGCGTATACGATGCCGGAGAGGAGCATCATGCAGATGCTGTTCCCTACTACCTGTTCTGCTTTTTCCTGTTCTCCTGCGCCCAGGCAGAGAGAGAAACGGGAAGCGCTTCCGATGCCGATGAGGAGGGAGAGGGCAAGGCAGATGGTGGTCAGAGGATAGGAGACGTTTGTGGCGGAGTTTCCGAGATATCCTACACCCTGCCCGATGAATACCTGGTCTACGATATTGTAGAGAGAGCTTACAAGAGTTGCGATAATGCTGGGGATTGCAAAGCTCCTCAGGAGAGAGGGGATGCTTTTAAATCCCAGAGGATTCTGTGTTGTCTGTGTTTCATTCATCTGGAGAGATTCCTTTCTTTTGATCTGAATTTGTTTCTTTTTCGTTTGCCGAGACGGCACGGAGTGCTGTCTGCTTCAAGATTTTTACAAAAGCGGACCGGTCCTCTTCCGGGATGCCGTCCAGAAGAAAGTTTTCTGTTTCCTGGATAGTCTGAATCAGGGCGTTATATACATGACGGGCTTTTGGGGTGGGATAGAGGACATAGGTCCTCCTGTCCTGAGAGTTAGGCTCCTTTGTGATAAAGCCGGTTTTGATCAGAGTATTCAGAGAACGGGTGATATTGCTCGGGTTCAGATAGAACATGTGGTAAAACTGTTCCTGGGTCATTCCCGGATTCTGACAGATCGTGATGATATACATGTGCTGGCTGCTGTTCAGGCCGAACGGGGAAAAACGGCGGTCAAGCTGCATTTTTGTGTAGCGGTCCGCAACGGACAGCCATTTGATCAGTTCCATAACCATGGTCATTACCTCCGGTAAGATAATATAGCAGAAAATATTTGCGCACGCAAGGAATAAAATGATTGACATTTCCGATTTCCAGTGGTAAAGTGTTACCAGACCGATGAGGAAGAGCAAGTAACTTCAGCAGAAGCATCACAGAGAGCTGCGGGCGGTGGGATCGCGGTATGACAGAACTGAGGCGAATGGGCTTCTGAGGGCGAGTTGAAAGATTGAGTAGGCGAGCCGGAGACTGAGACTCCGTTATCAAAGAAAGCATATGTTGGTATGCATGAGAGGATGCGGAAGAACGCGTCAAGCCGGGTGGCACCGCAGGAGTATTTATTGTATGAACGCTCTTGTCCCTGCAATGTGATTGTATGGGACAGGGGCTTTTTTGCTTGATAGGAAACTAATAGAAAATTAAAGGCGGAGTTGATCCTGATCCCGTGAGGAAAGGAGTTACAGATATGAAACTTGAAAACTATGAAGTACATCTTCCGAATTATTCTATTGGAGATAAGATTTACGACAAGATCGGACCGGTGTGTGAGTCCTATGGAAAGAAAGTCCTTGTGATCGGCGGGAAAAAAGCACTGGAGGCCGCTTATGACAAGATTGAATCCTATGTAAATCAGACGAATCTTGAGATCATCGGAAAAGAGATCTACGGGGAAAACTGTACCTACGCGGCGGTGGAAAAACTGCGTCAGATGCCTCTGTATCAGGAGGCGGACATGGTCTTCGGCGTGGGAGGAGGAAAAGCGCTGGACACAGTAAAGTGTCTGTGCATCACCGATGACAAGCCGGTCTTCGCATTCCCGACTATCGCGTCCAACTGTTCTGCATGTACTTCGGTCTCTATTATGTACAATGAGGACGGCACATTCCTGAAGCCCCATTTTTTTGTGCGGCCGGTGATGCATTCCTTCATAGACACGGAGATCATCGCCAAGGCGCCGAGCCAGTATATGTGGGCGGGGATCGGCGATACCTATGCGAAATATTATGAGGCGACGATCTCGTCGAGGGATGAGAGGCTGGAGCATTTTACGGCGCTGGGGGTTGCGGTCAGCCGGATGTGCTGTGATCCGCTGATCGAGTACGGTCCGAAAGCGCTGGAAGATCACAAGAAAGGACTCTGCACTTACGATGTGGAACAGGTCGTCCTGGCGATCGTTGTGACAACGGGAATCGCTTCCATCTTCCTGACAAAAGACTATACCCCGGATTACAACAGCGGTCTGGCCCACGCAGTCTTCTACGCCATGACTTCTTATCCGGTAATAGAAGAGTGCCATCTTCACGGTGAAGTGGTAGGGTTTGGAATCCTGCTGGCTCTTCTGGTAGATGGGCAGTATGACGAGTTCGAGAAGATCTATCAGTTAAATAAGGCGGTAAACCTGCCGGTATCTCTGGAACAGATTGAGATCACGGAGGAACAGTGGGAAGAGTGTATGGAGCGTATTCCGGATATGTCGGATGTGGCCCATTATCCTTATAAAGTGACAAAGAAAATGCTGGAAGAGGCAATGAACAGACTGAAAGAAAGAGTGGGAAGAGACAATGAAGAATAATAAAGGAGCAGGAAAGACAGGAGCGATCATACTTGGAGTATCCTTTGTATGGTTTACCACCCATTTCGGAGGCGGGTTTGCCTCCGGAGCGCAGATCTACAGTTATTTTGTGAGATACGGGGTGTGGTGTCTTTTCATGCCGGTCCTGGCGATGCTCTACAACGCCATCTTTTTTGCATATAGTCTGCGGTTTGCAAGAAAGCACGGGGTGTATGATTATCGTTCCTACAACAATGCATTTTATGGAAAATTTGCACCGGTCTTTTCAAATCTTTTTGAGGTGCTTTACATCTGTGTGATGTGTGTGGCGCCGGCGGTAGCGTTTGCCACGGGCGGAGCGACCTTAAGTGAGCTGACAGGACTGCCGTACCTGCTGTGTACATTTCTGATCGGTGTGTTCATCTTTGTCGTGGCGATCTTCGGTACTGATCTGGTCCGTCGGGTGGCGTCTGTGCTTTCCGTCTGTATCATTGCCGGTCTGCTGATCGTTTATATCCCGAATATTATTTCCGGGTTTTCCGGGATCAGGGAAGCTGTATCCAGTATGACTGCGGCGGAACTTCCTGTGGGAGACGCTCTGTACTCTGCATTCCTTTACGGAACATTCCAACTGTCCAATATCGCGGTGTTTGTTCAGCATGCAAAGTCTTTTGAGAAGCCGAAGGATGCGGTGAAGAGCATGGGCGTGGGATTTGTGGTCAATTCGCTGATGATGGTCATGGTAGTCCTTGGACTGATGACTGTCTATACAGATCCGGGTGCGGCAGAGCAGAGTGTGCCGACGTTGTTCATGGTACAAAACGGCGTGGGCGCTTCCTTCATGACTCCGCTTATCTCTGTTCTGATCATCCTGGGCGCGGTCTCCACAGCGGTCAATATGGTGGCTGCCATGGTAAAGCGTGTCTGCGGTGAGAAAGCGGACGGTGAAAACGGAAACTTCCGGGAAGAAACAAATGTAGAAAGTAATAACGTAGAAAAGAAAAGATTTAATATCTCAAAGAAGGAAATCGTTGCGGCCCTGGTGTGCTGCGTGGTTGATTTTGCCATCGCCCAGTTTGGTCTTCTGACACTGATCCAGAAGGCATACAGTGCGATTGCGTATCTGGCGATTCCGGTGATCCTGCTTCCATATATTGTTCATATGATCGTGACAAAATTTGATACGAAGACACCTTAAAGCCATTCAGGTACAAAAAGGGACAGACTTGTGTCTAAAACAGAAAAAGAATTACTGCACAAAATCCAATGCTGAATTTTGTGCAGTTTTTTCGTTCGTACTTTATTGACGGATCATTTGAAAAAGGATAAAGTAAGAGTCACAGAAAATAGTACTGCAAAATGAGCAAACGTTTTTCAGAGGGATATTTTATTTCCCCGTTCTGCATATCTGTTCTGTTTCTTTATCGGATATGCTTCTATTTTATCTATATCTTGAATCGGTCCCGTTTCGGGAAAGCTTCCGGATTGATATGACAACTTGAAAAATGAATATTGGATGCCGGGCGTCGTTTTCTGTCGCTGCAAGCAGTTTCTCTTTTGCATCCGTCCGGCAGGAAAGGACGAGACTATGGAAAATGATCTTGGTTACAGGGAGTTCTGTTCTCAGTTTGACGCTTTTTTCCGCAGAAATGAGAAGAATTTCGGAAACGGAAAGGGAGCGGTACATTATCGATTTTATCCCAAAGGATTTACCGCTGTCCGGGATGAAGACGCCAGATTTATCAGGGATATCAATGCCCGATATTATCATCAGGACTCGGACCGGCTTCAGGGAGACTTCGCGGTGCTTGAAAAGGACGGGACAGGAAAAGCCCGTACATACTGTCGGTTTTCCGCGGAAAAGATGTACGAGGATTATCAGAAATATGGGTGGGATATTGTCAAGGAAGCAGTTTATGAAAACCTGGAATACTGTAATTCGGAAGAGATCGGGATACTTGACCAGATGGAAAATTATGAAAGGATAAAGCATCGTCTTTTTATCCGCCCGCTCTGCTATAACAATTTTGCCTGGGAGGCGGGAAGGTATATCTATCGGAGGTTTGAGGATATGGCGCTGGTACTTTATGTTCTGATACGGGATGACGAGAGAGGAATCGACAGCGCGAAGATCCCGAAAGAGATGCTGGAAAAATGGAACAGGAACCGGGATACTGTGATGGACGAGGCATTGGTCAATACATACAGTATGGCGCAGCCCCGCATGTATATGTCTCCTTTTGAATGCATCCGGCCGCCTTTTGAGAGAGGCGCTTTCATGTCCTTCAACAGCCCGATCAGAAGCCTGGACAGAATGGACATGCCCACAGTGACAACCACAAAGATGACCAACGGAGCAATTGCCATGTTCTACACCGGGGTGAAAGAGAAGATCGCGGAACTGTATGGTGACAGCTATTATGTGGTGTTTACCAGCATACATGAGGCAAAGACTCACTGCCGCGGATCCTTTGCTCCCCGGGACATGCTGAAAAGCCTGAAAGAAATAAACCGGGTATTTCCCAGGGAAGAGATGCTGTCGAACCGGGTATACTACTATGACAGGGAGAAAGGCACGTTTGAAGCACTGCTTCTATAGATGCTGTCCGGCGTTATGCCATAACGTGCTGTGACAGATAAATGCTTTAAAGCAATAAACTGTTTTACATCCTCCAACTTTTGTTATATACTGGACAGGCGGCAGGTTTTGGACAGAATCCTGGAGAAAACAGGATCCTGGCGGGAAAGCAGGCCGTATCAGAGTCAGAAGGTATGAATGAAAAGAAAATGAGAGGATAAACATATGGCGATTTTTCGTGCTGTCTATAACATACTGTGGGGTGATATCATCAACATCCCCCTGCCCGGAGGGAGCAGCCTGGGACTTTCACTTCTTGTGCTGATCCTGGTTCCGGCGGGGATCTATTTTACGATAAGGACAAGGTTCCTCCCCTTTCGGATGTTCCCGGAGATGCTCAAGGTGACGCTTGAGAATAACAGGAAAACGGAGAGAGAAGGAATCTCCGGCGTACAGGCGCTGATCGTCTCTACCGCCTGCCGTGTGGGAATGGGGAATCTGGTGGGCGTAGTTGCAGCCATCTCTGCCGGAGGGGCCGGGTCAGTGTTCTGGATGTGGGTGATCGCGCTGGTGGGATCCTCCACTGCGTTCATCGAGGCCACGCTGGCACAGATTTATAAAGAAAAGGATCCCCTGTACGGGGGATACCGGGGCGGCCCGGCTTATTATATCCATCACCTTTTTATTAAGAAGAACAGTCTGCGGAAGCATTCAGTGGTGGCGGTGCTGTTTGCGCTTTCCGGTCTGATCTGCTGGTGCGGGATCAGCCAGGTGATAGGAAATTCTATCTCGTCATCTTTTGAAAATGCGTTTCGTGTGCCTCCGATCTATTCAACGGCAGTTCTGGTGATCATTGCGGCGGTCATTGTACTGAGGAAGAATGCAACGGTAAAAGTGCTGGATATCATGGTGCCGATCATGGCGGCATGCTATTTCTTTATTACGATTTTCATTATCGTGAAGAATGCGGGACAGCTCCCGGCGGTCTTTGAGCGGATCTTTGCGGAGGCGTTCGGTCTTCGCCAGGTCGTGGGCGGCGGGATCGGCGCCGTGATCATGAACGGAGCAAAGAGAGGGCTTTTTTCCAATGAAGCGGGCTCGGGTTCCGCGCCATGTGCGGCTGCGGCTGCAGATATCAGCCATCCGGCGAAGGAGGGACTGCTTCAGGCGCTGGGCGTATTTATTGATACCCTGGTGATCTGCAGCTGTTCTGCGATGATCATGCTCCTGACTCCTCAGAGCATGACAGAAGGCCTGGAAGGAATGGATCTTCTTCAGACTGCCATGCAGTATCATCTGGGTGAATTCGGCGTGATCTTCATTGCGGTGATCCTTTGGCTGTTCAGTTTTTCCACGTTTCTCGGGATCCTTTTTTATGCAAGGTCGAACGTGTCGTATCTCTTCGGGGACAACTGGCTGTCCCAGACGCTGTATAAGGTGCTGGCGCTTATCATGCTCTTTATCGGCGGACTCGCGGCGTACCAGTTTGTCTGGGACCTGGGAGATGTGGGAGTGGGTCTGATGACTGTGTTCAATATGATCGCGCTCATCCCGCTGGCGCCGAAAGCGCTGGAGGCGCTCCGGGATTATGAGAAGAATGAGATGAAGAAACGATAAAAAATGATATAAAACCTGTCTCTTATACACATCTGACGCTGCCGAC
>ERZ1090860.1800-NODE-1805-length-10924-cov-3.506854_pt1 | contig 10924 bp, 12 predicted proteins | sample MGYA00478483_ERZ1090860 | MGnify/ENA primary metagenome ERZ1090860 (study PRJEB33644, sample SAMEA5815741) | chicken gut metagenome | biome: Chicken; feature: Gastrointestinal Tract; material: Caecum | place: Ireland | collected 2019-01-01 | study: A study of...
GTCCAGGAGATCCGCTCCGGGTGGCCGGTGAGGGACTTGTAGGCCACCTCCAGGAAGAAGTAGACCGCAGCGCCCCAGGTCCACAACAGCATGGAGAGGACCGGCTTACTCCACCGCGTCATAGTCCACCTCGATGGAGGCCAGGGCCTCCGCCGTGGCCGCCGCTCGCATCGCCACCTCCTTGGCCTGCTGGTAGCTAACCAGAGCCGTCACCCGGGCGTCGATGGCAAAGGCCAGGGCCGCCAGATTCTCCAGGGTCCAGGGAGCACACTCCTGCCCGGTGGCGTTCCAGGTCAGGGCATAGGGGGTGGCGGTCTGGGCGGCGAGGGTGGCGGAGAGGATCTTGGCGGTGAGCTGCTGCTGCTTCTCCCGGGTGATGGCATACTGACTTCCATCTGTCCAGGTCAGCGGGTGGGCCAGCAGGTAGGCGTCCAGGTCGGCTTTGCTCTGCGCAATGCGGGCGGCCTTCTCCTCCTCCAGCGTCCTGGCGTTGGGGTCGGGGTGGGCCAGCTCCCAGGCGGCGATCTCCTCCTCGGTGGCGGCCTCCACCCAGGCGGAGGTGCCGGAATCCCACTTGGGGGACACAAAGCCCGCCGCCCCCGCGTGGGGCCGCAGCACGGGGGGCGCGGCGTCAAGGAGCTGCTCCCCCTCCGCGAGGGTGTATCTTTGTACCTGCCATGCTTCCTCCTGGTCCCGGCTTGTCTGTACCAGCAGCGCCAGGACCAAGGCTTTATACAGATTTTCAGCGTCGATGACGCATATGTGCTTATAGTTCACAGCATTTTCCCTCCTGATTGATTTTTGTGCGCTCCTCAGTTCTGCGCCTGGAACACCAAAAAGCCCCGGAGCATGGTGGCCTGTACCCCTGTTTGGGCATAGCATCTCACGCCCCCATCCGGGTCTACCCAGAGCTGGTAGATGCCATATATGGGAGAGCCAACGGTGTCTGTCGCAATCGCCGTCGTATTGATCCCAGCAGCGGGGCGATATCCAACCGGAATCGTTCCGATCATCTCGGTAACTCCATTCCCCAGTACCGACGCATCCGTTTTTTGAATTCCCTGCAGCATAATCAGAACGCGGTCAAAAGGGTCTATGCTGTATTTTGCGTACCCGGAAAATCCCTCCGCCAGCGGCAAATCGTACATCCACGGGGACGCCGCCGCTGCGAGCTGGACCCACTGGGACCACGGGTCGGCCGTATCCCCGCTGAATATCCGGGTATACGTGACATTTTGGTGCCACGGCGTATAGGTCTGCTTTCTGCCCCGCGCACCATAGGAACCGATGGTCTCCACCAAAAGGGAAAATGCGTTGTCCGCACCCGGCATATTGGGGAGGGTCTCCCCGTCATAGTAATACATGCCCGGTGCGGTCACTGCGTTGAGGTCTGTGCCGGGCAGGATGATCTGTGGTACGGACAGCTTATTAGACAAGGCTGTACTTACCGACGTATCATCTTCGGCACTGGTTTTGATGTCATCGCCCGTCAAAGTAACATCGCTGCTCAGTGCCTTATCGTTGACCTTGCGTATCATTGGCACAAATGTCTGCTGCACGTAAGACACAGAGGCGATGGCGCTTGTGTCGATATTGACGGTGATATTTGCCTTATTGGAGATGCTGATGACGGCGTAGATCTCAAACAGCCAGTCGGGATTCTCGGCCTCCGTGGGGATCTCGACGCCATGTTCATCCTGCAAAATGCACAGGAGCGTCAGCGGAGCCTCCTCATACTCCAGGCGGGCTTTCACTCCGATCTGGTGGAGAATATAGGACTCCGACACCCCTTTGTTGGTGATCTGGATGCCGACCCGTTTTCCACCCTCAATGTCTTCTATTCCGAGAAGCGCGAAGGTCTGCTTCTGGTCCACCACATCGGTGGCCGCTGCCAGTTCCTCCTCGCTCAGGGTTCCGGCGCCCCCGACGGCGCTCTCGATGGTCAATGTGTGGCCGGCCAGGGATTCGTTCAGCAGGCCGACACCGGCATTGGTTACGACAGATTGATTCCAGCTCATGGTGATACCTCCGTTGGCACCTCCGCTGAGGTGCTGATATAGGTTTCCGATACTCTGACATCGGTATGGATGGGCAGTTCCCGGATGGGCCACCCAATATGGTCCGTCGCCACCCGGATCTGGCCCGACGCATAGGCGTCGGATACGCGTACGCCGGTTGATATTTCTGTGGGGATCTGGGGAGCTCCTACTTTCCCGCTGATTTGCACCGATGTGGTGACGCGTAGATACCTGCCAGATGCACACGCGCCGGCGGCTGCCTCTGTGGGGACCTGGGGAGGACCGATCTCGCCGCGGCTTTGCACCGATGCGCTGGTTCGCAGATACCTTCCGGTACCTGCCGCGGCCGCGTAGCCCGCCGCGACGCCCTCTGCCTGGATGATGTAGATGATCTCGTCCAGTTGGGAGCGGAGATTTTTATAAAACCGGACCCGCTCCAATACCCTGCGGTGCCGCTCCGAACTGGTGTCCTCAGTGGCGATATTGATCTTCAGCTTGAAGTGATATGGGTCTCCGTCGTATTCAAACCATTCAATGACCCTCGCCTCCGGATAGATGGATGAGATGGCCAGTTCAACGGCGGCCTTGGTGCCGAGCATCCGGTGGACGCTCCAACTGTCCTTCAGCGTCCGGCGCTTTTCCTCCAGGGTATAGTCCGCGTCCCACCAGTCCACCTTGAAGTCATAGGCCAGGATGTCCAGCAGCTCCTCCGGGAGCTCGTCGATGCGCGGGTAGATGGCCAGGCGCTGGATCTCTTCGGGGCGCTGGGCCAGCACCTGGGCGATGGAGGCGGCCAGCGCCGCCATATTCTCATCGTTGCGGAGCACTTCGGGCAGGGCGCGGAGCAGATTTTCAGCGGTCAGTCCGTATGCGCTATTCATCCTCATACCCCCCATTTGTGGCGGTGATGTTGCCTACCGCCGCCACCTGGGGCGTGTCCTGGTTGCTCCCGTCTCTGAGGACGGTAAAGCTCGGCGCGGCCAAATCCACCCGCTTGATGCCGGTCTGCATGAGCAGACCAATCAGATAGGAGGGATTGATGTCCCGCCCCAGCTTTCCGCACTGCCAGGCTGTGTATTTCTCTACCGCCGCGTCCACAGCGGCTTCGATCTCGGCCGAGCTGACGGCGGTGTCGCTGGGGATGTAGTAGGTGAAAGCGATGTCGTATGCCACCGTCTCAGGGTCTTTGACGGAGACGAAATCCGTCAGCGGGCGCTTGGGGGCCGCGCTGCAGGCGGCGAGCACCGCGTTTTTCATCTCCGTTTGGGCGATGGTGCCGTCGTCCATAAGCACATACAGGTCGACACACCCGGCGGTGGGAGAGTTGGCCACCACATCGGAGATCTCTGTGGAGACCCGCTTGGCGATGTAGATGTAGCCCCCCTGGGGCCCGGCGGTGGAGTAGGCGTCCTGGCTGGCCCGCATGAGGGCGTAGAACTCATCGTCGGTGGGCGCGTCCGAGCCGCTGCCGCTGGCGGTGGTGTTCTCGCAGCGGCTATAATAGTCAAACAGATCAATGAGGGTGTTGATCTGACCCGCGGCATAACCGTTTCCCACGGCGCCGGGCGTCTGGCAGCGGATCTGAACGTCGGCGGCGGTGTCGCCGATGGCCACATAGACGTCCGCCACCGTCTCCCAGATGAGTGTGCCGCTGGCGTCGGTGACGCGGGTACCGGCGGGGATCAGGATGGATGTGCTCTGTGCCTGGGAGAGGTAGAACCGCATATTGCACACGGCGGGCTGGGCCGCCGGGCGCTGGGAAACATAAAACAATTCCCCCAGGGCGTCCAGGTTTTCTCCGGAAGCTCTGGAGGGAATATTCTGATTGCCTGTGTAGTTGTTCATCACCCGCTCCTGAAGGACAATGTCCGCCACCCACTGGATGAAGAGCTTTTCCGGGCTGGCCGGCTGGACGCTGACGCCGGTGATCTTCTCATACCCGGCCACCAGGGCGGAGACCAGCGCGCCGGTATCTGTGCTGACAAATTGGTACTGTGTATTTCTACTCATGGATCTCCACCTCCACGGTCGGTATAAGTCTGCCGGGGGTACTGGCGTCCTCGTCGAAAAGCACCCGGAGAAAGGTGGCACGGGGCTCAAACGTCTCGATGGCCTCCTTGACCTCCGATACGATCATGGGCTTTGCGATGTGGATGGGCTGATCGAGAAAACGCATGGGCAGGCCGAACTCCCGGTAGAGGGGGACGGTGCCCTGCCGGGTGGCGAGGAGGATGGCGATATTCTGCAAAACGGATGAAATGGTGTCGGACTGGCTCAGCTTGATCGCGCTGAGGCCGGCAGGCGTGACCTGGTAGCGCAATTCCTCACCCCCTCAAATATTCCTGCAAGGTCAGCGATATGGTGGCGCTGGTCATATCGCCCGTCTCGTCAAAGTCCTGGGCCTTCATCTTGTGGCTGAGGATGGACCAGCGGTATTTTCCATAGGCGTGGGTCCCGATGGTCAGCGGAACGGCGGTGCCGCCGCGCTCATAGTTCCAGATCTTCACCACCTCCGTCATCGGGTTTACCCCCAGATAGGCGGAGACATAGATGTCAAAGGTAATGCTGTCCGGGTCCAGGCCGGTGAACTCGGTCAGCGCGTTGGCGAGGTGGCGCTGATGGGTGCCATACCGGGCGGAGCCGGACCAGACAAAATTTTGGATGGTCTCAATGGCCCGGTCCGATATGGAAAAGAGGATCTCTCCAAGGGTTCCGATCTGCATCTATATTCCTCCCAAAACGAAGCCGTCGCCATTGAACACGGGGAGGTACAAAACAAGGACTCGGTCGTTGATCTCAAGCGCCCCGCACGATGACAAGAGCTTGAGCCAGCCGGAGGTATGGCCCGTCTCCGTGAAGATGACCCGGGCCATGCGCCGGGCGTTGTCCAAGGCGCTGACGGTGCCGATCTGGACCAGGCGGGAGAACAGTTCTTCCTCCATCAGTATCCCTCCAAAACGCGGCGGAGGATCGTCTGTGTGGTATAGCCGGAGCGGTCAAGGGTGTGCTTCGCCTGCTTGACGATGTATGTTCCGTCCCAGCTTCCCCAGCCCTCCAGGGTGGCCGTGACGCCGGCCACCTTATACGGGTCCCCAGGAAAAGTAAAGGATGCGGTGCGGGCGTATTTGTTGTGGAGCCGGAGGCGTTTTGCCGCCAGGGTCCGGGCCTCGGCAATGCTGGATACCTTCGCTGTGACCTCCAACTGCTGGTTGTCCTCCTCTTCCGGGTCATAGTCCTCGGTGTAGGCGACACCCTCCAGCACCTGTCCGGTGGCCGGGTCGGCATACCGGACGCGGCAAGAGGCATACTTGGCGTCCGCCGTTCCGACGGACAGATCATACTTGGTGTAGCTCCCGTCCCCGCGCTTTACATGAAAGGTCGGGGCCTTGGCCTCATAGTCGGCCTGGTCAAACAGCACCAGGATGCGGTTGGTGGCCTTGAGGGAGATCCCGGCGTCGTGGCAGAGCCGGGACAGCAGGCTGATGTCGCTGGCCTTATACTGCTCCATGCGTTCGTAAAATGGGTCGGACGCGGATTCATAGAGGCAGGTCATCCCATTGGCCCCGGCCATTTCCCGGGCGATGTCGGAGAGGTGGCAGGACTCCCAGGCCTTGGTCTTCTTGGTCTGCCGAATCCGTGCGCGGAAGGGGAGAGAGGTGGCCTTGATGGTGACGGTGGAGGGAGGGCCGGACGCCTTTATGGAATCCAGCTCGAATTGCCCGCAGTCAAGCGCGGTGTCCTTTCCGTCGCCATTCCAGTTTTCCCGGAGGAAAACGGCCTGGATGGAGAGGCCGGCGGTGGAGCCGCCGGAGACCTTGCCCCGGCCCTCCCCACCGGAGTCCTCCAGGATGTACTGCGCGCTGACATAGGCCTCCTTCCCGCCGTAGTCGATGGCGGCCCAGCCGTTGGAGACGCCGGTCACGGAGATTTCCGCGCCATAGGACAGCGCCCCCAGCTTTTCATAGCCCGTTCCGGGTCCGGAGCGGACATTCAAGCCGACGGAGGCCGTCACCTGGTAGTCTTCGCCGTGCCCGCTCCGGGTGTGGAGGAGGCCGCGGCCTGTATGGCGTCGTTGAGCCACTTTTCCATCCAGATACCCTCCCTGTCCTGGAGCTTGATCTGCAGGTCGTCCGCCTCATCCTCCTCGTTGTCGGTGTAGGTCAGGGAGAGCAGATACGGACGGATGGATGCCGTGATGTTGGTGCCGCCGAAGGCGATCTCCGCCGTGGTGCGGCGGGCCTGGTTTTTGTCGCTCATCCGGCCACCTTCTTCCACGGGGGCAGCGCGTCAGACACCGGCAGAATGGGGTCCGGTATGGTCAGCACCACGCCAGCGGGAAAGGTGTAGTACTCCCGGTACCGCTGGTTGACGTTCATCAGCTGGTCGGTGTAGTCGACACTGCCCATCTCCCGAAAGGCGATGCTGTCCCACATATCGCCCTGGGTGGTGGTGTAAGTCTTCATGTGTATGACCTCCTTGCTGCGTCTACGTCGGCCTCCTCCAGCACCTGGAGGATCAGCTCACGCATACCCTCGTCGTGGGCGGCAAGCACCGCCTCCAGCTCGGCGGCGTTGGTGACGCCGCCCAGGTCATATTGCGGCGCGAAGTGGATCACGATGGAGCCGCCTCCGGCCTCCCCGCCGCGCTGCGCGGAGAGGGCATGATCGGAAGCTCCAGGCCGAAACGCGTCCAGATAGGCCATGAGCTGAGGGGCGAGGACGGCCGCCTGAAGCTCCTCGGTGGAGAACGCCTCCACGCCGGCCCCGGCCACGCCGGACATGGCCTGGGCCACATATGGCCGTAGGGCCTCGGTCTCCCGGACATAGCCCGCCCAGGTCATATCGGCCTTTTCCTCCATGACGCGGGAAGGGCTGTGGATCTCCAGCTTGGTGTCGATGGCGTCCATAGCGGCCTGGGCGATGCGGGAATAGGCGGCCTGCACCTGGGGGAGCATCCCCAGGGAGCCGGACAAAAAGCCCTCAATGGTGGACCGTCCGCTCTCGGCGGCCTCCGGGCCCAGGTCCATTGCCGCAATGTCGGCGGCCAACTCGGCTTGCAGCTCGTCCATGGTGGCTGTGAAGTCGGTCTTGAGGTCGGCCACGCTGCCGGCGGCCTCCTCCTGTTCCGCCTGAAGGGTCTTCCAGTTGGACACCATTGCGGCGAGCTGTTCGTCGGTGGCCCCGGCCATGCCCGCGATGGCGTTCACGCTCTCCCCAGAGCCATCGGCGAAGGAGGCGATCATCTGGCTCAGACCGGCAATGTCGGAGCTGCGCTCGGTCAGGGCCTGCAAATTGGCGTTGTAGTCCTGCCAGTAGGTGATCTGGCTTTCCAGCGCGGAATTGATGGCGCCAGCGCTGGTTGCAACGATACCAGCGGCCTCATCCCAGAGCTGGTACTGCCCGGAGATGCTGTCGTATGCCGCGTCGTAGGCTTCCTCATATGCGGCCGTTATGGCGTTGATCTGCTCCATCGCGCCGGTGATGGCGCTTTGAAGCTCCTGGGTCTGGGCGGCGGCCTCGGCGGAGGCGTCACCGCTTTCCTGGGTGGCCGCGGTCAGGTTTTGCACCGCCTCCTCCGCCAGCGCGATTTCCGCCTCAGCCGCGGCAACGGCCTCCCGGTCTTCCTCAATGGCCTTTTCATGATTTTTGATGCTCTGTTCAGCCGCCCAGATCTCGTTGTTGGATGCATAGAGGGCATCCTCCAGATCGTGATATTCCTGGGTCAGAAAGGCGGTGGCGTCACTCATGACGCCGTATGCCTTGTTGTAGGCCTGGGCTTCCGCCTCCGCTTCATTCCACAACTCGCCCATACGCGCAGTCGCTTCGGCCTGTTTCTTTTCGGCGGCTTCAAGCTGGTACTGGGCCTTGGTGAGTCCAATGCTGTTTTCCTCAGCCTCGATCAGGACGGATGAGTATTGACGGTACAGCTCGGTCAACTGCTCCTGGTAGGCCTGCTGCATGGCGTTTTGTTTCCATGCCTCGGTGTTGGCTCGGAGCGCGGCGGTGCCTCCCTCGATGGTGTCCGTCTCGAGGTCGATGTAGTTTGCGAGGTCAGGCACCACCTGACAGAGCAGGGACAGGGTATTGTGGTATTGCCGGTGCTCGGCCTCTGTCCGGATGCCGGCGGACTCCATCTCTTCCAACTTGCCGATGTAGGTATCGGCCACGCCTGCCGCCGCCAGGGTGGAGGAGACCGTATCGTCATAGGTAGCGTTGGCCTCGTCCATGACCTCACGCATCTCCTGGGCCGCCTGGGTCAGCTCATCCACAGAGGGCACGGCGTCATTGGCGGCGGCGGTGGCGAGGGCGGCGACAGCGGCAGTCACCGCACCAATGGATGCTGCTACGCCCATAATGACGTTTACGCCAGGTGTGGCGGCAGCCAAGAGGGCAGAAGCGGCGGCGGCAATTTTGGCCTTTAACGCGTAGACAGTCAAAACAGCTACCCCCATACCCATTGCGGCGGTAAAGGTGGTGACGGCATTGACCAGGGCCGGATTCTGCTTGACAAACTGGGCGGCCGCGTTGAGCACCTGTGTGCCGACGGAATAGGCCCCCTGGAGCGCCGGGGTGTAGGCGTCGCCGATGGCCACCTCCAGGTTGTTGTAGGCGTTTTCCATCATGGTGAGCTGGCTTTGGGCGGTGGCATACCGCTTGGAGGCCTCATTGATCAGAGCGGTGTTTTCTTTCCAGGCGCCGCTCCCGATCTGCAAAGCGTTGGTGAATACGCCGCTGGCTCCGGCGGCGCGGAGCAGGGCGTCCCGCATACGGATGTCGGACAGGCCCATATCGTCCAATACGGCGATGGCGCTGCGGCCCTGGGCATCCATGGTGCCGAGTCCCTGGATAAACTGGAGGATGGCCCCCGCCGCGTCCTGCTCAAAGGCCGCGGCGAATTGGGCGGCGGACATGCCGGCCACGTCGGCAAATTGCTCCAGATCATCGCCGCCCTTCTGGACGGCCAAAGACATGTTGGAGATCAGGGTGGAGAAGGCCGAGCCGCCCGCCTCCGCCTCGATGCCCACAGAGGACAGCGCGCCGGAGAAGGACATGATCTGTGCCTCGGTCATGCCCACCTGGGCGCCGGCGCCGGCAATCCGCAGGCTCATGTCCACGATCTCTTTTTCCGTGGTCGCCAGGTTGTTGCCCAGGTCCACGATGGTAGCGCCCAGCCGGTCAAAATCCCCTTGGGACATCCCGGTGATGTTGGCCAGCCGGGAAAGGCTGGTGGCCGCCTCGTCGGCGGTCATGTTGGTGGCCGTTCCCAGCATGGCCATAATCTCGGTAAAGTCCAGCAGGGACTCCTTGTGGATGCCCAGCTGGCCGGCGGCCTCCGCGATGCCAGCGATCTCGTCTGTGGTGGCCGGGATCTCCGTGGACATTTCCTGGATGGCGTCCGACATGGCGGAGAGCTCATCGCTGGTGAAGTCGGTGGTCTTGGCCACGCCGGTCATGGCGCTCTCAAAGTCCATGGACGCCTGAGCGCAGTCCGCGAAGAACTCATAGACTTCTTTCAAGGCGGTGGCGATGCCCGCCGCCACGATTGCCTCATGGACGGCACCGAACGCCTGGCTCGCCTTGTTCCCGAAGGTCTGCGCGCCCTCGGCGACCTCCTCCTGTTCCTTTTTCAGCGAGTCGATACGGTTGGTGAGCCGGGCGGAGCTCTGGCCGAGGTCGTCCATGTCGACCCCGGCCTCCCGCAGTGCGGCCCCCATGTCGTCCAGCTTTTGGGTCTTTTTGGTCAGCGAGGAGGTGGTCTTGTCGATCTGGAGCTGTTTGGCCAGGAGCTTATTTTGCAGGTCGGCGGAGTACTCCCCGGTCTGCTGGATCTCCTTTTGGATATTGTCATACTGCTGCTGAAGGAGTTCCAGGCGTTTCCGGGTGTTCTCCACCGCTGTCTGCTGCTTCTGGAAAGCGGCGATGTCCGACTGCGTGTTGGAGAGGGACTGGATCTCCTTCTGCATGGCCGTGATCTCCCGCTGCGCAGCCTGGAAGGTCTTGCTGTATCCGCTCCCCAACTGGGCGCTTAGCCGGAAGAGCATCTCATATTCCCGTTGACTGTCCATACATCCCCCTTCCTTCACACGTGCTTCTTCTCTTCGATCAACTCATTGCTTGCGCGAATCCACTGTACCAATGCCCCCAGGGGGAGGGACAGCCAAAAGGGAACCGGCGTGTGGTTGGCCTGGGCCAGCACCAGACACTGCCGCCTCATCCAGACGCCTCCGTCCCCCGCGACAACTCCGAGGCCAGGAAAAAAGAGCGGGCATGGCTCCTGATCTGGTTGTAGTCCCTGATGGGCATGGCCTTAAAGGCCATAAAGTCGATCTTCTCCTGACAGGCCCGGGCGGAGATGCGGGTGAGGTACTGGCCGGAGAAGATGGGGACGATGACCGCCTTTCCCAGCGTCTGCAGTTCGTCCTCCACCGCCAGACTGTCCGCCCCGGTGAGCCGATCAAAGCGGAAGGTCAGCTTGTCATAGGTCTTCCCGCAGTAGGAGAAGGGGGGCTGGAAGGTGTGGACATACACGCCGGCGCTCTGGGCCGCCTCCTCTTTCGCCTTGGCATACTCCTTCGGGTTTACGATAGACATCATGTTTTCTGTGGACATGGGGGGTCTCCTTTCTGTTTTTGTGTCTGCGTCAGTACTGCGCTACTTGCCCAGGGCCTTGCGCACCTCGGCCATGTAGTCCACGCCCAGGATGACGCACTTCATGTTGCGCTTGTCCACCTCCCACAGCTGCTCTCCGTTTTTGTAGGCGGCAAAGTAGTACACCACGTACTCGCCGGAGGCGTCGGCGGCGGACATGGGGGCCACGGTGCCGGGGGTGGTGGTCTTGGGCCGGACGACCATGACATACTTGTCCGCCCAGAGGCCCACCTCGGCCTGCTCCACATCCCAGTACTC
>ERZ1090860.1804-NODE-1809-length-10909-cov-16.974848_pt1 | contig 10909 bp, 10 predicted proteins | sample MGYA00478483_ERZ1090860 | MGnify/ENA primary metagenome ERZ1090860 (study PRJEB33644, sample SAMEA5815741) | chicken gut metagenome | biome: Chicken; feature: Gastrointestinal Tract; material: Caecum | place: Ireland | collected 2019-01-01 | study: A study of...
CTATCTGACCAGCATGATGGATTTGTTTTCCAGAAAAATTATAGCGTGGACTCTAATGGGACAATGCATGTATCGAATCTTTCCATGCACTTATAAAGCGAGAATGGCTGAATCGGTTTAAAATCCGGAATTATCATCAGGCGTATCGGCTGGTATTCGAATATATAGAAGCTTTTTACAATACCAAACGCATTCATAGTCATTGTAATTTTATGTCGCCAGATGACTTTGAAAAGCTATATGCGCAGGCTGATGGCCTGCTTCAAGCGAGTTAAGATGGGGATAAATCTCTCATTTTAACTTGGGCTAATTCTTGACTTAGGACCAAATTGGGCATGGAATTTAGAAAAATATTGGACACCATATATGCTGCCTTCTCTGGAACACATTGCGACCACTTGGTGATTCCCAAACCATATAACATCTAACGTCCACTTTTTTAACGGCCTCAGAAAAGCAGTTCTGGAAGCTGGCAACAAGATTGTATTTTCGACACTTTTGTCTTCTACTTAGCAAAAACCTCTATAACACATTCCAGACAAAGTAACATGCCTTCCCCATTACGTTGCCATTGCAAAATATCAATGTGTTTGATTTTTATGTCATTGAACGAAACATCCGGCATGTGTCTCTGTACAGCCGTAAGCTTTGCACCAACTATCAAAGACGCGGCCCGGCTTTTTCTGGTGCGCCCGCCGCATGAATCCGGGCTTGCTGAAAGTGTGTAGCGAGGTGTAGCGGCTTTTTTAGGTCCTTCTCCTATTTCGAAAAAATAGTTAGCCCTATAAAATCCCGCTACGCGCCGCTACACACCCCCGCTTACCCCACAAGCTACAGGGACAAGGAACGTTTACTTTTTCATATCTTTGTGGTATAATTTATACGTTTTAAAAGGGAACCTTCCCAAATCATTCCATTCTAGAAAGGCTGATTTTAGAGTATGTTAAAAGAAAAAGTCGCTGATCTCCTGAATACGCAGGTCAATAAGGAATTTTATTCCGCTTACTTGTATCTTTATCTTTCCAATTTCTATGTGGACAAAGGCCTCAATGGGTTTGCAAATTGGTACAACGTGCAGGCGCAGGAAGAGCGCGATCACGCCATGCTGATGATGAAATATCTGCAAAACAACGACGTGTCCGTTACGTTGGAAGCCATCGAAAAGCCGGATGCGCAGATTCAGGAGCTGATCGATCCGCTGAAGGTGGGGCTGGCGCATGAGCAGTATGTCACGGGCCTGATCAACACGATCTACGCCGCCGCTTCGGATGAAAAGGACTTTCAGACCATGCAGTTCCTGGACTGGTTTGTCAAAGAGCAGGGTGAAGAGGAGACAACCGCCAAAGATCTGGTCAAAAAGATGGAGCTGTTTGGTACCGATCCTAAGGGGCTGTACCTGCTCGATCAGGAACTGGCGGCCCGCGTCTATGCAGCGCCCACACTGGTTCTGTAAAAGCATAACAACGCTGGAGAAGAGCGTCGCCTCTGTAATGGGCGAGCAAAAGGGATCATTTCCCCGGAAAATAGGCATATAAAAAGGGCTTCTGACGGTTTTATCACCGGCAGGAGCCCTTTCATCTATTCAAAAATATTTCAGGCGCGGATCTTCTTGACCTCTTCAATAAAGACCGGCAGAATCTCAAACAGATCGCCAACGACGCCATAATCCGCCACATCGAAAATCGGAGCGTCAGGGTCTTTGTTGATGGCGACAATCACGTCCGAACCCGTGATGCCGGCCACATGCTGAATCGCACCGGAAATGCCGCAGGCAATATACAGCTTCGGCGCAATGGTCTTGCCGGTCTGGCCGACCTGGTGTGCATGTGCAATCCAGCCATCATCCACCGCAGCACGAGAGGCGCCAACAACGCCGCCCAGCGCATCGGCCAGCTGCTGAATGAGCTCAAATCCTTCCGGTCCGCCAACGCCGCGGCCACCGGAAACGATCACATCTGCGCCCTCCAGATCGACATTCTCGCCGCCAGCCTCTTTGAGGATTTCGACAACCTGGGTACGGATGTCCTGCGGGGCGACATGCAGATCCTCCCGAATGACCTCGGCCTTATTCTCGCTGGGCTTGCCCTTCTTAAACACGCCGGGGCGCACGGTACCGATCTGCGGACGATGGTCGGGGCAGAGAATCGTTGCCATCAGGTTGCCGCCAAAGGCCGGGCGCGTCCATGCGACATTGCCAGTCTCTTCGTCGATATCAAGCGCGGTGCAGTCAGCCGTCAAACCGGTCCCCAGACGGCTGGAAACGCGCGGTCCCACATCGCGGCCATTCGGCGTTGCGCCGATCAACATGCTCGTCGGGCCATACTTTTCGACCAGCGAGCACAACGCGATGGCATATGCATCGGTCGTGAAGTGCTCGTATTCCTCGCCTTCTACCACAATGATTTTATCAGCGCCCAATTCTCCGACCGCCTGCACGGCTGCGTCCACATGGTTGCCGATCACAACGGCGACCAGCGCACCATTTTGCTTGTCCGCAAGCGTACGGCCAGGCGTCAGCAGCTCAAGCCCTACATTTTTTGCAGTGCCGTCCTCGTTGGTCTCAATAAATACCCAAAGGTCCTTTGTCTTTGCTTCCATTGGAATCCCCCCTTAGATTGCATGGGCTTCGCTGAGCAACTCAGCGAGTTTCTTTGCGGTTTCCTCAGCGGTTGCTTCCTTGATCTTCACGCCGCTCTTCTTTTTCTGCGGCACAAAGGTCTTTTTGACCTTGGTCGGAGAGCCCTTCAGGCCCGCCCTTGTCAGGTCAATCGACGGGAGGTCTGCCGCTGTCAGCGTGGTGATTTCCGCCTTTTTGGCCGCCAGTTTCCGGCGCAATGTGGGATAACGGGGGTCCCAGGACGGCTTTGTGAAGGTGACCAGGCAGGGCATCTTGCAGGCGACGATCTCAAAGCCTTCGTCGATTTCCTTTTTCACCTTCAGTGTGTCGCCATCAACAGAAGCTTCCCAGCCATAGGTGACCTGCGGATAGCCCAGATGCTCGGCGATTTCCGGGCCGACCTGTGCGGTATCGCCGTCAATGGCCTGTTTTCCGCAGAAAATCGCGTCGAACTTGCCTTCCAGCTCTTCAATCTTCTTGATCACTTCCGAGATGATATAACTGGTTGCCAATGTATCGGAACCGCCAAACGCGCGGTCAGAAGCCAAATAGGCTTTATCCGCTGCCATGGCCAAGCATGTCCGCAGCGCTTCCTGGGCCTGCTGCGGGCCCATGGAAACGACGACGATCTTGGTGCTGGGATCCGCATCTTTGATACGCGCGGCTGCTTCCAAGGCATACCCGTCAAAGGGGTTGACGATGGAAGGGACGCCGGCACGAATCAGCGTATTGGTGACCGGATCAATTCGGATTTCCGTTGTATCCGGCACCTGCTTGACACAAACAAGCACATTCATTACTGAAACCTCCTGATTCTGTGTGATAGATTTGCTATACTTGCGCCTGAATCAAAAAGCAATATAGCCGAGACTACGGTCCTCATTATACCGCAAATTTGCCTGTTTGCCAATCGAAAATAGTAAAAAGCTTTTGAAAATTTTAAAAATATATATGCAATTTGAAGTGTTATTGTAAACCTTATACACCAAAAACAATTTTCTGAAAATTCACAAGGAATCTCTTCCTTTATTTACCGCAAAAACGACTTCATTCTTAGGAATTTGGAACTTTTTAATCTAGAAACACAACGGGTCTTTCATAAATATAGAAACAACTGCATCATATGATATGGGAGAGAATAGGCGGCATTCATGGACTTCATCGTTAGCCCGCCACGATGCAGACAATCCATGGAAACCCATCGAGTCCAAAGAAAACTGCGGCGGTCACCGTCCAGCTCTTTCGCCGGGCCAGGAAACAGGACTTTATCAAATGCTTCTGCATCGCCCTGCTTTGAACAGCCTTGGCAAATCCGCCTATTTTGCATATCAGGCGCGCCCGTTACATATACGTAAAAGGCAGAAGATTTGTTACAGCGCCGGCTATCCGGTGCTGCACGGAAAGGAGGGGTGGCTCATCGCTTTTTCAGAACTGGAACTTCTGGCGCGCATTGTAGAGTGTGAGGCCGGCGGTGAAGGGGAAAACGGCATGAAAGCAGTCGGCTGCGTTGTGATGAACCGGGTGGAAATTACCTATGGAGAATACGGGCGCTTGCACACCATTCGGGACGTGGTCTTCCAGACAGGGCAATTCACCTGCGCGCGCACCGTAGACAGGGGCGCCTACAATGCACAAAATCTCTACAACATGCGCCCAACGCAGGTTCATTACGACATTGCGAATTGGGCGATCGCAGGAAACCGGCTGACGAACCTGGGGTTTGCTTTGTGGTTTTTTAACCCCTTCACCGAGCAATGCCGGCCTCAGTTTCCCTCGGAGGTCGGCCAGTTTGTGATGCGCATTGGCGATCACTGCTTCTATAATCCGACAGAAAACTACGCGCAAACCTGACCGCCAAAATTCATTCTTACGGAGGTTTATGATGCCTGAATCCAACAGCCAAAACAACCGCTCCCAGAATGTCCCGATCTATTCCAGGGACGGCTATGAGGAATTTTCCGACGGCTCCAGCCGGATGCGGGACTTTTCGACTCCGCCGCAGAGCACCTTTGATTCGGAAGAAATGATCGGTTCCATTCAACGCATCCTGGAACAAAACCGCGGCAGCTATGTGGTCATCGAATTTCTGATCGGTACAGCCCAGCTCATGCGAAAACAGGGGATCCTCTATTTCATCGGCAACAATTATGTCACTCTGTACGACGACCAGGTTCAAAATTTTATCGTCTGCGATCTCTTTTCCATCAAATTTGTCTATTTCTATATTCCGGGCAGACGCCCCAATCGCAACTTCAACCTCCTTCCAAACGCTTCCCGCTGAGCCTCTCCCGCCTGACGCAAACGAGGCAGTACACACAAAACCCCGGCACGCGACGCGCCGGGGCTTTTTTATGGATTGCACAGGTTTCCAAAAGCAAAATTCGTCAGCCTTCTTGCTCCATCCGGGACACAGGCAGCCGGCGATTTTTTATAAGGGCAGTCACTCGCGTGTTTTTCGGCCAGCACCGCATCATACCCCTAAAATATTGCCGCGGAAATCTTGAAAATGGGTCCATCCCCCATTCCCTCATGGCAAGGATAAATGCAGAACCCAAGTCTCTTCGGGTCAGGTCTATAAATCCGGCAGCAAGAATCCAGATCCGGAAAAATTCTGTGGCCTGCTTTTCAGGATTTTCTTGAAATGGAAACGTTTTCTGTTGATTTTCAATGAATTTTCTCAAATTAAAATGCTATTTTCATGCATGCTTTAGGTGATATGCACGCAAGTTTTATTTATGCATTATGCAATTTTTTGATGAAAGCTCGGATTATATAGATAAGGCAGTTGATTTTTGCAAGTTTAACGTGCTATAATGTTCATGTCATAAATTCGTGTGTCAGCTGACACATGAAAATTCCAAATGAAGGAGTAGGAGAAATTTATGAAAACATCCAAAAAAGTGCTTGCCACTCTGCTTGCCGCAGGTATGGCGTTGTGTATGTTTACAGGCTGCGATACCGCGACTACTACCAGCACCGGCGGGGCTGCCGCTTCCACTGCTGCGGCGACCGGTGGCAAGGTTGTAAAGATCGGTGTTTATGAGCCCGCTTCCGGCGACAACGGTGCCGGCGGCAAACAGGAGACCCTGGGCATCCAGTACGCCAACAAGACCCAGCCTACTGTAGAGATCGGCGGCGAGACTTATACGGTTCAGCTCGATATCGTGGACAATCAGTCCTCCAACGATAAGGGCCCTTCTGCTGCACAGCAGCTGGTTTCTGACGGTGTATCCGTGGTGCTTGGCTCTTATGGCTCCGGCGTTTCTATCGCTGCTTCGGATGTCTTTAAAAACGGCGGTGTGGCTGCCATTGGCATTACCTGCACCAACCCACAGGTCACGGAAGGCAACGACCACTACTTCCGCATCTGCTTCCTGGATCCTTTCCAGGGCACTGTACTTGCCAACTATGCTTACTCAAAGCTGGGTGTCAAGAAGGCCTACTGCCTGTCCAAGCTGGGCGACGACTACTCTGCTGGCCTGTGCAACTACTTTAAGCAAGCCTTCACCAAACTGGGCGGTCAGGTGATCGAGGAATCCTTCCCTGAAGGCAACTCCGACTTTACCTCTTATGTAACCAGTGCGAAAAACCAGGGCTGCGACGTGTTCTTCTCCCCTGTCTCCACGGAGGCCGCTGCCAACATCATTGAGCAGGCTTCCGCACAGGGGCTGAACATGCCGATTTTGGCTGGCGACACTTGGGATTCCAACGTGATTACGAATGCGGCCAAGGGCAAGAATGTCAATATCTGCATCGACACCTTCTATCAGGAGGGCGGCAATGCAGACTTCGATAAGGGCTTCAAGGCGTACCTGAACTCCGATTCCACCGCGCTGGCCAACAACGGCGGCAATGACATGGTGGCCGCTGTGTCTGCCATGGGCTATGATGCTTACTTTGTAGCATTGGAGGCGCTGAAGTCTGCGGGTAGTACGGACGCTGCTGCCGTAAAGGCTGCGCTCCCCTCGGTCAAATATAGCGGCGTCACCGGTGAGATCTCCTTCAACGACTCCGGCGATGCAAAGCGCGACACCGCTTATGTCAAGAAGGTCAACACTCAAACCGGTACTTGGGACTTCGTGACAGAGCAGAAGGTAAGCTGAGCTGCGAATCTCGGATTGATGCCGGAGACTCTGCGGGGTTTCCGGCTTTCCCTTGGAGGTATTTCCCCCACATTTTGTTTGGGCTGCCCCGAAAGGCACCGGCCAATGGGTCCTTTCGAGACAGCTCAATTTGATTAAGGAGGTTTATCCATGAGCGTTGTTCTTCCCTATTTGCTGTCGGGAATCTCCGTGGGCGGCCAGTATGCGTTGATTGCCATCGGCTATACCATGGTTTACGGGATCCTGCGGCTGATTAACTTTGCCCATGGCGATGTATTCATGGTGGCCGGCGTCATGATGATCTATCTGTCTGCCTCTCTGCCCTTGTACATTGCCATACCGCTGGTGCTAGTCCTGACGGCTGTCATCGGCTTTGTCATTGAGCGCGTGGCCTATAAGCCGCTGCGTTCGGCGCCCCGTATGTCTATCATGATCTCTGCCGTCGGCGTGAGCTATCTGCTCCAGAATCTGGCGGCTTACATCACCGGCGGCCTGGCACAGCAATATCCCACAATTCCACTGATCTCTCAATCCGTCACCATCGGCCCTGCCACCACCAAGATGGTTACGCTGGTAACGCCCTTCCTGGTGATTGCGCTTGTGGTCGCCCTGGTTCTGCTGCTCAACCATACCAAGATCGGCATGGCCATGCGTGCCGTATCCAGGGACTATGACACTGCCCAGCTGATGGGCATTCGCATCAATGTGGTTATCAGTGTGACCTTTGTCATCGGCTCCTTCCTGGCGGCGGTGGGCTCGGTGCTCTATTTCACCAATTATACGGCCGTTACGTATACTTCCGGCGCTATGCCTGGCCTGAAGGCTTTTGTGGCAGCTGTCTTTGGCGGCATTGGCTCCATACCCGGAGCGGTGATCGGCGCGTTTATCATCGGCATCTGCGAGAACATTGTCAAAGGGCTGGAATCGATGCTGGGTGTGGTTGGCATTAACCTGAATCTGGGACTTGCCACCTTCTCGGATGCGGTGACCTTTGCGCTGCTCATTATTATCCTTGTGGCCAAGCCCACCGGCCTGTTCGGGGAAAAGGTCACGGAGAAAGTGTGAGGTGTGCTCTATGAAGAATCTTGAAACCAAGCGTGGCCGCCTCATTACTGCTGCCATTGTTTTGGGTGTATTTTTGTTTGTTGGGATTGCGGAGAAGGTGGCGCCTGCTTCCTGGAATATGTTATTTATGGTGCTGAAAAAGGGAGCGATTTACACGCTGATCGCCGTCTCTATGAACCTGCTGAATGGCTTTACTGGCCTGTTCTCTCTGGGCCAGGCGGGCTTCATGCTGATAGGCGCCTACACCTATGGCATTTTCACCATTCCTGTGGCAGAGCGCGCCTCGGTCTATCAGTATTTTGGCGGTGGCGTGGTCCAGTTTGCCCTGCCGGTGCCGATTGCGCTGATTCTGGCGGGTCTGGTGGCGGCAATCTTTGCGTTCCTCATCGGCCTGCCCGTGCTGCGGCTCAAGAGCGACTATTTGGCCATCGCCACGCTGGGCTTTGCGGAGATCATCCGGGCTGTGTTCCAGTGGAATGTGCTGGGTCCTTTGACCAATGGCTCCAATCTGCTGCGGAAGTTCCCGGTATTCCAGTCCACCCTGGCCTATTTCATCGTGGTGGGCATCTGTGTGGCCATTATTCTGCTGCTGATCAACTCCTCCTATGGGCGGGCCTTTAAGGCCATCCGGGAGGATGAGATCGCCGCAGAAGCCATGGGCATCAATTTGGCCCGGCACAAAATGCTTTCCTTCTGCATTTCTTCGTTTTTTGCCGGCATCGGCGGCGCACTGCTGGCGATGTATCAAACCTCGGTGCAGGCGGCCATCTTCAAGTCTTCCATGACCTATGAGATCCTGCTGATTGTGGTGATCGGCGGCATCGGCTCCATCTCCGGCAGCATCCTGGCTTCCTTCCTGTACATCGCCTGCAGCGAATGGTGGCTCCGGTTTTTGGACCAGGAAACCATTCTCACTCCGACAGGCCGCACCCAATTCATTGTCGTTATGGCCGTCATTTTTGTCATTCTCCTGGCGATGATGGTCTATCGGCTGGTCAAGCCGAAAGGAAAATCCAGAGTGCGCTACGGTGTGGCAGCCGGCGTATGTGCCGCTCTTCTGGTTTGGCTCAGTTACTTTGCCATAACAGGACAAACGAAAGTGCCGCTGCTGCGTAATGGATTCCGCATGGTGGTATTCTCCGTCATTATTATGGTCGTCGTGCTGTTCTTCCGCCGCGGTCTAATGGGTACGAAGGAGCTGCCCGCGCTGTTCCAGAAGCGTCCCAAGGCGGTCAAAAAGGAGGCGGCAAAATGAGTGCAAATGTCCTGCATGTAGAGAACGTCACCATGCAGTTTGGCGGCGTGGTAGCGGTCAACAATCTGTCCCTAGACGTGAATCAGGGGGAAATCGTGGCACTCATCGGCCCAAACGGTGCCGGAAAAACCACCGCTTTTAACTGCATTACCGGGGTTTATGAACCCACCAACGGTCTGATTTCATTTCTCGGCAAACCCATGGTGGAAAATCATCCCCAGGGCAAGATGAAGAAACTTTATCAAGGCGAACATGCCGGCGAATATACGCATGTCATCAGCCCGACGCCGGATAAAATCACCAAGCTGGGGATCGCCCGAACCTTTCAGAATATCCGCCTATTCTCCGCCTTGAGCGTATTTGACAATGTGCTCATCGCCAAGCACATGCGGGCCAAGCAAAACTGGTTCTCCGCCACCTTTCGCCTCAGCTATAAAGAGGAAAAGCGCATGCGCGAGGAAACCACAGCGCTGCTGGAGGAGCAAAATCTGCTTGATCTGAAGGACGAGGTGGCTGGCTCACTGCCCTATGGCATTCAGCGCCGCCTGGAAATTGCCCGGGCCCTGGCCACCAATCCGAAACTTCTGCTGCTGGATGAGCCGGCCGCTGGCATGAATCCCCAGGAAACGCAGGAGCTCACAGATTTTATCAAGGAGATTCGGGACAAATATCATCTGACGATCTTTATGATCGAGCATCATATGGATCTGGTCATGCAAATCTCCGACCGCATCTATGTGCTGGACTTCGGCAGTCTCATTGCCTCCGGTACGCCTGCCGAAGTACAGAGCAACCAGCGAGTCATCGACGCATATTTGGGGGTAGGCAGCGATGCTTAAAATTGAAAATCTCTATGTGAACTACGGCGGCATTGAGGCAGTCAAGGGCATCTCCCTGGATGTGCCTGATGACAGCATCATCACGCTGGTGGGTGCCAACGGTGCAGGAAAGTCCACCACGCTTCGCTCTATTGTTGGCCTGGTCAAGGCCAAAAGCGGTTCTATCACCCTGGACGGTCAGGAACTCCTGGGCATGGACACCACGGACATCGTCGCCAAGGGCATCACGCTGGTGCCGGAAGGTCGGCGGGTATTCCCTGACATGACTGTGCTGGAGAATTTGAAAATCGGCGCCTATCTGCGAAAGGACAGCCTCAAGGATGACATTAACCGGGTCTATGACCTCTTTCCACGACTCAAGGAGCGTTCCTGGCAGGCAGCCGGCACGCTGTCCGGCGGCGAGCAGCAGATGTTGGCTGTAGGCCGCGCCCTGATGTCAAAGCCCAAGATTATTATGATGGATGAACCGTCTTTGGGACTGGCACCCATTATTGTACAGGGCATCTTTGACATCATTCGTGAGATCAACAAGCAGGGGACGACGGTTTTGCTCATTGAGCAGAATGCCAACATGGCGTTGAAAATTGCAAACTATGGCTATGTTATGGAAACCGGCCGCATTTCCCTGGCCGGTACTGGCCAGGAACTGCTGGCCAATGAGCAGGTAAAAGAGCTCTATTTGGGCAAAGCCAAAAAGTAATCGAATCATGCATACGGCCCCGGCTGGCGCGCATTCCAGCCGGGGCCGTTCTGTTTTCTGTACCCGTCAAATGTGTGGGGCGCGGTACTAACTCCGGGCAGGGTCGCCGAGCAATTAATTCCTAAGACAGGAAAAAAAAGGCTCTTGCTACGAACCAGTCTCTCCATTCATTTGCACAGAAAGCGCAAAAAGCCGCTTTCTCTAAAGCGGCTCAAAAATCTGTTTGCATTTTATTCCATCATGTAGTATACCAATATTATAGGGGCAGATTGAACACGCAATCACAGGTGCTGGACGGACGGCAATCCATCCAACACCTTGCGCCAGAAG
>ERZ1090860.1810-NODE-1815-length-10881-cov-7.013671_pt1 | contig 10881 bp, 9 predicted proteins | sample MGYA00478483_ERZ1090860 | MGnify/ENA primary metagenome ERZ1090860 (study PRJEB33644, sample SAMEA5815741) | chicken gut metagenome | biome: Chicken; feature: Gastrointestinal Tract; material: Caecum | place: Ireland | collected 2019-01-01 | study: A study of the...
CGTAGGAGCTTCCGGCTGCCGTATCCTGGTAACTCTGCTCCATCATATGCAGAAGAGAGACGCGAAGAAAGGTCTCGCGACTCTGTGTATCGGCGGCGGCATGGGATGCGCTACCATCGTGGAGAGAGATTGATCAGATCAGCCTCAGACAGATGACTGCGGAGAAATCCGCAGCCCTCTGCGCGCATAAACAGCAGAAGCGAAGAAAGGAGAATTCTTATGGAGTTTGTAACCTACGAAACAGAGGGAGCGGTGGGGATTATCACGATTAACCGCCCCAAAGCCCTGAATGCTTTGAACAGCCAGGTGCTGGATGATCTGAATGCGGCTCTGGACGCGGTAAACCTGGATGAGATCCGGGCATTGATCCTTACGGGAGCCGGAGAAAAATCCTTTGTGGCCGGCGCCGATATCGGCGAGATGAGCAATCTGACGAAAGCAGAGGGAGAGGCTTTCGGAAAGAAAGGAAATGATATATTCAGAAGAATCGAGACCTTCCCCATTCCGGTGATCGCCGCGATCAACGGTTTTGCTCTGGGCGGCGGCTGCGAGATCTCCATGAGCTGCGATATCCGCCTGTGCTCTGACAACGCGGTATTCGGACAGCCGGAAGTGGGACTGGGAATCACTCCCGGATTCGGCGGCACTCAGAGACTTGCCCGTCTGGTAAGCCCCGGATATGCCAAAGAGATGATCTACGGAGCCAGAAATATCAAGGCGGACGAGGCTTACAGAATCGGCCTTGTAAACCACGTATATTCTCAGGAAGAACTGATGCCCGCCGCGAAGAAGATGGCTGCCGGCATCGCGAAAAATGCCCCCATCGCCGTTCGCAACTGCAAGAAGGCCATCAATGAGGGACTTCAGACTGACATGGATCAGGCCATCGTCATCGAGGAAAAACTGTTCGGCGACTGTTTTGAGACCCACGATCAGAAGGAAGGCATGGGAGCGTTCCTGGAAAAAAGAAAAGAGAAAACATTCCTGAACAAGTAAGCAAAGGCATTTGCCTAATAAATAAATATGGAGGGAAAGAAAAATGAAAGTTGGAATTATCGGCGCGGGAACCATGGGTTCCGGAATTGCTCAGGCATTCGCTCAGACTGAGGGATATGAAGTATGTCTCTGCGATATCAATGAAGAGCTGGCTGCCAATGGCAAGAACAAGATCGCCAAAGGTTTTGAAAAGAGAATCGCCAAAGGAAAAATGGAGCAGGCTGCCGCTGACGCCATCCTGGCCAAGATCACCACAGGCGTTAAGACAATCTGCACAGACTGCGATCTGATCGTAGAGGCTGCCCTGGAAAATATGGAGATTAAAAAGCAGACCTTCAAAGAGCTGCAGGATATCTGCAAGGCTGAATGTATCTTCGCTACCAACACCTCTTCTCTGTCCATTACAGAGATCGGCGCCGGCCTGGACCGCCCGGTCATCGGCATGCATTTCTTCAACCCGGCTCCTGTCATGAAGCTGGTAGAGGTGATCGCGGGACTGAATACTCCGGAAGAGACAGTGGAGAAGATCAAAGCCATCGCTGCAGAAATCGGCAAAACACCGGTTCAGGTTGAGGAAGCTGCAGGCTTCGTTGTAAACCGTATCCTGGTTCCCATGATCAATGAGGCGGTAGGCATCTACGCCGACGGCGTTGCGTCTGTCGAGGGCATTGACGCGGCTATGAAGCTGGGCGCCAATCATCCCATGGGTCCCCTGGAGCTGGGCGATCTGATCGGACTGGATATCTGCCTGGCAATCATGGAAGTTCTGTACCATGAGACCGGTGATTCCAAATACCGTCCCCATCCGCTTCTCAGAAAGATGGTCCGCGGCGGCAAACTGGGACGCAAGACCGGCGTTGGTTTCTATGATTACAGCAAGTAAGGGATAATGGAGGAAGAGACATGGATTTCGCATTAGATAAGAAACATGAAATGGCCAGAACTCTGTTCAGAGAGTTCGCCGAAAAAGAAGTAAAGCCTCTGGCACAGGAAGTAGATGAGACAGAAACCTTCCCGAGAGCCACCGTAGAGAAAATGGCTAAGTACGGATTCTTAGGAATCCCGGTACCCAAGGAGTACGGCGGCCAGGGCTGTGATCCTTTGACCTACGCAATGTGCGTGGAGGAGCTTGCCAAAGTCTGCGGTACCACCGCTGTTATCGTATCCGCCCATACTTCTCTGTGCATCGACCCGATCATGACTTACGGAACCGAAGCCCAGAAGCAGAAATATGTTCCGGCTCTGGCCAGAGGCGAGAAGCTGGGCGCCTTCGGTCTGACCGAGCCCGGCGCCGGCACAGACGCCCAGGGACAGCAGACAAAGGCTGTACTGGACGGAGATGAGTGGGTCCTGAACGGTTCCAAATGCTTCATCACCAACGGAAAAGAAGCGGATGTATATATTATCATCGCCGTAACCGGCACCATTGAGAAACGCGGAAGAAAAGTAAAAGAGATTTCCGCTTTCATCGTTGAGAAGGGAACTCCCGGATTCACCTTCGGAACAAAGGAAAAGAAGATGGGTATCCGCGGATCTTCTACATACGAGCTGATCTTCACAGACTGCCGTATTCCCAAGGAGAATCTGCTGGGACAGCAGGGCAAGGGCTTCAACATCGCCATGCATACTCTGGACGGCGGACGTATCGGAATCGCCGCGCAGGCTCTGGGTCTGGCAGAGGGCGCTCTGGAGACTACCATTAAATACGTGAAAGAGAGAAAACAGTTCGGACGTTCCATTTCCCAGTTCCAGAACACACAGTTCCAGCTGGCTGATATGGCGACTAAGGTAGAGGCGGCGCAGCTTCTGGTTTACAAGGCTGCTATGGCAAAGGCTACCCAGAAAGTTTACAGTGTAGAAGCCGCAAAGGCAAAACTGTACGCTGCGGAAGTCGCGATGGAAGTGACCACCAAGGCTGTTCAGCTCCATGGCGGATACGGATACATCAGAGAGTACGATGTAGAGCGCATGATGCGTGATGCCAAGATCACCGAGATCTACGAGGGAACTTCTGAAGTTCAGCGCATGGTAATTTCTGGAAGCTTATTGAAATAACAGGAGGATACGAACCGTGAAGATAGTTGTTTGTGTAAAACAGGTGCCGGATACAAAGGGCGGCGTACAGTTTAATCCCGACGGCACATTGAACAGAGCCGCAATGCTGGCAATCATGAACCCGGATGACAAAGCCGGACTGGAAGCTGCCCTGAGACTGAAAGATCAGTACGGCGCAGAAGTAACTGTAGTGACCATGGGTCTTCCCAAGGCAGCCGATGTGCTCCGGGAGGCACTGGCAATGGGCGCTGACAAAGGAATCCTGGTAACAGACCGTGTTCTGGGCGGAGCCGATACCTGGGCTACTTCCACTACTCTGGCAGGCGCTTTAAGAAATCTGGACTACGATCTGATCATTACCGGACGTCAGGCTATCGACGGCGATACCGCCCAGGTTGGACCGCAGATCTCCGAGCATCTGGGACTGCCGGTCATCTCCTACGCCCAGGATATCAAGATCGATGGGGACTATGTGATCGTTCAGCGTCAGTTTGAGGACCGCTATCATGTGCTGAAGGCAAAAATGCCCTGCCTGATCACCGCGCTTTCCGAACTGAATGAGCCCCGCTACATGACGCCCGGCGGAATTTTCGATGCCTGCGACGCGGAGATCACCACCTGGGGAAGAGCTGACCTGAAGGATGTGGATGATTCCAACCTGGGTCTGAAAGGCTCTCCGACAAAGATCGCGAAAGCTTCCGATAAAGTAAGAAAGGGTGCCGGCGAGCACTTCGTTCTGGATCCGGAAGCGGGCGCTGCTTACATTACTGAAAAACTGAAAGAAAAACATATCATTTAAATAAGGTGGTGAACAGGATGAATTTGGAAGAATATAAGGGCGTATATGTCTACGCGCAGCAGGTTGACAATAAGCTGGATAACATTGCCTTCGAGCTGCTGGGCAAGGCGAAAGACCTGGCAAAGGATTTAAATACGGATGTAACTGCTGTTCTGATCGGTTCCGATGTAAAGGGACTGGCAGATGAACTGGCAGAATACGGCGCGGATAAAGTAATCGTAGTGGATGATCCGGAACTGAAGGATTACAGAACAGAGCCCTATACCCATGCGCTGGCTTCTGTGATCAACGAGTTCAAGCCGGAGATCATGCTGGTGGGCGCAACTGCCATTGGCCGTGACTTAGGCCCCAGAGTATCCGCCAGAGTTGCTACCGGTCTGACCGCTGACTGTACACAGCTGGATATCGGCGATTTCCCGCTGGTGGCAAAAGAAGGCCAGGAGCAGAAGCACAATCAGCTGCTGATGACCCGTCCGGCTTTCGGAGGAAATACCATCGCGACCATCGCCTGCCCCAATAACCGTCCTCAGATGGCTACGGTGCGCCCCGGCGTTATGCAGAAGATCGATCCCATCCAGGGAGCAAAGGCCAATGTAGTTGAGTTTAATCCCGGCTTTACCCCGGATGACAAATATGTGGAGATTTTGGATATTGTTAAATCCGTTTCCGAGACAGTGGACATTATGGATGCCAAGATCCTGGTATCCGGCGGCCGCGGTGTGGGAAGCCCCGAGAATTTCCAGATGCTCCGCGACCTGGCAGACGCCCTGGGCGGCGAGGTGAGCTGCTCCCGTGCTGTTGTTGACGCCGGATGGATGCCCAAGGATATGCAGGTAGGACAGACCGGAAAGACCGTTCGTCCCCAGGTATATTTTGCGATTGGTATCTCCGGAGCCATCCAGCATGTTGCCGGCATGGAGGAGTCTGATATCATTATCGCCATCAATAAAGATGAATCCGCTCCTATCTTTGACGTGGCAGACTACGGCGTGGTAGGCGACCTGAACAAGATCGTTCCCAAGCTGACTGAGATGATCAAAAACGCGAAGGCAGCAGAGTAAATTCAAAAATTTGAAGTAAATTTAAAAAAGACCGCTTCCGGAAAGAGAGCCAATGACACATCTTTCCGGAAGCGGTCTTTTATTCTGCTTTTCCCAGGAGATGATCCAGATCCTGATAGAAAAGCGGATAAGAGATTTTTACACAGTCTGCGTCTGAAATTTCTGTGACTCCGTCCGCGGCCAGGGCAGCCACAGCGAAGGACATGGCGATCCGGTGGTCCAGATGGCTGTCGATCACCGCGCCGTGCAGGGGTTTTCCGCCCCGGATGATCATTCCGTCCCGGGTTTCGGTCACATCCGCTCCCATGGCTGAGAGACTTTCTGCCAGAATAGACAGGCGGTCGGATTCCTTAACCCGGAGCTCCTCCGCGTTGCGGATGACAGTGGTCCCCTGGGCAAAAGCGGCCAGAACAGCCAGAACCGGCAGCTCATCGATCAGGGTGGGGATTATGCTTCCCTCGATCACCGTCCCGTGAAGAGAGCCGGACCGCACCAGAAGGTCGGCGGCAGGCTCTCCGCCGGATACGGTCTCGTTCAGAAACTGGATCTGTCCGCCCATATTTTGGATCACCTTAAGGATACCGTCCCTGGTGGGATTGATCCCCACATGTTTTAAAAGGACTTCTGAACCCGGCACCAGAAGAGCGGCGGCCAGGAAATAAGCCGCGGAAGAGATGTCCCCAGGCACATCTATGTGACCGCCCTCAAGATCCGGTTCCGGTTCTACTGATACGGTTGTGCCGGAGGACACAACTTTTCCGCCGAAATACCGGAGCATCAGTTCCGTATGATTCCGGGAAAGCGCCGGTTCGGTCATAGAGGTAGGGCTGTCCGCGTATAAGCCTGCCAGAAGTATGCAGGATTTCACCTGCGCGGAAGCTACCGGCGAATCGTAGTGAATGCCGTGAAGAGGCCTGCCCTCAATGAGAAGAGGAGCGCAGCCGTTGTCTTTCAGGCTTCTGACAGAGGCGCCCATGGAACGCAGAGGCTGTATGATGCGGCCCATGGGACGTTTTTGAATGGAGGCGTCTCCCGTAAGCTGGCTGGAAAAGGTCTGGCCGGCCAGAATCCCGGAAATGAGCCGGGTTGTGGTGCCGCTGTTTCCGCAGTCCAGGACGGAGCCGGGAGCGGACAGGCCGTGCAGCCCTTTTCCGCGGACAAGGATCCTCTGACCCTCCTCCTGGATCTCAATGCCAAGTTTTCGGAAACAGCTGATGGTGGAAAGGCAGTCCGCTCCTTTCAGAAAATGAGTGATCGTTGTGCAGCCTTTTGCCAGGGCCCCCAGCATGACTGCCCGGTGGGATATGGATTTGTCACCGGGAATCCGCAGTTCGCCCTTCAGAGGCTGAGCAGCTTTTGTAATTTTCATGATCTATCCTCTCTATTCTCGGCGGTGCACCGTGTAGTTCCGGTCATTTAAGATCCGCAGAGCCTTCCGGCAGGCATCCATATCATAAAATTCGATCCGCAGAACGCCTTCCTCAAATTCTCTGTTGTGCAGAATGCCGATGTTTTTGATATTGATCCCGTTCATGGCCAGAAGAGTCGTGATCGTGGCGATGCCTCCGGCTTCATCGTAGATATCGCAGTAGAGCACAAATTCTCTGGGGGTAGGTCCGGAAGTCACATCGCTTAAGGAGTCGCGGTAATTTTTCGCGGAGGCGAAAAGCTGGTTCAGACCGTTTCCGTCCCCTTTCTCCACCAGATATTTTGCCTGAAACAAAAGCCGGATATACTCATCCAGCACTTTTGAGATCTGCTCCCGGTTGGAAAGGCAGATCTGCTCCCACATGACCGGCGAGGAAGAGGCAATCCGAGTAATGTCCCGAAATCCTCCGGCAGCCAGAAGCTTCATGCGCTCCTGCGGCGTGTCCAGCTTTTTTAAAGCGCCTACCAGGCAGGAGGCCGCGATGTGGGGCAGGTGGCTGACTGCGGCGACGATATAATCATGCTCTTCCGGAGTCAGGACCACCGGGATGGCCCCCAGGGAAGCTGTTAGGTCCACATAGGCGGATACCATGGCGATGGGAACGTCCGGGGAAGGGGTCACCACATAGTAGGCATTTTCCAGAAGATAATCGGTGGAATTGGAAAATCCGGTCTTTTCTGATCCGGCCATGGGATGTCCGCCGATGAAATTCCGCGTAAACTGCAGTTCCTCCACCGCTTTATGGATCTCGCCCTTGACGCTTCCCACATCGGTGACAATGCAGGTCGGTTTTATATTTTCCTTCAGAAAAGGAAGATAAGTGAGATTTGTCTGTACGGGAGCGCACAGAAAAATATAGTCGCACTGGGAAAAGGCGGGATCGAATTCACTGCACGCGGTGTGGATGACTCCCTCCCGAAGAGCCTCCTCCAAAGTACTTTGGGAATGGGCGGAGGCCATCAGTTCGTAGTCCGGATGAAATTTTCTCAAAGCCCTGGCGATGGAGCCGCCGATCAGACCAAGGCCGATAAAACCGATTTTTAATGCAGCCATTACAGGGTTCTGCCTGACAATTTTATGTAGCCTTCCAATTCACCCATCAATTGATGGAAGGCCGGGAAAGTCAGGGACTGGGGACCGTCGGAAAGAGCGTGCTCCGGGTCGTTGTGGACCTCGATCATCAGACCGTCGGCTCCGCAGGCCACGGCGGCTTTGGCCAGAGGCGGAACATAGGCGCAGACTCCGGTGGCGTGGCTTGGATCTACGATGACCGGCAGATGGGATTTCTGGCGGATCACCGGAACCGCGCTTAAGTCCAGCGTGTTTCTGGTGGAAGTTTCATAGGTGCGGATCCCGCGCTCGCACAGGACCACGTTGGGGTTGCCTTCCGCGATAATGTATTCCGCCGCGTTCAGCCATTCATCGATGGTGGCGGCGAGACCCCGCTTCAGCAGCACAGGCATGCCGGAACGCCCCGCTTCCCGCAGAAGCTGAAAATTCTGCATATTGCGGGCGCCGATCTGGATCATATCCACGTATTTGGCGGCAGCCTCAATGGCCTCTTCGCTGATCACTTCGCAGATGGTGCACAGATCGTATTCCTTCCCGGCTTCAGCCATGTACCGGAGCCCTTCTTCCTCTAGGCCCTGGAAAGAATAGGGGGAGGTCCGGGGTTTATAGGCGCCGCCGCGGACAAACTGGGCGCCGCCCTTCTTTACTTCTGCGGCGATCTGCATCAGCTGTTCTTCTGTTTCCACGGCGCAGGGGCCGGCCATGATAGTCAGCGTATCCGGGCCGATCTCACGATTTTTCACGCGGACCCTGGAGGGTTCCGGATGAAATTTCCGGTTGGCCAGTTTGTAGCTCTCGGTAATGGGAACCAGCTTGTCCACCCACGGCAGCATCATAAGGTTTTCGTTGGAAAGTTTATTCTTATCGCCGACTACGCCGATAATCGTAACTTCTTTTCCCTGGGAGAGATGGGTCTCAAGGCCCTTTTCCTGGATCAGACCGGTAACGCGCCTGACAGCCTCCTGGGGAGCATGGGGTTTCATAACAATAATCATTTTCTTGTCCTCTCTGGAAGATATAATCGCAGAGTCCGCGGAGAGCGGAGCAGTGCTTTCGGGTCGAAAATCCCTGACCCTTATTCTAAGACATGAATCGTGAAAAGTCAACGATTTATCAATTTAAAGTGTAACGCTTTAAAGCTGCATATTTCAGAGAAAAAAAGAAGGAAGCGGAAGCTTTGAAAGAGGCGTTGTAGATTAAATTTGGTCAAAAATATAGATTTTTCTTGAAAAACTCAAAAATTTTTAGTAAAATATACACATGGCAAAACGATATTGCTGAGAATCAGATTGGGAGGTAATACATATGGACGTTTTCAGAACCGACAGAATCAGAAACGTGGTGCTGCTGGGGCACGGCGGATCAGGAAAGACTACGCTGGTGGAGGCTATGGCATATCTTTCCGGAATTACAAACCGTCTCGGAAAGGTTGCGGATGGAAACACCGTCAGCGATTTTGATAAAGAAGAGATCAAACGGAAATTTTCAATTTCGACATCTATTGTCCCTGTAGAGTGGGGCAAGGTGAAGATTAATGTCCTGGATACCCCCGGCTTCTTTGATTTTGTGGGGGAGGCTGAGGAGGCGGCGGCGGCTGCTGACGCGGCTATTATCGTAGTATCCGGCAAATCCGGTGTGCAGGTGGGCACTCAGAAGGCCTGGGATCTCTGTGAGAGATACAAGCTGCCCAGAATGATCTTTGTAACGGATATGGACATTGACAATGTCAGCTACCGGAATGTAGTTGAGCAGCTGCAGGAACTGTACGGAAAGCGGATCGCTCCCCTGCACATGCCCATCCGTGAAAATGAGAAGTTCGTGGGCTACATTAATATTGTAAAGAATAAGGGCCGCCGCTACATCGACAAAGCCGGCAAGGAAGAATGTGAGATCCCCGAGTACTCCAAAGAATATCTGGAGAAATACAGGGAGGCGCTGATGGAGTCTGTGGCGGAGACCAGCGAGGAGTTTATGGACCGCTACTTCGGCGGCGAGGAGTTCTCCGTGGCGGAGATTTCCGCGGCCCTGGCCACCAACGTAGGCGACGGCAGTCTGGTTCCGGTGTGCATGGGCTCTCCGGTGAATCTCCGGGGCGTTTCCAATCTGCTGGACGATATCGTAGGATATTTCCCGGATCCCTCCCAGAGAAAGAAAGCGGGTCTGGACCAGAGCAGCGGCGCTGTTTATGACGCGGACTATGATTTCCAGAAAGCCAAGAGCGCCTTTGTATTCAAGACCATCGCGGATCCGTTCCTGGGCAAATATTCTCTGATCAAGATTTGCTCCGGCGTTGTAAAGAATGACGATACCCTCTACAACGTAACCCAGGACAGCGATGAGAAGCTCAGCAAGCTGTATGTGCTCCAGGGCAACAAACCCATTGAGGTTCCGGAACTGCACGCGGGAGATATCGGCGCCATCGCCAAGCTGGGAGACGCGAAAACCGGCGATTCCCTGGCTACCAAGGCCCATCCCATTTCCTTCGGACCGGTGATGGTCTCCAAGCCCTACACAGCCAAGAGATACAAACCGAAAAACAAGGGCGATGTAGATAAGATCTCCCAGGCTTTCGCGAAAATGATGTCCGAGGATCTGACCATGAAAGTGGTCAACGATTCCGCCAATCATCAGACCCTGATCTATGGCATCGGCGATCAGCACATTGACATCATCGTCAGCAAGCTTCAGGAAAGATATAAAGTTGAGGTGGAACTTTCCAGGCCAAAGGTTGCCTTCCGGGAAACCATCCGCAAGAAATCCGATGTGGAGTCGAAATATAAGAAACAGTCCGGCGGCCACGGCCAGTACGGACATGTAAAGATGAAATTCGAGCCCTCCGGAGATCTGGATACGCCCTTTGTCTTTGAACAGCAGGTAGTGGGCGGCGCGGTGCCGAAGAACTATTTCCCGGCAGTGGAAAAAGGTCTGGCGGACTCTGTACAGTCCGGACCGCTGGCTGCCTATCCGGTAGTAGGCGTCAAGGCCATCCTCTACGACGGCTCCTACCATCCGGTGGATTCCTCGGAGATGGCGTTCAAGACCGCTACCATGATGGCCTTTAAGAAAGGATTTATGGAGGCCGGGCCGGTGCTGCTGGAGCCCATTGTGACCATGAAGGTGACCGTTCCGGATAAATATACCGGAGACGTTATGGGCGACCTGAACAAGAGAAGAGGCCGGGTGCTGGGAATGACTCCGGAGCAGGGCGGCAGTACGGTGATCGAAGCCGAAGTTCCGGAACTGGAGATTTACGGATATTCCACCAGCCTTCGCTCCATGACCGGCGGAAGCGGAGATTTCGCCTATGAATTTGCCCGCTATGAGCAGGCTCCCTCCGATGTGCAGGAGAAGGAGGTTGCCGCCAGGGCAAGCAAGCTGACCCAGATCGAAGAATAAAGACAGAACAGACTCATACAAAGAGGGTGTCCCAAAACTATGAATTTTTAGATTTATAGGGAAGGGGCATCCCT
>ERZ1090860.1812-NODE-1817-length-10866-cov-16.765979_pt1 | contig 10866 bp, 10 predicted proteins | sample MGYA00478483_ERZ1090860 | MGnify/ENA primary metagenome ERZ1090860 (study PRJEB33644, sample SAMEA5815741) | chicken gut metagenome | biome: Chicken; feature: Gastrointestinal Tract; material: Caecum | place: Ireland | collected 2019-01-01 | study: A study of...
GTTGTGTCCTGTTCGGAACCGCTTTTTTATATGGAGATATGGAGCGCCGCCTTCATACCCCGGAATCGCAAAAACTGTTGACAAACGCCTCTGACTTTGCAGGCCGCCCAGCATAGGCACGGCACGGAAAATTGCGGAAATCTCAACCAAAGCGATTTTTATAATTCTGATAAAAAATCTTTTTATAAGCTCTATAATATTAGAAGAAATGTTCGAATAGATTGGAAAATTCAGTTGCGGCCATATGGAAAATCTGCTATAATCCAAAGAGGGGTGATGAAATTTGGCATTTACAGACGCGGAAAAGCACCTGATTTTTGGTTTGTTTCAGTCCGTCCAGCCGCACCTGCGCAATCCGCGGGAAGGCTCCCTGGCGCTTGCGGGCGCGATGGACCGCATTCAGCGAGACTGCCCGGAGCGGGACGATCTGCTCCATGTGCAGATGGCGGCGCAGTATGTGATTCATGGGCTGGACCAAATCATTCAAGCGAAAGACTGGAACAGCCCGCAGGAAAAGGCACATGTGTTGGATGGCCGCCAACAGGCACAGGCCGTCCTGGACAAAGCGGCACAACTCCTGGCGGCACAGGCGTAAGCCTGCGGCGTTTCCGAGCAGGCCGGGAAAAGGAGCGTTGAGAGCAATGGATGTCAAATATCTAGTTGTGTGTATTGTAGCGTTTGCTGTGGCGTTTTTGCTGATGGGGGTGAGCGCTTATATCGGCTATCGGAAGGAACAGCGCATCCCTGCAGAATGGTCGCAAAAGGACCGCGATGCGGTGCGGGCGCTGTGTCGCATCCATCATCTGGCGTGGTCGGCGTCAATTGCGCGGGAAAAGGATGGCAGGCTCTTCGTCCATGAGGGCGGCGCCAAGCGGCTGCAGCTGGAAACAACAAATTTCCCGACCATCCCGCGCGGGATGGATGTGCCGATGGTCGCTATTTTAAAGGAAACCCGGATTTTGCACTGGCGGCCGGAAGAACGCGCACTGGCGCAGTCGCTGCGCACCGCGCTGCCCGGGGAGGAAGCTGCGCTGGAGCGCACGCCTTCCGGCGATTTGATCCTGCACGGCGGCGACGGCAGTACAATTGCGATCGATGCGCGTCAGTTCCTGACCTTGCTTCCGGGCAACGTGATCCGGTTGGTGGATATTCCGGATGCATGATCGAAACGTATAGGACCTGTTGTGAAGTGATTTTTCAATTGCATCGACTTGAACAGAGAAATCCTTTTCGATATATGAAAATACGTCTTGAAACGGCTTGTTGTTGGCCGAATCAAGGCGTATTTTTGTGCGTCGTTTTCGCGGAAGGGCATTTTGTAACGCGCTTTTTGCTTTCCCAGCCTTTCGGCTATCTGCAAAGAAAGTGCGGTTCTGGGCTACTGTCCGGAAAGATGCAAGCGCTTGCAGGCGGGCGTCCTTGCAGAAAAAGCTTATAATTATACATGTTCATAGAATATTTGCGGTTTGTTGCTTTTCATGACCTGCATGCTGTGGTATACTAGAATAGTAGTTTCAAACGTTTTCTGCGCTTTTTTAGCGTATAGATGAATCGACAAGACTGGAGATGGTCAATCCTTATGATCGGTATCGAACAGCATATGCTCTGCGATGGCGTCCACTTCCGGAGCGTTCGAGATACAAAATTCAAAACCTTTCGCATTTCGGTGAATTTTCTGCTGCCTTTGCGCCGGGAAACTGCCGCTGCGAACGCGCTGCTGCCCTATCTGCTCACGCGTGCCAGCCGGGCGTACCCCGATTTTACGCAAATGAGCCAAAAGATGGATGCGCTTTATGGCGCCAACTTGAGCGGGGATGTCGGCAAATTGGGCGACTTCCAGGTTTTGACGGTGCAGGCATCCTGCCTGTCAAACGCCTATGCGTTGGCTGGAGAGGATCTGGTGGCGGAGATGACGAGCGTGCTTTGCGGGGCGCTGTTTGACCCGGCGCTGGAGGATGGCCTCTTCCGGGAGAACGACTTCCGCCAGGAGCAGCGCCAGACGTTGGAACAGATCGATGCGGAATTTAGTGATAAACGCGCCTGGGCGTTCAACCGCTGTGTTGAAGCCATGTGCGCGGACGAGCCCTATGGCATCAGCCGCTTCGGCGCGCGTGCGGATGTGGAAAAACTGACCCGCGAAGAGGTTACCAAGGCGTGGCACGAAATGTGCCGCACAGCGCGTGTAGAGATTTTGGTCCTGGGCAACTGTAATCCAAAGCCTGTGATCGATGCGTTCCGGGACGCCTTTTCCAGCCAGCCGCGCGCGTATCAGCCGGTCCAGACAGATGCCACGTACCAGCCGCCGCAGACGGTGCGTCGCGCAGAGGACTGCCAGGACGTTGTGCAGGGCAAGCTGGTGCTCGGAATGCGCCTGCCCATTGCCCGCACAGACGATCGTGTCCCGGCTGCGCGATTGATGACCAGCATCTTTGGCGGTACGCCGAACAGCAAGCTTTTTTTAATTGTGCGCGAAAAGATGAGCCTGTGCTACTATTGCAGCGCCGGCTATAATCCGATGAAGGGCCTGCTCTTTGTCCAGAGCGGCGTGGAATTCAGCAATATGGACAAGGCTGAGGCCGCAATTCTCGACCAACTCAAGGCTGTACAGGCGGGCGACTTTACGGATGAGGACATCCAGGCGGCCAAGCTGTCAATGCAAAATAATCTTTATACGACTGAGGATTATCTCGGTGCGCAGGAAAGCTGGTACTTGGCGCAGACATTGGCGGGCCAGATGTTTTCGCCTACGGAATATGCGGCGTTGATCGGCGCCGTCACGCGCGAACAAATCGTCGAAGCGGCAAAAGATGTGCAGCTTGATACGGTTTACAGGCTGATTGGCAAAAAAGAGGAGGCGGCACAGTGAATCTCATCAAAGAAGTGAAAAGCGACCGGCTGGGCGAATCCTATTTTGAGGTGCAGCACGCCGCAGGCCTGAAAATTATGATCTATCCGAAGCCGGAAAACCACTCGACTTATGCGATTTTCGGAACAAATTACGGCTCGATTGACAACACATTCCGCCGGTCGGACGAAGGAGAGGCCGCCACGGTGCCCAACGGCATCGCGCATTACCTGGAGCATAAGATGTTTGAAAGCGAAGACGGCGACGCCTTTGCCCGTTACGCAAAAACCGGCGCTTCCGCGAATGCCTACACCTCCTTTGACAAGACATGCTATCTGTTTTCCTGCGCGGCCAATGTCTATGATTCTCTGGAAATCCTGCTCGACTTCGTGCAGCATCCTTACTTCACGGAGAAGACCGTGCAGAAGGAGCAGGGCATCATCGGCCAGGAAATTCGCATGTATGACGACGACCCGACGTGGCGGGTGCTGTTTAACATGCTGGGGGGCATGTACCACAACCACCCGGTGAAAATCGACATCGCGGGTACGGTGGAGAGCATCGCACAGATCACCCCGGAACTGCTTTACCGCTGCTATCATACGTTTTATAATCTCAACAACATGGCGCTGTGCGTTGTGGGCAATGTGGAGGAAAATCGCGTGCTGGAGCTGTGCGACCGCATGCTCAAGCCTTCGGCGGATGTGCGCGTGGAGCGCATCTTCCAGCCGGAGCCGGAGACCATCGTGCAGCCGCGCATCTGCGCCAAAGGCAGCGTGGTCACGCCGCTGTTCTATTATGGCTTCAAGGAAAAGGCCACGCACCAGCCAACTGACCAACAGGAAGCTGCAACCGAAATTCTGCTCGAGATGCTTTTCGGTGAGTCTTCGCCCTTGTTCCGCCGGTTGCTCGACAGCGCCCTGATTAACGAAGCCAGTTTCAGCTATGAATATTTTAACGGACCGGGCTATGCCTGCGTGTTATTTAGCGGCGAATCCAAAAATCCGGACGCTGTGGCCCAGGCGATTTGCGGCGAGGCCGAAAAGGCGCGCCGCGAAGGCCTGGATCCGGCGGCTTTTGCGCGCGCCCAAAAGGCGGTATATGGCCGCATCATTTCCAGTTGCAATAGTGTGGAAACGATTGCCAACACCATGATCGGCGCGTCCTTTGCGGGCAGGTCGCTCTACGGTATGATAGACGCGGTGGCCCAGGCAACCTGCGAGCAGGTGGAGGCGCGGTTGCAGGAGCAGATGCTGCCTGACCGCGCGGTGCTGTCCATCATCGAGCCGGACTGAGCCGGGAAAGAGGGGGCACTTCTTATGTATCATGTGCAATTTCCGGGCCTGGGCATTTCGCTGACCATCCACAACGTCGCATTCCAGATCGGTTCGTTTCGCGTGTATTGGTATGGCATCATCATTGCGGTCGGATTTGTACTGGCGTTTCTTTATGCAATTCGCAGCGCCAAAAAGTTTAAGATTGACGCAGACAAGCTCATGACCTGCATCCTGGTGGGCATTGTGTGCGGCGTTATTGGCGCGCGGCTTTATTATGTGGCGTTTTATCCGGGCGATCTCTATATCAAAAATCCGTCGCTCATCTTCCGTATCCACGACGGGGGCCTGGGCTTTTATGGCGGCGCGATCGGCGGCCTGCTCGGCGGCGGCATCTGTGCGAAGGTTTGCAAGCTGTCACTGCCTGCGGTGTTTGACATCGCTTCGCTTGGGCTTTTGATTGGGCAGTGCATCGGCCGGTGGGGCAATTTTATCAACCAGGAGGCCTTTGGTACACAGACCGACCTGCCGTGGCGTATGGTCAGCGAGGGGACCGGCGGAGTGCCGGTGCACCCGTGCTTTCTGTATGAATCGCTATGGCTTTTGATCGGCTTCCTCTGGATTCACTTCTTCAGCCGCCGGCTGCGCCATTATGACGGCCAGGTTTTTCTGCTCTATTTGCTCTGGAGCGGCCTGGGCCGGTTCTGGATTGAGGGCCTGCGCACGGACAGCCTGCTTGTACCAGGCCTGCCGCTGCGCGTCTCCCAAGTGCTCGCCGCGGTGATGGTGGCGGTGGCCGTTGTGTGCCTGATTCTCTTCCGCAACCGGACCAAGCTTTTGGGCTGCGGCAGTCCGCGCATTATGGCGCTCAATGAGATTGTCGATGCCGTACCGGAGGAAATGATCCTGGAGCCTGCTGCAGAGGCGAAGACAGACCAGTCGGTAGATGTGCTTGCACAAAAGATAGAGCAGTCAAGTGATGCACCCAAAAATGAGGAACATTCATAAACTGCCTTTAGGGATGAACATGGATAAAAAGCGCAGATAGGAGGAAATGGGAATGGCTATTCGCATCGACGGCAAGGCAATTGCCGCAGAAGTACGCGCACGGGTGAAGGCGGAGGTCGCCGCCATGGAGGAAAACGGCGTCACGCCCGGCCTGGCGGTGGTTCTGGTGGGGGATGACCCCGCTTCACATACGTATGTCCGCAATAAAAATCGTGCCTGCAAGGAAACCGGCATCTACAGCGAGGTCCACGAGCTGCCCGCCACTACCACGCAGGAGGAACTGATGGCGCTTGTCGCCAGCCTCAACGCCCGTCCGGACATTGACGGTATCTTGGTGCAGTCCCCCCTGCCAGATGGCTTGGATGAGGACGCCGTCATCAACGCGATTGATCCGGAAAAGGATGTGGACGCCTTCCATCCATTGAATGTCGGGCACATCATGATCGGCGACTACGCGTTTTTGCCGTGTACGCCTGCGGGCATTATGGAGCTGTTGCATCATGAAAACATCACGGTCCAGGGCAAACGGTGTGTGGTGATCGGACGCAGCAACATTGTCGGCAAACCGATGGCCATGCTGCTGCTGCATGAAAGCGGCACCGTCACAATCTGCCACAGCAAGACCCAAAACCTGCCCGATATATGCCGCGAGGCGGACATCCTGGTCGCAGCCGTGGGCAAGCCGAAATTTGTGACCGCCGATATGGTCAAGCCCGGTGCGGTTGTCATCGACGTGGGCATGGACCGGGACGAAAATGGCAAGCTTTGCGGCGACGTGGACTACAATGCAGTGGAGCCGGTTGCCTCCTACATCACGCCGGTCCCCGGCGGTGTCGGCCCCATGACCATTGCCATGCTGCTTCAAAATACCTTGACCGCTGCCCGCCGACACAACCACCTGCCCGCAGACGGTCAACTGGAGTCCTGACTTTTATGGATATTCTGGACCGAATTCATTCCCCGGCGGATTTGCAGGATCTGGATTTGACACAACTCAATCAGCTTTGCTCGGAAATCCGCCGCCGTATCATCACAACGGTGTCGCATACGGGCGGGCATCTGGCCTCCAATCTCGGCACGGTGGAGCTGACCGTCGCTTTACGGCGCGTGTTCCCGCGAAAATGTGACCGAATCGTCTGGGATGTCGGCCACCAGGCTTATACGCACAAAATCCTGACCGGCCGCAACAGCCGGCTCGACACCATGCGCACGCGCGGCGGCATTTCCGGTTTTCCCAACCGCTTTGAAAGCGAGTGGGACGCCTTTACCGTGGGGCATGCCAGCACGTCGATTTCGGCGGCGCTTGGCATCGCGGAGGCAAAGCTTTTGCGCGGAGAAGAGGGCTATGTAATTGCGGTGATCGGAGACGGTGCGCTGACGGGCGGGCTGGCCTATGAGGGCCTGAACAATGCCGGGCGCTTCCCGAAGAATTTTATTGTGATTTTAAATGACAATAAAATGTCCATCTCCCGCAATGTCGGCGCCATGTCGCGCTATCTTGCGCACATCCGCACAAAACCCGAATATCTCAAGGCAAAGACCGACATTGAGTCGCTCCTTTCCGGGATACCGTGGATCGGCCATTCTGTGGCCAAGACGATTCGGAGCACGAAAAATGTGGTCAAGTCCTTGCTGTATAACAGTACTTTGTTCGAGGATATGGGCTTTTATTATTACGGCCCATTTGACGGCCACGACCTGCGCACGATGCTGGAGGTGTTGCAGAGCGTCCGTTCCATTGATCACCCGGTTTTGCTGCATGTGGTGACCGAGAAAGGGCGCGGCTATTCCTTTGCAGAGAAAAATCCAGGCGCCTTTCATGGCGTGGCGCGCTTTGACGTGAGCACTGGCAAACCCGAACACATGGGTGGCGAAAATTTCAGCAGCACGATGGGCGAATACCTGTGCGGTTTTGCCGAGCAAGATCCGTCCATTTGTGCGATCACCGCCGCCATGAAGACGGGCACAGGCCTGGAATCCTTCAGCCGCAAATTCCCCGCCCGCTTTTTTGATACGGGCATTGCCGAAGAACATGCGGTTACCTTTGCCGGTGGGCTGGCCAGCGCGGGGATGCTGCCGGTGGTCGCCGTCTATTCAACCTTTTTGCAGCGCGCTTATGACCAGCTGATTCACGACACGGCCCTGCAACGGGTGAAGGTTGTCTTTTGTGTAGACCGCGCGGGCATCGTGGGCGAGGACGGCGAGACACACCAGGGCATCTTTGACGCTGCATTTTTCAATACAATCCCAGGCATCACCGTGCTGTCGCCCTGCTATTTTGGAGAGCTTTATCAGGATCTGCGCCGCGCGCTGTATGAGATTCCCGGGCCGGTTGCGGTGCGGTATCCGCGCGGCGGACAGCCGTTTTGCCCGCTGAACTTCCGCCCTTCCGGCATGGACTGGGTGCGTTGGGGAAAGCAGCAGGCGCCTATAGCGCTTGTCACCTATGGCCGTCTGTTTGCCCAGGCATGCCGTGCGCAGCAGCTGCTGCGGGAAAGGGGTGTGGAAGTGGAAATCTTCAAGCTCAACCGCATCAAACCGATGCCGCTGGAGTCGGTTCAGGCGGCCTGCGGCAAGCAGGCGGTGTTTTTTTTTGAGGAGGGCATCTCGAACAGCGGCATTGGCGAGCACTTTGGCGCACAGCTGGCGCAGGCGGGCTTTTCCGGCCGGTTTGTGCTGCGTGCTATCACAGATTTTGTGTCGCATGCGACGCCGGATCAATGTTTGCAGGCGCTTGGCCTGGATGCCAATGGAATGGTAAAGACGATCTTGACGGAGTGGGAGCAGTGAGTGAGAAAGTAAGACTCGATTCCTTGGTTTATACGCGCGGGTTTGCCCAGAGCCGCGAGCGCGCGAAGGCCGTCATCATGGCGGGCGATGTGTATGTCAACAACCAAAAGTCCGACAAACCTGGAATGCTGGTGCCTGCGGACGCCCAGTTGGAGGTGCGCGGCGGGCTGCGCTATGTCAGCCGTGGAGGACTCAAACTGGAGAAGGCCATGGCATGCTTCCCGATTTCCCTGACGGACAAGACAGCCATGGATATCGGCGCGTCCACCGGCGGTTTCACGGATTGTATGCTGCAAAATGGCGCGGCGCGCGTCTATGCCATTGACGTGGGCTACGGCCAGCTGGCCTGGAAGTTGCGCACGGATGCGCGCGTGGTCAACCTCGAACGCACCAATGTGCGCTATCTGACAGAAGAGCAGGTGCCCGAACAGGTGGACTTTTTCAGCGTAGACGTTGCATTTATTTCGCTCAAGCTGGTGCTGCCTGTGGCGCGGCGCTTTCTGAAGGATGGCGGCCAGGCGGTGTGCCTGGTCAAACCGCAGTTTGAAGCGGGACGCGGCAAGGTTGGGAAAAAAGGCGTGGTGCGTGACCCGGCGGTGCATCGGGAGGTGCTCGAGGAGATTACGCAGTTTGTATTGGCGAACGGCTTCTCGATCCTGGGACTGACGTATTCGCCTGTGCGCGGGCCGGAAGGCAACATCGAGTATCTCTTGTATCTGGAGAAAACAGAACACCCGGAAGCGGTCCCCTTTTCTGTTGAAGCCGTGGTGGCAGAGTCCCACGCAGCATTGGATGGTGGTAGCAAATGATGTATGCCGCTGTACTGCCAAATTTAAAGCGCACGCATGCAGCCGCCGCGACAGTGGAAGTCATCCGCCGGCTGCATCAGATGGATGCCCTCGTGCTGATGCGCGCTTCAGACCGCGATCCCGTCTTTAAAGCGGACCGCTTTGAGACGGATTTTGCAGCATTGCTGAAGGCGTGCACCCTGATGATCGCCATTGGCGGGGACGGCACCATCATCCACGCAGCGCGGCACGCCGCTCAGGCGGACAGGCCCGTGCTTGGCATTAATACCGGGCATTTGGGCTTTGTCGCGGAATTGGAGCCGAATGAGCTGGATCTGTTGGCCTTATTGGCGAAAGGGCGCTATAGCGAAGAAAAGCGCCTGCTTTTGCGGGCGACATTCCGGGATTCCAGCGGCAGGCAGCGGCAGGCAGAAGCCATCAACGACGTGGTGCTCACGCGCGGCGCCACGACCAAGATTCTGGATTTTGCCGTCCGCTTCAACAACACGGAGCTGGCGCATTATCGGGCGGACGGGCTGATCTTTTCCACGCCGACCGGCAGCACAGCCTATTCGCTTTCCGCGGGTGGACCCTTTGTAGCGCCAGACATTGACTGCATGCTGCTTACGCCAATTTGCCCGCATTCTCTGATGAGCCGGCCGGTCGTGGTCGGTGGGGACGCCCGCCTGACGGCGCAGGTCACTTCCCGCAGCGGCGGGGACGCTTATCTGACGGTAGACGGCGACGATGCACTGACGCTTTCGCCCGGCACCACAGTGGAGGTACGGCGGTCGCCCTTTACCGCGCGGCTGATTAAATTGAAAAAAGACAGCTTTTATACCATTATCAACCAGAAATTTGCGGAAGGGAGAGAATGACCGTGAAAACACGGCGGCACGCGAAAATTCTGGAGCTGATCAGCCAGTATGACATTGACACGCAGGAGGAGCTTTTGCGCCGCCTGCGTTCTGCGGGCTTTGACGTGACGCAGGCGACAGTCTCCCGAGACATTAAAGAGCTGCGTTTGGTGAAAGCCCTGTCCGCAGAGGGCAAGTACCGCTACTCGACTGGCCGGGAAGAAAACAAAGATGTTTCTGCCAAGTTTTATGCTATGCTGCAGGATGCGGGGGTTTCCGTCGCGAGTGCGGGAAACCTGGTGGTGCTAAAGACCTCTTCGGGTATGGCGCCGGCCATTTGCGTGGCGCTGGATTCCATGCATTGGGACGCGGTGGTCGGCACCATAGCGGGCGATGACACGATTTTTATGGCTGTGCATACGGCAGAGGCCGCACAGCAGCTCGCCGGGGAACTGAACCGGATGATGGGGTGAGCGGATGCTGAACCAACTCTATATCGAGAATATCGCGGTGATTGAAAAGGCCAGCATTGAGTTCGGCCCGGGTCTGAACGTGTTGACAGGCGAAACAGGCGCAGGCAAATCGATGATGATCGACGCGATCCATGCGGTGCTGGGCCAACGGACCTCGCGCGAACTGGTGCGCACCGGTGCCAAGGGCGCATTTGTCAGCGCAAGCTTTACGGACGTGCGGCCGGCTGTCTGTAAAAAGCTCGAAAGCATGGGCTTCGAACTGGAAGAGGACGGCACGCTGCTGCTGCAGCGGGAAATTCGCAGCGGCGGCCGCACTGTCTGCCGCATTGGCGGACGCCCCGCGCCGGTTGCTGCGCTCAAGGAGCTGGGCGCGATGCTGCTGCAAATTCATGGCCAGCATGAAAGCTATGGCCTTTTGGCGCCGGAAAACCACCTGCAATATCTCGACCGAACTGGCGTGCCAAAAGCGCTCCGCGCAGCTTACCGGGAGGCCTATGCGCGCTGGAAGGGATTACAGGAGCAGCTTCGCGCGCTTCATCTGGATGAATCCGAAAAGCTGCGCCGCACGGATCTTTTGACCTATCAGATAGAGGAATTGGAGGCAGCATCAATCCAGCCGGGAGAGCAGGAGCAGCTGGCTGCGCGCCGGGCACAGATCCGCAATAGCGAACAGATCGCGGAAGCGGTGCAGCAGGCGGATATGGCGTTGACCGGCGGGGAAGAAGGGCTTGGCGCGGCGGATACCGTGCGCATGGCGTCGCAGGCGCTGGCCGGAATTGCACCGGTGCTGCCGGAGGCCGGCGCGCTGGCGCAGCGTCTGGAAACAATCGG
>ERZ1090860.1815-NODE-1820-length-10851-cov-10.720082_pt1 | contig 10851 bp, 10 predicted proteins | sample MGYA00478483_ERZ1090860 | MGnify/ENA primary metagenome ERZ1090860 (study PRJEB33644, sample SAMEA5815741) | chicken gut metagenome | biome: Chicken; feature: Gastrointestinal Tract; material: Caecum | place: Ireland | collected 2019-01-01 | study: A study of...
GCTTTCTTTTCATCCATGGAAAGCTCTTTTTTCAGGATCTGATACTGGCTGTTTTTCGTATCGCTGTCAGTCAGCCGGGAACGGATATCCTGCTCGTCCAGTCCCAGAACCGTTGTCAGCGCCCGGATAGTCGGCTCTACATATTCCACATCGGAATTGACTGTTTTGCAGTCCAGGATAACGTTGTATACCTTATTGCTGGTGGCAAGAAGATTTCCGTTCCGGTCGTATATATTGCCTCTCTTGGCAGGTATAATATTATTTTCATAGGACTGCTGGGCCTGCGTAAGCACCTGCCTTGTATATTTGCTTCCGCTTGTGGCATTGATATAAGTAATTCTTGCCAGCAAACAAACTAAAGCTAGCAGCACCACTCCAAATAGTCCTACTAGCTTCCCTCTCATCTGATGATTCAATTTTCTGACGGGCTTCCGCCTGTTCCTTCTGCCGGTACTGCTCAAACTCTCACCTCCTGTTTTCCGGGATATCCTGATACTGTCTTACATAACTGTTGTTCGACATAGTATATGTCTTTTTCTGTTCGTCAGTGGGATAATTCATGCCCAGCCGTCCAATGGCGATCTTTTTTATTTTATTAAGATCCACATTGGATGTTACCTGACTGTAATAGGCGTCATTATCTTCTTTCAGTTCAGAATACTCCGCTTCAAGAGCAGCCACATCTTTGATCTTACCTGTAATATCGGATTTGAGCTGCAGATAATTTACTGTAAAAAACAGAATCGCAACGCACACCGCTGTGAGAAAAACCACAAACCCTCTTCCCATGCTTTTCGCTTTCTGACGGTTTCTGATCGTTTCTCTGCTTACCTGTCTCACCCGCCGTTCCGACTGTGAAGCAGGCCTGGATACGGTCCTGGCTCTTCCTGCTCTGCGCCCCGGTGATAAGGAGCGCTGTCTGGACGGCATTTCCTGAATTTTTCTGACCGCATTTCCATCTATATATGTTCCACGGGCGTTTCTGGCATTGGTCCGGCTTCTTCTGGATGCTACCGCTCTGTTTGTCCTGTCCATCTTTTATATCACAAACTCCCTTTAAATCAATGAAATACAAGAGGCCGGCTGTTGCCGCCTCATATTCTACCATACTTTCAGCAGCGCCGCTCAAAAATACGGAGCTTTGCGCTTTTCGAACGCGGGTTCTCCTCCTGCTCTGCCTTTCCCGGCAGGACCGGTTTTCTTGTAATGACTTTTCCTTTTGATTTTTTCCCGCATACGCATACGGGAAAGTCCGGCGGACAGGTACAGGGATTTTCGTTTTTACGGAAAATCGTCTTTACAATTCTGTCCTCCAGAGAGTGAAAAGTGATCACGCAGATACGTCCTCCGTCTCCCAGAATGTCGATCATCCCATCCAGGGAATCTCTCAGTACGTCAAGCTCGCGGTTCAGTTCGATCCGGACGGCCTGAAAAGTCCTTTTGGCCGGATGTCCTCCCGCTGCCTGTATTTTCATAGGTATGGCGCGGCGGATAATCTCCGTCAGCTCTCCCGTAGTGCGGATCGGAGCTTTCTGTCTTGCCGCCACGATATGTTTGGCAATATTTTTTGCAAATTTATCTTCTCCGTAATCACGTATGATCCGGTACAGTTCTTTTTCATCGTAGCCGTTGATGATGTCCGCCGCTGTGCGGCTCTGCCGTTGATCCATCCGCATGTCCAGAGGCGCGTCCGTTCTGTAAGTAAAGCCGCGCTCCTCATTGTCAAGCTGATACGAAGAAACTCCAAGATCCAGCAGAATACCGTCCACCCGGTCAATCCCAAGGCGTTTCAGTTCACTTACCATGTAACAATAATTGCTGCGAATGATCGTCACCCGGTCACCATAGCCAGCCAACCTTTCACTCGCAGCAACTATTGCATCTTGGTCCTGATCTATGCCAATAAATCTCCCCTTGGCAGAAAGTCTTTTGCATACCTCGGCGGCATGCCCTGCACCTCCCAGAGTTCCATCCACGTAGATCCCGTCGGGTTTTACCCTTAAACCCTCAATGGTTTCTTCCAGTAATACAGATTTGTGTTTAAATTCCATATCCGTCTCCTGTTGGATTTCCTTCCAGCGTAACTCTCAGATGACGATACCCATTTCCTGCATTCCCTCTGCAATGCTGTCCATATCGTCATAATTGCAGTTCTCGCTCCACTTTTCTTTGCTCCAGACCTCAATTCTGTTAAGATTTCCGGTCAGAACCACATCCTTTTCAAGACCAGCAAATTCTCTCAGTGTCTGAGGCACGAGAATTCTCCCCTGCTTGTCCAGTTCACAGGTTGCAGCCCCCGCAACAAAAAAACGTGAGAAGGTTCTTGCGTTTTTATTTGTAAGTGGTAAGGCTCTGAGTTTTTCTTCAAAGGCTTCCCATTCATTCATAGGATAGATAGAAAGACAACCATCCAGCCCCTTAGTCAGAACGAACTCTTCTCCCAATTGTTCTCTGAACTTGGAAGGGATAATCAGACGCCCCTTCGCGTCGATCGTGTGATTGTATTCTCCCATGAACATGTTACTCACCTACTCTCGCAAAGTGCGATTCTCCCCTTCGCACTTTCCGGCGGAGATGGATTGTGTTTCCACATTCCCTCCATTCACCACCACTATTCACCACTTTCTACCACTTATGAACTCATTCTACCCCATTTATGTTGAAATTACAAGTAGGAATCTCAGTTTTTTTCGGATCGTCCGGCAGACTTTTGCTGGCTGCATCTGTACTGTAACTGCAAGAAGGCCCTCTGTTTCCAGAGAGCCTTCTGTTTTATTCAAACTGTATTTGATTCATCATCTCATCGAGCTGCCGGCTGATCTTCAGGCATTTTCCCAGGTTCTGGTTCTTCCCCGCCATCCGGTTCAGCTTCTTTCGCGTTCTCTCGATCCGGCGGTACAGGCGCCGTTTCTTCTTCTGTTTCCACCACATGGTTTTCTGTATCCGGCGGGCAGTCCTTTGTATCCTCTCCGGTATCTCCGCCATTTTCAGGAATCTCTTCACAGGTTTCTTCAGCCTCCTTATTTTCTCCTGAAGACTGATTGTGTTCCTGCGGATTTTCCCCATCCACAGGCTGATTTTCCTCACCGTCTCCGGAATCTGCTCCTGTATTATCCGGAAGCTCTTCCCTGCTTTTCTCAGATCCTGAAGCTTCTTCCACATTTTCTTTGTCTTCCGCCGCGTTTTCCGCGTTCCAGAATTCTCCGGCCACATTTTCATAGCCCTGCATATCGTTATAATTAAGAGTTGCTTTTTCTTCTGCCGCATACCGCTCCTCTCTCCTGCGTCTCCGCGCCGCTTCGCGCTTTTTCCACAGAACCCGCCGCACCGTCGCCGATACGCCACAGACTATGAACAAAAACGCACATACCGGCAGAAACGCCGGGAAATCTGTTCCGGGAATTTTCAAAGCATCCGTGCGCAGCCACTCTATCCCAACTCTGCCAAGACTGACGCCCGCAAGATATCTCAGGAAAACTTCTCCCTGATAGGTCTTTCTCCTGGTGTAGAAAAGAAGCACCAGAAACAAAAGCAGGCACCAGAGGCTTTCATAAAGAAACAGCGGATGCACCTGGATATAGGAGACGTCCCCCACCGTGACCAGATGCTCTTCTATCGCGTCTGTTATCTGGCCCGGACGGACTACATCCAGCGGAATCTGCATGGCGAAAAGGCTGTCTGTATAACCGCCAAAAGATTCCCTGTTGAAAAAATTCCCCCATATGCCTATTATCTGCGTAATAAGAAGTCCCATACTGGCAGTATCTGCCATTCTCTGGAACGACACCTTTCTGATCCGGCAGTACAGAGCAGCCAGAAGAGCTCCTCCCAGTATTCCGCCGTACAGGGACATACCGCCGTTTCTGACGTCGCAGATTTCTGCAGCCGTCTGTCCGCTGAAAAGATTCCAGTTGAACAGCACATAAAAAGCGCGGGCTCCAGTAAGTCCCCCCAGCATAGCGGGGATCATCATTTCCAGATACAGATTCTGGTTTTCATTCTGTACCTTTGCCTGATGCAGTACATAGATCAGCCCCAGAAGCATTCCCGCTGCAATAAGCAGTCCATATATGGTGATCTCAAAGCCGAAAACAGAAACTGATCTGCCTACATACCCAAAGTATATCTGTAAATTTGGAAAGCGAATCGACATATCCATAAAAGCACCTTCATCATACGTTGAAACGGAACAGGATCACGTCGCCGTCCTGCACCACATACTCTTTTCCTTCCATCCTTACAAGTCCTTTTTCTCTTGCGCCGGCATAGGAACCGCAGTCCAGAAGATCCCGGTAATTTACTACCTCCGCTTTGATGAATCCGCGTTCAAAATCTGTATGGATCTTTCCGGCGGCCTGAGGCGCTTTTGTTCCGATCTCGATCGTCCATGCCCGGGTTTCGTCCTCGCCTGCGGTGAGAAAACTCATCAGTCCCAGAAGACGGTAGCTTGCCCGCACCAGTTTTTCCAGCCCGGATTCCTTCAGTCCCAGATCCTCCAGGAACATCTTCTTCTCATCGTCGTCAAGCTCTGATATTTCTTCCTCGATCTCGGCGCAGATAACGAAGACTTCGCTTTTCTGTTCCGCGGCGTATTCCTTCACAGCCTGTACGTGAGGATTGGAGGCCCCGTCGTCCGCCAGCTCGTCCTCCGCCACGTTGGCGGCGTAGATCACAGGTTTCCAGGTGAGAAGATTGTAAGTGGACATCCAGCCTTCCTCGTCCTCATTCTCCAGTTCAAGAGTGATCGCCATCTTGCCGTCCTCCAGATGCGCTTTTATCTTCTGAAGAAAATCCAGCTCTTTCGCGGCCTCTTTATCCATTCTGGCCGTTTTCGTCACTTTCGCGATCCTTCTCTCAAGGATTTCCAGATCTGAGAAAACAAGCTCCAGATTGATGGTTTCTATATCTCTGAGAGGATCGATGCTGCCGTCTACATGGATCACATTGGGATCCTCAAAGCAGCGGACCACATGTACAATAGCGTCTACTTCTCTGATATTGGCAAGGAACTGATTTCCCAGCCCTTCCCCCTTGGACGCGCCTTTTACAAGTCCGGCGATATCCACAAATTCGATCACCGCCGGCGTTACCTTTTTGGAATGATAAAAATCTCCCAGAAGCTTCAGTCTCTCATCCGGCACTGTAACCACGCCCACATTGGGATCGATGGTACAGAAGGGATAATTTGCCGACTCGGCTCCCGCCTTTGTCAAAGAATTGAACAATGTACTTTTTCCAACGTTCGGAAGTCCGACGATTCCTAATTTCATATCTATCTTTACCTGTCCAGAAAGCCCCCGTTTTACGGGCCTTCTGCCTTTCTCTTTATTTTCAGTGTTTTTCAGATCTTTTTTATATTCTCATATTTCAGCTTCTTCCGGAAGAAGCCATAATACAGTGAACTATATTATAACACTCCATAGCGTCAGTGTACAAGGGGCAATACGCTTTCAACCGCGTAATTTCAGCGTTTTTCTGCATTATCCCCCGGTCAGCCTGCGCCCTGTCTTTTCCTGCGGATCCTATACGCTCAGTCCCTCGTCATCAGCATCAGGAGAATACCTTCGTCATATACAATCTCGGCTTTGTCCTCTTTAATTTCATTGCTCACTGTAAGCCCGCAGTCCTCCGCCCGGAGACAGTGCTTTCTCAGGGGGTATTTAAACCCTGTCAGCGTCAGTCCATGTACGCTTCCCCCTATAGGAAAGAAAGAAACATAGGAGCCGAACTGCTCTGCCTTTTTTAGCACTGTGCCGCTTTTTATCAAAGCCGCATAATTGTTGGGATCCGCAAGAATCACCTTTACTCCCCGCTTCCATCCCAGCAGAAGCAGCTCCAGGTTTGCCAGGAGATGGTCGATCCGGCTTCCTGTAGCTCCAAGCATGACGATTTCATCCGCTCCCCGGTCTATAGTGTAATTCAGGGCGTGCTGCGTATCTGAATCATCTTTTTCCGGCATCAGTCTGACGACTTCCGTTCCGGAAAGAGCGTCCAGGTAGGCAAGCCCCTGTCTGGACAGACTGTCAAAATCTCCCACCGCCACATCCGGAACCAGTCCCGTCTCCATGAAGAACTCCAGTCCTTTATCTGCAGCGACAGTAAAAAAATCACCTGTTCTGTATTTTTTCAAAAAATCGAGGGCAAAATCTTTTTGGATATTGCCCCCGCTTACGATAACTGCTTTTTTCATGTTGTGCCTCACTCAAGTGTGCCGATAATTTCCTTCATTTTTCTGTTGATCTTTTTCACGTTGCCGGCAAGATCGCCGTTGAATACATAAGAGCCTGCAACCAGAAGATTTGCTCCGGCCTTTATCACTGTTTCGATGGTAGAATCGTTGATTCCCCCATCTACCTGAATATCCACATCAAGCTCTTCCTTCTCGATCAGTTCGCGAAGTTCCTGGATCTTTTCCGTGCATTCTTCTATATATTTCTGACCGCCGAATCCCGGCTGCACCGTCATCACCAGCACCATATCCACATCTTCCAGAAGATGGCTGATATCGTTTACCGGGGTGGCCGGTTTAATGGAAACTCCCGCTTTTACTCCCGCGTCGTGAATCTGCTCGATAGCGCGTTCCAGATCCTCGCATGCCTCCGCATGGACTGTGATGGAATCCGCACCGCAGTCTGCAAAATCCTGAATATAGCGTTCCGGAGCTGACACCATCAGATGCACGTCAAAAAACATTTTTGATTCTTTTCTGATAGACCGGATCACCGGCATCCCAAAAGAAATGCTTGGGACAAAATCGCCGTCCATCACGTCGATATGAAGCCATTCGACTCCTTCTTTTTCCAGAATCTTTATCTGCTCCCCAAGGCGGTTAAAATCCGCTGACAAAATTGAGGGACACAACTGATATTCCATTTAGTATCTCCTTTTCTCTTTTAATTCTTCATATAAGCTGAGATAATTTTCGTATCGCAACCTGCTGATCTCTCCCTGCTCCAGCGCCTGTTTTACTCTGCAGTCAGGTTCATGGATATGAACGCAGCCCTGAAACCTGCATCCATCCTCAAATTTCCGGAACTCGGGAAAATAATTTTTAAGTTCGCTCTGATCCATTCCCGTCAGATACAGAGAAGAAAATCCCGGAGTGTCCATAAGGTATGTGTTTTCCCCTGCCGGGATCACCTGCGAATGGCGTGTTGTATGACGCCCTCTTTTCAGCTTTCGGCTGATCTCCCCCGTCTCCATTTTCACCTGAGGCTGGAGAAGGTTTGTCAGGGACGACTTTCCCACGCCGGAGGGACCGGCCACAACTGTCATTTTACCCTTCAGGATATCCCTGATATTCTCTATTCCCTCTTCCGCCTTCGCGCTGGAGAGGATTACCGGATATCCGCATTCACGGTAAATTTTTGCTAAGGACTGCGCTTTTTCCTCTTCTGCCAGATCCTTCTTATTAAAACAGATCACCGAAGGGATCCCCGCCTGCTCCATCATGATCAGGAATCTGTCCAGAAGCAGAAAATTGGGGCTGGGATCTTCCATGGCAAAGATTACAAACGCCTGATCCACATTCGCAACCGCCGGACGGAGAAGCACGTTTCGTCTTGGCAGGATTTTTACAAGATTCCCCTCTTTTTCCTGAGGGTTTAAAATATGGATCTCCACATCGTCTCCTACAAGCGGTTTCTGGTTATCCTTGCGGAAAATCCCCTTTGCCTTACATTCATAGACTATGCCGTCTTCTCCGCAGACATAGTAAAATCCGGCAATCCCTTTTATGATCTTTCCTGTCATAGATTACTCTGCCTTTTCAAAAGTCAGGGGATAGGAACCAAGCTGCTGGAAGCTTCCGTCTATCAGTTCGTACACATATAAGGTTCCCTGGCTGACGCCTGGCATTCCGGTAATGTCCAACTGATACGGGAATTCAAGTGCCTGCCCGTCCACAATATTGGTGGACTCTGTTTCTCCGTTGGATTCCTGAACCAGCTCCAGACGAAGAGCTCCGCCCTGGTATCCCTGAGGCGTATTCAGCGTCTGGGTACATTTCCAGATCTCGCCATTTGCAGCCGCTGTATTGTTCTGCTGGGCAGTGCCGGTGTTTTCTGTTCCCGCGCTTTCTTCTGTGGTTCCGGGCGCCTGATCCCCGCTGCTGACTGTAATGCTGATGGGTTCGTCAGGATCTGCCGAAGAATAGGCTTCCAGGCTCTGAGAGATTACCTCTCCTGCCGGAACTTCTGAGTTCTGCTCTTCTACCACTTCGATATCCGTCCATTTTCCCAGAGTAGTCAGCGCGTCATCTTCCGACATTCCCACAACGCTGGGTACCTCTGCGCTGCCGCCGAAGTCAAGTCCGCGGCTGACTGTCAGCGTTACTGAGTCTCCTGCGTTCACGGTACTTCCCGTATCCGGCGTAACCGCGATCACATATCCGGGCGACACAACAGGATTTCCGCTGCCGTCATCCTCGCTGTACTCTTTCTGCACATTTACAGTAAGTCCCTGATCTTCCAGCGTGTGCTGTACCTCGATCGCGGGCTGGCCCTCTACATTGGGGATTGTGATCTCTTCCTCTCCGGCGCTGATATAATATTTAAGCGTCGTATACGCCTCCACCATAGTACCTGCCGGGATATCCTGAGAAGAAATTCTTCCCTTTTCCTGTGTGGAAGGCTCTTCTCCGATCATCTGTGTTCCCAGGTTCACTTCCTCTACAAGCTCTTTTGCTTCCTCTTCCGTCTTTCCAACCAGATCCGGCACCTGAACCAGGCCGCTGTCGTCTGTTTCCGACTGCTGGGCGCTGTTATTTTCATTACCGGAATCTGTTCCAAGAAGCCCGGCGGCTCTCACTATGAAGAAAATAACGGCGATCAGAAGTACGGCTCCTGCCAGGAAGCCTGCGATAGTCACCGCCCTGCTTACGGTTCTTCTTTTCTGATTACGGGCTTTTTTCTGAAGATTGCGGCGGCGTTCATATTCATCATCGTCGCCGTCGTCATAATCTGTATCGTAATCCTCCTCTTCCTCAAGGGGAGCCGCTTCCGTTCTTCTGGAACTGTTCCTGGATTTCGGAGTATGCTTGATCTCGCCCAGTTCTTCATCAGAGATCACAACTGTTTTTGCGTCATTATCCACATCGGACAGCTTCACAAAATCGCCCTGAGGATCGATCAGCGAATGCTTCAGATCCGCGATCACATCTTCCATTTTTGCGTACCGGCGTCCTACACTCTTTTGCGTACACTTGAAAATAATCTGTTCCAGACTGTAAGGCAGGTCCGGAGTGTAAACGCTTGGCGGAACCATTTCCTCCTGAAGATGCTTAATGGCGATAGCTACTGTAGTGTCCCCGTCAAAAGGCACTCTTCCTGTAACCATCTCATACAGGGTGATACCCAGAGAATAGATATCTGATTTTTCATCGCTGTAGCCTCCCCGTACCTGTTCCGGAGAGCTGTAGTGAACAGATCCCATTACGTTTGAGCTGATGGTATTGGAGGACGCGGCTCTGGCGATCCCAAAATCTGTCACCTTTACTTTTCCGTCTGTGGAAATAATAATATTCTGCGGCTTTACGTCACGGTGAACGATCCCGTGATTATGCGCCGCTTCCAGTCCCATGGAAACCTGAATAGCAATGCTGGTAGCCTCTTTAATAGACAGCTTTCCTTTTTTTCCGATATATTCTTTCAGCGTAATGCCTTCAATGAGCTCCATCACAATATAATAGACGCCCTCGTCATCGCCCACATCGAATACGTTGACAATATTCGGATGCGTCAGACCGGCCGCCGCCTGGGCCTCACTGCGGAATTTCCTGATAAATGTCGTGTCTTCACGAAATTCCGGTTTCAGTACCTTTACCGCAACAAAACGGTTCAGTTTATGGTCTTTTGCCTTATACACATCGGCCATTCCGCCGGTGCCTATTTTCCCTAAAATTTCGTAGCGCTCCGCTATAATCATTCCCGTTTTTAACATTTGTCCACCTCATTTGTGAATGGTTCTACCAAAATTACTGCAATATTATCCTTGCCGCCATTCCGGTTTGCTTCACTCAGAAGCCTTTCGCCCTTTTTCGGCAGCTCATTTGTCTGATCCAGTATAATTTCCTCGATCTTGCTGTCTTCCACCATGTTGCTCAGTCCGTCGGAACACATAAGGATCGTACTTCCAGGCTCCATTTTCAGATCAAAGAAATCAATATCCACGGTTCTCTCCGCCCCCAGCGCTCTGGTAATGATATTTTTGTCCGGATGATTTCTCGCCTCCTCCGGCTTGATCTCACCCATCCGTACCATTTCCTGCACCAGAGAATGGTCTTTTGTAATCTGGTGGATCTTCCCCTGAATAAGATACAGGCGGCTGTCCCCTACGTTTGCCACATATGCGTAATGCCCCACGATCGTCGCCGCAACTATGGTCGTTCCCATTCCTCTCAGGCCTTCTTCTTTCTGCGCCCGGTCCAGAATCGCCGTGTTGGCTGTTTCAATGGCATGACGAAGCACCTTAATCGGGTTAAAATCTGCATCCTTCCGAATCTCATCCACTAATATCTGAACTGCGTGGGAAGACGCGAAGTCTCCCGCGTTATGTCCGCCCATTCCATCAGCAACGACAAACAGATTTGGAAGATTGCCCACAGGGTTTTCGGATACGAACACATAATCCTGGTTCATTTTCCTCTTCTGCCCTACATCCGTAGCTGAATATACCCTCATCTCACTTCTCGCTTTCTGTTTTTTCCATATATCTTTTTCTCAGTTGGCCACAGGCACCGTCTATATCGCTGCCCATTTCTCTTCTAATAGTACCATTAATTCCACATTTTTCAAGATTTATTTTGAAATTCTCCACCGCCTCCCTGCCGGAACGCGCAAAAGAACGCTCTCT
>ERZ1090860.1816-NODE-1821-length-10844-cov-4.143479_pt1 | contig 10844 bp, 10 predicted proteins | sample MGYA00478483_ERZ1090860 | MGnify/ENA primary metagenome ERZ1090860 (study PRJEB33644, sample SAMEA5815741) | chicken gut metagenome | biome: Chicken; feature: Gastrointestinal Tract; material: Caecum | place: Ireland | collected 2019-01-01 | study: A study of...
GCGGAGGAGCTGCGGCGGGCGGGGAGCGGGGTGACGATCAGCGTCCTGTGCCCTGGGCCGGTCCCCACGGAGTTTGACCAGGTGGCGGATGTGCGCTTCTCCATTCCGGGGACGGACAGCCGGATGGTGGCCCGGCTGGCGGTGGAGGGGACCCTCCGGGGGCAGCTCCTCATCCTCCCCGGCGCGCGAATGAAAGCGGTCCACTTCTTCCAGCGCTTTGTGCCCGACAAGATCCTGGCCCGGCTATGCTGGGAGGTCCAGCACCGGAAGCGCGGCGCTGTCTGGTAAAAAAAACCATGCCCGCTGGCCACAGACAGCGGGCATGGTCCATATCAAAGCAGCTCCCGGAGAAGGGGTTCAAATTGGACGCCATCCAGCATAGGGGTGCCGACGGCCAGGGTGCGAGCCACAGATTTTTGGATGAAGTCCACAGCCCTGGCGGTGGACTCGGAAAGGGTCTCCCCCCGGAGAAGGCTGCCCAGCAGCACGGCGGCAAAGAGGTCCCCGGTACCGAAAAAATGGCCTGGCTCCAGGGGCGCCATAGCGAAGCGGATCTTGCCGCTGCGGCAGTCCAGACAGCCGGCGCCCAGGGCTTTTGGGGTGAAGCTGACGCCGGTGACCACCACGGAGCGTTTCCCATCCAGGGAGAGGCGGCGGAGCCACTCCTCCATACCGGACTGGCTGGTGGGAATGCGGTGAAAGGGCTCCCCCAGAAGAAGGGCGGCCTCGGTGAGGTTAGGGGTGATGAGGTCGGCCTCGGCGGCCAACCGGATCATCTGTTCACACATCTCAGGGGTGTAGGTGCGGTAGACACGGCCGTGATCGCCCATGACGGGATCGATCAGGACCAGAGTCTCCTTCCGGCGCAGACGGTGGATCAGGCTCTGGAGGACATCGATCTGCTGGAGAGAGCCCAGGAAGCCGGAGTAAATGGCGTCAAAGGAGGCATGCAGGGCCTCCCAATGGACTAGGGTCTGCTCCATGGCGCCGGTGAGGTCCTGGAAGGCGGCGACCTCCGGGGCGGGGAAGGCGGTGTGCGCGGAGAGCACCGCTGTGGGCAAAGGGCAGCACTGGGCGCCCATGACGGAGAGCACGGGCAGGATTACCGAAAGAGAACAGCGGCCCAAACCGGACAGATCGTGGACAGCGGCCACCTTTGGCGTGCGATTCATGGAATCCCTCCATGGCGTCCGCCCATGCCTTGGGGCCGGACACCCGTACTTATGTCCCCATGATACCACGTCCCCTAACGCCGCGCAATTGACTTTTTTCAGGTTCAATGGTAGAATATGACCTATGCTCCATAGGAGAATGGGGGACTGGCCTAGTCCAGAATAAAATATGCGCCTGTGATGGAATTGGTAGATATGCGAGATTTAGGTGTTGTCACCCCAGTGAAGAATTACCGTTCCATTTCCGGTGCCCGCGATCTTTAAAACTGAATATGCGCCTGTGATGGAATTGGTAGACATGCGAGATTTAGGTTCTCGTGCAGCGATGCGTGTGGGTTCGAGTCCCTTCAGGCGCACCACGTCGCCGCGAACGATATGACGTCCGCGGCGACTTTTTTTGCATGTGGCACCTTTTACTCATACTGTTACGGTGCACTTCTGACAAGAAATGAAGGTGGAAATGGGGTAATAATTCAAGTTTTCGGCGTCTGATGGATGCCTGAAGTGAGAAAGCGAGAGGAGAGGAAAACCATATGGAAAACAAAAAAGTGAAAAAGGTCAATATGCTTTATCTGCTGGGGTACATCCTGATCCCCATCGTGGTCATTGTCTTATGTGCGTGGTGTGGCGCCACCTTTTTTGGCAGCAAAGGAAAAATAGCGTCGGCACTGTTTACGGGACCATTTATTCTCTCCGTACTCTGGTGGGTTTTTGGCGGCCGGATGATCTATGACAGAAAGAGAAAGGCCATGGAAAAGGAACTGGATGCCAAGGGATTTGTCCGCAACCATACCTTCAAAGGCAGTGACTGCACAGTGATCGTTGACGCAGAAAACGGACAGATCGCGCTGCTCTTCCGCTGGAATCCCTTTGCGTATTTTGTCCTCCCAACCAGCCGCATTTCCAAGGCCTGGGTGGATGACGGCCGCTTTGGCGCGGGCTTCATGGAGGGCAGTAACCGGGTCAGCTTTCTCTTTCTCGCCGATGGCGTCAAGGTCCGGGTCAATACGTTTTTCTCCAACAAGAGGTGGCGCATGGACAGCGACTATATCCTCACCGGCATCTCCAAGGCCGATATGATGGTAAAGATATTGGAAGCCGCCAGAACACAGAACGTCTGATATGGGAATTTTCAGTAAACTGAAGGCGTCCCTTCGAGATGACTGGTGTGGAAGCTGCCGGACCCAAATGGACGAGACTGTCCGGCAGCTCTATATGCTCCCCATGACAGTGGGCCACTACTGCCCCCATAAGGACGCGGAATACTACAAGCGCAGTCTGCGAAGGGTGGCGCGCAGAGCAGAGATCCCTCCGGGGATATATGCCTGCGAAGGGATCGTCTACCGGTGCCCTGAGTGCGGGCACCGGGTAGTCAAGCTGTTGATTTACCTTCCGGTGCGGGACCGGAAGAAGTATGAGGACGCCTATTTATTTGAGCATGGAGAACTGGACGACCTCATCTTCCGCCAGGACGCGGGCATGTGATTCGGTGAAACCGTTGTAATTGACCCTGCCCTTCCGCAGGGCAGCGCCCCAGAAGGATGTATTGGCGGGCAGGCAGGAGCTTGTCGCCCCCCTGGATGCCGTGCCTGCCAAGCCGCGCTACCAGCAGGTCCCTGGATTCCACCGGCCCATAGACCGCCACACCGTCCCCCAGACAGTACCGTACAAGGCAGCGGACCTGGTCGCGGATGGAGCGCAGCGCCAGCACAATCCCGCTGACCGTGGTGATGGGAGCGAGCCACCGGGCCAGCTCCACAAACACATTCTCAGGGGTGTCGCCATAGTTGAGTACATACATGTTGATGCAGCTGAACAGGGCATCCAGCAGCGGCACCTCTCCCAGCACCCACAGGCCGATCATGCCCAAAACCAGGGGCAGCAGGAACAGCAGTACCTTTCCCATTTGATAGAGGACCTTCTTCATCTCTCACCCTCACCGCACAATGGAGGTAAATATCCGCCCGTTGTTACCCCCGTTATATAGCGGTAAGCGGCAGGCCGCAAGGCGGAATTGACAGATGTGGAACTTCTGATCTTCCCTGTGCGGTACGGCTGAAGAAGTCACGCCTCGGTGTGCAAAAGCCAGACAAAGCCATAGGGACACAGCTCCACATGGCCGAGGTCGTTGAAGTGACCGCCGTAGATCAGCTCCTCAAAGGGGCCGGTCTCCCGACAGGAGGCGGTGAGGAACTGACCGCTGAAGTTGAACAGGGCGATGAGCTTGCGGCCGTTGTACCAGCGTCCCACGCCCAGCACGTGAGGGCTGCCGGTGTCAAAGGTCCAGACATCTGCCCGGGCGTCGAAGGCCGGCTCGGCACACCGCAGCTCCTCCAGCCGGCGCAGGCCCAAAAACTGCTTTCCCTGGCGGGTATCCGGGTCATGGCGCAGCTCGGCCAGCGCCCATTGAAAGGCCCCTCGATGGAGATACCGGCTGTCCTCCCGCTTTTCCTCGTCCTGGTGGTAGGAGTAGTCGTTGAGCTGTCCCACCTCGTCGCCGCTGTACAGCACCGGTATGCCGCTTTGTGTGAGCATCCAGGCGTGGAGCATCAGGTCACAGGCGATGGAGCGCTCCAGCTTGATGGGGTCGCGTTCATAGTCAGCGGCCTCCACCCCGCACAGGGAGGCGGTGGTACCGCACAGCCGGGCGTCCCCTAGCCGTGGGTCGTCGTTGTAGAGCTCGCCGCGGCTGTCGCTGGAGGGCCAGCGGCCGGTGAAGTAGTCGTTGAGGAATTTCTTGTGTGCCACCTCGTCGGTGCCGAAGTGGGTGTGGAGCCAGGGGTAGTCCAGCCCCCAGCCGATGTCGTCGTGACAGCGCAGGTAATTGAGGAAGAGAAAATCCCTGGGCAGGGCGGACACGGTATCCAGCTGATGGCGGAGAAGGGAGACGTCCCCGGTGGCCAGGGTGTGCCAGGTGGTGGCCATGGTGGTCACGTTGTAGAGCATGTGGCACTCAGGCTTGTCCGGGGTACCGAAGTAGGGGACCACCTTGGATGGCTCCATGACCACCTCGCCCAACAGCAATACGCTGGGGCAGACCACCTCGCAGACCATACGCATCATCCGTACCAGGGTGTGGACCTGGGGCAGGTTGCGGCAGCTGGTGCCTAGCTCCTTCCAGATGTAGGGGACGGCGTCGAGACGGATGATGTCTATGCCCCGATTGGCCAGGAAGAGGAGGTTTTCGGTCATGTCGTTGAAGACCACGGGGTTTGCGTAGTTGAGGTCCCACTGGTAGGGGTAGAAATTGGTCATGACCGCCTGCTGGCAGTCCACCAGCCATGTGAAGCAGCCGGGCGCGGTGGTGGGAAAGACCTGGGGCACTGTCTTTTCAAAGGCCCGGGGAATATCCCAGCCGTCGTAAAAAAAGTAGCGCTCCCGGTAGTTGGGGACACCGGCCCGGGCCTTCCTGGCCCACGGATGGTCCTCGCTGGTGTGGTTCATCACAAAGTCCAGACACAGGCTGATGCCGCTCTGGCGGCAGTCGTCGGCCAGACGCTCCAGATCCTCCATGGTGCCCAGCTCTGGCTGCACCTTCCGAAAATCGGACACCGCGTATCCGCCGTCGCTGCGGCCCTTTGGACTCTCCAGCAGGGGCATCAGGTGGAGGTAGTTCACACCGCACTCCTCCAGGTAGGGCAGCTTCTCCCGCACCCCCTCCAGGGTGCCGGCAAAGGCGCCGGTGTAGAGCATCATCCACAGCAGGTCCCGGCGGCGGTACCAGTGGGGGTCGGCCTCCCGGCGCTGGTCCTGGGCACGCAGGTCGGCCTTACGGCCGTCCCAGCTCCGGCGGAGCATGGAGATGAAGTAGTCAAAGGCGGCCAGGTCTCCATGGTAGAGCTCACAGTAGAGCCACTTGAGCTCGTCATAGTGCCGGGCCAGCCGCCGGTCAAAGACATCGCAGTCCAGGGCGGCGGGAGAGGCTGGGGAGGCGGACGGCCTTTTAGTCCGGGGGCCGGTGCCGCCTGTGGAACGGATTCGTTTGTTTTTCATCGTGCAGTCTCCTTACCGTCTTCCAGCTCCGACAGGGTGGGCATGGCGGGGATGGCGCCGCTGCGGGAGCAGGTGTTGGAGGCCGCCCGGTTGGCAAAGGCGAGGATCTCCTCCAGCTCCTGGGTGGTGAGATCTTCCAGTGGGCGCACTCCCCGCCGGGTCAGACGGCTGAGAACCGCCCCCAGGAAGGTGTCGCCCGCGCCGTTGGTGTCGGCCACGAAGGTGGTCACGCCGGACACCAGACCCGACTGTCCCTGCCAGCGGTAGAAGGCGCCGTCGGCGCCCAGGGTAATGAGGACCAGGGGAATGCCCTGGTCAGCCAGGCGGCGGCTGCCCTCCTCCGGGTCGTCGGTGCCGGTGATGAGAGGGAGCTCCTCATCGGAGAGCTTGATGATGTCCACCAGGGGCAGGGGGGTGCGCATCCACTCCACGGCCTCCTCCCGGCTGCTCCAGAGGGCCTCCCGGTAGTTGGGGTCATAGCTTACCAGTACGCCGTGGGACCGGGCGTGCCGGGCGGCAAAGAGGGTGGCCGAGCGTGCGGGAGCGGCGGTGAGACTCACCGAGCCAAAGTGGAGAATCTTGGTATTCTCCACCAGCCGGGTATCCACCTCCTCCGGGGTAAGAGCGCTGTCCGCGCCCCGGACGAAGCGGAAGGAGCGCTCTCCGGAGGCGGAGACGGTGACCACCGCCATCGTGGTGGGGGAGGCGTCGGTCCGCACACCGGATATGTCCACGCTGTTTTCTGAGAGTACATTTGTGAGATAATCGCCGAAGCCGTCCCGGCCCACCTTGCCCAGGAAGGCCGTTTTGCCCCCCAGACGGGCGGCGGCCACCGCCACCGTGGCGGGGGCGCCGCCGGGATTGGCGGCAAGCAAACGCACAATTTGTGAGGTAGCACCGGTCTGGGTCAGGTCGATGAGCACCTCTCCGATGGTGGTAATATCCGTCATGGCGTAACCGCTTCCTTTCTCTGCGCAAAAATCATATGGTGCAGATCTGCTCCAGAGGGCCGTCCAGCTGGGTCCCCAGGCCGTAGACCACATGGCTGAGCACATACTCGCCCTCGTTGATAAAGAGCTCGATCAGATTCGGGTCAATAAAGATGTCCAGCCGGCAGTCTTCCCCAGTCAGCCGGGGACTTCGGGCGATGAGGCGGCGGCCCTGGAGTCCGGCGAAGACGGCGCTCCGGTCCCCCTCGATCCGGCCGTCCCGCAGACGGACCTGGTAACCGCCCAGGTCCAGGCAGTCCCCCTCACGCAGAGTGGCCCGGAGCCGGACGGGTTTATGTTCCGCCAGGGGGGAGAGGTCAGATACCGGACGGGTGAAGGCGGCGGATACATCGGGGTGGACCGGGAAGCACACACGGCTCTCCCGGAGCTGCACCACTCTGGGCAGGCACATCATGCCATTCCATGGCCCACGGCCGTCCGGCGCCTCCGGCACGGGCTGGGGCATGCGCATCCATGCCACCACCACCCGGCGGCCCTCACGGTCCAGGGCGCTCTGGGGGGCGTAGAGGTCCAGGCCATGGTCCAGGAAGGCGAGGGGGTCTCTCAGCGTCATCCGACAGGTCTCCGGGTCAAAGTCGGCCCGGGCGTACATGGCCTGGTCGGCGTAGGAGAGGCCGTCGTCCGTGATCCCCATGGGGGAGCCCAGGAAGAGATAGCCGTCGTCCAGCCGGGCCAGGTCGGGACACTCCAGGACCCTGCCCAGCTCCCGGGAGGCGTACTGGTTGGCATAGGTCCAGGAGAGGCCGTCGTCGCTGCGGAAGAAGAGGACCCGCCCGGTGCCGCCGCGGGTACTCCCCAGGACCATATAGTAGTGGTCTCCCTCCCTCCACACCTTGGGATCCCGGGTGTCCTTTCGGTCCCCCAGGGCCGGATCGGTGAGCACGGGAATGATCTGCCGCTTGTCCTCCCAGTTGTCAAAGTGCCGGCCGTCCCGGGAGATGAGCAGGGCCTGGGAGGTCTCATACCGGTCCCCTTCTGCCAGATGGATGTCCTCCGCCGAGGGCTGTTCATACTTGACCGCCGAGTAATAAAGGTGCATCCGGCCGTCGATCTCCAGAGCGCTGCCGGAGAAGATCCCGTTTCGGTCATAGTCCTTGGTGGGAAAGAGGGCCACGCCCAGGTGCTCCCAGTGAACCAGGTCCCGGCTTACCGCGTGGCCCCAGTGCATGGTGCCCCAGCGGGGGGCATAGGGGAAATGCTGATAGAAGAGGTGGTATTCTCCTTGATAGTAGATAAAGCCGTTGGGATCGTTGCTCCAGTTTCCCGGCGCTTTTAGATGTACACAGTCCTTCAACACCCGGTTTCCTCCACATTATTTGATAAGTCTTTGGGCCTGTCCTGGCGCTCCCATAAAAATCGGGAGCCTCCTCACGAGGCTCCCGACAGGAGGGCCGCGCCGCCGAGACCGTGCCGGCAAGGCGGATGGCCTCCATGCAGACACAGATTGTACCACAAGGGGAGCGCTTTTGATAGCCCTTATTTCACCGCGCCGGACACCACACCGCCGATGATCTGCTTCTGAAGGATCACGTACAGGATCAGGATGGGGATAACACACAGCAGCAGGCCTGCCATAATGGTTCCATAGTCCGCCGAGTAGGTGCCGTAGAAGCTGTATGTAGACAGGGGCAGGGTGAGCAGCTCCTTATCGGTGAGGACCAGGGAGGGCAGAAGGTAGTCATTCCAGAAGGCCAGGGAGTTGAGAATGACCATGGTGGAGATGATGGGCTTGAGCAGGGGGAGAACGATCTTGAAGAAGGTCTGTGTGTGGGTACAGCCGTCAATATAGGCGGCCTCCTCCAAGGCAATGGGAATATTTCCCTTGATAAACCCGTGGAACATGAAGACCGACATAGACATGGAAAAGCCGGTGTGCATAAAGATGAGGGTGAGGCGGTGGTTGAGCACATTGAGGGTGCCGCCATAGATGCTCACCAGGGGGATCATGATGGCCTGGAAGGGAATGATCATAGAGGCCACCATGAGGGCAAAGGTGATCTTGGAGATCTTGTTGTTGTGGCGGACGATGTAATAGGCCAGCATGGAGGCCAGAAGGGTCACCAGCAGGGTGGAGCAGACGGTGACGATAAGGGAGTTTTTAAAGGCGTTGAGGAAGTCCATCTGGGTAAAGGCCTTGACAAAGTTGTCAAAGGACAGGCCTTTGATGGTAAAGAGCCAGGAGAAGGGGCTCTTGATGATGTCGCGCTTTTCCTTGAGGGAGTTGATGACCACCATGACGAAGGGGAACATGTAGGCGATGAAGATGATGATAAGGCCGGTCATGGCCAGCGCGTTGGTCATCTTGCGTTTGCTGCCGCCAATGGATGCGTTGTTCATTATGCCTCGACCTCCTGTCGCTTGGTGAGGTAGACCTGAATCCCGCTGATGATGGCCACAATGACGAAGAGGATGAGGGCCTCAGCCTGGCCCACGCCGAACTGGCGGGAGGTGAAGGCCTTTTCATAGACGTGCATAGCGGCCATTTCGGTGGTGCCGTAGGGGGCGCCGGCGGTCAGGGAGAGGTTGACGTCGTATACCATGAATGCCCGGGACAGGGTAAGGAAGAGGCAGATGGTGATAGAAGACATCATGAGGGGGAGGATAATGCTTCTGAGCTTGACCCAGCCGGTGGCGCCGTCGATGCTGGCGGCCTCCATCACATCCTGGTTGAGCCCCATGAAGCCGGCCACGTAGATGAGGATCATGTAGCCGGACAGCTGCCACACGGAGACCAGCACCAGGGCGGCAAAGGCCAGGTTGGGGTCGGAGAGCCAGGAGCTCTCAAAAAGGCTCCAGCCGGTGGCCTCACCGATGCCCACAAAGACCCGGGAGAAGACGAACTGCCAGATATAGCCCAGCACCAGGCCGCCGATGAGGTTGGGCGTGAAGAAGCCGGCCCGGAAGAAGTTCTGGCCCTTGATGCCGCGGGTGAGCAGATAGGCGATGGCAAAGGCCAGTATGTTGACGATGATGACCACAAAGATCACATATTTAAAGGTGAGCAGTAGGGACGTCCAGAACTGGGTGTCCTTGAGCACACTGGCGAAGTTTTGGAACGCCACAAAATTCTTTACAGCGGACACGCCGTTCCAGTCCGTCATGGTGAGATAGACGCCGTAAAGAAATGGAATGATGACCACGGCAAAGAAGCAGAACATACCGGGCAGCGCAAAGCCGCAGAAGTCCTTTCCTCCACTTTTCCCTTTCATTTTGTTTCCTCCTTATTTCTGTTGTGCCCAGTAGTCCTCGATGGAGGCGATGAGCTCCGCCCGGTCGCTGCGTCCGGCCAGATATTTCTGCATGGCAGCGCCGAGGATCGACCAGTGGTCGTTGGGCACGATGGCGGAGGCGTTGAACGCGGTCCCATCGTGCACATGGCTATAAATGTCCCGGCTGAGGGGGTCGGAGGGCTCATAGGGGTTGTTCCGGAAGGGGGGGATGATGTTGCAGGTTTTGACCAGCATCTGCTGCCCGATCTCGCTGTATACGATCCAGCTGAGGAATTCCTTGGCGGCGGCCAGCTGCTGCTCGGTGGCCACCACGCCGTCCAGCATGACCTGCTTGGAGGGGGAGGCCTGGATCTGCCAGTTCACAAAGTCGTCGGGGTCGTTGTTCATGAAGTAGGGCAGGAAGCCGTACTCGTCGTCCTTCTCCGCGTCGGCATCCTCCAGGTTGGGCCAGGCCCAGTTGCCGTTGAACCAGAAGGCGGTCTTCCCATCCACCAGGTCAATGGCCATCTCGTCGTAGTCGGCGCCCAGAGGGTCGCTCTTGGCTACATTATAGGTGCGGAGCACATCAAACATATCCAGGAACTGGGACATGCGGTCGTAGCTGGTGAGATCCAGCTGTCCGCTCTTGAGCAGCTCGATGGCCTCAGCGGCGCCGGCGGAAGTCCCGTCGTAGGTCTCATAGACATACTGGAGATGATGGGCGCCCAGGGACCAGTCCTCCATGGCCAGGGAGACAGGGCGCTCGATGCCCGCCTCCACCAGGCGGTCCAGCAGGGCCGTAAAGTCATCCAGAGTACGGATGGAGGCGGGGTCAAAGGTCTCGCCCAGGGCCGTTTCGATGACCGCCTTGTTGTAGATCATGCCGCGGCCCTCGATGCAGAGGGGGAAGCTGTAGACCTTGCTGTTGACCTCGGTGAGGTAGCCCTCTGCCTCGGCCAGCCAAGGCTCTCCGGACAGATCGGCGGCCTTCTCCTCTGCCAGGGCGATGACATCGGTGGTGTCAAGAATGGACATGGTGGGGGGATTGCCGGAGTTGTAGAGGCTGACCACCTTGGTGTAGGGGGAATCGCCGTCAGTCACGGGCATGACCTCCACGTGGACACCGGATTTCTTCTCAAACTCAGCTCCCATCTCCACCATGGCGCTCTGGATCTCCGCCTTGGAGTTGAGCAGGGTGATGCTCGTCCCTTGAAGCGACGGGTCGTACGCAAAGGTGTCCACGGAAGTGTCGATGGGTTCCGCCACGTCCACCTCGTTGGGGTCGTCCGGGTTGCTGGCAAAGCCGAACCGGCACCCAGTGGAGGCTGTCGCGATCAGGGCAGACAGCACCCCTAAGGCGATCAGCCTGGAAAAGATGCTTTTTTTCATATTCACGCCTCCTGTTTTAAAAGGTCAATAAAACACTGCATGAAACCGGTTACTTTAGCTTTATATTAACA
>ERZ1090860.1824-NODE-1829-length-10788-cov-32.957794_pt1 | contig 10788 bp, 9 predicted proteins | sample MGYA00478483_ERZ1090860 | MGnify/ENA primary metagenome ERZ1090860 (study PRJEB33644, sample SAMEA5815741) | chicken gut metagenome | biome: Chicken; feature: Gastrointestinal Tract; material: Caecum | place: Ireland | collected 2019-01-01 | study: A study of...
CTTACATCCGCAGGCGCTTTTTGTGATGTCCGTACAATTTGGGGCAGTTCACTTTGCCATGGCAACAGATCGGGAGAAACTGCTTTGTCAGCTTCAGCACCTGGGCTGTGTGGAAATCCAGGAACCCACTGAGGAGCTAACCGATCCCGCCTGGGCCTCCTTTGCCCGGATGGATGATACCGCGCTGGCAGACACAAAGGCTAAAATGGATCGACTCAGCATTGCTTTGGAACTTCTTAACCACTATGCTCCCTCCAAGGGCTCTTTGTTTCAAGCGCGTCCGCAGGTCACAGAGGCCCAGCTCTTTGACAGGTCTACTCGCCAAGAGGCTTTAGCTGCTGCGGAACGGATTTCGGCCCGGGATGCCCGTATCACGGCCATTTACAGCGAGCAGAGCAAACTCACCGCCCAAAAATCCGCGCTGGCTCCCTGGTTGGAATTGAACACCCCCTTGGATACTCCGTCCACCCGATCCGTTTCTGTATCCTTTGGCGCGATCTCAGGAAATGTTGACCGGCATCGGGCAGAAGTGGAGTTGGCAGCTGTAACCGAGCTGGCCCAGCTGAGTTGGGCAGGCCGCGACCGGGAATTTCAGTACGTATTGCTCCTGTGCCACCGCTCTGTTGAAGAGGAGGCCATGGCGTTACTCAAGACCTTTGGTTTTTCACCAGTATCCCTTCGAGGCTGGACGGGCACAGCACGGGCCAATATTGACGCAATTGACGCCCAGCTTGCGGCGCTCTCCAGGGAGCTGGACGCCTGTAAGGCAGCTATTGTCCAGGAAAGAGAGCACCGGCAGGCCCTGCGACTGACCATCGACCAGCTGGCTCAGGACATACAGCGGGAAGAAGTTAAGGGCCGGATCCTCTCCACCCAGGCAACCCTGTTTTTGGAGGGATGGGTACCGGCGGACAAGCTGGGCAAGGTGGAAAACTTACTCTCCCAGTACGCAGCGGCCTGGGAAGCCGCCGATCCGAAGCCCGACGAGTACCCCCGTGTGCCCATTCAGCTCAAAAACAACCCGCTGACCAAGCCCCTCAATATGGTCACAAATATGTATGTCCTGCCTACTTACGACGGGGTGGATCCCAACCCTCTTATGGCGCCTTTCTTTGTATTCTTCTTTGGGCTCATGATGGCCGACATGGCCTACGGTATTTTAATGGTGGCCGGCGGCCTTTTTATGCTCAAGAAGCTGCATCCCAAAGGTACAATGGAGCACATGGCGGGGCTGCTGGTTCTCTGCGGCATCAGCACTTTTATCATGGGCGCCCTTACCGGCGGCTTTTTGGGTGACTTTATTCCCCAAATTGCCAAAATCATTGATCCAAATACAACATTCACCTCTCTGCCCTATCTGTTTACCCCTCTCACCGATACCCTGGCCATTCTGGTTGGCTGCCTGGCCTTGGGCCTTTTGCAGATTATTACCGGTATGATCATCAGCGTGGTTCGGAAAATCCAGAGTGGTGAATGGGCAGACGCCCTGTGGAACGAAGTGACATGGTGGGTTATTCTGACCGGCATTGCCTTGGCGGTGCTGGGCGTGGGAAACGTCAGGGGCTACCCCGCTGTTCTCATCGCAGGACTGCTCATGCTTCTCTACGGCGGCATCCGGGGCGCAAGGGGTCTGGGGAAAATCACCTCCCTGATTGGTACGGTGTATAACGGCGTCACCGGATTTTTCAGCGATATTCTCTCCTATGCCCGTCTCATGGCCCTGATGCTGGCTGGCAGCGTCATCGCCCAGGTCTTTAATACGCTGGGTTCCGTGACCGGAAATGTGGTGGGCTTCGTCATTATCTCCCTTATCGGCAATACCCTCAACTTTGCCCTAAACCTGCTGGGTTGCTATGTCCACGACTTGCGGCTCCAGTGTCTGGAGTTTTTTGGGCGGTTTTATAAGGAGGGCGGCAAGCCCTTCCGTCCCCTGTTCATCAATACAAAATATGTAGATATCAAGGAGGAACAATAACATGGCTGACTTCATTGCGCAATTTGGAGGCATTGGTCTGGCTTTTCTGGGGGCCGCCCTGGCGGTGGGTCTCTGCTGCGTGGGCTCTGCCAAGGGCACCGGCATGGTGGGCGAGGCGGCCACCGGCCTTCTGAGTGAAAACCCTGAGCATTTCTCCAAGTGCCTGATTCTCCAGGTGCTCCCCGGTACCCAAGGACTGTACGGCCTGGTTATTTGGTTTTTCGCCCTGTTCACCATGGGCGCCTTCTCCGGAGGTATCGTGGATCTGTCCATTACCAACGGTCTGACCATCTTCGTCTCCTGCATTCCCATGGCCATTGGCGGCTGGCTCTCCGCTATCTACCAGGGCAGAGTGGCCGCCTCCGCCATCAATGTGGTAGCCAAGAAGCCTGACGACTGGGCCAAGGGTATCATCCTCTGCGGTATTGTGGAGTTTTACGCCATTCTCTCCCTGCTGGCCTCCGTGCTGCTGCTGATGAACGCCCTGTAAGGGCACGCATCAGCTGCCAGACAGGAAGAAAGGCGGTAATCTATGAACGGATTGGAAAAACTTACCGATCAAATTGATGCTGATATGCAAAAGGAGATTGACGCCGCCCTGGTTCAGGCCCGGAGTCAAGCCCAGGAAATTCAATCTTGGTATGAGTCCCAGGCTCAGATCCAAGTGGAAGCCATTCGACGCAAGGGGCAGCAGGACGCTGTTTTCCGTCAGGAGCGGCTGGTGGACGAAGCAAAAATGGAGGCTCGTAGGGACATCCTGGCCACCAAACAGGAACTGATCGGACGGGCTTTTGACCTGGCTCTGGAGAAGCTGCTGGAGCTGCCGGAGAAGGAATATGTGGCCCTGCTGTCCGATCTGGCGGTGAAGGCATCTTCCACCGGGAAAGAGGCGATCATCTTCTCCCAGAAGGACCGCACCCGCTACGGCAAGACGGTGGTCACCCAGGCCAACGAGAAGCTGGGCGGCGGACACCTGACCCTGTCCGAGCAGACCCGACCCATCAAAGGGGGCCTCATTCTTCAGGACAGCCAGGTGGAAACCAATTGCTCCTTTGAAGTGCTAATCCATCTTCAGCGGAACACCCTCTCCGCCGAGGTGGCCCAGGTTTTGTTTAAAGAATGACCCACTTCCACATAAAAAGGAGGGTGTAACATGGGCAAAAAGCTAAAAGAATATGACTACCTTTACATTTCGGCCCGCATCCACACCATGGAGAATAAGCTGCTGACCCGGGAGCGGATGGAGCGGATGCTCTCTGCCCGCAGTGTGGAGGAGGCTGCCAAGGTTTTGGCCGAATGCGGCTATGGAGAGTTTCCGGCCCTCACCCCCACGGCCATCGAACACGTCCTTGACCAGACCCGGTGCACGCTCTTTTCCGAACTATACCGGGATGTCCCTAATCCGGCCATTCTAGATGTGTTTTGCATCAAGTACGACTACCACAATGCGAAAGTACTGCTGAAAGCCGAGGCCACCGGTCAGTCCCCCGACAAACTGCTGCTGGATGCCGGACGCTATCCCGCCCAACGGCTTAAGGAGGACTATCTCCAAATGGATTTGGATCGATACAGCTCCATTTTCTCTCAGGCTGTGGAACAGGCCAAGGATCTGCTAGCCTCCAGCGGCGATCCCCAGGCCGCCGATTTTCTGTTGGATCAAGCCTATTTTGAGGAGTTGCTTGAAACAGCCAAGGCTGCCCGAAGTTCCTTCCTCCAGGGCTACGTCCGGTTGCTCATCGACGCCACCAACCTGCGCTCCGCCGTCCGGGCCGCCCGGATGGGCAAGGGGTCAGATTTCCTGCGCCGGGTTTTTCTCCCCAATGGCGACATACAGATTGACGGCCTTCTTGCCGCTGGCTCCGGGGGCGCCGACCTGGCGGGAATCTTTGCCCATACTTACCTCACTGCGGCAGCCCAGGAAGGCGCCGCAGTTATGCGGGGCGGCAGTCTCACCGGGTTTGAGCGGCTGTGCGACGACGCGGTGATGCACTACCTGGCCCAGGCCCGCCGCATCCCCTTCGGGGAGCAGGCGGTGATCGGCTACCTGTACGCCAGGGAGAGTGAGTTCACCGCCATCCGCACCATTTTGTCCGGCCGCATGGCGGGCCTGGACGCGGATACCATCCGGGAAAGGCTGCGTGAAGCCTATGTCTAATTATCGTATCGCGGTGCTGGGAGACAAGGACAGTGTCCTGGGCTTCAAGGCCCTGGGCCTGGACGTGTTTCCCGCCGAGAATGTGGAGGAGGCCAAGCGCACCCTCCACGAGCTGGCCAAGGAAAACTACGCGGTGATCTATCTCACCGAGCAGTACGCCGCCGGCATGGGGCCGGAGATCGCCCGGTACAAGGACGAACTGACTCCTGCCATCATCCTCATCCCCGGCAAGGACGGCTCTCTGGGCATCGGCATGGCCAATGTGAAGAGCGCCGTGGAGCGCGCCGTGGGCGCGGATATTCTGTAAGCGGAACCATATTCAAATTCAAACCTGAAAGAAGGTTGAAACATTGAGCGGAAAAATCGTGAAAGTCTCCGGCCCGCTGGTGGTGGCCACCGGACTGACCGACGCCAACATGGCCGACGTGGTCCGCGTGGGTGAGCAGCGCCTCATCGGTGAGATCCTCACCATGAACGGCGACGCCGCCTCCATCCAGGTCTACGAGGAGACCTCCGGCCTGGGCCCCGGCGCGGTGGTGGAGACCACCGGCGCCCCCCTGTCCGTGGAGCTGGGCCCCGGCATCATTGAGAACATCTACGACGGTATCCAGCGCCCGCTGGAGGAGATCATGAAGAAGACCGGGGGCAACAACCTGCCCCGCGGCGTGGAAGTGCCCGCTCTGGACCGCCAGAAGAAGTGGGAGTTCAACGCCGTAGCCAAGCCCGGCGACAAGGTGGCCGGCGGCGACGTCATCGGCACCGTCCAGGAGACCAGCGTGGTGCTCCACAAGATCATGATTCCCCCCACCATGCGCGGCACCATCGAGTCCATCCAGTCCGGCTCCTTCACCGTGCTGGACACCGTGGCCGTCCTGGTGGACGAGAAGGGCGAGAAGCACGAGCTGACCATGGTGCAGAAGTGGCCCGTCCGTGTGGGCCGCCCCTACAAGCATAAGTATCCCCCCCGCAAGCCTCTGCTGTCCGGCCAGCGGATTGTGGACGCCATGTTCCCCGTGGCCAAGGGCGGCACCGCCGCCATCCCCGGCCCCTTCGGCTCCGGCAAGACCGTCATGCAGCACCAGCTGGCCAAGTGGTCCGACGTGGACATCGTGATCTACATCGGCTGCGGCGAGCGCGGCAACGAGATGACCGACGTTCTGCGGGAGTTCCCCGAACTGGTTGACCCCCGCACCGGCGAGTCCCTGATGAAGCGGACGGTGCTCATCGCCAACACCTCCGACATGCCCGTGGCCGCCCGTGAGGCGTCCATCTACACCGGCATCACCATCGCCGAGTACTTCCGCGACATGGGCTACGACGTGGCCGTCATCGCCGACTCCACCTCCCGCTGGGCCGAGGCTCTGCGTGAGATGTCCGGCCGTCTGGAAGAGATGCCCGGCGAAGAAGGCTACCCCGCCTACCTGTCCTCCCGTCTGGCCCAGTTCTACGAGCGGGCCGGCATGGTGGAGTGCATCTGCTCCGAGGGCGACCGCCGCGGCTCCCTGACCGCCGTAGGCGCCGTATCCCCGCCCGGCGGCGACCTGTCCGAGCCCGTGTCCCAGGCCACCATGCGTATCGTCAAGGTGTTCTGGGCTCTGGACGCCTCTCTGGCCTACCGCCGTCACTTCCCCGCCATCAACTGGCTGAACTCCTACTCCCTGTACCTGGACTCCCTGAAGCCCTGGTACGACGAGAACCTGGGTCCCCAGTTCATGGCCAACCGGGATAAGTCCATGGCCATCCTCCAGGAGGAGGCCAGCCTGAACGAGATCGTCCAGCTGGTCGGTAAGGACTCCCTGTCCGCCGGCGACCAGCTGACCCTGGAGACCGCCAAGATGCTGCGCGAGGACTTCCTGCAGCAGAACGGCTTCATGGAAGTGGACTGGTACTCCAGCTACGAGCGCCAGGACAAGATGATCCAGATGATTCTGGACTACGATAAGCTGTGCCGTGCCGCCATCGAGAAGGGCGCCAACGTGTCCGAGCTGTTTGTCATTCCCTTCCGTGAGAAGATGGGCCGTGCCAAGAGCGTGCCCGACGATCAGTTCCCCACCGTCTACGCCGAGATGGCCCGTGAGATGGAGGAAGAGATCGAGGCTATTGCCGCCAAGGGAGGTGCTGAGGCATGATTCGTGAATATCGTACGATCCAGGAGATCAACGGCCCCCTGATGGTGGTGCGCAAGGTTCAGAACGTCACCTACGACGAGCTGGCCGAGATCGAACTGCCCGACGGCTCCATCCGCCGCTGCAAGGTGCTGGAAGTCAACGGCGACAACGCCGTGGTTCAGCTCTTTGAGGCCTCCGCCGGCATCAACCTGGCCCAGTCCAAGATTCGCTTCCTGGGCCATCCCCTGCAGCTGGCCGTGTCCGGCGACATGCTGGGCCGGGTGTTCAACGGCATGGGCCGTCCCATTGACGGCGGCCCCGACATCATGGCCGAGGAGTACCGTGATATCAACGGCCTGCCCATGAACCCCGCCGCCCGGGACTACCCCAACGAGTTCATTCAGACCGGCATCTCCTCCATCGACGGCCTGAACACCCTGGTTCGCGGGCAGAAGCTGCCCATTTTCTCCGGCTCCGGCCTGCCCCACGCCGCCCTGGCCGCCCAGATCGCCCGTCAGGCCAAGGTGCTGGGTGACGACGCGGCCAACTTCGCCGTGGTGTTCGCCGCCATCGGCATCACCTTCGAGGAGTCCGACTTCTTCGTACAGGAGTTCCGCCGTACCGGCGCCATCGACCGTACCGTGCTCTTCACCAACCTGGCCAACGACCCCGCCGTCGAGCGTATTGCCACCCCCCGTATGGCGCTGACCGCCGCGGAGTACCTGGCCTTTGAGAAGGGCATGCACGTGCTGGTCATCCTCACTGATATCACCAACTACGCCGAAGCTCTGCGTGAGGTGTCGGCGGCCAAGAAGGAAGTCCCCGGCCGCCGCGGCTACCCCGGCTACCTGTACACCGACCTGGCCACCATGTACGAGCGTGCCGGGCGTCAGCTGGGCAAGAGCGGCTCCATTACCATGATCCCCATTCTGACCATGCCCGAGGACGACAAGACCCACCCCATTCCCGACCTGACCGGCTATATCACCGAGGGCCAGATCATCCTGTCCCGTGAGCTGTACCGCAAGGGCGTGAACCCGCCGGTGGACGTGCTGCCCTCCCTGTCCCGTCTGAAGGACAAGGGCGTGGGCGTGGGCAAGACCCGTGAGGATCACGCGGGCACCATGAACCAGCTCTTCGCCGCCTACTCCACCGGTAAGGAGAACAAGGAGCTCATGAGCATCCTGGGCGAGGCCGCCCTGTCTCCCACCGACCTGCAGTACGCCAAATTTGCCGACGAGTTTGAGAAGCGCTATGTCTCCCAGGGTGTGGACGAGAACCGTTCCGTCATTGAGACCCTGGACCTGGGCTGGGAGCTGCTGAGCCTGCTGCCCAAGGCGGAGCTGAAGCGTATCAAGCCGGAGTATATCGAGAAATACCTCCCGAAAAAGGAGGGATAAGATATGCCCGCCATTAACGTGAACCCTACCCGGCAGGAGCTGACCCGGCTGAAGACCCGGCTCAAGACCTCCATCCGGGGCCACAAGCTGCTGAAGGATAAGCGGGATGAGCTGATGAAGCAGTTCATGGACGTGGTGCGGGAGAACCGGGCTTTGCGGAAGAAGGTGGAGGAGGGGCTGATGCGAGCCCACGGCTCCTTCACCGTGGCCTCCGCCCTCATGTCCTCCGAGATGCTGGAGCAGTCCCTGCTGTATCCCAAGCAGAGCGTGGAGCTGGACATGACGTTCCAGAACATCATGAGCGTCAACGTGCCCATCTACCACTTCAAGACCCGCAGCGACGACGCCGGGGAGATCTACCCCTACGGCTTTGCCGCCACCTCCGGCGAGCTGGACGGGGCGGTGGACGCCCTGTCCGGGGTCTTTCAGGACATGCTGAAGCTGGCGGAGATCGAAAAGACCTCCCAGCTGCTGGCGGAGGAGATCGAAAAGACCCGCCGCCGGGTCAACGCCCTGGAGTACGTGAAGATCCCCCAGATGCAGGAGGCCATCAAGTATATCTCCATGAAGCTGGACGAGAACGAGCGGTCCAACACCATCCGTCTGATGAAGGTGAAGGATATGCTCCTCAAGGAAGCCATCGAGGAGAAGCGGGAGGCCGATGCCAGAGCGGTGGAAGCCTTCGGCGGCCGGCCGGAAAACGTGTAAGCACAATTAGCAGACGCGATAAGGACAAGGCGGGAACATGATGGATGGATTTTTCAGAATTAGCGCCCGTGGCAGTACCGTAAAACGGGAAGTAATAGGGGGCGTGACTACATTTTTTGCCATGGCTTATATTATCCTTGTTAACCCCAATACCCTGTGTGCCAACATAGGTACACAATGGGCTCCCTACTTTCCAGCTATGCCAGAGGATTTGTGGGGGCCAGTACTGGTAGCCACTTGTGTGTCGGCAGCCATTGGCTGTTTCCTCACTGGACTGCTGGCTAACGCGCCCTTTGCCCAGGCTCCCGGTATGGGATTGAACGCCTTTTTTACATACACCGTTTGTCTGGGAATGGGGTACACCTGGCAGGAGGGCCTGGCAATTGTTTTTCTCAGCGGGCTGATCTTTTTGGCTATTACACTCTCTCCTCTGCGCGAGAAACTGATTCATTCCATTCCGGATTGTCTTAAACACGCCATTTGTGCAGGAATTGGATTGTTTATTGCTTATATTGGCCTGTTAAACGTAGGACTCGTTTCTATGACTGATTCCGTTCCGGCCCTCTGTCTGTCCACATTCGTGGACGGGCAGAGGGTATGGAATACCCAAGGTCTACTTACTTTGGCCGGATTGCTGCTTACCGCCATACTAGTATCGTTTCGAATCAAAGGAGCAGTGGTCATCGGCATTATTACTACTACTTTACTGGGCTTGCCCATAGGAGTAACGCAGTTGCCTGAACACATGACCATGGAGCAAATCACCATGGCCCCCGTCTTTATGCGGTTGGACCTAGGAGGAGCGCTTTCCAAAGGATTACTGCCTCTATTGACCGCTGTAATCAGCTTTGCTATCGTAGATTGCTTTGACACGGTAGGAGCCCTGGTAGGCTTGTCTGCTCATGCAGGCTTTGACGATGGCCAAAAGCAGAGCAGCCGCGTTCTTATCGCAGACGCTATGGCTACCTGCTGCGGGGCCTGTATCGGAACCTCCACTGTTACTACATTTGCAGAATCTTCCGCCGGTATTACTGAGGGGGCACGTACCGGATTGAGCTCCTTGGTGGTAGGAGTTCTTTTCCTGGCTTCGGTATTCTTAGCTCCTTTGGCAGGAACTATTCCAGCCGCTGCTACGGCCCCCTCTCTTATTATTGTGGGTGTTTTGACAATGCGCAGTGTGTCTCTCATAGCGTGGGAAGACATGGAGTGTTCCATACCCGCTTTTCTTACCATTGCAATGATACCCTTTAGTTATTCCATCTCTGATGGGATTGCCTTTGCTTTCGTTAGTTTTAGCCTGCTTAAACTGATTCGAGGCAAAGGTAGAGAGGTCCCCGCTCTTATGTACGCAATTTCCTTATTATTTGTCCTCAGATATTTGTTAGGTAATTTAAACCTGGGGTAAGCTGGCATATTATCCTTGCCCTTCAAGTAATTCTCCTAAAAACGCAAGTTGTTTTGATGCAATGCAGTAACAAAAGAATTATTGGAACCTGATTAAGAACATTATTTCTCTAAAGTAGTAACATTTCTATTACAAAAATATATGCGGTCACAAAGGCCGGAGCAAAGCTGAGTATTAAAAGACTCGGTATGCTCCGGCCATTTTTTAATTTTTAATGCGGACAAAATTTGTCCGCATTAACATGTAAAGTTTGGACATGGAGGTGAGTGTGTGAGTGCCAATGAGCGGCGCAAGCAGATCTTAGACCTTCTTTGTCAGCGTCGAAGGGATACCGTACAAAACTTGGCTACAGAGTTTGGGGTTTGCGAACGGACAATCCGCAGAGATATTGAAGAACTCACACTTACCTACCCCCTTGAGACAGCCCGTGGCCGATATGGCGGCGGAGTAAGGATGGCTGACTGGTACTTTCAGAACCGGCCAAAGCTATCTCCAAAGCAGACCGCCCTGCTCAAGCGATTGGCGGTTGGACTGTACGGCGAGGATCTGAACGAAATGAACCAGATCCTGGCCCGTTTCGCTTCCTGAAGGAGCGCCCACCGCTCCACAGCACCTTGAAAAGTTCATACCAGCAGTACGGAGAACCACCTGAACAGTTGAGCGTCATGCAGCGCGCGCCATGACACCCAGGGCAGATGCCCTGGGCCGAGCGAGAACGCCACCTGCATGGGGCGCTATGGCACGCGCTTTTGCAATGACGCTGTTTGGGTACACAATGAGACACCTCGCTTGGCCTGCGCATAAGACAGGCGGCGCTGCCCTAGAGTTGAAAGCAGTAGAGACTCCAGGTAAAAGCCCGTGCGGCTTCTTGCCAAAAGCCGATCCGTACTGTTCCCCATCGTCGGGGGGCGAGCTACAAATACGACGATAATAAAAAAGAAAAATAACTCACTTATTCAACAGGAGATTTTACAGATGATTCGTTATCATAACAGGCAGGTCGCACATCATGAGATCGACCATATCTTTCAGGACCT
>ERZ1090860.1826-NODE-1831-length-10783-cov-7.723714_pt1 | contig 10783 bp, 7 predicted proteins | sample MGYA00478483_ERZ1090860 | MGnify/ENA primary metagenome ERZ1090860 (study PRJEB33644, sample SAMEA5815741) | chicken gut metagenome | biome: Chicken; feature: Gastrointestinal Tract; material: Caecum | place: Ireland | collected 2019-01-01 | study: A study of the...
TCTACACCTATTAAGTCGTCGGCAGCGTCAGATGTGTATAAGAGACAGCTCCGTAGAGGAGAAAAACGCGGACATAATAAGGCAGGCGACAATGATAATAATACCTACTGATGTGTTCATGGTGTATTCCTTTCGAAGTATTTTTGAATTGGGTCAGTAAACTGCGCTATTCCAAGGAAACTTCGAAAGGCCAGAACGATAATCGGCCCGCAGGATCAGGGTCAGACATGGGAATTTATATCCACCTTTCTGTAAAAATTAGGTTGTGTGATGCTGATATTATGCATAAATTCGCGCATTTCGTCAAGTTTGACGAGAGGGCTGCACCGGGAATGGATTATATGGCGGTGCGGTTGTATTCCGTGATCCCGTTTTTGTCCATCCATGCGCGTTTGCTGTCCATCAGGCGAGTAAGGCCGCTGCTGGGAGAGCCGTGACGCAGCGTGTACAGGCGCTGCAATTCGAGCAGATCATTATAGGTCAAATAGGGATAGTCTGAGCCGGAAGCTGTGCCGTCGGGCTTATAGGAGTAATTCAGGTTGCCGTCCGGCAAAATCCACAGGGTGACCGTGCTTTCAATGCCGCGCACCATGCAGTCGGCCAGCGCAGCATACGATTCATCGCCGGTGGCCGTGGAGAAGCGGTAGAGGAATACCGCTTCGGCTGCGTGGTGGTTGAGAGAAGCGTGGGTGGGCTGGCTCAGGCCGTTCGGATGCCAGTAATCCTCGACCAGCCATCCGGTGGTGTCTCCGCTCCCGAAGCTGTAATGGTGCGCCTGCGCATGGCTGACCAGAAAATCGGCATAGCGTTTGGTCTGGTCCAGCCATTCGGTCACGCCGAAGGTTTCTGCCGCGTTGATATTGGCCAGCCAGAAATCCGTATTGAACCGCGTATCAAAGTAGCCTGGATCAATGTTATAATCGCCTTTCAGCCATGTGCTGCCCGCAAGCGAGGGGATAAACCCGTATTCGTTCTGCTTTTCGCGCATGATATCGATCATCGCAAGCCCCAGCGCACGCGATGCGGGCTGATCGGCATCCTTGGCCATCTTGCCTGCAATGTGCGCGGCCGGCAGACTGTAAAAATAATTGGGGCCATAGGGGTAATAGGTGGAGGGTGCGGTGTAATAATACCCGTCATAGCACCAGCGATTGGCGTCGGTAAAGCGGTAGTTCGACCAGCGGCTGAGCTCGCCAGCATACGTCCAGTCGATCAGATGCTGGCTCGAGGTGAGCACCAGATAGTCGCTGAATGTCCCTTGCTGCAGCGCGGCGACTTGCAGGGAAAAGGTGAAGCCGCCGTTTTCCTGCGTCACGGCAAGCGTGCCGTCGCAGCTCGGCATGGATTCGATCATACCGTTTTCATGGGTGCAATAGGTTTGGGGAGTTACTACTATGCTGTCTATGCCGTTCACACGGATAAAATACATGCCGCGCGGCAGAATGCCGGAGGAAAGCGGCTTTTCATACCAGCGCGCAGCAATGGCATCATACCAGCGGACGGTACCGCTTTGACCCTCCATTCGGAACTGCGCAGCGACATGCGCCGGTGTGGCGAGCGACGCGGTCGAGCGTCCCATTTCCACGACGCATCCTTGGGTGTCGCTGTAAGTGCGGGTTTCGTGGCATACTTCGGTCAGTGCCTGACGGGTTTCTGCGCGCGTCACCGGACCGAGAAAGGTGGTGAACGCGGTATAGGAATGGCTTTGCACGTTTGCGTTCGGGTCGGCGGCTTGCGGTACAATGCCAAGAATGCCGGACAGGCGCTGCAGGATGGTGGCAAGCTGTGCGCGCGTTACCGTACCCTGCGGGGTCAGCGTGGTGTCAGTGGTGCCGGTAATCAGCCCCTGTGCATTGGCCCATTGCATGGCGGTCAGCGCATAGCTGCTGATCTGGCCCGCGTCTGCGTACAAGGACAAGTCGTTTTGCAGGGTTAGGTCAGCCTGCTTCAAAGCGGCATACCGATACAGCATGGCGGCCAGCTGCTCCCGGGTCAGGGAACCGCCCGGCTGGAATTGACCGTTGCCAACGCCTTCAATGATGGCATTGTACGCGCCCCACTGCACGGCGTCGTAATAGGAAGCGTCTGTCGGGACATCCTGAAACGAAGAAGCAATGACGATATTTGTGTCTGGCGCTAACCGATACAGCGCCTGCACGATGCAGGCGCGTGTGGCTGGTGCGTTTGCGCCGAAGGTATAGTCGGATAAGCCATCCATCAGTCCTGTGTCTGTGACAAAAGCGATCGCGTCAGAAGCCCAGTGCGACGCTGTATCGACATAGGTCGCAGTGGCTGTGCCTGCACGGAGCAAGACCAAACAGATGAGAAATATTGCTGCGGGATATCGGAAAAATTTCAACCTATATGCACCCTTTCGAGGATTATGGGACAAAAAATAAAAGCCGTTAGTTCGTAAAGACTATCAAAAGTATATCATATTATGAACCAAAATTCTATGGAAGGGACAGCACAGATCTTTCCAACGTCAATCTTTTGCCGACAGCAGAAATTTTTGATTATAAAAAATTGCATTTCAAGGGATTGGAGGGAGTGGATGATCATTTGCCAGAGCAAAATTTTGTTCTTGCGTTTTTTCTGTATCGCCGTATTATAAAGGATGCTTGTTTGACCCGTACCAAATCAAATGAGCGGTGTCTCCCGCAAGGTGTGAAGCACATCCTGCGGGAAACACCGCCAAACAAAGGAGGAAAACAAATGTCGCTTTCCGATCAGAAACTCAAGGGATTTACCAAACTGATTTCCTCTCTGGCCGATCAGCCGAGAATGCAGCCGCAGGACCTGAAAGCCTACTTTGACAGCAGCCCGGAGGAGGTGCGGCAGGCGCACAACAATCTGTGTGACGCGCTGTGTGCTCCAGACGCTGCGGCAAGCCTTGGCTTTGCCCGCACGGCGGGCGTGCCTGCGGATACCGTACAGGCCGCTGTCGAGCATGTGCAGGCGCAGGTTTCGGATGCAGTGTCGGGCAATCTTCCGTCCGGCAGCGTGACCGGTGACAAGCTGGCACAGGATGTGCGCGACCGCCTCTCGGCCATCGAAAGCGCCGCGGCTTCCGAGGCCAGCACTCGACAGTCCACAGACAGCAGTCTGCAAAGCCAAATCAGCTCCCTGAGCTTGGGAAAAAGCGAAGTGATGGTCGGTACATATGTTGGAGACAGTCAGCCGGTACGGCTGATATCGCTTGGCCGAAAGCCGAAGGCAGTCTATCTCTGCCACAGCATGGGCCTTCTGATTTCCGGCTCATCTCGCTACGGCGGACTGGCGTTGGATGGTCATCCCGCAGGACCGCAGGAAACGCCTATCGCCACTATTGTCGATCAGGGATTTCAAGTTTACTTTACCAGCGGAAGCCAGTATAACGTCATGTCGAATTTTAAGGATACTTCATTTTATTATATCGCATGGCTGTAAAAAAAGCCCCTTGGGAAAATCCCAAGGGGCCTTTTCATTTGATGTTCACAAAGAACCAATCACTGATTAACCAGCAAAGTGGAAGTGATCATCGGTATAAGAGCCGTGAGTCACACCGCCAACGCTGCCGTCCAGCATGTTGTCAACGTCGTAGAATACCGCTACGATCTTGTGGTCAGGAGTGTTGTCGAATACTACGATCGCGTTAGCAATGTAGTTGCTGCCGCCGCAGTTCTCAGCCAGCGGGATGCCAGCGATATCGCCTTCAGCGCCTGCAGTCTCGGAATCGTCGATTGCAACGAATACGCAATCCTTATCGAAGCTGTAGGTAGCTACGCCGCCAGCGTGAGCAACGCGTGCGCTGCCCTTTACTACGCGGTCAGTGCCGATGATGGCAGCATCAGCGCCAACAACAGTCACGTCGTCAACATAGTCGCCATCCAGCGTGTAGGAGATAACCGTGCCAGCAGTTGCACCAACGATCGGGTTGGACTGATCCTGAGTCAGGGTAGCAGCACCCTCAGAGGTCCAAACGTCGTAAGCAGCCTTCTTCTCGCCGTCCTTGGTTACGGTGTAACCGTCACGAGTCAGGTAAGCATACTTGGTGTCGCTGGTAGCGCCCGGAACCTTGCCGTCAGAAGTCTTGATGTTCAAGAATGCAGCTGCAATATAGTTCAGGCCGTCCTTCTCGTTAGCCAGAGCCGTACCGCTGATAGCGAAGATCGCGCTGTTATCCCAGCCCTTAACGGTCTTGCCGGAAACAACCTTGGTTTCGGATTTGCCAGCACCGTCATAAGCGTATACATAAACAACCGCATCGTCGGTGAACGGATTGCCGCTAATCTTGCCATCCTTGTAAGAAGTAGCAGTAATCAGTGCATCGCAGCCAGCATCAGAAGCAGAAGAAACCGTCTTGATGTCGTAGGTGTCGTCGCCCAGCTTGCTGTAGGTTACCAGACCAGACATACCCTTCAGGACATTTGCACCAATCGTGTTGTTGGAAGAACCATCATTAATATGGGTGCCGCCCAGAAGCTTCTCACCATTGTACTTGGAGATCTTCACCTCAGCATCGGTGCCATCCGCAAAGTACAGGCGAGCCTTAACAGTACCTTCGCCATTCTGATCGTCGAACTTGGTCTCAATGTCAACGTTGGACGAACCAACTACACCGACATGTTTAACCTGAGACATGTAAGCCACGTCTTCGAGCTTGCCAGTGGTTTCGTCAGCCGCCAGGATGTAGTTGCCGCGGATAACCAGATCGTAGGTAGCGCCGCTCTTGATGACAACACCATTAGCAGTGCGGTACCAAGTGCCGTCTACGCGAGCTTCAACAACAAGGCCGCCGCTGGTGCGGGTAGCCTCAACCGTTGCAGAAGTAACATCAGCCTTAACAACGATATCCTTGTCGGAAGAATTGTAAGCTTCGTCGATTACGTAAACGTAATCATCCTTCGCAATATCCTCGTAACCGGAGATATCGGTGAACTTCAGGGAGCCAACACTGTTGTCAACGGTCATGGAGTTGGTGCCAACATAGGTAACCTTACCAAACTTGATCGGGCTGGAAATAACAACTTCAACCTTGCCGTCGCCATCGGTATCGATCAGCTTGATCTCCTGAGCAACTTCGTTCTGCTTTGCATCATTGTTCTTGGTAGCAGTAGCTGCCAGAGCGGACAGGGTAAAACGCTTGGTGGTATCATTGTTGAAGGTGTAGTTCTTCATTGCGGTGGTGCCGTCCAGCTTGTACTCAGTACCGTCCAGCTTGATCTTGGTGTTATCGGAAGAAATCTCCTCCAACTGACCAACGTAGCCGGTAGCGACCGTAGTGGAATCAGCGTAAGCGTAAACGCCGTAAACCTTGTCGCGCTGGCCGATCTTCTGCATAACAACGACGCGCTGACCAACCAGATCAGAGTAATCGTTAGCAACACGGATGTAGGTGCCGTCAGAAGTGTCCATCGAGTAGGTGTCGCGGTTTGCTTCCTTCTCGGTGCCGTACAGGTAAACCGCATCGTCTACCTTCTTGCCGTTGAAGACCAGATCCATGTACTTGCCGCCGATGGTAGCGTCGTCCAGAATGTCACCTGCGGTTGCCGGCTTGAAGTCAGCGATGTCAGCGGAGTAAACAACACGCTCCATGTCCAGAGCATTGTACATGATCTGAGCAGCGTACTGACGCGGCAGAGCGCCGTTTACGTCAGCGGATACGTCCTCGAACAGGTTGTTGAGGTTTGCGTACTTCATGGTGTTGGCAGACCAGCGGGAGCCGGTCAGACCAGCCTTGTCCGGGGTGTAGCCAGCAACAACCAGCAGCATCTTGGCAGCTTCAAGACCGGTAACCGTATCGTTCGGAGCGAACTTGGTTGCAGACTTACCAGCGATGATTTCGCTGTTCTGCAGGTACTTGATGTAGCCAGCCGCCCAAGTGCCGTTCACGTCGGTGAACGAGGTCGGCAGGTTGGTGTAAGCGGACGCGTCATCGTTGCCGCCGTTGAGGATGGTGAAAATCATCTTCGCCATCTCCGCACGGGTGACGGTCGCATCGGGCTTGAACGAACCGTCGGTATAACCTTCGATTACGCCCAGACCCGTCAGTGCGTCAACCGCTTCAGACGACTGAATGTCAGCCTGATCGGTAAACGCTGCGCCAGCAAACATGGTGAACGCGCAAGCGAACGCCAGTACCAGCGCGAGAACCTTTTTCTGATTCACTTTTATGTTAATATAAAAACGTATCCGATTCATACCGCTATCATGGAGAAAAACGGTTTCGTCAACGCTAAGTCATTTACATATCAAATAAGTGATCCAAATGAGCCGCCATCTGGAGTTTATCACTGTATGTTACATGCGCATAGGTATTGGCTGTGGTTGTGATATTTGCATGCCCCAGCCACTCCTGAATCTGCTTGAGTGAAAAACCTTCTCGAAGCAGCAGTGTGGCGGCGGAATGGCGCAGATCATGGAAACGAATATGCGGCAGAGCGGTCTTGCGGCAGAGCTTGGCGAATTCCTGCGAGATATAATCTGGACGAAGCGGTTTCCCGTTATCGCGCCGGCAGACATAGTCGCTGGAATGATAATCCGAACCATATCGGAGCTGCATTTCGTGCTGTCGTTGGCGCAGTTGCAGCAAATACTCCCGCATTCCTTGCATAAGCGGAAGCGTCCGATAGCTGGAATTGGTTTTGACGCGGTCACTGTAAGTGACTTTTCCGTTGCTGGAGATGGCGGTGTGGTTGATCAAAATCGTACCAGCACTGAAATCAATTGCCTGCCATCGCAACCCGGCGGCTTCGCTGCGGCGCAGTCCATAGGTTGCAGCCAGAATAAAAGCAGGTTCCGCCGGAGAGGACTTTGCTTCCTTCAAAAATAGATTCAGCTGCGCCTGATCGAAGGTTCTGCTGATATATTTGACTTTTTTGGGCAACAGGACATAATCCGATGGATTATAATCAATAATGCCGCGGGAAACAGCATAGCGCAGGCATTTATGAACAATAGAATGAAATTTTGCAATTGAGGTTGGGGAATACCCATCTTGATATTTTTTGTCAACAAACTCCTGAAAATCGGACAGAGAAGCAGACTGCACTGTTATCTGCCGTACACCGAAAAAAGGTTCGATATGTCGGTTGAACATATGCCAGTAGCTATCTAATGTATTGTGCCGGATTTGACTGGCCATAATTTGCAGCCAGTCGCGCATGAAGTCGGTCAAAAGGGTTTCCGGCGGTTCGGTTTCACATGGAGGTAAGCCAGCATCCAAAGAAGTGGTATTGAATGCAACATAGATGCAACCATTCCTTTCAAAATACGCGGGTTTCCTCATGCAGATCTCATTCCTTTTGAATAATTTTGCAAATATTTTGTCATTTTTGTCAAGAAAACACGAAGAATGGCAAAATATGAACAATATATAATGATATCTGCTTTCTGTATTCGACGCAATAGTGATAATGCCTAAAAGCCATCCCGTTTTTTTACACAATGTGAGGTTTTACACGCGCTCCGCTATCTTGTTGCTCAAGCAGGGAAAACGGAAATCCATACCACACCATATGGTGTAGCAGCGATTATATATAATAAGGTATAAAGGGCAGAACACGTGTCACGGCCTCCCCATGCTCTGGTCGGAAAGTGCACGCTTATCGCCCGGAATACGATATAAAACATTAAAAATTACAGTATGTCACAATATTACACCCATGTTACATTCGCGGCAGTTTACTTGACCGCCCCCAAAACCTGTGATATCATAAGCACCATAAGAGCGAAAGCTCAAAAAAATTTAAGGAGGAAAAAACCCCATGAAGAATCTCAAAAAGGTTCTCGCACTGGTACTGGCGTTCGCTTGCGCGTTCACCATGTTTGCTGGTGCAGCGTTCACCGATCAGGCTGACATCCAGTCGACTGAAGCGGTTGACGCACTGACGGGTCTGGGCGTAATCGAAGGTTATACCGACGGTTCGTTCAAGCCCGATGCGACCGTCACCCGTGCGGAGATGGCGAAGATGATTTTCACCATCCTCAACGGCGGCAACGATGACGCGTCCGCTTACACCAACCTGCCGACCTCGTTCACCGACGTGAACGGCACTTGGGCGGCTGGCTACATCAAGTACCTGCAGAACAGCGAAATCATCGCTGGTAAGTCTGCAACCAAGTTCGCTCCGAACGACACCGTTACCGGTCTCGAGGCTGCCAAGATGCTGCTGGTTGTTGCTGGCTACACTCCGAGCAAGGCTGGTCTGACTGGCTCCGCTTGGGCTGCTAACACCATGAAGTACGGCAACCTGAACAACCTGTTCGAGGACGTATCCTCTGACGTAAACGGCGCTCTGCCGCGTCAGTACGCTGCTCAGATCATGTTCAACTCTCTGGAGATGGAGCGCGTTGTTTACTCCGCTGACATCTCTGACTTCAAGCCGGCAACCGACGTTACCGACGACAAGACCATCGGTTCCAAGTACCTTGATCTGGTTTTCGCAGGCAAGGAAGCTGATGACGCAGTTGTTCTGTACGGCACCGAGAAGGAAGCAAACCGCGACACCTACTCTCTGGACACTTCCGCACTCGACTTCACCCGCGTTGCAAACGACTACTCTGACCTGGTTGGCCAGCGCGTTGTCGTAATGCACAAGGATGGCAAGACCAACGAAGTTTACGGCGTTTACGCTTACGAGGATTCCACTGTTGTAGCTACCGGCTATGTTGGCCAGTTGGAGTATGACAGCAAGAATACCGATAAGAAGATCAAGCTGGACGGCACTTCCTACAAGCTGGATAAGGCTGCGGATGCATTTGGCGTTTATTACTTCGGTGATGACACCGCTGCTACCAAGCTGGATACGCTGACTGATGCAGCTAAGACCAATGGCACTGCTGATCAGAAGGAAGTTGCTCGCTCCATCAAGCTGGTTGACAACGACGGCGACGGCAATGTTGATTCCATCATCTCTAACCCGGTTTCCTTTGGCCAGGTTACCTATGTTGGCACTTCTTCCATGACCGTTAAGAACATTGGCTCTCTGAAGTTTGACGACATCTCCGGTTACGAGGATGTTGCAAAGGACGATTACGTTTATGTGCTCGACGCTGACTACAACTCCAGCGACAAGGACATCGTTACCAAGGCAGACATCACCTCTGCTACGGTAGAAGCAACCCGCGCCAATGAGGCTCGCGTAGATGGCACCTGGTATCGTTTGGCTAACGGTGTTACCGTAACGACCGGTTCTTCCTACGATATGGTTATCTGCGGCAACTACATCCTGACTGCTGACGAGACCAAGGGCTCCCTTGAGGAAGTTGCTCTGCTGTCCGCAGTGAAGATGGCTAATAATAGCAACGTCGATATCGATATGGGCGTAGGCTCTCTCAACGATGAGGGTACTGTTGAAGCTCGCATGTACTTTGCAGACGGCACCAACACCACGGTGAAGATCTCCAAGTACGACGGCGACAAGCTGCTGGGCGATGCTTCCAATATCGATAGTGCTTCGAATGACGGCAAGGTTGGCGCAAACGTCCTGAAGGGCAAGGAAGGTCTGGTTACCTTCTCCAAGCTGGCAGACGGCACTTATGACGTCAAGGCAGTTGCAGCAGGCAATCTGGCTGGCTGCGATGACCTGAAGGCTGTTGACGGCCAGAAGAAGGTTGACGACAGCAAGATCGATGGCATGCTGATCAACGATGATGCTGTTATCTATGTTAAGGCAAACACCGAGGTCAAGGTTCTGACTGGCGCGACCGTCAAGAACTGGGATACGACCGATCTGGCAGCAAACAGCATTGTTCTGACCGAGACCAAGAGCGGCCTGAGCTATGTTGCGGCTGGTTATTTGGTTGTAAATCAGGCTAAGGTTCCGGGCGCTACCAGCGACACCAAGTATGGTTACCTGACTGCTGATCCGTATCTGGTTAAGACCGACGACGGCAACAAGGCTACCTACGAGGTATGGACCTCTGAGGGTGCAAAGACCCTGACTGCTGATACCTCCAACCGCGTAGGTAAGAGCGGCGAGATCATTGCTTACACGATCAACGGCAACTTTGTTGATGTTGAGAACAACGTAGTAGGCAAGGCTGCTGCAATCATCGGCACCAACAACGAGGCTAAGGGCGTTGCTGAGCTGAAGACTCAGAATGGCCAGAGCAAGACCTACAGCTTCGATGATGACTGTGTCTTTGTTGCAATCGATGCTTCCGAAAAGGACGGCGCTGAGGGCGGCATTGGCTCCATCCCGACGGCTGAAGAGGTTTACAACGTCGATGGTTCGTACTATGCAAATGCATATGTAATCTTCAACGATGACGGCGACAAGATTGTTGCAGTGTTCTATGATGTTGACAACAAGATTACTAATGCGCAGGATAAGGATATTATCTTTACTAAGTAATAGCAAACTCGATGCATAATGCATAGAAAGAGGCTCCCGAGCATTGCTCGGGAGCCTTTTCTCATACCTATGCAATGTAATAAATAACAAGCATGTGATTAAAGCCAAAAGGGTTGATTCTTCCTTCACCGAAAATGCGCTCAATCCGTTGTTGTCAATCGGCAGGAGGATACTGATATTTTGATCCTCGAACTGGGCGAACATGTGAACACCACAATACGTTCTGTTACCGTTTTGCATAATGGGAACTGAATACCCTTAATGAATTGTAAATTCAAACTGCTGCGAGGAGCTTCGCCGGAATGTGTTTGATACCCTGCCGACGACACTGGTGATTTGATTTGGTACAGGTCGAACACAATACAGCGCAAAAAAGCGCAAGAGCAATAATTGCTCTTGCGCTTTTCATGTTTAGATTATGCTGCCGGGAGAAGATAGAATCC